>Ga0070672_100000154_pt1 | contig 37910 bp, 37 predicted proteins | sample KBSM13metaG_FD_66151 | JGI IMG/M metagenome (GOLD analysis project Ga0070672, IMG submission 66151) | Miscanthus rhizosphere microbial communities from Kellogg Biological Station, Michigan, USA - KBS M1-3 metaG | ecosystem: Host-associated > Plants > Roots > Rhizosphere > Soil ... | reverse complement strand
GCGCGACGTGTCGATGGTGTTCCAGAGCTATGCGCTGTTTCCGCACATGAGCGTGCTCGAGAACGTCCGCTACGGGCTCGTCGTGTCCGGACGAGCCAAAAGTTCCGCCAACGAGCAGGCGCGCGCCGCGCTCTCGACCGTGGGCCTCGAGGGCCTCGATGCGCGGCTTCCGTCGGAGCTTTCTGGCGGCCAGCAGCAGCGTGTCGCGGTCGCCCGCGCACTGGTGCTCGAGCCTTCGGTGCTGCTGTTCGATGAGCCGCTCTCCAACCTCGACGCTCGGTTGCGCCGCCAGATGCGCGAAGAGATTCGGGACCTGCAGCAGCGACTCGGCCTGACCGTGGTCTACGTCACGCACGACCAGTCGGAAGCAATGGCGGTGTCGGACCGCATCATCGTGATGAACAAAGCGGTGATCGCGCAGGAAGGCGCGCCGCGCGAACTGTACGAGCAGCCCCGCGACGCGTTCGTCGCCGGCTTCATGGGCGATGCCAACCGCGTGCGCGGCGCACTTCGCCGCCGAGACGCGACGCTCGCCGACGTGACGGTCGGCCCGGTGACGCTGTGCCTGCCGCATGGCGGCCTTCCCGACGGCGAATGCGAAGTCGCGATTCGGCCCGAGGCGATCGAGCTCCACGACGGCGGCAAGGCGCCGATCGGCGCCACGGTGGAGAAGGCGTCCTACCTGGGGCAGCTCATGGAGTACACGCTCGACACACCGATCGGCCCGCTGTTCGTGATCTCGACGGCGGTCGAGCGGCCGCTGGAAGTCGGCGCCCGAGTCGGCGTGGCGCTTGCCAACCATGGCGTGGTCGTCATTCCAGGCGCTTCCCGTTCGTGACGGGCGCCCCCCGTTGGGGCCGTAGACCGCCGAACATGCGCTGGACGTGGGCACTGCTGTTCGCATCCCTCCTGGGCGGCATCAACTGGTGGCTTTACGAACGCAGCGTTACGCGGCCGGCCGGGGTGCTCGTGGCCGCGGAGCCACAGCAGCAGGATTACGACCCTGCGCCCGAATTCGCCGAACGCGGGTACCGCTTCGTCCGCCGGGCGCACTACGACATCGCGGCGCGGGTCCTGCGACGAGAGATCTATCGCGTCGATGGCGGCGCGACGCTCGCGCCGGTGGATCTTGCGGTCGGCTGGGGACCGCTATCCGACAGCCGGATCCTCGATCAGCTCGAGTTCTCGCAGATGGGGCGCTTCTTCTACTGGAAGCCGCGCGACGCCTCGACGTTTCCCCTGGATCGCGAAACCCTGATCGCGCACGGCGCGCAGATGCATCTGATCCCCGCGACGAAGGACATCGACCGCCGCATTCGCCGCTTGCGGCCGGGACAGATCGCGATCATCGGCGGATATCTGGTCGATGTCCGCGGGCCGGGCGGATTCCAGTGGAACACGTCGCTCACGAGAACGGACACCGGCGACGGCGCGTGCGAGATCGTGTGGGTGGAAACGCTCGCGACGCGCTGAACTTACGCTTTCTTCGCCGCGCGCTTGCGGACGGCCTTCCGCGCGCGGACGCCCGCCACGCGCTTGGTGGCTTTCTTGACCGCGGGCCGGCCCGAGACTTTGTTCACCGCCGATTTGACGAGCTTCTTTCCGGCGGGCTGCAGGCTCGACACCTTCTTCGCGGCCTGCTTCGCCGCCCGCTGCACTGTGGCGACGGCACCCTTCACGGAGCTCCGAACCGTCTTGGCGGCGGCGCCCGCGACCTTTTTCAGTTTGTTCTCGAGCGCGCTTTCCGCTTTGGACTTGCGGCGCAAGTCCGCGGCATGCGCACGCTGGTAGGTCTGGATATCCTTGAACTGGCCGGACTTGTCACGAACGGCGTAAAGCTTGGTGCCGGAGCGGCTCCTCATCGTCGTGCGGCGCGTGGCCATGCTGCCTCCCGTCTCGTGAATGAAGTGTCGGCGCGGGATCGCGCGAGACAGCGGCATCATTGCCGACACAAGGAGCCAGGTCAACTACGGCGACCGCTTCGCCCAGTCGTCCTCGTCCTCCAGGATCCGGATCACGCGCGTGCGCTTTCCGCCGGCGTACTTCTCCATCTGCACGAGAACGGGAAACCGCTCCGCGAGCGCAGCGCGCGCCGTGTCCTCGGAATCGAACGTCAAGAGAGTGCCGTTCTCGTAGACGTCGCTCCAGATTCCTTTGCCGTTCTCGACCTCTATCTTGAAGCGCATGACAACCCCTTTGGATACCACTACGACGAACAAGCTGGCTGGATTTTCGCTCGCTCCGCTGCCGTTTCCTGTACGCAATCGCACATTTCGGCACTGCGTAGGCGTGAGGTGCGCACGCCAGTGCATTGCAGGCGCCTCGCGAGAGGCCTTGTTCGCCACCGTACAGACCCGCCGACCGCGAGAGATTAGCATCGTCGGGTCCGGAGCGGCTCCTGGCTCGAGCGCGTTGTGGCGGGGCTGCTCGGCCGAGCGTAGGATCCGCGGGTGGATCTGACCCCCTTTGCGCGTGGAATCCGGATGCTCTCGCGGGGCGCGTTTCTCGCGCGGCGGGCGCTGGCCCCCGCGCCTCGAGCGGCGCCGCGGACGGTTGCCCCAAGCGCTTCTGGCGCGCGGCGCCGCAACATCCTGTTCGTTACCGTCGATCAACAGCGGCATGACGCACTGGGCGTGACCGGTCACCCGTACGCGAACACCCCGGTGATCGACGGCCTGGCGCGCGCGGGCGTCCGCTACCGACGCGCGCACGTTCAGAACGTCGTTTGCATGCCGTCGCGCGCGACGATGATCACTGGGCAGCATCCGATCACGCACGGTGTTGTCGCCAACGGCATACCGCTTCCCGATGACGCACCCAACGTCGCGCGGGTGCTGCATGGCGCGGGCTACCGGACAGCGCTCGTCGGCAAGGCGCACTTCGATCCGCACCTGGACCTGCCGCTGCGCTTTCCCGAGAACCGCAGAGCTGCGGAGCGCGACACGACCCCTTGGCGCGGATTCGACCACGTCGAGCTCGCCGCGCATGGCCCGATCGGCGGCCACCACTACGCCGCGTGGCTCTACGACCATCATCCCGAGGACATCGCCGGATTCGGCGCAGTGCTGACCGGCGCAGCCGGCGGCGAGACGGGCGCCCCCGAGGTCGCGCACAACCCGATTCCCCGCGCCCACTATCACTCCGACTGGGTGGCGGACCGCACGATTGAATGGCTGCGCTCGCTCGATCCGGGCGCGCCGTTTTTCTGCTGGATGAGCTTCCCCGATCCGCACCATCCGTTCGACCCGCCGCGCGACGAAGTGCGCAAGCGCGGCGACTTCCGCGGCCGCGCGCTGCCGACAGGGCATCCGGGCTCGCCGGAACGGGTGCGCCAGATCCTCGCAACGAGGCCTCGGCACTGGCTCGATTTCTACGAAGGGCGCTTTCGCAATCCCGAGGGCGGACCGACGACGTTCATCCCGGCGCTGCTCACGCACGACCAGCTGCGCGAGATCGATCTCCTGGTCCAGGTCGAGAACGAGCTCGTCGACGAGGCACTGGGCCGCGTGGTGGCGGCGCTCGCCGAGCGCGGGCTCGATGAATGCACCGACATCGTCTACACGTCCGATCACGGCGACCTGGGCGGCCACGCGGGACTCATCTTCAAGGGCCCGTATCACGTCGATGCATGCCTGCGCGTCCCGCTCGTATGGCGGCCCGCGCCTTGCGCAGGCATCGCGCCGGCCGCGATCGAAGAGCCGGTCGGCCTGGTCGACCTCGCTCCGACGTTCTGCGCGATCGCCGGTGTTCCCGCGCCGGCTGCAATGCAGGGCGAAACGTTGCCGACGGCGCCGGGAAGCCGACGCGAGCGCGTCATCACGACGTTCGACAGCCAGTTCGCGCGCGTCGGCATGCACCTGCGCACCATCTATCGCGACGGCATGATCTGTACGCGCTACGAGCCCAGCACTCGCGACCGCGGCGGGCACTTCCCGCTGATGTCGGCGCTCTGGCTTCGCGAGTCCCACGTGCCGCGCTACGACGGCACGGAGGGCGAGCTGTACGACGTGCGCAACGATCCCGAGCAGTGGGAGAACTTGTGGGACGATCCGTCGAAGCGCGGCCTGCGCGACGATCTGGTCGCCGACTTGCGCTACCACATGCCGGAGGAAAGGCTGCCGCGACTCAAGGTAGCGGCGCCGACGTAGGTGCTGCACATCGCACGGTCGCGGATGCGACATAACCACGTGCCCCGCACGCTGAAGGCCAATACGATGACAAATGACAAGCAAGATCCGCAAACCGCGCCGACGTCGAACGTTTCGCGCCGTGACTTCATCGCTCGCTCGGTAGCGGCCGGTCTGGTTACGGCGGCTAGCCCATCCTTTGCGGCGACGCTTGCGGTTGTCGAGACGGTAGTGTCGGTGAAGACGCCGGACGGTATTTGCGACGCCGCATTCATTCATCCGGCAGCGGGCGCCTACCCCGGCGTGATCCTTTGGCCCGACGCACTGGGGTTGCGCCCATCGATGCGCGACCTGGCGAAACGCCTTGCTGCCGAGGGCTACAGCGTACTCGTGCCCAATCCGTTTTACCGCGTGAGCAAGGCGCCGCAGTTCACGACGGCCGCGAACCTCGACTTCAAGAACCCCGACACAATGACCAAGATCGTGCCGCTGATGTCCTCGGTTCAGGCAGCCGGCGCGGCCGAGAAGGATGCAATCGCCTACGTTGTGTTTCTAGATGCACAACCGCAAGTCGACAAGACGAAGAAGATGGGCACGCAGGGCTACTGCATGGGCGGCGCGCTCGTCGTTCGGACCGCCGCAAGCGTTCCGGGGCGCATCGGCGCCGGTGCGTCGTTTCACGGAGGCGGGCTCGTGACCGACAAGCCGGACAGCCCGCATCTGCTTGCTCCGAAGATAGGCGCGCGAATGTACTTCGGCGTCGCCGCGAACGACGATCAAAAGCAGCCCGAGGCGAAGGACAAGTTGAGGGAGGGCTTCACGAAGGCCGGCGTTCCAGTGGAAGTCGAGGTCTATCCGGCGAAACACGGCTGGTGCGTGACTGACATGCCGATAGAGGACGGCAAGCCAATCTACGACATGGCGCAGGCGGAGCGCGCGTGGAGCAAGCTCACCGCGTTGTATAAGACGCTGGGGTGAACGCCAATGCGCCTCACCGCCACGGTGCCGGCGGCTCGGCGAGATCCCACGTACCGTATTCGGCCGGCTCGTTGATCTCAATGACCTCGAGGTCGTCGGAGCGCGCGATCACGTTGTGCGGAACGCCCGCTGGCTGCGACAGGCCATCGCCGGCGCTGAGCGTCACGTCGCCTTCGACGCCCGCAAAGCGGAACGTCAGCGTGCCCCGCAGCACGTAGACGTAGTGTGCGGTCATGTCGTGCCAGTGCCATCCGGTGGGAGCGGTCATCGGCTGCAGCGCCCGGATATGCTTGACGCCGATCCGACCGTTGGTCGCCGCCCCGAGCCCCAGGTCGCGATACTCGGAGTCCGCGCGCAGGCCTTCGCGATTCCAATGTGCATCAGGCGCGCTCACGCGGGCGAGCCCGGACAGCGATTCGGCGAGCGCTCGGGGCCCCGCATAGCGGGGGATTGTTTCGTTCATCGGCAGTCTCCATTGCGCTCCGTGTCATCCAGTGCGTCAGCCCAAGCCAGAGGCCAACGCCGCGCCGTGATGCTTGTGCCTGCCGATGTGGTCGTCGGTCGGCGAACGCCGATGGACCTCGGCATTGACGGGGATCTCGCGCGTCGCGCCGTCCGCCGCCTCGACGATGAGCACGAAGTACACTCGATCGCCGAGCTTGAGAGGCTTCGCGCGCTTGCCGATGCCAAGCCGCGGTCTGCCGGGCGCCAGCATGACTGTGTCGCCCGCGGGAAGTGCAATGCGGGTGACAGGCGTGCGCTTCTGGCCGCTCGCGAGCATCGTGATGCTGCCGACGTCTTCGCTGCGCACGCCGACCACGGTTTCACCATCGAAGCTCTTGAGTTGCATGAAGGCCTCCGCGGAACGTCCGTCGGCGGCGACGCGAACCCAGGGCTCGGTAATGGTGAACGTCGACACCGCGTGCGCCGCAGCCGCTCCGAGCGCCAACGCGCAGAGCAGAAGTCCGCGCATTGCTGCCGTACTCCGATCAGAACTGCTCGGCGGGAAGCCGCAGCGCAGACTCGCCCGCGCCGGTCACGGCCCGCGCGAGGCTCGCCGCCTGCGGCAGCAATGCCTCGGCGTAGAAGCGCGCAGTCGCTATTTTGGCCGTCAGGAACTTCTCGTCGCCTTCGTCGGCGTCAAGCTGGTGCGCGGCCGCCAGGACGCCGCGGCCGAGCTGCCAGCCGCCAGCGACGAGCCCCCAGAGCTTGAGGTACGGCACTGCGACGGCGTGCGCCGCGCGAGGGTGGACGCCGTACGCAGGAACGATCCATTCAACCGCCGAGCGGACCGCAGCGACACCTTCCGCAAGACATGCGCCGATCGCCTGCACGCTCGCGTCGGGATGCGCCGCGAGCGCCTGCGCGATCTTGTCCATCTCGGCGGCGATGGCACGCGCCATTGCGCCGCCGTCGCGCGCCGTCTTGCGCCCGATGAAGTCGTTGGCCTGGATGCCTGTGGTGCCTTCGTAGATCGTGGTGATCCGCACGTCGCGATAGTGCTGCGCCGCGCCGGTCTCCTCGATGAAGCCCATCCCGCCGTGCACCTGCAATCCCAGCGAGGCAACCTCCTGCGCGGTCTCGGTGCTGCAGCCCTTGATGATCGGGATCATGAAGTCCACGAAGGCCTGATGGCGCTCGCGGGCGGCAGCATCGGGGTTGCGCCGCGCGTTGTCCATCGCCGCGGCGGTCACGTAGGCGACGGCGCGCATGGCCTCGGTCTGGGCGCGCATCGTCATCAGCATCCGGCGGATGTCCGGGTGCTCGATGATCGGCGCTCCCTCCGTTCCGACCGGCCTGCCTTGCACGCGCTCCTTCGCGTACGAGACCGCGCGCTGGTAGGCACGCTCCGAAAGGCCGACGCCTTCCATCCCGACCGAGAACCGTGCGAGGTTCATCATGATGAACATGTACTCGAGGCCGCGGTTCTCCTCGCCGACGAGGTAACCGAGCGCGCCGCCGTGATCGCCGTACGCGAGCACCGCGGTCGGACTCGCGTGGATGCCGAGCTTGTGCTCGATCGAGACGCAGCGCACGTCGTTGCGCTCGCCGAGCTTGCCGTCCGCGTCGACCAGGAACTTCGGCACGACGAAGAGCGAGATGCCCTTCACGCCGGCCGGCGCGTCCGGGGTGCGGGCGAGCACGAGATGAATGATGTTTTCGGTGTAGTCGTGCTCGCCGTACGTGATGAAGATCTTCTGGCCGAAGAGCCTGTACGTGCCGTCGCCTTGCGGCACGGCGCGCGTGCGCACTGCCGCGAGATCGGTCCCCGCCTGCGATTCGGTCAAGTTCATCGTGCCGGTCCAGGTGCCGTCGACCATCTTCGGCAGGAAGCACTCCTTCAGCATCGGCGAGCCCTTGAGCTCGATCGCCTCGATCGCGCCCTGGGTAAGGAGCGGACACAGGTTGAACGCGAGATTCGCCGAGTGCCACATCTCTTCGACCGCGGTGCCGAGAAGCTGCGGCAAGCCCTGGCCTCCGTACTTCACCGGCTTGGTGAGACCGTTCCAGCCGTTTGCGCAGAACTGCCGGTACGCTTCCTTGAACCCGGCGGGCATGACGACGCTGCCGTCATCACGACGGCGCGAGCCCTCGCGATCGCCCGTCATGTTGAGCGGGTCGAGCACTTCGGTCGCGAACTTCGCCCCTTCGTCGAGAATCGCGACGACCGTGTCGGGCGTCGCGTCCTCGAAGCCGGGCAGCGTGGCCACCTGCCCGAGGCCCGCGAGCTCCGTCAGCACGAAGTGCATCTCGGCGAGCGGGGCGCGATATTGGCTCATGATCGATGAGGGGCCAGCGTACGGGTCGGACGACGCGTGCGCGGCACTACAGCGCGGCCGTGAGCTCGGGAATGATCTGGAACAGGTCGCCGACGAGACCGTAGTCGGCAATCTGGAAGATCGGCGCTTCCGCGTCCTTGTTGATCGCGACGATGACCTTGCTGTCCTTCATGCCGGCGAGATGCTGGATCGCACCGGAGATACCAACGGCGAGATAGAGATCGGGCGCCACGATCTTGCCGGTCTGGCCGACCTGATAGTCGTTCGGCACATAACCCGCATCGACCGCTGCCCGCGACGCGCCGATTGCGGCGTTGAGCTTCGCCGCCAGCGCTTCCAGCAGCTTGAAGTTCTCGGCGCTGCCAAGGCCGCGTCCGCCCGACACGACGATACGCGCGCTGGTGAGCTCGGGCCGCTCCGATTTCGACAGTTCCTGGCCGGTGACGCGCGACAGACCCGTGTCGGGTTCCTGCGCCGCCGCTACGATCTCCGCGTTGCCGCCCGTTGCCTGGGCGGCATCGAACCCCGTCGCGCGCACGGTGATGACCTTGATCGGATCCGCCGACCGCACCGTGGCGAGCACGCTGCCCGCATAAATGGGACGCACGAACGTGTCGGGAGCTTCGACCGCCACGATGTCCGAGATCTGCGCGACGTCGCACAGCGCGGCGATGCGCGGCAGCACGTTCTTCCCGAAGCCGGTGGCCGAGGCAAGGACGTGCGAATAGCCGCCGCCTTTTACGACCGCTACCGCCGCCACGGCGACGTTCTCGGCGGTCGGGCTCGCGAAGTGCGGCGCATCGGCGTAAAGCACCTTGGTCACGCCGGCGATGGAGGCGGCGGCCTTCGCGGCCGCCCCGGCATTGGCGCCGACGACCAGGACGTGAACGTCGCCGCCGATCTTCTGCGCGGCGGTCATCGTGTGGAGAACAGCGGGCTGCAGCGCGCTGCCGTCGTGCTCGGCGAGGATCAGGATCGTCATGACAGCACCTTCGCTTCGTTGCGGAGCTTCGCCACGAGCTCGGCGACATCGGCGACCCTGCCGCCGCCCTTGCGCTTCGGCGGCTCGACAACTTTGAGCGTGGCGAGCCGCGGCGCGACGTCGACACCAAGCGCCGCCGGCGTCGTCGTCTCGAGCGGCTTCTTTTTCGCCTTCATGATGTTGGGCAGAGTCGCGTAACGCGGCTCGTTGAGCCGCAGGTCCGTGGTGACGACGATGGGAAGCGATGCTTCGATCGTCTCGAGCCCGCCGTCGACTTCGCGCTTCACGGTGACGCGATCGCCGGCGAAGTCGACCTTCGACGCGAAGCAGCCCTGCGGCCAGTTGAGCAGCGCCGCCAGCATCTGGCCCGTCTGGTTCGAGTCGTCGTCGATCGCCTGCTTGCCGAGCAGCACGACCTTCGGCTGCTCCTTGTCGACGATCGCGCGCAAGAGCTTCGCCACGGCGAGCGGCTGCAACTCGACGTCGGTCTCGACGAGGATCGCCCGATCGGCGCCGAGCGCCAGCGCGGTGCGCAGCGTCTCCTGCGCGCCGGCAGCGCCGCAGGAGACCGCGACGATCTCGGTGGCGGCGCCTTTCTCCTTCATCCGCACCGCTTCCTCGACGGCGATCTCGTCAAACGGGTTCATCGACATCTTGACGTTGGCGGTGTCGACGCCGCTGCCATCCGTCTTCACCCGGACCTTCACGTTGTAGTCAACGACGCGCTTCACGGCCACGAGGACTTTCATGGGGGTTCACCGCTTGCGGGAAAGGCAAAATTATACCGTGCCGCCCTGCCGGTCCGGCGCCGCGAGCGGCGGGCAATCGGTGACGCGAAGCGGGCAGATCCGCCCGTGGCGGTGGTTTGCTATCCTTCCGCGGCGCGCCCCGCCGTGTCGGTGCGCCCGAAGGCGGCGCCCGCTCCCCATGGTTTCCCCGCTCGATCCTCGCGCTTCGGTGCAGGCGCTCGCGCCGTTCGATGGCGCGGCGTTGTCCTTGGCCTGGGGACTGCCCTTCGCGGGCCTCATCCTGTGGATTGCGCTCGCGCCGCTGGTCGCACCGAAGCTATGGCACCACCACTACGGCAAGATCGCGGGCGTGCTCGTCGTCGCGCTGCTGATACCTTTCGCCGCGACGTTCGGAACGGCGGAGACCGTGCACAACGTCGTCCATGCGATCGTGCTCGAGTACGTTCCTTTTTTTTCGATGCTGTTCGCGCTGTTCACGATCGCGGGCGGCATCCGCCTCAAGGGAACGCTCGCCGGAACCCCTGGCGTCAACACCGCGCTGCTCGCGCTGGGCGCCGCGCTCGCCAGCGTCATGGGCACGACCGGTGCATCGATGCTGCTGATCCGGCCGCTGCTGTCCGCCAACGAAACGCGAGCCCAACGCGTGCACGCCGTCGTCTTCTTCATCCTGCTGGTGGGCAACGTCGGCGGCGCGTTGTCGCCGCTCGGCGATCCGCCGCTCTTCATCGGCTTTCTGCGGGGCGTGGATTTCTTCTGGACGACGCGGGTGCTGGCGCTGCCGACGCTCTTTCTCTCCGTCACCCTGCTCGCCGTGTTCTACGCGCTCGACGCCGCGCTCTACCGCCGCGAAGGACGGCACGAGGCAGCCCCGCGGCGAACGCCGTTGTCCATCGAGGGAATGCCGAATTTCCTGCTGCTCGCCTCGGCGATCGGCGCCGTGCTCGTGTCGGGGCTGTGGAACCCTGGAATTGCACTCGATGTCGCCGGGGCGACGGTCCAGCTGGAAGACGCACTGCGCAGCGTGCTCCTCGTCGGGTTGGGCATGCTGTCCGTCCTCGTCACGCCGGCTGCCGTTCGCGCACACAACCAGTTCCACTGGGCGCCGATCGTCGAGGTCGCGAAGCTGTTCGCGGCGATCTTCATCACCATCTTCCCCGTGCTAGCGATGCTCGAGGCGGGCCGCGACGGCCCGCTCGCGAAGATCTTCATGCTCGTGAGCGACGGCACCGGCGAGCGCGACAACGTGATGGTGTTCTGGCTGACGGGTCTATTGTCGGCGTTCCTCGACAATGCGCCGACCTATCTCGTGTTCTTCAACCTGAGCGGCGGCGACGCGGAGGCGCTGATGCGCGAGCACGCGCAGTCCTTGGCGGCGCTGTCGATGGGCGCGGTCTATTTCGGGGCGCTCACCTACATCGGCAACGCACCGAACTTCATGATCAAGGCGATCGCGGAGGATCGTGGTGTCGCGATGCCGAGCTTCTTCGGCTATCTCGGCTGGGCGTCGCTCGCGCTGCTGCCCCTGCTTGCCGTCGTCGCGGCCGTCTGGCTGTAGCGGACTTCTGCAGGATCTCAGGCTTTCGATCAGCCGAGAACGACAATGTGGACCTGATACGGTCCGTGCGCTCCGAGCACGATCGTCTGCTCGATGTCACCGGTGCGCGACGGACCTGATATCAGATTGACGGCGCGCGGCAGGCAGCCGCGTTCGCGGCGCACGAGCGCGAATGCCTCTTCCATGCCCGACACGATGCGGTCGGCGTGGACGACGGCGACGTGCGTGTCCGGCAACAGCGTGGTCGCGGTCGGCGAGCCTTGCCCGGTCAGGACGACGAGCGTCCCTGTTTCCGCAATCGCGCAGAACGTGCCGGTAATGCCAAGCCGATCCTGCCCCATCGTGGGTCGCGCTTCGATGGCGAGGCCCGACGCCTGCCAGTCGAGGTCCGCGAACTCGGGCCAGCAGACGCCAGCGCGCGCGGTAGGGATCTCGGCGTCGGTCCGCGCGTCGAGCGCCGCCAGATACCGTGCGACCGCCGCCGGCAAGTGCGTGCGATCGGTGAGCCGTTCCACGGTGCTCTGCATGTCCGATGCCCGCTGCATGAACCGCGCCAGGAGGTCCGCCGGCATCGCTGGGCGCGGCCCTTGGTGATGCGCTTCGATGTAACGCTCCGATTCGGCTCGCGCCTGCGAGCGTTCCGAAGTCTTGCCGAGCGCGCGCCGTGTCCGTGCGAGAACGGCGTCGCGCGCGGCCTGATTGTGGTTGAGCGACGTCGGCATCCGCGATCACATGTGGCGGCCGACGAACGCGTCGACACGGCGGACTCCCTCGTCGATCGCCGCGTGCGATGCGGCGTACGAGAAGCGGATGTGCTGGCCGTCGCCCGGCACGCGGCGGCCGAAGTGGGTATCCGCCAGCACGGCCACACCCGCCTCCAGAAGCAGCCGCTTGCGAAACGCCTCCGAATCCGCGCAGCCGGTGATCCGGCACGCTTCGGTCACGTTCGGCCATGCGTAGAACGCGCCGCCCGGCACCTTGCACGCAATGCCCGGGACCTTGTTCAAAAGGCCGACGATCAGATCGCGGCGCTCGAGGAAGCTCGCGCGCATCGCATCGGCGGCGTCCTGCGGCCCCGAGATCGCCTCGACCGCCGCCCACTGCGAGATTTGCGATGCGCACGAATCGGTGTTCGTGATCCAGCGCGTGAAGAGCGGCGCGAGGGCGCGGTTCGCGACATAGCCGATCCGCCACCCCGTCATGGCCCACGTCTTGGACGCACCGTCCGAAATGATCGTACGCGCCTGCATCCCGGGGCGCGTGGCGAGCGACTGGAACGCCCCCGAGTACGCAAGCCGCGAATAGATCTCGTCGGCGAACACCCAGACCTGGGGATGCTTTCCGAGGATCTGCGCGATGGCGTCGAGGTCGGCGGCGCGCAGCATGCCGCCGGTGGGATTGTGCGGCGTGTTGAGGATCAGGAGCTTGGTCTGCGGCGTGATCTTTGCTTCCAGCTCGGCAGGATCGAAAGCGAAGTCGCGCGCCTCGCGCAGATAGATCGGAACCGGCACGGCGCCGTTGGCGAGGATCTGCGATTCGTAAATCGGAAACCCGGGCACGGGATAAATCACCTCGTCGCCTGCCCCATAGTCCGTGACCGACGCAATCGTGTAGGCGATGAACGGCTTCGCGCCCGCACCGATCACGACGTCGTCGGGCTGAACGTCGAGGCCCCGACGCGTGGCGAGGTCTTTCGCCGCCGCCGTGCGCAATTCGTCGATGCCGGCTGAAGGCGTGTACCCGTGCTTGCCCGCCTCGATCGCGGCGATGCCTGCCTGGCGAATGTTCTCCGGCGTCGGAAAGTCGGGCTGACCGATGCAAAACGACACGATGTCCTTGCCCTGGCGGACGAGAGCGTTGACCTCCGCGAGCACCACGAAGGCATTCTCGGTGCCGAGCGATTCTGCGCGCCGGGAAAGCTTGAGGCCGGCGAGCGCCGTGTCGTTCGGAGCGTTCATCGTCGGACTCCTTGCTGCTGACGACTCGGTTGCCGACTCATTTGCCTGTACTGATCGCGAAACGTGCGCCCGGGCGGCGCGGGCATGTCGCGACCGTCGGTCCATCCTCCCGCGAACGGGATGCGGTGAATGAGTCCCGCGCGTCCGCCCATCGCCTTCAGGACGTTCACGGCGAGGCGCGTTCCCAGCGCATAGACCGCCGGCCGCAGCGCCATCCAGGACCAGGCCGCGTGGCCCATGCGCTCGTACCAGGGACGCAAGTGGCGCTCGAACGCCTGCTCGCGCAGCTTTCGCTGCAGATCCGGCAGCGGGATCTTCACGGGGCAGACGACGCCGCACTGGTTGCACATCGTCGATGCCGCCGGCAGGTCCTGCGCCTTGTCGAGGCCGACGTACATCGGCGTCAGTATCGAGCCGATCGGCCCCGGATAGACCCAGCCGTACGAATGCCCCCCGACGTTCTGGTAGACGGGGCAGTGATTCATGCACGCGCCGCAGCGAATGCAGCGCAGCGCCGCACGCACCTCGCTCGCGAGCACGTCGGTGCGCCCGCAGTCGACGACGATGAAGTACATGTGCTCCGCGCCGTGAAACTCGCCCTCGCCTTTCGTTCCCGTGAGGATGTCGACGTAGTTCGAGATCGACTGGCCGGTCGCCGAGCGCGGCAGCAGGCGCATCAGCGTCGCGACGTCCTCCAGGGTCGGTACGATCTTCTCGATGCCGGAGATCGCGATGTGCACCTTCGGGAGCGTCGTCGCGAGCGTCGCATTGCCCTCGTTCGTGACGAGCACGACGGACCCCGTCTCGGCGACGAAGAAGTTGCCGCCCGTGATCCCCATGTCCGCCGCGAGGTAGTGCTGCCGCAGCACACCCCGCGCTTCGCGGCACAGCTCCTCGATGCCCGTCTTGATCGGCGTGCCGTGCGTCTTGTGGAAAAGCTCCGCCACCTCCTCCTTCGACTTGTGCAGCGCCGGGCCGATGATGTGCGACGGCGGCTCGTAATTGTTGATCTGGAGAATGTACTCGCCGAGGTCGGTCTCGACGACGGTCAATCCCGCGGCCTCGATCGCGTGATCGAGCGCCGATTCCTCCGAGACCATCGACTTCGACTTGATGATCTTCTGCACCCGGTGCTTCGCAGCGATCTCGAGCACCAGCGCATTGATGTCCGCCGGCGTTTCCGCGAACAGCACAGTGGCGCCGCGCGCCGTGGCGTTGCGCTCGAAGAGCTGGAGCCAGACGTCGAGGTTGTCGAGCGCGCGGTCGCGGATCCCCTTGCCGGCCTCGCGCGTCGCCTCGAAGTCGTCCACCTCGTGCAACGACGCCCGCCGCTTGGCCACGAACTTCGCCTCCAGGCGCTTCAACTTGCTCTGCAGGCGCTCGTCGTACAGGTTGGCGTGCGCGCGCGCCTTGAAGTGCATGGATGCGACTTGCATCTCTCCGCTCCGTGGCTTCCGGCGTCAGGCTGCTGGATCGCCAGCGGACGCCGGCCGGTCGCCCGCCAGGACTTCGGCGACATGCAGCACCTGCGTCTTCGCGTTGCCGAGCCGGCGCATGCGCCCCTCGATGTTCAGCATGCAGCCGACGTCGCCCAGCACGACGGCATCGGCGGCCGTCGCGGCGATGTGCGCGCACTTGTTGTCCGCGAGGCGGCTCGAGATCTCGCCGAACTTGAGCGCGAACGTGCCGCCAAAGCCGCAGCATGTTTCGCAGTCCGCCATTTCCTTGAGCTCGAGGCCTTCGACCCTCGCGAGGAGCGCGCGCGGCTGGCGCTTCGTTCCCATTTCGCGCAGCCCGGCACACGAGTCGTGATAGGTGACGCTGCCGTCGAAGCGGCCGGGAACGCGGTCGAGCTTCGTCTCGTGCACGAGGAAGTCGGTCAGCTCGCGCGTCTTCGCCGCGAGCGCGGCGACGCGCGCCGTCATGGCGGCATCGTCGGCGAAGAGATCCCCGTAGTGCGTGCGAATCATCCCGCTGCAGGAGCCGGAAGGCGCGACCAGGAAATCGCAGTCCTCGAACTCGGCAACGAGCTTCGCGGCGAGTGCGCGCGCATCCTTGCGATCGCCGGAATTGTAGGCGGGCTGTCCGCAGCACGTCTGCGCCGGCGGGACGACGACGTCGGCGCCCGCCGCTTCCAGCAGCCGAAGCGCGGCGAAGCCGACCGACGGGCGCATCAGGTCGACGAGGCAGGTGACGAACAGACCGACGCGCATCGGAGCGGATTCAGGGGACCGCGGGGACGGCGGTGATCTTACCATGCGCCCTGCCCCCGCCTTCCCCGCGCGGCGAGCCGACGCGCCGTCAGAGGAGGCCCGAGTTCGCGAGCGCGACCACGCAGATGCCGAGAAGCTGCTGCGGAAAGATTCCGAACGCCAGCAGCGCGAGGCCGTTCGCCGACAGCGCCCACTGGTTGTCGGCGCGCGCCTCGATCGGCGCCGTGTCGGATGGCTCGTCGAAATACATGAGCTTGACGATCCGCAGGTAGTAGAACGCGCCGATCAGCGACGTGAGCACGGCGACTACGGCGAGCCAGACGAACCCCGCATCGACGGCCGCCTGGATGACGGTGAACTTGGCGTAGAAGCCGACCGTGGGCGGCAGCCCGGCGAGCGAGAACATCGCGAGCAGCATCATGAACGCCCACCACGGCGAGCGGTGGTTGAGGCCCTTGAAGTCGGCGAGCTGATCGGCCTCGAACCCTTCCCGCGACAGCAGCATGATCATGCCGAAGGAAGCGAGAGTCGTGAGCACATAGGCGATCGCGTAGAACATCGCCGCGCTGTAGCCGCTCGGGTTCGCCGCGAGGAACCCCATGAGCATGTATCCCATGTTCGCGATGGACGAGTACGCGAGCATGCGTTTCATGCTGGTCTGAGCGATCGCAACGACGTTGCCGAGGATCATCGACAGCACCGAGAGCACCATCAGCATGCCCTGCCAGTCGAACCAGAGCCCGCCGAGCGCCACGGCCAGAAGGCGCAGCATGAACGCGAACGACGCGAGCTTCGGCGCGGTGCCGATCAAGAGCGTCACCGCGGTCGGCGCGCCGTCGTAAACGTCCGGCACCCACATGTGGTACGGCACGGCGCCCAGCTTGAACGCCACCCCGGACACGAGGAACACGAGCCCGAACAGCAGGATCGTGCGGTCGCCGGTCGGCGCCGCCAGCGCCTTGCCCACCACCGCGATGTCGAGCGAGCCGGTGGCCCCGTAGATCATCGACATCCCGTAGAGCAGGATGCCCGAGGCGAGCGCTCCCAGCACGAAGTACTTCATTCCCGCTTCGGTCGCTGCATTGGACGTCCGGTACATCGCGACGAGCGCATACAGCGACAGGCTCTGTAGCTCGAGGCCGAGGTACAGCGTCACGAAGCTCCCTGCCCCGATCATCACCATCATTCCGAGCAGCGCGAAGAGCGCCAGCACGAACGACTCGCCCCGGAACAACCCGCGTGCCGCGCTGTAACCGCGCGAATAGAACAGCATCAGCGAGACGGCGACGGAGCTCATGAACTTGAGCGTGCCGGCGAGCATGTCGTCGACGACCATCCCGGAGAACGCACCCGTCGGCTGCAGCGGCATCGTGCCGAGCGCTGCCCAGGCTGCCCCGGCGAGCACGGCCTGCGTGAGCCAGAACGACACGTGCCGCCGCGACTCGGCGACGAAGAGATCGGCGAGCAGCACGACGCTCGCCCCGCAGAGCAGCACGATCTCGGGCAGGATGGTCGAGAAGTCGATGTTGGGGACCATGATCGCGATCGCCTTCCGCCTACAGCTTCGTCTTCGCGACGTGGGCGAGCAGGTCAGCCACCGAGTTGTGCATCACGTCGATGAACGGCTTCGGCCACAATCCCATCCAGAACACGAGCAGCGCTACCGCGGCCAGCAGCCAGAACTCGCGGCGGTTGACGTCGGTCAGCGCCGCGACCTGGTCGTTGGCCACCGCGCCGTAGATCACGCGCTTGTACATCCACAGCGTGTAGGCAGCGCCGAGGATCATGATGGTCGCGGCGGCGGCGCCCAGCCAGAAGTTCGCCTTGACGGCGGCCAGGATCACCATGAATTCGCCGACGAATCCCGATGTGGCGGGCAAGCCGGAGTTGGCCATCGCGAACAGCATCGTGAACGCGGCGAACTTCGGCATCGTGTTGACGACGCCGCCGTAGTCGGCGATCTGCCGGCTGTGCATCCGGTCGTACATCACGCCGACGCACAGGAACATCGCCGCCGACACGAAGCCGTGGGAGATCATCTGCACGAGCCCGCCTTCCACTCCCAGCTGGCTGAAGAGGAAGAAGCCGAGCGTCACGAAGCCCATGTGCGAAATCGACGAATAGGCGATCAGCTTCTTCATGTCGGCCTGCACCAGCGCGACGAAGCCGATGTAGACGATCGCGACGAGCGACAACGCGATCACGAAGCCCGACAGATAGCGCGACGCATCCGGCACGATCGGCAGGATGAACCGCAGGAACCCGTACGCGCCGATCTTGAGGGTGATCGCTGCGAGGATCACGGAGCCGCCCGTCGGCGCCTCGACGTGCGCGTCGGGCAGCCACGTATGCACCGGCCACATCGGCACCTTGACCGCGAACGACAGGAAGAACGCGATGAACAACAGCACCTGCACCTTGAGCGACAGCGGGACGTCGTACCACTCGAGGATCGAGAACGTCTCGGAAACGTCGTACAGGTAAATGAGCGCCACCAGCATCAGCAGCGAGCCCAGCAGCGTGTACAGGAAGAACTTGACCGCTGCGTATACCCGGTTGGGGCCGCCCCATGCGCCGATGATGAGGTACATCGGGATCAGCATCGCCTCGAAGAACGAGTAGAACAGGATCCCGTCGAGCGCGCAGAACGCTCCGTTGATGAGCCCCGACTGGATCAAGAATGCCGCCATGTATTGCGCGACGCGGACCTGGATCACCTCCCACGCGGACCAGACGACGACGACCGTCATCAGGCTATTGAGCAGGACGAACAGCATCGAGATGCCGTCGACGCCGACGTGGTAACGGATGTCGAAGCGCGGGATCCACTCGGTGCGCTCGACGAACTGCATCTGCGACGACCCGGTGTCGAACTGCAGCCACAGCGGCAGCGTGACGGCGAGGCCCGCGATCGCGCCGGCGATGGCGATCCAGCGCGCGGCCGCTGCGTCGCGGTCGCGGCCCACGGCCAGCACCGCAAGCCCGGCGGCGATGGGGACCCAGATCGCAAGGGACAGGTACGACATCATCGCGCTCTCATCGCGTATACCAGGTGAGAAGCGCGAAGACGCCGAGGATCATCGTGAACGCGTAGTGATAGACGTAGCCGGATTGCAAATGGCGCACGAGTGCCGATGCCCATCCGATGACGCGCGCCGAGCCGTTGACGAAGAAGCCGTCGATGATCGTCCGGTCGCCGACCGTCGACAGGAACGAACCCATCGCCCGTGCCCCGCCGGCGAAGAACCAGTCGTTGAAACGGTCGAAGTAGTACTTCTGGTCAAGCAGCGTGTAGATCGGCCCCACGGCGCGCTTCAACCTCGCCGGCAGCGCCGGGTTCACGATGTAGCAATACCACGCCGCGACGATGCCGGTGATCGCCAGCCAGAAGGGCAGCGACAGGAGGCCGTGCTGAATGAATGCACCCAGGCCGTGCCACTCCTCGCGCAGTGTGCTCATCGCCTCGTGCGCAGGCGCGACCGCGATCGCATCGCCGAAGTAGGTGCCGATCACCATCGGCTCGATATAGGCCCAGCCCGCATAGACCGACGGGATCGCAAGCAGGATCAGCGGCACGGTGACGACCCACGGGCTTTCCTTCGGGGGACCGTGCTGTTCGGCGTGCAGGTCCGGCTCCGCGCCGGCCGCGGACGACGGCTCGTGCGCATGCGCATCGCCCTGCAGGGCCGCCTCGCGCGCGTGCGCCGATTCGGCGACGTCGTGCCCGCCGCCGAACCGCTCCTTGCCGTGGAAGGCGAGGAACAGCATCCGGAACGAGTAGAACGCCGTGATGAAAACGCCGACGGTCACCGCGAAATACGCGTAGCCGTGACCCGGGATCTTCGAGGCGTGGACGGCCTCGATGATCGAATCCTTCGAGAAGAACCCCGCGAACGGCGGGATGCCCGCCAGCGCGAGCGAGCCGATGACGGCGGTCCAGTAGGTGATGGGCATGAACTTGCGCAGCCCGCCCATCCGGCGCAGGTCCTGCTCGTGGTGGAGCGCGATGATCACCGATCCCGCGCCCAGGAACAGGAGGGCCTTGAAGAACGCGTGCGTCATCAGGTGGAAGATCGCCACCGAGTACGCGGAAGCGCCGAGCGCCACCGTCATGTAACCGAGCTGCGACAGCGTCGAGTAGGCGACGACCCGCTTGATGTCGTTCTGGACGATGCCGAGGAACGCCATGAAGAGCGCAGTGGTCGCGCCCACGATCGTGACGACGGACAGCGCGGTATCGGACAGCTCGAACAGCGGGCTCATCCGCGCGACCATGAAAATGCCGGCCGTGACCATTGTGGCGGCGTGGATCAGCGCGGAGATCGGCGTGGGGCCTTCCATCGAGTCGGGCAGCCACACGTGCAGAGGCACCTGCGCGCTCTTGCCCATCGCGCCGATGAAAAGGCAGATGCAGATGACCGACAACAACGACCAGGGCGTGTTGCCCCAGATGTCGATCGTCGTCCCGGCGATCTTCGGCGCCGCCGCGAAGACCGGCGCGTAGTCGAGCGTCCCGAAATGGGCGAGGACGAGCCCGATCCCCAGCACGAAGCCGAAGTCACCGACGCGGTTGGCGAGGAACGCCTTCAGGTTCGCGTAGATCGCCGTGGGCCGGGTGTACCAGAAGCCGATCAGAAGGTACGACACGAGGCCGACCGCCTCCCAGCCGAAGAACAGCTGCACGAAGTTGTTGCTCATCACCAGCATCAGCATCGCGAAGGTGAAGAGCGAGATGTACGAGAAGAAGCGCGTGTAGCCGGGGTCATCCGCCATGTACCCGATCGTGTACACGTGGACCATCAGCGACACGAAGGTGACCACGAGCATCATCGTCGTGGTCAGCGGATCGATGAGGAACCCGACCGAGATCTTGAGGTCGCCCGACCGGAGCCACGTGTAGACGTCGCCGTTGAACACGTGGCCCGCCCGCACGTCGGCCCAGACGAGGGACGAGGCCACCAGCGCCACGGCGACGCCGAGAATGCAGAGCCAGTGCGACGCCGCGCGGCCGAGCTTCCCGCCGAACAATCCGACGACGACGGCGCCCAGCAGCGGCGCCATCGGCACGAGTAGATAGAGAGTCTTGATGTCCATTCGTCAGCGCCTGTGCACAGGCACTAGCCTTTGAGCCGGCCCATGTCCTCGACGTCGATCGAGCCGACGTTGCGGAACAGCAGCACGAGGATTGCGAGCCCGATCGCCGATTCGGCGGCCGCTACGGTCAGGATGAAGAACACGAACACCTGCCCTGCCATGTCGCCGAGGAAGCTCGAGAACGCGATGAAGTTCATGTTGACGGCGAGCAGCATCAGCTCGATCGCCATCAGCAGCACGATCACGTTCTTGCGATTAAGGAAAATGCCGGCGATGCTGATCGCGAACAGGATCGCGCCCAGCACGAGATAGTGCGACAGCGTCGGTGCCGTTACCCAGTCCAACAGCGCCCCCCAAACGAGGAAATTGCCTTGCCCGCAGCGGTGGCGCACGCTCGGTGCGACAACGCCGCTGCGGCTCTTGTTATTACGGTTCCTGCTTCTCCGACGGCATCGACAGCACGCGCAGCCGATCCCGCGGGCGGACTTTCACCTGCTCGCCCGGTTTCTGATACTTGCTGTCCCGCCGCTTGCGATGCGTGAGCGCAATGGCTGCGATGATCGCGACGAGCAGGATCACGGCGGCGATCTCGAACGGGTAGACGTATTCGGTGTACACCAGCATGCCGAGCGCCTTGGTGTTGCCGCCGGCGGCGGCAACGGCAGCCGCGCCGCTCCCGGCCGTTCCGCTTTCGACGCGCCCGCCGACGAGGGTCAGCGCCATCTCGATCAGCACCAGTGCGCCGACCGTCGCGCCGACGGGAATGTAGCTCCGGAACTGCCGACGCATGCTGTCGAAGTTGACGTCGAGCATCATGACGACGAACAGGAACAGCACCATCACCGCGCCGACGTACACGAGCACGAGCACAATCGCGAGGAATTCCGCCTGCAGCATGAGCCAGTGCGCGGCGGCGGTGAAGAACGCGAGCACGAGCCACAGGACCGCGTGCACCGGATTCCGCGCGGTGACCACACGCACGCCGGCGAACACGAGGATCGCGGCGAAAATGTAGAAGAGTGCCGTTTGGAACGTCATCGTCCGTTAACTCGGCGCGACCGGCGACGCAGGCCTGCCGGCGGTCGCGACGGGTTCATGCCTGGGCTCATCGGTACTTCGAGTCCTGTTCCCGGTCCGCGGCGATCTGCGCTTCGTAGCGGTCGCCGACGGCGAGCAGCATGTCCTTCGTGTAGATCAGGTCACCCCGCTTTTCGCCGTGGTACTCGAGGATGCGCGTCTCGACGATCGAGTCGACGGGACAGCTCTCCTCGCAGAACCCGCAGAAGATGCACTTCGCCAGGTCGATGTCGTAGCGCGTCGTCCGCCGGGTTCCGTCGGCGCGCTGCTCCGACTCGATGGTGATCGCGAGCGCGGGGCACACGGCCTCGCACAGCTTGCAGGCGATGCAGCGCTCCTCGCCGTTCGGATAGCGGCGGAGCGCGTGCAGCCCGCGGAAGCGCGGGCTGAGCGGCGTTTTCTCCTCCGGGAACTGGACGGTGACCTTGCGCGAGAACATGTGCCGTCCGGTCAGCATCAGGCCCTGCACCAGCTCGGCCAGGAGCCAGGTTCCGAAGAGATTCTTCACGCGCTCGAGCATCGACGCATTCTCTCTCAATGGAACCACCCGGCCCAGCGCGTCTGCATCATCGCGCCGACGAACACGATCCAGACGAGCGTCACCGGAATGAACACCTTCCAGCCGAGCCGCATGATCTGGTCGTAGCGGTAGCGCGGCCACGTGGCCCTGATCCACAGGAAGATGAACAGCACCGCGCACATCTTCGCGAACAGCCACGGCAGCCCGTCCCCGAGCGGTCGGGCGTTGAAGATCTCGACGTCGTTCAACTGCGGCCACGGCGCGAGCCAGCCGCCCAGGAACATGATCGACGTCAGCGCGGCGATCAGGATCATGTTCATGTACTCGGCGAGGAAGAACAGCGCGAATGTCACGCCCGAGTACTCGACGTGGAAGCCGGCGACGATCTCCGATTCGCCTTCGGCGACGTCGAACGGATGGCGATTCGTCTCGGCGATTCCCGACACGAGGTAGACGACGAACAGCGGAAAGAGCGGCCAGATGTACCAGTGCGAGGCGCCGCCGTCCTGACCGTGGACGATGTCGGACAGATTGAGGCTCGTCGCAGCCATCAGCACGCCGACGAGCGCGAAGCCCATCGCGATCTCGTACGAGACGATCTGCGCCGCCGAGCGCAGGCAGCCGAGGAACGCATACTTGGAGTTCGACGCCCAACCGGCGAGGATGATGCCGTACACGCCCATCGATGTCATTGCGAGGAGGTAAAGCAATCCCGCGTTGACGTCGGCGAGCACGAGGCCGTCGGCGAACGGAATGACAGCCCAGGCGGCGAGCGCGGGCGCCAACGCCAGCATCGGCGCAACGAAGAACAGGTAGCGGCTTGCGCCGGCAGGAACGATGATCTCCTTGAACAGCAGCTTGAAGACGTCGGCGAACGGCTGCAACAGTCCCAGCGGTCCCACGCGGTTCGGGCCGATGCGATCCTGCATCCAGCCGATCACCTTGCGCTCCGCGAGCGTCAGGTAGGCAACGGAGAGGATCAGCGGCAACGCGATCGCGACGATCTTCGCGACCGTCCACACGACGGGCCACACGGGCCCGAGCATCGCCTCGACCGGCGCCGTCAGCGATTGCAGCGACGTCATCGTCAGGCCCGCTCCACCGTGACGGGGCCGGACAACCCGCCGAGCCCCGATGTCGACGGGTGCGCGGCGGCGATGCGCACGACGCCGGCCGGCACGCCCGCGTCGACCGCAACCGCGAGCACGGCCTCACCACCGCCCTGCCTGATCCGCACGCGACCGCCGGGCTCGACGCCGATGTCGGCCAGCGTTTGCGCGCTCATTCGCGCGACCGGAGGTTTCGCGTCGACCGTCTGCTGCAACGGCGCCGACCGGCGCACGAGCGGATCGGCGAAATGGATCGGCACGTCCGCGACGCGCTCGAGCCCATCGGCACGCGCAGCCGGCGTCGCAATTTCCACGCGGGTGTCGTTCGCGAGATTCGCCGTGATGTCGGCAGCCGTCGGCAGCAGCGCGCGCACGCCGTCGATCGATTCGAATGCGAAGCCCTTCAATCCGAGCATCGACCCCAGCACGCGCAGCACTTTCCACGCGGGGCGGGATTCGCCGAACGGCTTGACGACGCCATTGAACGATTGCGGCCGGCCCTCGCAGTTGACGAACGTGCCGGCGGTCTCGCTGAACGGGCCGATGGGCAGGATCGCGTCCGCATAGTCCATGCCGTACCGGAACGGAGACAGCACGACGACGAAGTCCGCCGCGTCCAGCGCAGCGCGCGCCGCGACCGGGTTCGCGCAATCGAATTCGGGCTCTACGCCCAGCAACAGGTAGGCCTTGCGCGGCTCTCCGAGCATCGAGTTCGCGTTGAGCCCGTCCTCCGTCTGCGGCAACGCGTCGGCCGCATAGCCGCCCACGCTGTTCGCAGCCTCGGACAGGCAACCGAGCTTTGCGCCCGTGATGACGGCGAGCGCCTGCGCCAGCGCGAACAGCTGCGAAGCGTCCGGATGCTGTTCCGCGTAGTTGCCGAGGAGGATCGCCGCGCGTTTGCCTGAAAGCAGGCTTGCCGCGACCACCTGCGCGGCGGCAACAGGCTCGATGCCTTCGAGGGCCGCCGGAACAGGCTTGCCCGCACCCTTGGCGGCGGCGACGACGATTTCAGCCAGCGCGTGCGGCAGCAGCGAAGGCACCGCGATGAGCGAGTGCGCGAGGTGAATGCGGGAGTCGTCGGCGACCGAGTGCAGCACCGAGATTTCGGCGCCGCCCTTGCGAGCCGCGTGGCGCAGCCGCTCGGCGGCGAGCGGATGATCCTTGCGCAGGAAGCTGCCGATGACGAGCGCGCGATCCAGCGCGCCGAGATCGGCGATCGGCATGCCGAGCCACGGGAAGCCGGCGCTGTGCCCATCGCCGCGGAAATCGGTCTGGCGCAGGCGGAAGTCGACGTTGTCCGAGCCGAGCGCGCGCGTGAACCCGGCGGCGAGCGCCATCTCCTCGAGCGTCGAATGCGGCGACACGAGCGTGCCGAGTGCGGCCCCGCCGTGCATGTCGACGACGGACTTGAGCCGTTGGGTGACGAAGTCGAGCGCATGCTGCCAGTCGACCGTCTTCCATTCGCCGGCTTCTTTGATCATGGGCGCGGCAAGACGATCGCCGCTGCCGAGACCCTCGTAGGAGAACCGGTCCTTGTCCGACAGCCAGCATTCGTTGATCGCCGGATTGTCGAAGGGGACGACGCGCAGCACGCGGTCGCCCTTCACCTGCACGATCAGGTTGCTGCCGAGCGAATCGTGCGGCGACACCGACCGCCGCCGCGCCAGCTCCCACGTCCGGGCGGCGTAGCGGAACGGCTTCGAGGTGAGCGCGCCGACCGGGCACACGTCGATCATGTTGCCCGACAGCTCCGACTCGACCGTCTGCCCGACGAACGCGACGATCTCCGCGTGCTCGCCGCGGCCGATCATGCCGAGCTCCTGTACGCCGGCGATCTCCTGGCCGAAGCGGATGCAGCGCGTGCATTGAATGCAGCGCGTCATCTCCTCCGCGGCCACGAGCGGGCCCAGGTTCTTGTGGAAGACCACGCGCTTCGGCTCGCTGTAGCGCGACGACGAGCCGCCGTAGCCGACGGCCAGATCCTGCAGCTGGCATTCGCCGCCCTGGTCGCAGATCGGGCAATCGAGCGGATGGTTGATGAGCAGGAACTCCATCACGCCGTTCTGGGCCTTCTTCGCCTGCTCGGACTGCGTCCAGACTTTCATGCCCTCCGCGGCGGGCGTTGCGCATGCGGGCAGCGGCTTCGGCGCCTTCTCGACCTGGACGAGACACATCCGGCAATTGGCGGCGATCGACAGCTTGCGGTGATAGCAGAAATGCGGCACGTAGATGTCGAGCGCGTTCGCCGCGTCCATCACCGTGCTGCCGGGCGCGACTTCCACCTTCCTGCCGTCGATCTCGAGATTCAGCATGACGGAACTTGAGCACGCCCCGGCGACCGAAGGGCCGCCCCGAGGTCGCCGCGCCCCCTGGGGGGAGACGAGCGTAGCGAGTTACGGGGGGACGTCATCTTGCCGCCCCAAGGGGCGCGCAAGCCCCCGGGGGGAGACGAGCGAAGCGAGTTGCGGGAGGGTTCATACGTAGCTCGGCACGAGGCACTGCTTGTGGTCGATGTGGTGCTGGAACTCCGACCGGAAGTGGCCGATGAAGCTCTTCACCGGCAGCGCCGCGGCATCGCCCAGCGCGCAGATCGTGCGGCCGGCAATGTTGTCGGACACCGAAAGCAGGAGGTCGAGATCCTCGTTCCGGCCGAGTCCGCGCTCGATCCGGTCGACGACGCGCCACAGCCACCCGGTGCCTTCGCGGCACGGCGTGCACTGCCCGCAGGATTCCTCGAAATAGAAGTACGACAGACGCAGCAGCGACTTCACCATGCAGCGCGTATCGTTCATCAGGATCACGGCACCCGATCCCAGCATCGATCCCGCCTTGGCGATCGAGTCGTAGTCCATGTCGGTCGTCATCATGATCTCGCCCGGCAGCACCGGCATCGAGGAGCCGCCGGGGATGCAGGCCTTGAGCGGACGGCCGTCGCGCATCCCGCCCGCCATCTCCAGGAGCTTCGCGAACGGCGTGCCGAGGCGGATTTCGTAGTTGCCCGGACGCGCGACGTCACCGCTCACCGAGAAAAGCTTGGTGCCGCCGTTGTTCGGCTTGCCGAGGTTGAGGAACGCGTCGCCGCCGTTGCGCATGATCCACGGAACTGCGGCGAACGTCTCGGTGTTGTTGATCGTCGTCGGTTTGCCGTAGAGACCGAAGCTCGCGGGGAACGGCGGCTTGAACCGCGGCTGCCCCTTCTTGCCTTCGAGCGACTCGAGCAGCGCGGTTTCTTCGCCGCAGATGTACGCGCCGTACCCGTGATGATTGAAGAGATGGAAATTGAAGCCCGAGCCCAGGATGTCGTTGCCTAAGAATCCCGCTTCGTACGCCTCCCGGAGCGCCTCTTCGCAGCGCTCGTAGACGTCCCAGATCTCGCCGTGAATGTAGTTGTAGCCGCGCGTCGCTCCCATGGCGTACGCGGCGATCGCCATGCCCTCGAACAGCATGTGCGGGTTGTACCGCATGATGTCGCGGTCCTTGAACGTGCCCGGCTCGCCCTCGTCCGAATTGCAGACGAGATACTTGTCGCCCTGGTACTGCTGCGGCATGAAGCTCCACTTGAGCCCGGTCGGGAAGCCGGCGCCGCCGCGTCCGCGCAGCGCCGATTTCTTGATCTCCGCGATCACGCTGGCCGGAGGAACCTTCTCGGAGAGGATCTTCCTGAGCGCCTCGTAGCCGCCGCGCTTCAGGTAGTCGGCAAGCCGCCAGTTCTCGCCGGTGAGCTCGGCCATCAGGATGGCGTCGGGACCGTAGTCCAGGAAGGCGCTCGCGCTCATCGTGCGCCTCCGTTCGCACGAAACTCGTCGAGAAGCGCGTCGATCCTCTCCGGCCGCATGAAGCTGCACATCCGCTTGTTGTTGACGAGCAGCACCGGCGCATCGCCGCACGCGCCGAAGCACTCGCCTTCCTTGAGCGTGACGAGGCCGTCGGCCGTCGTGTCGCCAAAGCCGATGCCAAGCTTCGACTTCAAGTGCTCGGCCGCTGCCGTCGCGCCCTGCAGCGCGCACGGCAGGTTCGTGCAGATCGTGACCTTGAACTTGCCGGTGGGCTGCTGGTTGTACATGGCGTAGAACGAAGCCACTTCGTAGACCGCCACGGGCGGCATGCCGAGATAGCGGGCGACGACGTCGAGCACGTCCGGCGAGAGCCAGCCCTTCTCGTCCTGCGCGATCGTGAGCGCCGCCATCACCGCGGACTGTTTCTGGTCGGGCGGATACTTGGCGATCGCGCGATCGATCGCGCGCAGCGCCGATTCGCTCAGCACTACGTTTCCCGCGTCGCTCACCCGATCGCCCGTCCGGTCGTTCATCGGTCTATCTCGCCGAACACGATGTCGAGCGTGCCGATGATCGCCACGGCGTCCGCGATCATGTGGCCGCGCGACATCTCGTCGAGCGCGGCCAGATGCGCGAAGCCCGGCGCGCGGATCTTGAGGCGGTACGGCTTGTTCGCGCCGTCCGAGACCATGTAGATGCCGAACTCGCCTTTCGGGTGCTCGATGGCCGCGTACGCCTCGCCGGCCGGCACGTGCATGCCCTCGGTGAAGAGCTTGAAGTGATGGATCAGCTCTTCCATGTTCGTCTTCATCTCCTCGCGCGACGGCGGGGCGATCTTGTGGTCGGCGATGATCACGGGACCCGGGTTGTCGCGGAGCCACGCGACGCATTGCTTCACGATGCCGTTCGACTGGCGCATCTCCTCGACGCGGACGAGATAGCGGTCGTAGCAATCGCCCTTCGTGCCGACCGGAATGTCGAACTGCATCCGGTCGTACACGGCGTAGGGCTGCTTCTTGCGCAGGTCCCACGGCACCCCTGACCCGCGCAGCATCGGCCCCGTGAACCCGAGCGCCATCGCGCGTTCCGGTGCGACGACGCCGATGCCGACCGTCCGCTGCTTCCAGATGCGGTTCTCGGTAAGGAGCGTCTCGTACTCGTCGACGTAGCCCGGAAAGCGTTGCGTGAAGTCGTCGATGAAATCGAGCAGCGACCCGTGCCGGGCGCGGTTCATCTCCTCGAGTTGGCGGGCGTTGCGGGTCTTTTGCGCAGCGTACTGCGGCATCCGGTCGGGAAGATCGCGATACACGCCGCCGGGACGATAATAGGCGGCATGCATCCGCGCGCCGGACACCGCCTCGTAGCAGTCGAGCAGATCCTCCCGCTCGCGGAACGCATACAGGAACGTCGTCATCCCGCCGACGTCGAGCGAGTGCGAGCCGATCCACAAGAGGTGGTTGAGAATCCGTGTGATCTCGTCGAACATCACGCGGATGTACTGCGCGCGCAGCGGAGGCTCGATCCCGAGGAGGCGCTCGACCGCGAGGCAGTAGGCGTGCTCGTTGCACATCATGGATACGTAATCGAGCCGGTCCATGTAGGGCAGCGCCTGCAGGTACGTCCGGTTCTCGGCCAGCTTTTCGGTCGCCCGGTGCAAAAGGCCGATGTGCGGATCCGCGCGCTCGATGATCTCCCCATCGAGCTCGAGGACGAGGCGCAGCACCCCGTGCGCCGCCGGGTGCTGCGGCCCGAAATTCATCGTGTAGTTGCGGATCTCAGCCATGCAGTGGGCGATCCAGCGCATAGGTGTCTTCGCGGATGACCCGCGGCGTGATCTCGCGCGGCTCGATCGTCACCGGCTGGTAGATCACCCGGCGCTGCTCCGGGTCGTAGCGCATCTCGACGTGCCCCGAGACCGGGAAATCCTTGCGGAACGGGTGACCGACGAAGCCGTAGTCGGTGAGGATCCGCCGCAGATCCGGGTGGCCGGGAAACATGATGCCGAAAAGATCGAACGCCTCGCGCTCGAACCAGTTTGCCGACGGCCAGACGTCGACCATGCTCGGCACGACCGGAAACTCGTCGTCGGGCGCGAAGCAACGGACGCGCAGCCGCCAGTTGTTCGCGAGCGAAAGCAAGTGATAGACGACGGCGTAGCGCGGACCTTCGTGCACGCCTCCGCCGTAAGCCGAATAGTCGACACCGCACAGGTCGGAGAGCAACTCGAAGCGCAGCTGCGGCCGGTCGCGCAGCGTGCGCATCGTGCCGGGAAGCCCGTGCTGGTCGACGACGAGCGTCAATTCGCCCCGTGCCGATGCAGGCGCACCGGATGCGTCGCCAAACGCATCCTTGAGCGCCGCCGCCAGGACGTCGATCTTCTGGGCCATCAGCGGGCGATCGTGTTGGTGCGCCAGATCTTGTTCTGGAGCTGCAGGATGCCGTAGAGGAGCGCCTCGGCGGTCGGCGGGCAACCCGGGACATAGATATCCACCGGCACGATGCGGTCGCAGCCGCGCACGACCGAGTACGAATAGTGGTAGTACCCGCCACCGTTGGCGCAGGATCCCATCGAGATGACCCAGCGCGGCTCCGCCATCTGGTCGTACACCTTGCGCAGTGCCGGCGCCATCTTGTTGCAGAGCGTCCCGGCGACGATCATTACGTCGGACTGGCGCGGGCTGGGCCGGAAGACGACGCCGAAGCGGTCGAGGTCGTAGCGGGACGCGCCCGCATGCATCATTTCCACCGCGCAGCACGCGAGACCGAACGACATCGGCCACATCGACCCGTTGCGCGCCCAGTTGATGACGCTGTCGAGCGACGTGGTGACGAAGCCCTTCTCGAGGACGCCTTCAACGATCGACATGGCTCATTCCCAATCCAGCGCGCCTTTTTTCCATTCGTAGAGAAACCCGACGACCAGCACCGCGAGAAAGACCATCATCGCCGCGAAGCCGAAGAAGCCGATCTGCGGCAGCACGACTGCCCACGGGAAGAGAAACGCAATCTCGAGGTCGAACAGGATGAAGAGGATCGCCACGAGGTAATAGCGGACGTCGAACTTCATCCGCGCGTCCTCGAACGCCTCGAAGCCGCACTCGTAGGGAGAAAGCTTGTCGGCATCGGGGCGATGCGGCGACAAGAGCTTGCCGACGGCCAGCAGCACGGCGCCGACGAGCATCCCGAACAGGATGAACATCAGAACGGGAAAGTACTGCTCCAGCATCGTCACTGCCTTCGCGCTTGGTCTTGTGCTGTCGAACGGCTGTTGCTCAATTCCTGGTGCCGACGGGGAGACTCGAACTCCCACGGCTTACGCCACTGCCCCCTCAAGACAGCGTGTCTACCAATTTCACCACGTCGGCGTGTCGCTCAGTGTCGCTCAGTGTCGTCCACTTGCCGTGATTCGTTTCAATCGTTCAACTCTCACTTCGGTACTTCGTTGGCCTTCGAGCCGTCAGTGCCAGGCACCGCGGGCGCTGTGGGCGGCGTTACCTTCGCGGGCTCCGCCGCCTTGGCTGGACCGGCGGCGGGTGCCCCCGGCGGCGGTGCGGTAGGCCCCGCGGGAATGTCCGAGCTCTTGGGCGCCATTTTTTCCATCACACCCTGGTGCATCACGCCGGTGGTCGCGCCGTGCCGGGAGCCGAACCACGTGAGGCCGAGGCTCGACGCGAAGAACACGGCGGCGAGGATGGCGGTGGTTCGCGACAGGAAGTTGGCGGAGCCGGACGCGCCGAAGAGGCTTCCCGACGCGCCGCTGCCGAAGGCTGCGCCCATGTCCGCGCCCTTGCCATGCTGCAACAGCACGAAGGCGCAGATCGCCGCAGCGATCAGCAAGTGGACGACCAGCAATATCGTTTCCATCATGTTCATTCGCTACTCCAGCACGCCCGTTTAGGCACCGGCGATGGCCAAGAATTCCGCCGCCTTGAGCGACGCACCGCCGATCAACCCACCATCGATATCCGCCATCGCGAATAACGCCTTCGCGTTGTCGGGTTTGACGCTGCCGCCATACAGCACCGGCACATCCGTCGCACCGCTGTGCTCGAGCCGTGCTCGGACCCTTGCATGCACGGCCTGCGCTTCCTCCGGCGATGCGGTTCGTCCGGTCCCGATCGCCCACACCGGCTCGTAAGCGACGACGATTTTCACCGCGTTCTCGCCGACTGCCCCGAGCACCGCTTCGAGCTGTCGCGATACGACTGCCATCGTCGCGCCCGCATCGCGCTCCGCGAGCGTCTCGCCGACACAGGCGATCGGCGTGAGGCCCACCGCCAGCGTTGCCACGGCCTTCGCCGCCACCACGGCATCGGTGTCGCCGTAATGCTGCCGGCGCTCCGAGTGGCCGACGATCGCGTAACGGCAACCGAACTCCGCGAGCATTCGGGCCGACACCTCACCCGTGAACGCGCCGGAATCGTGCTCGCTCACGTCCTGCGCCCCCCACGCGATCGGCGTCGCGTCGAGAGCCGCGCTCACCTGCGCGAGGTACGGATAAGGCGCGCAAACCGCGATGTTTCGGCCTCGTTGTGCCGCCCACCCGGATTTGATCTCGGCGAGGAGCGTCTTGTTGGCCGCGAGCCCGCCGTTCATTTTCCAGTTGCCGACGACGAGTTTGCCGCGCATTCCGATTACGCTCCGTGCCAGCGGCTCGACATCCCGATCGACATCGGGATCGATGTTCCCGATGTCCCCTGCAATCGACGGGATGAAGCCGCAAAGCCTTGAAATTATACCGCAGTGCGGCAAAACCGGGCAACAAGGCTACGTCTCGCGGCAGAGTGCCGGCCGTTGACCGGCGTGCGCCGGTCAGACGCCGGCGAGCTTGCGGAGGCGGCGCATCAGCAGGGGCAGGAACCATACGGCGAGCGTCAGCGCACCGAGCGTCGCCGCGACCGGCCGCTCGAAGAACGCGAGGAGATTTCCGTCGGACTTGATCATCGAAGTGACGAAGTTGTCCTCGAGCATCCCTCCGAGCACGACGCCGAGGATCGCGGGGGCGATCGGCACGCCGTTCTCCTCCAGCACGAACCCGACCACGCCCGCGATCACCATCACGCCGACGTCGAACGCCGTGTTGTTGATCGCGAACGCGCCGACCACGCAGAACAGCATGATCATGGGCATCAGCACGTTCCTTGGCACGCGGAGGATCTGCTTCGCCGTCTTGATGCACGCGTAGCCCAGCGGGACCATGATGAGGTTGGCGATGATGAACAGCAGGAACACGGCGTAGATGTTCTGCGGATTGTTGACGAAGAGCGCCGGCCCGGGGTTCATGTTCTTCATGTACAGGACCCCGATCACGATCGCAGTGATCGAGTCGCCGGGAATGCCGAACACGAGCGCCGGAATCCAGGCGCCCGCCAGCGCGCTATTGTTCGCGGCACCCGACTCGACGATGCCCTCGACGTGGCCAGTTCCGAACTTCTCCGGCTCCTTCGAGAATTTCTTGCTGACTGCGTAGGACATCCAGGCGGCGATGTCCGCGCCCGCGCCCGGCAACGCGCCGACCAGCGTGCCCAACGCGCTGCCGCGCAGGATCTGCTTGGGATACTTGACGGTCAAGTCCCACATCCCCTTGAACACGTTCCCAATCGGCTGGTCGATGATCATCGGGCGGGGGTCGGTATCGACCGCGTAGCGAATGATCTCCGAGATCGCGAACATCCCGATCATCAGCGGCACGAGCCCGATTCCGCCCATGAGCTCGGTGCTGCCGAACGTGAAGCGCGGAATGCCCGCCGGATTGTTGAGGCCCACGCTCGCGACGAGCAGGCCGAGGAACAGCGACACGAATCCCTTGAGCGGGTTCTCGGACGTCAGGAATACGGCGCAGGTCAGCCCCATCAGCACGAGCCAGAAGTACTCGAACGAGCTGAACTTGAGCGCGAACTCGGCGAGCGTGGGCGCCGAGACGATCAGCACGGCAGTCCCGAACAGGCCGCCGATCGCGGAGAACACAAGGCCGGCGCCGAGCGCGACTTCCGCCTGGCCCTTGTTCGTCATCGCGTACGCTTCGTCGGTGTATGCGGCGGACGCGGGCGTCCCGGGCATTCGCAACAGGCAGCCGGGAATGTCGCCCGCGAAGATCGCCATCGCGGTCGCCGTGACGATGGCGGCGATCGCCGGAATCGGCGCCATGAAGAATGTGACCGGGACGAGCAGCGCGGTCGCCATCGTCGCCGTGAGGCCCGGCATCGCGCCGACGAAGAGCCCGAACACCGACGCCGCCAGCATCACGACGATGTTGTACGGGTCCATCACCATCGAGAACGCTTGCAGCCAGGCGCCGCTCATCGTTTCCCGCCGTCCAGGACGGCTACCAGATGTGATTCTTGAGAAGCCCCCAGGGCAGCGGCACCCTCAGGAGCTTGTAGAACGCCGTGTGGATCGCGAGCGTCAGCACGAGGGCGATGGGCAGGTTCCACTTCCAGCTCACGCCGAACGCGGCGAACAGCACGGCGAGGTAGAGGACGCTCGTTGGGATGAAGCCGAGCCAGTCGACGCAATAGATGTAGAAGACGTTGACGCCGATCGTCAGCGCGAACGCGAAGAGGTGCCGCGGCGAGCGCGTCCACGGCGCGAACGTGATCCAGCGCGCCGCCTCACCGTGCGCCGATCGAGCGGCGAGGCCCTGGTAAATCAGCAGTGCTCCGCAAATCGCGAGGCCACACGCGGCGAGTCCGGGGAAGATCGCGGGCCCGTATTTCTGGCCCGGGATCGTGCCGAACGCCTGGACGTGGACGACGACGGCGGCCGCGAGCAGCACGAGCACCCCGCCCCAGACGGCGTCGTTCAGCTTCACGAAGCGGGCGCCCGCGGGCCGCGCGTCATTTGACGATGCCGACCGCCTTCATGGTGGCACCGAGATCGGCGTCCGACTTGGCCATGAACTTCGCGAACTCGTCGGGCGCAGCGTAGATGACGCCGTAGCCTTGCTTGCCCATGAACTCCGTGTACTCCTTGCTGGCCACGATCTTTTGCAGCGCGCCGACGAGCTTGTCGCGCGCTTCGGGCGCAAGGTTCTTCGGCGCCGCGATGCCGCGCCACGCCGCCATCGTCCAGTTGCTGCCCGTCGCTGCTTTCAGCGTGGGCACGTCGGGATAGAGCGACGCCGGCTTGTCGGCCATCACGGCGACGCTTTTCACTTTGCCGGCGTCGATCATCGCGCGAGCCTCCGGCAGCGACACGGGAGCGATCTGCACGCCGCCGGCGACCAGGTCGAGCAGCCCCGGCGCGGCGCCCTGCGACGGGACCCAGGCCACGCTCGCGGGATCGACGTTCAGGTCTTTCAGCATGCCGGCAATCGCGAGATGCCAGATGCCGCCCTGCCCGGTGCCGGACGCCTTGAACTTTCCGGGATTCGCCTTGATCGCCGCGACCAGATCGTTCACGGTCTTGTAGGGCGAGTCGGCGGCGACCTGCACGCCCGCCGGGTCTGCGTTGACGAGCGCGAGCGGCGTGTACGACGCGCCGGTGAGATCGGTGAGCCCTTGCCAGTGCATCATGCCGATCTCGACCGTGATGATGCCGATCGTGTAGCCGTCGGGCGCGGCCTGCGCGATCGCGCTGTGGCCGACGACGCCGCTGCCGCCGACGCGGTTCACGACGTTGACCGGCTGTCCCACTTCCTTTTCGAGCAACGTGCCGATGATGCGAGCCGTCGCGTCGGTGCCGCCGCCCGCGGCCCAGGGAACGATCAGCGTGATGGGACGCTCGGGATAGGCTGCGTTGGCCGCCGCTGCGATGACGAGTGCGCCGATGCCGGCCAGCATGGCGCGCGTGAGCTTCATCATGATTCCTCCTTGAGTGCCGGTCGGGAACGGTGGCTCGAGACGGGATCACACCCCCGGCCGGCGAGCGGTGCGAGTTTGGCAGCCGCGTTTTAACCGGTCAAGTGGTCTGACCAGTCTTGTGACGGGCGTAGTCGGCAACCGCCGCGACCAGGCGCTGGAGATTTTCCTCGAGCTGCGAATAGCCCGCGTTCGGCTCGAGACTTTCCTCGTCCATGTAGAGGCACCGGTTGAGCTCGATCTGCAGGCTGTGGCGGCGCTGCGCGGGACGGCCGTGACGCCTCACGATCTCGACGCCTTTGTAGGGATCGTTGATCGCGGCCAAGTAGCCCATGCGCCGAATCGTGCCGGCGACGAATGCGGTGAACTCCGCGGCGCACGTCGTGCCGTCGCGGTCGCCGAGGACGAAGTCGGCGCGCGCCCGGCCCGGATCGTCGGCGTTCGGGTCGCCCACTGCTGGCATCGAATGACAGTTGATGTGCCAGACGGCGCCGAATTTTCCGTGCAGGCGGTCGACCTCCGCGTCGAGCGCCGCGTGGTACGGACGGTACCAGTCGTCGATGCGCCGCTGCACCTCGTCGACCGTCAGTTTGCGGTGGTACATCGGCGCGCCGCCTCTCGCCACGCGCCACACGAGCCCGATGCCCTGCCGCGTCTTGCGCGATACCGCAAGCGGGACGGGCCACGCTCCCTCGAGCATCGCGGGGTCGAGATCGTCGAGGCTGCGATTCGCATCGATGTACGCGCGCGGGAAGTTCGCCTCGATGAGCGTCGCGCCAAGCGCGGTCGCCTTTCGATAGAGTCGTCCGACGTGCGTGTCTTCGGCGACGCGCACGAGCGAGCGCGGTGGCGCGTGGTCGAAATCGTCGGGATAGTGCTCGCCGGAGTGCGGCGAATCGAGGACGAGCGGCACTTCCGGGGCGGACGCAGCGTGCAGGATGTAAGCGGGGACGGTCTTCATGCGGACGGGTCGTTCGGCGATGTGTCGTTCAAATGACAGGCGGACAGGCGCGCCGGCGCGATTTCCTTGAGCGCCGGCGGTTCGGTCCTGCAGCGCGGCATCGCGTACGGGCAGCGCGGATGGAAGTGGCAGCCCGGCGGGGGCGCGAGCGGCGACGGAATTTCGCCCTTGATCGGCACGAACGTGCGCTTGCCGGGCAGCACCTTGCCGACTTCTTTCAGGAGCGCCTGCGTGTACGGGTGATTGGGCGATGCGTAGAGATCCGACGTGGGCCCCGATTCGACGACGCGTCCGAGGTACATGATGACCACGCGATCGCTGATGTGCTCGACCACGCCCAGGTCATGGCTGATGAAGAGATACGTGAGATTGAGCGCGGATTTGAGATCCATGAAGAGGTTCAGGACCTGCGCCTGGATCGAGACGTCGAGTGCCGCCACGGACTCGTCGCACACGAGAAACTCCGGCGCGACCGCAAGCGCCCGCGCGATGCCGATCCGCGCCCGCTGGCCGCCGGAGAACTGGTGCGGAAAGCGCCGCATCAGCGACGCGTCGAGGCCGACGCGGCTCAATTGCTGCGCGACGTACTCCGCCTGCTTGCCCGCGGGGGCGAGACCGTGCGCGACCGGCGCTTCACCGACGATGTCGACGACGCGCATCCGCGGGTTGAGCGACGCGTACGGATCCTGGAAGATCATCTGCATCTTGAGCTGCTGCCGGCGCGCGGCGTCGGGCGCGAGGCCCTCGAGCGGCTGGCCGCGAAAGCTTCGCCGCCCGCGCGTGAGCGGCAGGAGGCCCACGGCGAGGCGTCCGAGCGTCGACTTGCCGCACCCCGATTCGCCGACGAGGCCGACGACTTCTCCCTCGAAGATCGCGAGATCGACGTTGTCGACCGCATGCACCACTTCCTCGCGCATGCCCGCGCCGAACGCGTTGCCGATTTTCGCTGCCACGTCGAGCGATTTGACGAACCGCTTCGAGACTTGCGCAAGCTCGACGAGCGGCACGGCGCTCGACCCCCTCGCGGCCTGGTTCGACACCGATGCGGCGTGCGCAAGAGCGCTCACGGCGCCGCCGACAAATGAAGCGGATGGTGACAGCGCGCGCGCTGCCCGCCGGCGACAGCCACCGGCGGCAGCATCTCCGGTGTCGTCGCGCAGATCGCGGTTGCGCGACTGCATCGCTCGCGAAACGCGCAGCCCTCCGGCAGGTCGAGCACGGACGGCGGCATCCCGGGAATCTGCCGCAGCCGCGCGCCGCGCGCGCTGCGCGACGGAACCGAATCGAGCAGGCCCTGGGTATAGGGATGGCGCGGGTGCGTCAGCACGTCGAACACCGTGCCCTGCTCGACGATGCGTCCCGCGTACATCACGCACACGCGGTCGGCCAGCCCGGCGACCACGGACAGGTCGTGCGTGATCCAGATCATCGCGGCGCCCGTCTCGCGCGTCAGCTTCTGCATCTCGAACAGGATCTGCCCCTGGATCGTCACGTCGAGCGCGGTCGTCGGCTCGTCGGCGATGATGAGATCCGGGTCGTTGAGCAGCGCGATGGCGATCGCCACCCGCTGCCGCATGCCACCCGAGAACTGGTGCGGGTAGGCGGCGAGGCGCTCGTCGGGGGACGGAATGCCGACTTTAACGAGCGCCGCTCGCGACCGCTCGAGAGCCTGCTGGCGCGTCGCGTTGCCATGCGCCTGGATTGTCTCGATCATTTGCGCCGCGACCGACAGCACCGGGTTCAGCGTCATCATCGGGTCTTGGAAGATCATCGCGATCCGGTTGCCGCGCAGCTGCCGCAGGTCTTCTGCCGACAGCGCGCGAAGGTCGCGGCCGTTCAAGCGGATCGCGCCGGCGACGACGCGACCGGGGGGGTCGATGAGTCCCATGATCGAGTAGCCCGTCATCGATTTCCCCGAGCCCGACTCCCCGACCAGCCCCATCACTTCGCCTTTCTGGACGGCGAACGACACGTCGTCGACCGCCTTCACGACCCCTGCGCGGGTGAAGAAATGCGTGCGCAGGCCCGCGACCTCGAGCAGCGGCGTCGCAACGGCCCCCACGCTGGCGGCTGACGCCGCTGCGCTGCCCCCCGCGGGGGCGCAGTTCGCGGCTTGGGACGGCCCGGCACCGCTCACGTCCGTCATCGCTGCAGCCTGGGGTTGAGCACGTCGCGCAGCTGGTCGGCGACGAGATTGATGCTGACGATCGTGCAGAGGAGCGCGATCCCCGG
>Ga0070672_100000150_pt1 | contig 38126 bp, 34 predicted proteins | sample KBSM13metaG_FD_66151 | JGI IMG/M metagenome (GOLD analysis project Ga0070672, IMG submission 66151) | Miscanthus rhizosphere microbial communities from Kellogg Biological Station, Michigan, USA - KBS M1-3 metaG | ecosystem: Host-associated > Plants > Roots > Rhizosphere > Soil ... | reverse complement strand
GTTCCTAGCTTCACACGCCCATGCCTTCTCGCCGACGATCACTCCGTTCCAAACCACCGCACGGAGAAACACAATGTCCACCCTGACCCTCAGCACTGTCGCGATCGATATCGTCGGCCAATACCACCTCGCCGGCCAGCACCTGGCCCGCGCCTACCAGACCGGCGTGCAACGCGCTGCCGGTGCCCTGACCGAGCGCTTCGCCACTGCGCTGCAATCGCGCGAGCTGCCGCTCATCAACGACTCGGTCAAGACCAGCCTGATCGTGGCCCAGAAGCACGTCACCGAGCTCGTCGCCGAAGGCCTGCGCAACAGCAGCGCCACTGTCGCGACGCTCAACGACCGCATCGCCGATGGCGTCAAGGTCGGCATCGAGCGCATGGCCGGTACCGCCGCGCGCGTCGACGCCGCGCTCGAGCGCGACGACGCCCGCACGCTGAACGTGCTGGCCCTGCCGTCCGCCCAGCTGTCGCTGTCGGTTGCCAGCGCTGTTGCCGATGGCGCCAAGCGCCTCGGCGAGGGCCTGCTCTCCGCCGAAGCCGACGTGATCAACGCGCCGGTGGCCCCGAAGGCCACGAAGCGCACGACCCGTCGCGCCTGATCGCCACGACGAGCGAGCACCCGAGCACGCAATGACGACCGCACCGGCCCCCGAACGGCGCCGGCGCGGTGCGTCTGGCGCGTCGAAGGCGAGCGCGAAGCCCGCGGTGCGCGCGGCATCGAAGAAGTCGATGCCGGACGCACCGGCAGAGGATGAGACGCCGGCGGTTAAGACGCCGCTCGGCGGCGACCTGCTGAAGGCCGGCCTGAAGGCCCTCGAAGATGCGCGCGGCGAGGTCGTCACGCGACACAGCCGTTTCTTCGAGGCACTGCTCGGCGTCAATGCCGAAACCGGCACGCGGAAGGCGAAGGAGCTGTTCACGCTGCCGACCTTCGAGAACCTGTTCGACGAACGCGTCGCGCGGTCGCTCGAACGGCTCGGCATCGCCCAGGCGCTGACCGACCTGCGGACCCAGATCGCAGCGCTCGACGAGCGGCTGCAGCGTCTCGAAGGGCGCCAGGAACCGCGCGCGCCGCGCACGAAGCGCTGAGCGGCAGGCCGCCTGCCGTGGCCGCCCCGAAGACCCGCGACCGCATCCTCGAAGCGGCGCTGCGTCTGTTCAACGACGAAGGCCTGCCGGCGGTCTCGACCCATCGCGTCGCCGCCGAGCTCGGCATCAGCCCGGGCAACCTGCATTACCACTTCAAGACCAAGCGGCTGATCGTCGCCTGGCTGTTCCGCCGCTACGAGGATCGCCTCGAGCCGTGCCTCGCGGCGGCCGCTTCGGCCACCGCGCTCGACGATCTGTGGCTGTCGCTGCACCTAACGTTCGAGGCGATCAGCGAGTACCGCTTCATCGGCCGCGACATGGACCACCTCTTGAACGAGAGCCCCGAGCTCGAAGCGCGCGCACAGGCGCTGACCGCGCGCCAGTTGCTGGCCGCGCAGTCGCTCTGTGCCGGCCTCGCCCATGCGGGCGTGATCGACGCGTCGGATGAGGACGTCGAGATGCTGGCGCTGCAGATCGTCTTCGCAACAACCTGCTGGTTCTCGTTCACCCGGCTGATGCCTGGGCGACGGCCGGCATCGCACGGCGACGCGGCGCTCGCGGCGTACTACACGCTGACTCTGCTGTCACCGTTCGTGGTCGGCGAATCGCGCGACTACCTGAACTTCCTGCGCGCCAAGTACCTCAAGTAAATACCGACGGAGACCCTGAGATGAATGCCAGCACCGACACGATCGAACCGCCCTCGCGCCTGCTCCAGTTCCTCGAGGTCCGCGCCGCCGGCGAGCTCGCCGGCACGCTCGCGGCCTGGCCGCTGCTGCGGATGGCCCCGCGCGGCGACGGCCACGCGGTCCTCGTGCTGCCCGGCTTCAGTGCGAGCGACACATCGACCCGCGTGCTGCGCCGCCACCTCGCCGGCCTCGGCTATGACGTGCACGGCTGGGGCCTCGGCCGCAACCTCGGTCCACGCGCCGGCGTGCGCGAGGCGATGCTCGACCGCATCGACCAGCTGCACGAATCGAGCGGGCGCCCCGTCAGCCTCGTCGGCTGGAGCCTGGGCGGCGCCTATGCGCGCGCGCTGGCGCTGCGCCGTCCCCACGCGGTGCGGAACGTCGTCACGCTCGGCAGCCCGATCGCCAGCGATGCGAGTGCCGCCAGCGTGCGCCGCCTCTACGACTGGGTGAGCGGGCAGCGCCGCAGCAGCGCGACGCCGGGACCGCGCATCTACCGCGCCGTGCCCGACGAGGTGCCGTCGACCTCGATCTACAGCCGCAGCGACGGCGTCGTCGCCTGGCGCGCCAGCCTGCAGCCGGAAGGACCGCTAGCCGAGAACGTCGAGGTCGTCGGCAGCCATCTCGGACTCGGCGTGCATGCGCCGGTGCTCTACGCCGTCGCAGATCGGCTGGCGCAGCCGGTGGGTAGGTGGAAGCCGTTCAACCCGCCTTGGACGTTGCGCGCGATGTACCCCGATCCGCAGCGGACGCCGCGGTCCCAGAACTAGACCCGACCTTCGTCTGCAGGGCGCGCCGACGGCGCCCTGCGACGAATTTCAGGCGAACACGTCTGACACGTAGCGGCCGGTTTCGCGCTCGATGCGATCGACCCACGCTTCTGCCGCCTCGCCGGTGACGCCAACTGCGTCCTGGTAGATCCGCACGAAGGTGTCGCGCACGGCAGGCGCCATGCGTTTGCCGTCGCCGCAGACATAGACGTTGGCGCCCTGCTGGAACATCCGCGCGACATCGGCGCGGTCCTTCCATACCCGATGCTGAACGAACATCACATTGCCGTCCGGCTGCTTGAAGAACGCCGGCCGAACGCTGACGACCCCGGCCGCTTCCCACCCGGCGAGCTCGTCGCGGTAGAGGAAGTCGACATCCGGGTGGTCGCAGCCGTAGAAGAGCAAGGCCGGGCCGACCTTCTGGCCGGACGCCGCCTGCACCGCGCGCTCCTGCAGGAAGCCGCGGAACGGCGCAAGACCGGTGCCGGCGCAGACCATCACCATCGGCGTCTCGGGCGACACCGGTGGGTGGAAATGGTCGTTCGACGAACGCACCGCAATCGCAACGCGAGTTCCCGCCGAGCAGTTGGCCAGGTACGACGACGCCATGCCCTGATAGCGGCCTTGGCCGGACAGCGCGGGCGCATCGACGATCGCCACCGTCAGCGTGCAGCGCGCGGCATTCCAGAGCGGCGACGACGAGATCGAATACTGGCGCGCCTTGGCCGGCGGCAGCATCTCGAGAAAGGCGCCGAAGCCGAGCTCGCAGGACGCAAAGCGCTCGAGCAGTTCGAGCACGCTGACCCGCTTGCCGAGCACCTCGCGCTGGTAGCCGCCCTCCTCGGCCAGCTTGTCGAGATCGGCCTTCTCGGGCGGGCAACGCGTCGCCGCGGCGAGCGCGCCGACCTGGCCGCGCGTTGCCGGCTGCGAAAGCTCGACGTAGTGGAACAGCAGTTCGCTGACGTTGACCGGGTAGCCGACCGGCAGCGACGTGATGCTGCTTTCCGGCTTGGTGATGACGACCTGGCTGTCCGACGCGAGGTTGAAGCGTTTCAGCGCCCGCATCACGACGCCGATCGGGTTGTGCGGCAGGATCGCCAGGTAGTCGCCGGCGCGGTAGCTCATGCCTTCCGGCAACGCGATGTCGATGTGGCGCTTCGAGCGGCCGAGCGGCGACTTCATGTCGACCAGCTCGCGGTTCTCGACGACCTCGCCGTGCTCCAGATCGCCGAGCCGCAGGATCGACGTGCGGCCGGTCTTGACGACTTCGACCTGCAGCTGCCCGCCTGTCGGCGCCGCCTGCACCTCCTTGCCGAGCGCGCGGCCGAGGTCGCCCCACAGCGCGCCGTACCACTCGTCGAACGCGCCGAAGAAATCGCCGCCGGCATCGGTCTCGCCGCGCTCCTTGATGCGGGTCGCGCCGGCACCTTCGAGTGCCGCATCGAAGCGCTTCGGCACCGCCTGGTAGGTGCGCGCCCATTGGCGGTTGCCGCAGCCGAACACCGCGTAGCGGACGCCCTTTAGCGCCCCCGGCGCTTGCGCTTCGAGCCAGGTCGTGAACTGGCGCGCGTTGTCGGGCGGCTGGCCTTCGTACGACGCGGTCAGCAGAATGACCGCGCCGTCGGTCGGCAGCTCGCCGACGTGCTCGTCGAGCGGGCCGGCGACGGCGGCATAGCCTTGCGACTCGGCGTCGCTCGCGATGCGCTCGGCGAACGCCTCGGCCGAGCCGGTGTTCGAGCCGTACAGCACCAGCAGCGGGGTCGCCAGACCGTCGGCCGCGCGCGCTGCGGCCACCGTTGGCGCGACCGGCTTGGCGGCTGCGGCCGGCACCACGCTGCGCAGCTTGAACGAGGACGAGCCGCGCCGCTTGACGCGGATCCGGAAGCCGTGCGGCTTCAGCGTGAGGGTCTCGGCGACCGAGAGCTGGTACGACGGGTCTTCCTCGATCAGGTCGAAGCGCTGCAGGATCATCGACATCAGGAGCTGCGCCTCCTGCATCGCGAACGGCCGGCCGATGCAGGCGCGCTGGCCGTTGCCGAACGGCTTCCACGCGTTCGGCGGCAGCTTCTCCATCGTCTCGGGCGCAAAGCGCTCGGGCCGGAACGCCTCGACGTCGTCGCCCCACACCTTCGGGTCGCGGTGCAGCATCGGGATCAGCACCATCAAGGTGTCGCGCCGGCTGACCGCGTACTTGCCACCGGCGATCGTGGTGTCGGCGAGCGGACGCAGCGCGAAGGCCGGCGCGGTCGGCCAGATGCGCAAGGTCTCCATCAGGATCTGCTCGATGTAGCGCAGCTTGGCGAGGTGCTCGAGGCGCGGCATCTCGTCGCCGAGTGCGGCATCGACCTCGGCGCGCGCCTTCGCCAGCACCTGCGGGTTCTTGCAGAGGAAGTAGGTCGCGAACGACAGCAGGCCGCTGGTCGTCTCGTGGCCGGCGATCAGGAATGTGACGAGCTGGTAGCGGATGTTCTCGTCCGACAGGCCTTCGCCGGTGACCGGGTCGCGGCCTTGCAGCATCAGGCCGAGCAAATCCTTCTTCTTCGCGCCTTCGGGATCGCGCTTGCGCTCGGCGATCAGGCCGTCGGCAACCTCGCGCATCAGCTTCAGATCGTCCTCGTAGGCGCGCTTCTTGCGGAGCATCAGCTTGTTGGCGATATCGAGGCGTCGCTCGCGCGCCCCGGTCTCCGACAGCGCATCGACCATCGCGCCGACGAACGGGTGCATCTCCTGCTGGTAGAAGCTGTTGAAGCGGTAGTCGAACGCGCACAGCGCGATCGTGTCGAGCGTCAGCCGCGTCATGTCGTCGGTGACTTCGATCACCGTGCTCGAACCGAAGCGTTCCCAGCGCACCAGCATCTGGTCGGCGATGTCGAGCATCTGGTCGAACATGCCGCGAATACCGATCGGCCCGAAGGCCGGCATCAGCAGGCGGTGCGCCTTCGGCCAGTTCGGCTCGTCGGTCTTCGCGGTGAAGAGGCCGTCGCCGGCGAAGTCGCGGATGTTCTTCAAGGTCGCGTGAACCCGCTTGTCGAACCGGCTCTCGTCGCACAGCTCGTCGACGATCTCCTGCGAGCTGACCAGGATCAGCGGCCGGCCGAAGAACTCGAGCTGGAAAATCGGGCCGTGGATGCGCGCCATGCGCATGAAACCCTGCATCGGCGCGTCGCCATCGATCTGGCGCAGATTGCCGATCAGCGGGTCGCCCTTGGGCTGGGGAATGGGCTCGGTGCGAGGCATCGTCGTCTCCGCGTGGCGTCGGATCGTCGATCCGGTTCGAGCGGAGGTTACCGCAGGCGCACCGCGCGGCAAGGCGGCGAAACCCCGGGGGCGGGGCCGCTCTCAGCCGGTTGAATTCGCGCCGCCCGATCGTTGAGTCGATGCCAGTATTCGGCCGCAGCGGCCGGCCGCGCTAACGGCTGATCCATCAGACCTTGGCGGCGCGCTTCTTCTCTTCTTCCTCGTACAGCTCCTTCTTCGAGAGCTTGCCGACCGGCGTCTTCGGCAGCTCGTCGCGGATATCGAGGGCTTGGACCATCTCGTGCTTGCCGAGGCGCTCCTTCAGGAACGCCTGCAGTTCGGGCAGCGTGAAGGCGGCGGCGTTCGGCTTCAGCTTCACGAACGCCTTCGGCGACTGGCCGCGGTACTCGTCGTGGATGCCGATCACGCTGACCTCGGCGACCGCCGGGTGCTCGTAGATCGCCTCCTCGAGATTGCGTGGGTACACATTGAACCCGCTGCACAGGATCATGTCCTTCGTGCGGTCGACGATGAAGACGAAGCCGTCGCTGTCCATCGTCGCGACATCGCCGGTGCGCATCATCCCGTCGAAGGTAGTGACCGCCGCGGTCGCGTCGGGCTTGTTCCAGTAGCCGTTCATCACGTTCGGCCCGCGGATGCACATCTCGCCGCGCTCGCCGAGCGCCACGTAGCGGGTTGGATCGTCGAGGTCGAGCATGCGGATGTCGATGCGCGGCATCGGCAGCCCGCAAGAGCCGGCCTTGCGCTTGCCGTAGACCGGCGTGAAGGTGCCCGTCGGCGACGTTTCGGTCATGCCCCAGCCTTCGGCCAGGTTGCAGCCGCTGACGGCTGCAAAGCGCTGCGCAACCTCGAGCGGCAGCGGCGCGCCGCCCGAGCCGCAGAACTTCAACGACGACAGGTCGTACTTTCCAATCCCGGGATGGGACAGCAACGCCGTGAACATCGTCGGCACGCCGGGGAAGCTGGTCACTTTGTTGGCGCTGATCTCCTTCAGCACCGCCTCGACATCGAAGCGGGTGTGCAGGATCAGCTCGGCCGCGCCGCGGATGCCGAGCAGCATGTTGACTGACAGCGCGTAGATGTGAAACGGCGGCAGCACCGCAAGCACGCGCTCCTGCCCTTCGATGAAGACCGGCGGCGTGCCGCTGACGGTCTCCCAGTACTGACGGCAGGCGGCCGATAGGTTCGCGTGGGTCAGCATCGCACCCTTCGGCAAACCGGTCGTGCCGCCGGTGTACTGCAGCACTGCGATCGCGGTCGACGGATTGGTGATCGGATGCGCCTGGAACGCACCATCGTTGTCGATCAGCTTCGCGAAGTTCAGATGCGACGCATCGTCGGGCACCTCGACGAGCAGCTTGCCGGCCTTCATCTGCGCCGCGACGGCTGCCGGCGCCGCCGACATCTCGGCGAGGTTGCCGACGACCAGCTTCTTCAGGCGCGTCTTGCCGAGCATCGCGCCCATCTGCGGGTAGAGCATCGCGAGGTCGACCGTGATCAGCACGTCGGTCCGGCTGTCCTCGATCTTGTGCTCGAGCACCTTGGCGGCATCGAGCGGCGAGTAGTTGACGACGGTGCCGCCCGCCTTCAGCACGCCGAAGAACGCGATGATGTAGTGCGGCGTGTTCGGCAGGTAAAGCCCGACGTGTACGCCGGGCCCGACGCCGAGCTGCTGCAGCCCCTTCGCAGCGCGGTCGGCAAGCGCCTTCAGCTCGCGGTACGTGATCCGCTTGCCCATGAACTGCAAGGCGAAGTTGTCGGGCCATTTGGTGGCACTGTCGTCGAGTATCCGTTGGACCGGCATCGCCTCGATGTCGATGTCCCAGCGGACGCCGGCAGGGTACGAATCGATCCAGGGCATCGCGTTCATCTCGCTCTCCGTGGTAGGTCTCAAGGCCGGTTGCGGCCGAGCTCGTCGTGGCTCGACACCCAGTCGCCGGCCAGGATCGCACTCGACAGCGAGGTGTCGCCGGCCAGCACGACCGCGGCGCAGATCTCGGCGAACTTGTCGGCCTTGCCGGTGCCGTAGCAGTCCATCATCTCAAGGCATTCGCGCTGCGTCGGCAGGCCGGTGCCGCCGCCGTAGGTCGCGACGATCAGCGAAGTCAGCGTGATCGACCAGTAGTAGTCGCCGTTGTCGAGCAGCTGCGCATAGGTGACGCCGGCGTGCGACTCGGAGACGTTGGCGACGTCCTGGCCGGTCGCGATGAACATCGCGGTCAAACCGTTCGCAGCGTGTGCGCCGTTATTCGCCGAGCCGGCCAGGAACGCGCCCGCGTTCGAGACCTGGCGCGACCAGAACAGCTCCTTCGAAGTGATGCCCATCAGGCTCTTCAGCAGGTCGCCGCGGATGTTGCATTCGGCGACGACGCGCTTGCCGCGGGTCAACAGCATGTTCGCGCGCGAGTGCTTCTTGTCGGTGTCCATGTTGCCCGACAGGATGTAGTTGGCGCCGCCCGGGTACGACTTCTTGATCCATTCGCAGGCCGCAAACGTGGCCTTGCCGGTCATGTTCTGGCCGGCCGCATCGCCGGTCGTGTAGTTGAAGCGCAAGTTGCGCAGAGGGCCGATCGAGTACTGCCCGATGTTGATCAGCTTGCCCGACCTCGTCGTCGTCTCGGCGACCGCCTTGATCTCGTCGAAGTGCTCGGCGACCCAGGCGCCGAACTGGCGCGCCTTCAGTGCATCGTCGAGGATGAAGACCGGCGAGCGCTGCATGAACTGCTCGACGACCGTCGTCTTGACGCCGCCGCTCTCGCTCAGCAGCCGCATGCCGCGGTTGTAGCTCGCGACCAGCGTGCCCTCGCTGGTCGCCATCGGGATGTAGAACTCGCCCTTCGCGTGTTCACCGTCGATCAGCAGCGGTCCGGCCAGTCCGATCGGCACCTGCGCAACGCCCATGAAGTTCTCGACGTTGCCCGGCAGAACCGACGGCTCGAACGAGAAGCGGCCGACGTGCTCGAGCGCGGCGCCGGTTTTCTCCTTGACGAAGCGCCGGCGCGCCTCGGCCATCTCAGGGGTGTAGTCGTTCTCTTTCGAGCGCGGAACCTTGGTCGCCATGGATCACTCCTTCGCGTCGGCCTCAATCGATGCAGCGCCCGCGGCGCGTCACTTCGGCTTGAGCAGCTTTTGCAAGTTGGCGACGTTTTCCTGGAAGCGGTCCTGCAGGACCTTCCAGGCCTTGCTGCGCGACTGCGCCTCCATCTCGGCGAGCTCGCGGAAGTTCGCAATCGCCTGCTGCACGCCCTGCTTCGCCATCTCGGCGCTCTTGCTCATCGCATCCTTGCCGGTGGCGTCCTTCATCGCGCTCTGCCACTGCACCAGCGCCTCCTGCAGGATCTCGTTGCGCCGCTGCGCGAGGGCCTTGATGCCTTCATAGGCCTGGCGGTTGGCCTCGGCGAGCGCCTCCATGTCCTTGCGCTGCGACTCGACGATCGCATTGACGTCGATGCCGGGCAGCTTGAACTTCTCGACCAGCTTGCCGAGATCGGCCATCGACGGCAGCCCCGACTTCGTGGCGCTCTTCGATTCGCTGTTCGCGGCGGGGGCGGCGGACGCCGCGGCGGCAGCCTTCATCGGGGCGGCGGCCTTCTTGGCCGCGGTCGTCTTCGCGGAAGTCGTCTTGCGGGTCACCATGGTCGTCTCCTCGGTTGGGGGCAGAAGGGATTCGGGTGGGATGCAACCGCGCGTCACGTACGCGCTGGCTTGGCGGCACGGCTCGCACGCACAACCTTCGGCGGGGGCACCGGCTCGCTCTTCGTCGCGCTCGGCTTGCGAACGCGCGGACGAGCCGCCTGCGGAGCAGGGGCAACCGGTGCGGCGCGCTTGCGTGCCGCCGGCGTACGTATCGCGACCGGCTTTGGTGCGATCGATACACCGAGCACGGCCTCATGGAGCTCGTCGAGCGATTCCTCGAGGTAGTCGGCGAGCTTGCGGAGCTCAGGCACGGTGCGGCGGCAGGCCGTCAGGCCGAAATCGAGCGCGCCGTGGTAGCTCTGGACCGTCATGTTGAGCGCCATCCCGTGCGCCGGAATCGAAACCGGGTACAGGGTCAGCAGCTTCGCGCCGGCCAAGTACAGCGCGGTCTGCGGGCCCGGCACATTCGAGATCACGACGTTCGCCGGCGGCGGCAGCCGGTCGGCCAGGCCCGACTTTCCGTACAGGCCCATCGCGCCTTGCAGCACCACCGGCGCACCGAAGATCGAGAAGTCGCGCGGGGTCGCGTCCTTGACCTTGCCGCTCAGATCCTTCGCCTCGAGCGACGAAGCCCGGATCGCCTTCAGGCGCTCGAGCGGGTCCTTGATGTCGGTGGCGAGGCTGCACAGCATGCCCGACACCTGGTTGTTGGTCTCGGTGTTGCCGGCCTCGCGCAACGACACCGGCACGAACGCGACCAGCGGCTCCTTCGGCAGCGCGTGCTTCTCGAGCAGGTAGCGGCGCAGCGCCCCGGCGCAGACCGCCATCACGACGTCGTTCAGCTTGGTGTCGCTCTGCTTCGCGATCGCCTTGGCGGCAGCCAGCGACATCGAGCGCGCGGTGAAGGAGCGCTGGCTCGTGATCGACGCATTCAGCATCGTCTTCGGCGCGGTCAGGTTTTGCAGTCCCTTGATCTGCACCCGTGCCCCGCTGCTGATCGTCGGCGTCGCGATGCTCGCGATCGCCTTCAGGATGTCGGGGATCTTCTGCAGCGCGCTGACATGCTGGCTCAGCATGTTCTTGTAGGCAGCGCCGAGCAGCTTGAGGCCGTCGGGCGCGACCGCCTTCTCCTTCGGCGTCGGCGGGTCGACCTTGCGCGGCACCGGCGTGGTGTCGTACATCATCTGCGTCAGCACCATGCCGGCGCCGCCGTCGACCGCGGCGTGGTGCATCTTCGTGTAGATCGCGACGTGGCCATCGGCGAGGCCGTCGATCACGTAGAACTCCCAGAGCGGCCGGCTGCGGTCGAGAAAGTTCGAGTGGAGCCGGCCGACGAGCTCATCGAGCTGCTGCAACGTGCCGGGCTTCGGCAGGCCGAGATGACGGATGTGGTAGTCGATCTCCATCTCGTCGTCATCGACCCAGAGCGGATGGTCGATGTCCCATGGCACCTGCACCAGCTTCTTCTGCAACACCGGAAACAGGTGCAGGCGGCCGGCGATATGGGCCTTGTAGACATCGTAGAAACTGCCCTTGAAGCCGGCCGGTAGCTCGACGATGCTGAGGCCGGCAACGTGCATCGGCGTCTGCGGCGTCTCCATGTAGAGAAAGCTCGCATCCATCCCACCGAGTTGCTTCATGGCGCGTCTCCGTGATGCTGGGGTGTCAGAGCGTCGCCGCAGCCGGTCGGGCTCGCGTCCTGCCGGCCCATGACCCGGTCCGCTTCGGATCGGGATAGATCAGGCCCTTCAGCCCGCTGCGATCGAAAGGCCGCCATGCGCCTTCGGGCTGCGCGAGCCGATCGGCGATCACATAGAGCACGGTCGGGTTGTGGCCGAGGCCGCAATGGCTGCCCTCGACCTCGATGTTCTCGCTCGTCGGCCCTTCGCGCTCGAGACAGCCCTGCCATGCGACGATGCCGTCGCTGCGGCTGAAGATCGCGCTGCTCGGGACGGGAGGCGGCGTCTTCATGCGCTCGCGGTCGGGCCAGTCCTCGACGCTGCGCTGGCTGGCGCGCTCATAAAGCTTCCAGGCGTTGCTCGCCTTTGGCGCGCCGGCGAACGGACTGCCGAGCGTGATCACGCTGCGCACGTGACCGGGCGCGCGCCGCGCCATCTCCCGCGCAAAGACACCGCCGAGCGACCAGCCGATCAGGCTGACTTTCTTGCCGTGCCGGGCATGCAGCTCGGCGAGGCGTTCCTGCATCTTGGCTTCGGCCCCCGGGCGCGGCCCGTGGTTCGCGCCGAGCTTCCATCCATGCGCCGCATAGCCCTGGTCCTTCAAGTAACGGCGCAGCGGCCGGGTCGAGGTGTCGCTCGCCGCCAGACCCGGCAGCACGAGCACCGGGTGACCGTCCCCGCGCGGCGCGAGGCGCAGCAGTGGGTAAGTCGTGAAGAAGGCGCTCATCTCCCAGAACGCGCGGATCTCGAGGAACAGCAGCTCGCGCGAGGGAGGCGCAGACGGGTCGGTGGTGGGCATCGTTCGGTTCCTCTCAGTGGCGATGTGGAGAGGCTAGACGGCGTGTGCCGCGATCGCATCGACGATCTGCGGCCACTTCGAAATGGGCAGGGCATGGCCCATGCCGGGGATGACGAGCAGCTTCGCACCCGGCACGCTCTCGGCGGTGTCGAGGCCGCAGGCCAGCGGCACCAGCGGGTCGATGTCGCCATGGATCACGAGGAACGGCACGCGGACCGCGCCGAGCGCCGGCTTGCGGCTGCCCGACGCGAGGATCGCGACCAACTGGCGCGCGACGCCCGCCGGGTTCAGGCCACGGGCGAAGTTCTGCTGTGCGCGCGCGAGGTCACGGGCCTCGTCAAGCGGGAAGCTGCCGGCCCGGAGCACCTTCCACGTCTGCGCATAGCTCTCGAAGTACGCGGCCTGCTCGGTCGGCGTCGGCTTGAACAACACCGCCAGCGCATCGGCGGTCGGCGGCGGCAGACTGGGCTCGCCGGTCGTTGCCATGATCGAGGTGACCGTGCGCAGCCGCTGCGGATGGTGGATCGCCAGCGTCTGCGCGATCGCTCCACCCATCGACGCGCCGACCACGTGGGCGGTCTCGATGCCGAGCGCATCGAGCAGCCCGACCGCGTCATTGGCCATGTCGGTCAGTAGATAGGGCGGAGACGGGATCGGCTTGCCCTGCATCGCGGCCATGAAGGCAGCCCCGACGTCGGGAACGCCGGCACTTTCGATCCGCGACGACAGCCCGATGTCACGGTTGTCGAAGCGGACGACGTAATAGCCGTGTTCAGCGAGCATCGTGCAGAACTCGTCGTCCCACGCGATCATCTGCGCCGCAAGGCCCATGATCAGCAGCAGCGGCGGAGCCGTCTGGTCGCCGAAAGTGTCATAGCAGAGCTTCAAGCCGTTCGCGGAAGCGAACGCGGGCGGCGTGCGATGGACGGCGGACATGTCGGTGCCGGGTTGGACGGGGGCCATCGAGTCCGGACTAGACCTCGAGCCACTCCTTGCGGATGTCGGCGTTGGCGCGCAGGTCGGCCGGCGCGCCTTCGAAGACGATGCTGCCGTGACCCATCACATAGCAGCGCTCGGAAATCTGCAGCGCGATCGTCAGCTTCTGCTCGACCAGCAGCACCGAGACGCCGCGCCGTTTCAGCTCCATCAGGTACTCGGCGACCAGCTCGACGATCTTCGGCGCGAGGCCTTCGGTCGGCTCGTCAATCATGATCAGGTCCGGGTCGCCCATCAGCGTGCGGCACAACGTCAGCATCTGCTGCTCGCCGCCCGACAGCACGCCGGCCTCGGTGTGCTCACGCTCCTTCAGGCGCGGGAACAGCTTGTACATGTCATCGAACGACCAGCGCGGGTTCTGCTTGCCGCGCTTTTCGCCGAGCAGCAGGTTCTGATGCACCGTGAGCTTCGGAAAGATGTCGCGGTTCTCGGGCACGTAGCCGATGCCGCGGTGCGCGATGTCGAAGGTGCGATGGCCGAGGATCTGCTGGTCGCGCAGCTTGATCGACCCCTCGCCGGCAACCAGGCCCATGATCGTCTTGACCGTCGTCGAGCGGCCCGAGCCGTTGCGGCCGAGCAGGCTGACGATCTCGCCTTCGCCGACCTTCATGTCGACGCCGTGCAGGATGTGGCTCTTGCCGTAGTAGGCGTGCAGGTTCGAGACATCGAGCAGCATCGTCAGGCTCCTGCCGCCGTAGAGCGGGCACCGGCCTCGGCGGCCTGCGCATCGGCCAGCACTGAGCCGAGATAGGCCTCCTGCACCCGCGCGTTGGCGCGCACCGCATCGGGCACGTCGAAGGCGATGACCTCGCCGTACACCAGCACCGCGATCTTGTCGGCGAGGCCGAACACGACGCCCATGTCGTGCTCGACGGTCAGCAGCGTCTTGCCGACAGTGACTTCGCGAATCAGGTCGATGAAGCGCGCGGTCTCGCTCTTGCTCATGCCGGCCGTCGGCTCGTCGAGCAGCACGACATTGGCGCCGCCGGCGATCGTCACACCAATCTCGAGCGCGCGCTGTTCGGCATAGGTCAGGTTCATCGCCAGCGTCTCGCGCTTGGCGTCGAGCTTGATCATGTGGAGCAGCGCCTCGGCGCGCTCGTTGGCGTCGCGCAGGTCGGCCAGGAACTTCCAGAACGCGTACTTGTAGCCGAGCGCCCAGAGCACGCCGCAGCGCAGGTTCTCGAATACCGACAGGCGCCCGAAGATGTTGGTGATCTGGAAGCTGCGCGCGAGGCCGAGCCGCGCAATTTCGTACGGCCGGAGGTTCTCGATCCGCTTGCCGTTCAGCACGATCTCGCCGCTGGTCGGACCGAAGCGGCCGCTGATGAGGTTGAACAGGGTCGACTTGCCGGCCCCGTTCGGCCCGATGATCGCGACCCGCTCGCCCTGCTGCACCGCCAGGTTCGCCCCGCGGATGATCTCGGTGTTGCCGAAGGACTTGCGCAGATCCTTCAGCTCGATCGCGTAGCCCGTCGTCATCGTGCCTCCCGGCTGCGCGCGGTGAGCGCCTCGATCTCGCCTTGGATCGTGCCCCAGACGCGCGCAAAACGTCGCCGCACGAAGTCGAACATCGCAAAGCCGATCAGCGCGACCGCCGCAGCGCCGAGCCAGCTCATCGCCGATTTCGTGTCGAGCGTCAGGCCGAAGAACTTGAGCTTCGGATCGAGGCTCTCCCCGAGCTGAAGGTGATAGACCAGCTCGATCAACGCAGCGCCGCCCGCGAGCATGACCAGTGCGGTCACGGCCAGGGCGGTGTACCAGGGAATCAGCCGGCCCAGCTTCTTATAGGCGCCGACCCGGAGATTCATCATGATCAGGCTGGCGATGCCGCCGGGCGCATACATCACCATGAACAGGAAGACGAGGCCGAGGTAGAGCTGCCAGCCCTTGGTCAGCTCGGAGAACAGCGTGAAGGAGACGACCATCAGCACCGCGCCGATGATCGGGCCGAAGAAGAAGGTGGCGCCGCCGAGGAACGTGAACAACAGGTAGAGCCCGGACCGTCCGGCGCCGACGACCTCGGCCGTCGCGATCTCGAAGTTGAGCGCGTACATGCCGCCGGCGATACCGGCGAAGAAGCCCGCCAGGATGAACGAGATGTAGCGCACCCGCTGCGTGCTGTAGCCGATGAACTCGACCCGCTCCGGGTTGTCGCGGACCGCATTCAGCATCCGGCCGAGCGGTGTGCGCGTGAACGCGAACATGGCCGCTGTGCAGATGAACGTGTAGACCGCGAGCAGGTAGTAGACCTGCAGCGGCGGCCCGAATGTCAGGCCGAAGAGCGGCTTGCCGACCACCCGGTTCGCGGTGACGCCGCCTTCACCGCCGAAGAACTCCGGAATCATCAGCGACATCGCGAACACGAGCTCGCCGAGGCCGAGGGTGATCATCGCGAACGGCGTGCCGGCCTTCTTGGTCGTGACATAGCCGAGGATGACCGCGAAGAACATGCCGGCGAAGCCGCCGATCAGCGGAATCAACGTCACTGGCACCGGGAACGAGCCATCGCCCGCACCGATCAGCGCATGGATCGCGACGAAGGTCGCGAGGCCGCTGTAGACCGCATGGCCGAAGCTCAGCATGCCGCCCTGGCCGAGCAGCATGTTGTACGACAGGCAGGCGACGATCGCGATGCCGATCTGCGACAGCATCGTCACCGCCAGGCTGCTGGTGAAGATCAGGGGCGCGATCAGCAGCGCTGCGGCAAAGCCGCCCCAGACCAGCAGGCGCCCGGGCGGCAGGCGACCGGGCGGACGGACGACGACGGGTTGGGCGGCGGGAGCGGTTGCGTCCATGCTCATCCCTCGCGTGTGCCGAGCAGGCCCTTCGGCCGGAAGATCAGGATCAACACCAGGAACAGGTACGGCAGGATCGGTGCGATCTGCGAAATGGTCAGTTTCAGCAGCGAGTAATCGGCCGCGTGCTCCGAGGGGCTGAAGCCGATCGATCGCACCAGGTTGAGGATCGAGTAGTCGATCGCGACGGCGAAGGTCTGGATGATGCCGATCAGCAGAGAGGCCACGAACGCCCCGGCCAGCGACCCCATGCCGCCGACCACCACGACCACGAAGATGACGGACCCGACCGTGGCCGCCATCGCCGGCTCGGTCACGAAGGTGCTGCCGCCGATCACGCCGGCCAGCCCGGCGAGCGCCGAGCCGGCGCCGAACACCAGCATGAAGACCTTCGGCACGTTGTGGCCGAGCGACTCCACCATCTCCGGATGGGTCAATGCACTCTGGATCACCAGGCCGATGCGCGTGCGGGTCAGCAGCAGCCAGAGCGCGACCAGCATCAGCAGCGCAACCAGCATCATGAAGCCCCGCGTCGCCGGGAACGGCGAGCAGACGAGGCGGACGGTCGCGTCGGCCGTCGTGCACATCGCAGCCGGCGCGGCGCCCCATACCAGGCGCAGGCCCTCGATCGACGAATTGACCAGCGTGAAGGCCGGTCCGCGCAGCACCTCGGGCGGCGGGAACTCGACCGCCGTCCGGCCCCAGATCAGCAACACCAGCTCGATGATCACGAACGACAGGCCGAACGTGATCAGCAGCTCCGGCACGTGGCCGAACTTGTGGACGCGGCGCAGGCAGTAGCGTTCGAACAGCGCGCCGATCACGCCGACGAAAAACGGCGCGAGGATCAGGGCCGGCCAGAAACCGATGACCTTCGCGATCGAGTAGCCGATGTAGGCCCCGATCATGTAGAAGCTGGCATGGGCGAAATTAAGGACGCCCATCATGCTGAAGATCAGCGTCAGCCCCGAGCTGAGCATGAACAACAACAGCCCGTAACTCAGGCCGTTGAGCATCGAGATCGTGAAGAACTCCATTGCAGCGCGCCGGTTGACGGTTCCGGGTCAGATGCTGGCGACAGTTGCGCCAAAAGGCAAGAGGCCCGGACGGATCAACCGGCTCGGGCCTCTTGGCGCAAGACCAAGAGCGTCAGGCCCCGGGGCGCTTCATCTGGCAGCTGGTCGGCGTGCTCGACACGTAGTTCGGGTACTCAGCCACCGGCGCCAGGGTCATGCCGGTGTTCTCGGGGCTGTACTTGTACTTCCCATCGCTCTTCTGCCAGACCGTCATGTAGAGCGGCTGCTGGAGCTGGTGGTCGCTCTTGCGCATCTCGACCTCTCCGCCGAACGTGCTCTTGACCTTCAGGCCTTCCATCGCAAACGCGACCTTGACCGGGTCGATCGACTTGCTCTGCGCCATGGCCGTGGACAACACTTCCAGGATCCGGGTGATCGAGCCCGTGTAGTAGTCGTCGTTGTACTTGGCCTTGAAGCCGGCCATGTCCTTGTCGTTCTCGCCACCCATGTTGTAGTGCGAGTAGGCGACCTGGTACACCTTGCCCGCGCCGTTGGCGCCAAGAGCCGTCGGCGTGCCGGTGACACCGGTGTAGTAGGTGAAGAACTTGCCCGTGTAGCCGCCTTCGCCCGCCGCCTTGACCAGCAGCGCGAGGTCGGAGCCCCAGTTGCCGGTGATCACCGAATCGGCGCCGGAGGCCTTGATCTTCGCGATGTAGGGAGCGAAGTCACGCACCTGGGCCAGCGGGTGCAGGTCCTCGCCGACGATCTCGATGTCCGGACGCTTGCGCTTCAGGTACTCCTTGCCATACTTCGCGACCTGTTGGCCGTGCGAGTAGTTCTGGTTCAGCAGGTAGACCTTCTTGATGTCCTTCTGATCCTTCATGAAGGTGGTCATTGCTTCCATCTTCATCGTCGTGTCGGCGTCGAAGCGGAAGTGCCAGAAGCTGCACTTGCTGTTGGTCAAATCGGGATCGACCGCGGCCTCGTTTAGGAAGATCACTTCCTTGCCCGGGTTGCGCTCGTTGTACTTGTTGACCGCGTCGACCAGCGCCAGCGCAACCGACGAACCGTTGCCCTGGATGATGTAGCGGATGCCCTGGTCGGTCGCCGACTTGAGGGCGTTCAGGCTCTCGGTGGGCGAGAGCTTATTGTCGAGACCGAGCACCTCGAACTTGACCCCGGCCGGGTTGTTCTGGTTGAACTTCTCGATCATGTACTGCCAGCTCTTCAGCTGGTTGTTGCCGACCGGTGCCATCAGACCGGAAAGCGGATCGATCCATGCCATCTTGACGACTTGTCCGTCGAGCGGCTTTGCGCTCTTGGCCTGGCCCATCGCGGCGGTGGCGGTGACGACGATGGCCGCCCCGACAGTGACCTCGAACAGGCGACTCGTGAGCGGGGTGCTGGTGAACTTCATCGGTTGATCTCCTGCGGAATTGAAGCTGACGCGACGGTAACGGATACAAATCCGAAAAGTTACAGGGACTTCCCCGCCCTGCAACGACCCCAACCACGGCTCGATCGGTCACCCAACAGCCGTGCCCGAAAGGCCCCTGTTTCCGCTCGCTGACCGACCTCGTGCCGGATCTGTGTGCGAAACGGCGCGGCCGTGCGCGGATGGCGACCCCGTCGCAAGGTTGAGCGAGCCGGCACGCGTTCTGCGGGATAGACTTCCGCGCCGCCTTCGAGCCGAATTTCACCCGATGAAGATCTTTTTCGATTTCCTGCCCGTCATACTCTTTTTCGGGACGTTCAAGTACGCGGAGGGCAATGCCGACGCCGCGGCGCGCTTCGCGACCGAGCACCTCGGCTTCCTCGTCTCGGGCGGGGTGGTCGGCACCGAGGAGGCGCCGGTACTGCTCGCGACGCTGGTCGTCATCCTCGCCACACTGGTGCAGGTGGCGGTGCAGCTGGTCCGCGGCAAGAAGGTCGACATGATGCTGTGGGTCACCTTTGGCCTCGTCGTCGTGCTCGGCGGGGCGACGATCTGGTTTCACAACGCGACGTTCATCAAGTGGAAACCGAGCGTTCTGTACTGGGTGATGGCGCTCGCCTTCTGGCTCAGCCAAGCGATCTGGGGCAAGAACCTCCTGCAGGCGCTGATCGGCGAGCAGCTCGAACTGCCGGCCGTGGTCTGGCGCCGCCTGAATCTGGCCTGGGTCGCGTTTTTCGCGCTGATGGGCGTGCTGAACCTCTACGTTGCCTACAGCTTCTCGACGGCGACCTGGGCCAGCTTTAAGGCGTTCGGTGCCACCGGTCTGATGTTGGTCTTCATGGTCGCGCAGGGCTTTTACCTGAGCCGCCACCTAAAGCCGCTGCCGGAACCGATCGATACGGCGTCCGGCCACCTCGGCCCGGCGTCGCCGCGGGCCAGCGACAAGTGAGCGTCAGCGCAGCCGATCTGGAACGCGCACTGGCGGCCGGCCTGCAGCCGGCCAGCCTGGCGGTCGAGGACGACAGCCACCGCCACGCCGGGCACGCCGGCGCTCTCGAAGGCAGTCATTTCACGGTCCGGATCGTCAGCGATCGCTTCAATGGCCTCTCCCGAGTGGCCCGCCATCGGCTCGTTTATGATTGCCTCGACGCGCTGATCGGACGTGGCGGCATCCACGCCCTTGCGATCGTCGCCCGAGCTCCGGGCGACGGCTGACCCCCTTCACTTCAACCCCTTTCTGCGTGGCTGCAGCGCGCACCGAGCTCACGCTCCGGTGAAACGGCCGCCCGATGCGAACCAGGAAAAGACCCCGATGAACCCACGTATCACCACCCGCGCCTTGTCGACGCTGGCGCTCGCCGCCGCCCTCGCCGCCGCACTTCCGGCCCAGGCGCAGAACATCGCGATCGTCAATGGCAAGCCGGTGCCGAAGGCGCGCGTCGACGCCCTGACGACGCAGATCACCAAGCAGGCTGCAGCACGCGGCCAGCAGTTGCCGCCCGACCTCGATCGGCTCGTGCGCGACAAGGTCGTGCTCGACGAGATGTTCGTGCAGGAGGCCGAGAAGCGCGGGTTGGCCGGCTCGGCCGACTACAAGGCGCAGATGGAGATCGCGCGCCAGAACATCCTGGTCCAGGCGCTGCTTGCCGACTACGAGAAGAAGAACGCGATCAGCGACGCCGACATCAAGGCCGAGTACGACAAGTTCAAGGCGCAGTCGAGCGGCACCGAATACCGGGCGCGCCACATCCTGGTCGAGAAGGAAGAAGACGCGAAGGCCTTGATCACGCAGATCAAGGGTGGCGCGAAGTTCGAGGAGCTGGCGCAGAAGAACTCGAAGGACCCGGGATCGGGCGCGAATGGCGGCGACCTCGACTTCGCAGCGCCAAGCGCGTACGTGCCCGAGTTCTCGCAGGCGATGGTGAAGCTGAAGAAGGGCGAGATGACCGAGACGCCGGTCAAGTCGCAGTTCGGCTATCACATCATCAAGCTCGAGGACACGCGCGACGCGCAGTTCCCGCCGCTCGAGGAAGTCAAGGGACAGATCCAGCAGCGCCTCGCGCAGCAGAAGGTCGCCGCATTCCGCGACGAGATTCGCGCGAAGGCGAAGACCGACTACAAGTTCACAAATCAGTAGCCGGACCTGCGGCGCACTTGCTGCGCCCCGCTGCCGCGCGTTCTGATCGAGCTGCCGGCCTCAGGCTGGTTGCGCCTCGAGCCCTTGCGACAAGGTCGGCGCACCCAACTCGACGCGGCCGGCCTCGATCCGCAACTGGCGGTCGCAACGCGCTGCGATCGCGCGGTCGTGCGTCACCAACACCAGCGTGGTGCCGGCTTCGCGGTTGAGCTCGAACATCAGGTCCATCACCGTTTCGCCGGTCGCGAAGTCGAGGCTGCCGGTGGGCTCGTCGGCTAGCAGCACCGCCGGCTGCACGACGAAAGCCCGCGCCAGCGCGACCCGCTGCTGCTCGCCCCCCGACAGCACCTTCGGATAGTGGCGCAACCGTCCGTCGAGGCCGACGCGGCCGAGCATCTCGGTCGCAAGCCGGCGCGCGTCGGCACGGCCCTGCAACTCGAGCGGCAGCATGACGTTCTCGAGGGCATTCAGATTGCCCAGCAACTGGAAACTCTGGAACACGAACCCCACCTTAGCAGCACGCACCGCGGCGCGCGCGTCCTCGTCGAGCGAGAACAGGTCGGCGCCGGCGAGCCGCACGGTTCCCGAGGTCGGTGTGTCGAGGCCGGCGATCAGCGACAGCAGCGTGCTCTTGCCGGAACCGGATGCGCCGACGATCGCCGCCGAATGGCGCGCGGCAAGGCTGAAATCGATCTCATGGAGAATCGTCAGGGTGCCGGTGGAATCGCGAACCTGCTTGGTCAGACGCTCGACAACGATGATGGCTTCGGACATGAATGAGACCGCTGACCCGCGGAGAGGATGGACACGCCGGAAAGGGCTGGCGCACTGTACCGCGCTACTCGCCCTGGCCGTGGGCTTCGGCCGTGATTCCCTTGCGGCGAATGCCGCGCCGGCCGGCGAGGGAGAACGCATCCTGGTCGTCGGCGACAGCCTCTCGGCGGAGTACGGTCTGACCCGCGGCAGCGGCTGGGTCTCGCTGCTGGAGCAGCGGCTGGCCCGCGAAGGTTTGAAAGCCAGCGTCGTCAACGCCAGCATCAGCGGCGACACGACATCGGGGGGCCGCGCCCGCTTTCGTCCGCTGCTTCAACAGCGCAGGCCCACCCTCGTGATCATCGAGCTCGGCGGCAATGATGCGCTGCGCGGTCTGCCACTCGAGGAGACCCGGCTCAATCTCGCATCGATGGCGAAGGATGCCAAGGCGGCTGGCGCACGCGTCCTCCTCGTCGGCATGCAGGTGCCGCCCAACTATGGGCGCAAGTACAGCGACGACTTCGCGGCGCTCTACGCGAACGTTGCGCGAACTGAAGGCGTCGCACTGGTGCCCTTCATGCTGAAGGGCGTCGCCGACATCGCGAATGCGGAGGCGATGTTCCAGGCCGACCGCATCCATCCGGTTGCGGCCGCGCACCCGATCATCCTGGGCAATATCTGGCCGGTGCTGGAGCCGATGCTGCGACAGCCGACGCGCGCCGCGATGCGCTGATCGCGACGCGCTCTCAGTCTCTGAGAGCGATTACGCGGACGCCTCGCACGCGTCATTGAAATTGGAGCGAGCGACTTTCCGGCACAGCCCTCAGGGCCGCTCTTCCCGACCGCGCGAGCCGCCGCCTTCCCCACGTCCCTGCCCCTGCCCCTGCCCGCCACGATTCGACTCGGGACGCCCTTCAGGCGGTCCCGGCCGCGCTCGCGGCGCCTCGGCCGGCCGCACAGCGGGAGCGACCTGCGCCGGCTGCGCCTGAGGCTGCGGTGCTGCCTGCGGCGCCGGAGGGGCGATGCGAGGTTGCGCGTGCGCGATGTTCGGAGCCGCTTCCGGCCGCGGCGCCGATCGCATCGGCGGCCCATCCGGACGCTCACGCTCGCGCCGCCGCTCGCCGCGGTCCGGCTGCTGCGAGATCGCCTGCGGCGGAACGCCCGGCGGCGGACCGCTGCGCACCGGCGGGTGAACCTGGGGTGCGGCTGCCTGCGGAACCTGAACCGGCCGAGGCGCCATGGCTGGCGGCACCGCGACTGGAGGCGGTGCCGCAGCAGTTGGCGGTGGTGCCGCCACGGGCGCCTGGCGCCGAGCATCCGGCGCGCTCTGCGTCGTCGCGTTCGGCTCGCGCCGCTCACGCCCGCGACGGTCATCCGGCGCCGCGCGCATCTGCGGCGTCGCACCAGCCGGCGGCCCGCGGCGAATGTCGTCATCGAGCTGCCGATAGGCCGGACTGCCTATCGCCGGGCCGCGGCGCCCGCCATCGCCCGGCAGCGCCGGTCCGGCACCCGGCGCGATCGCCAAATCACCGCGCCGGCCCCGATCGGCGACGGCCGGCGGCACCGGTTGCACCTGCATGTTCGGAGCGCGTCGCGCATCATCGCCGCCCGCACCGGGCGGTCGGCCGAAGCGGCCCTGCCGCTCCGCGTCGGCGGACGGCCGGAATGGACGCGCCTCGATGCCGCGCGGCGACGCGGCCGGCGCCGGCGTGAACCGCGCGGGCGGCGTCGGCATCGCGACCATCCGGCCCGGCTCGTTGACGATCGCGCGGACCGCCGGCAGGTCGCGCGTGCGCGCCGCGCTCGGTCCGACCGGCTCGCGGTTCGACAGCACGTTCGCCGGCACCACCGTCACCGCGTGCGGGTACTTGCGGTTGGCGTAGTCGCGCTGCATGCCGTTCGGATTGCCGATGATGACGTTGACGTTCGGGATGTTGCGGACGTGCGTGTAGTTGACGTCGCGCATATAGCGCGGGCTGACCCGATAACCCGGCACGTAGACCTCGCGCGGCGCGAGCGGGAACCAGCCGACCGCCGGTCCGCCGCCGATCGAGAGCGACAGGCTGGTCCCACCGCCGACCCACGCGACCAGCGCCGGCGCATAGACCGGGCGTCGCACGTAGGTGCCCGGCGCCCAGCACCAGGCGTTGCGGTAGTAGACCCAGCGGCCATAGTGGAACGGCGCGAAGCCCCACGGTGCGTCGTCGACCCAGGTCCAGCCCCACGGCCGGACCCAGGCCCAGTGGCCGGTGCTGTAGGGCGCCCAGCCGCTCGCGACCGCGCGCGGGTACCAGATCGCACCGTACTCGGGACTCTGCTCCCAGCGCCCGTAGCGATCGAGGTCGCGCGCGCCGGTCATCTCGGGCGAGACGTAGCGGGCTGCCGCGACGCGGTCCTCGTTGCGCTCGCGCTCGCCGACCCAGCCGGCGAAGTCGTCGCGGATCGGATCGGTCACGCTGTACTGCGCAGCGCCGTTCGACTCGAGCCAGAATTGGCCGCGCTGTCCGGGATCGACGACGAGCGCGCTGCCCGGTCCCTCAAACCGGGCCTGCCCGGCGAGGACCGTCAAGTGCGTCGAGCGGTCGAAGCGGTCGAAGCGGTAGCGCCCCGGCGTCAGCAGCGAGAGCCGCCCCTCCTCGGTCGACAGCTCGAACTCGCCGGCAGCCTGCGAATCGCGCACGCGCAGGGCCGCGGAGCCTTCGTGCAGGAACAGCGCGACCTGCGCGTCGTCGAGACGCTGGACTTCGAGCTCGCTGCCGCCATCGAGCCGCATCGTCGACGAGCCGAGATCGAGCTCGACGCGCGCGTTGGCGTCGGTGGCGATGCGGTCGCCGGTCGTGAACGGGCGATTCCGGCCGGCTGCGATCCATTCGCCGGCGTCCGGGCTGTACAGCCAGACCTGGCCGAACGTTTCAGCGATCCGTCCGACCCGTCCTGGCGGATCGGCCTCCTGCGCCTGGGCCATCGCGTGGCCAGCCGCACCCAAGGCAACGAGAAAGGTCAGCACCCGGCTCCACAGCCCGAATCGCACACTCAATCGAAAAAACATCGTTTCCATCTGCGGTCTCCGCTGGAGTTCGGCCCGAACGGTCCATGCGCAGCTGCATGGCTAAGAACGCCCGGGGACGCCACCTGCCTCCACCATCCTTCAACGCTGCCGGCATCGCCTCGACGACGCCGGTGGTCCATGCGAAACGTTCCTTTACACCGACGCCGCCAGCCCTACGCTCTGGGGAGGCGCCCATCCACACCCCGCGTCGTTCAATCGTCTTCCGCCGGGTCAAGCTCGGGAAACAGCACGTTCGTGTAACCGAAACGACTGAGATCGCGCATGCGCGTCGGGTAGAGCCGGCCGATCAGGTGATCGCATTCATGCTGCACGACGCGGGCATGGAAGCCCTCGGCCTCGCGCTCGATGCGCTCACCGGCGGCATCGAAGCCGGTGTAGCGGATCCGCGCCCAGCGCGGCACCACGCCGCGCAGGCCCGGCACCGACAGGCAGCCTTCCCAGCCATCTTCCTCCAACGCGTCGAGCGGCTCGATCGTCGGATTGATCAGCACCGTCTCGGGCACCGGCGGTGCGTCCGGATAGCGCTGGTTCTGGCTGCCGAAGCCGAAGATCACAAGTTGGAGATCGACGCCGATCTGCGGCGCGGCCAGGCCGGCGCCGTTCGCCGCGTGCATCGTCTCGAACATGTCGCCGATCAGCGCATCGAGCTCGGCGCTGCCGAAGGCCTCGACCGGCTTGGCGATGCGCAGCAGGCGCGGATCGCCCATCTTCAGGATCTCTCGGACCGTCATCGGTACTCCATCAATGGATCAAGGCAGGCGGCATGCCCGCCATTCGAACCTTGGGGCATGCGCCGGCATCGCAATGCGCGGCCGCCCGATCTCACGCCGCGGCGGCGAGCGTGTCGAACGCCGCGATCACGTCAGGCGGCGCCTGCACCAGCTCGATCAGCACGCCCTCGCCGCCCACCGGAAACTCGTCATTGCCCTTCGGATGGACGAAGCAGATATCGTGGCCGGCTGCACCCTTTCGGATGCCGCCCGGCGCAAACCGAACACCTTCCTGCGTCAGCCATTCCACCGCGCGCGGCAGGTCGTCGATCCACAAACCGATGTGATTCAGCGGCGTCGTGTGGACCGCCGGCTTGCCGGCCGGGTCGATCGGCTCCATCAGGTCGACCTCGACCCGCGCGGCACCGACGCCGACCGCGCAGATGTCCTCGTCGACGTTTTCGCGCACGCTGCGGAATTGGCCGGTCAGATCGAGGCCGAACTTGTCGACCCACAAGGTGCGCAGCCGCACCTTACTCGGGCCGCCGATCGCGACCTGCTGAAGGCCGAGGACGCGAAACGGCCGGCCAGTTGCTGCTCCGCTCGTCGTCATCGGGCGCAACCTTGGGTGGTTGATGCGATGCGGTTGCGCATCACTCGAACTCGACGATGACCTGATCGACCGCCAGCGTCTCGCCGCGCGCCGCGGGCACGCGCGCGACCACGCGGTCCTGGGTCGCGAGCAGGATGTTCTCCATTTTCATCGCCTCGATCACGGCAAGGCGCTCGCCCGCCCGCACCGCCTGGCCGGGCTTGACAGCGACATCGACGAGCAGCCCCGGCATCGGCGACAGCAGGAACTTCGACAGGTCGGGCGGGACCTTCACGGGCATCAGCGTGTAGAGCTCGGCCGCGCGCGTCGACAGCACCCTCACCTCGATCTGCGCGCCGTTGTGCGACAGGCGATAGCCGAGGCCATGGCGCTCGACCTGGGCGCAGAACGGCACGCCGTCGCGGCTGCCGCGGACCACGGTCTCGCGCAGGGAGCCGTCGAGCGTGTAGACGTGGCTCGTGCCGTGCAAGGTGACGTCGAACGCTGCGCCACGCGTGCGCACGTGGACCGACGTGCCTTCGCGCCCGCGCTCGACGTCGCTCGCGACGACCACGAAGTCCTCGGCGATCCGCATCTCGTGACCGGGCAGCTGGCCGCTGATGCGGGCCGCGCGGTCGAGCAGGCGGCGATTGACGATCGCCGCCAGCGCGAGCAGGAACGAAGGATCGTCGTGACGCACCGAGGCGCGCGTGAAGCCGCTCGGGAACTCCTCGACGATGAAGCCGGTGTTGAACTGCCCGGCCTGGAAGCGCGGATGCGCCAGCAGCGCCGACTGGAACGGGATGTTGCTGGAGATGCCGTGGATCGCGAAGCCGTTCAGCGCCTCGCGCATCCGCGCGATCGCGTCGGCGCGGTCGGTTCCGTGCGCGATCAGCTTGCAGATCATCGAGTCGTAGTACATCGGGATTTCGCCGCCCTCGTAGACGCCGGTGTCGACGCGGATGCCGCCGATGGCCGCAGGCCGCGCCGGCTCGTCCGGCTCAGGCTGCGGCAAGGTTGGAATCGCCGCCTCGAGCGTCTGTGGCGGCGGCTGGAAAGTGACCAGCCGGCCGGTCGACGGCAGAAAGCCACGCAGCGGATCCTCTGCGTTGATGCGGCACTCGATCGCCCAGCCGACACGCCGGACCTGCGCCTGCGTGAACGCGAGCGGCTCACCGGCCGCGACCCGGATCATCTGCTCGACCAGGTCGAGCCCGGTGATGCACTCGGTGACCGGGTGCTCGACCTGGAGGCGAGTGTTCATCTCGAGAAAGAAGAAGCCCTTGTCCTTGCCGACGACGAATTCGACCGTGCCGGCCGACTGGTAGTCGACCGCTTTCGCGAGCGCAACCGCCTGCTCGCCCATCGCCTTGCGCGTCGCGTCGTCGAGGAACGGACTCGGCGCCTCCTCGATCACCTTCTGGTGGCGGCGCTGGATCGAGCACTCACGCTCGCCCAGGTAGACGCAGTGACCGTGCGCATCGCCGAGGACCTGGATCTCGATGTGGCGCGGCTCCTCGACGAACTTCTCGATGAAGACGCGATCGTCGCCGAAGCTGTTGCGCGCCTCGTTGCGGCACGAGGTGTAGCCGTCGAACGCCTCCGCGTCGTTCCAGGCGACGCGCAGCCCCTTGCCGCCGCCGCCCGCGGACGCCTTGATCATCACCGGGTAGCCGATGCCCTTCGCGATTTCGACCGCGTGCTCGGCGGTGTCGATCGCCGCGTTGTAGCCGGGGATCGTGTTGACCTTCGCCTTCGCCGCCAATTTCTTGGATTCGATCTTGTCGCCCATCGCCGCGATCGACGCGTGCTTCGGGCCGATGAAGACGATGCCCTCGGCCTCGACCCGGCGCGCGAACTCGGCGTTCTCGGACAGGAAGCCATAGCCCGGGTGGATCGCCTCGGCGCCGGTCTGCTTGCAGGCCGCGATGATCTTGTCGGCAACGAGGTACGACTCGCGGCTCGGTGCCGCGCCGATCAGGACGGCTTCGTCGGCCAGCTCGACGTGGAGCGCGTCGCGGTCGGCCTCCGAGTACACCGCGACAGTCGCGATGTTCATCCGCTTCGCCGTCTTGATGACGCGACAGGCGATCTCGCCGCGGTTGGCAATCAGGATCTTCTTGAACATAAGGGCGTCCACTCCGCGGGAACACCCGTTCCCGGCCGCCGGAAGTATGCCCAAGGATCCGGCATGGCCTCCGAGCGGACCGTACCATCATGCCTTTCGAGAGGAACGGCGACATGCTGAAGCGGCGAACGATGCTCACCGGCGGCCTCGCGGTGCTCGGCGCTACGGCGCTGCCGACGCCCGCGCAGGACTTTCCGAAGGGGCCCGTCAAGATCATCATTCCGTTCCCGCCCGGCGGTCCGACCGACACCGTCGGCCGGCTGATCGCACAGCATCTGCAGGAGCTGTGGGGTCAGACGGTGCTGATCGACTACAAGGCCGGCGCGGGCACGATCATCGGCGTCGACTTCGTCGCCAAGTCGGCGCCCGACGGCATGACGTTCGGGATGGTCAACTCGGCGCTGGCAGTCAACCCGTCGCTGCACAAGACGATGCCATACCGGACGCCACAGGACATCGCCGGCATCACCCAGATCGCGAACCTGCAGCTCGCACTCGTCGCCCGCCCCGATGCGCCGTTCAACACGCTGCCCGAGCTGATCGCGCATGCGAAGAAGAACCCCGGCAAGCTGGTCTACGGCACGCCGGGCGCCGGCAGCACGACGCACCTGAGCATGGAGCTGCTGCAGCGCGAGAACGGCATCGAGATGCTGCACTCGCCGTTCAAGGGCAGCGCGCCGGCGCACACCGAGCTGATGGGCGGCCGCATCGATTTGGTCGCCGATCCGTTCCTCTCGATCATCCCGTACGTCAAGGCCGGGCGGATGAAGATGATCGCGACGATGGGCTCGCGCCAGGTCCCCGGTTACGACTACCCGACTGCCGCGCAGACGCTGCCCGGCTTCAACGTCAACGCGCTGCTCGGCTTCGTCGCGCCGGCCGCCACGCCGAAGGCCGTGCTGCAGAAGATCTCGGCCGACACCGCGCGCGTGCTCAACATGCCCGAGATGCGCAAGCGTGTCGAGGAGCTCGGCGCCGAAGTTGTCGCGTCGAAGCCGGAAGAGTTCGATGCCTTCATCGCCGCCGAGATGCAGCGCTGGGGCCGCATCATCAAGGACGCCAACATCCGCCTCGAATGAGGCCCGCGGGAGCCCGACCATGAGCCTGCGCCTGAAGCCGCTGCATCCCGTCTTCGCCGCCGAGGCGAGCGGCATCGACCTGACACGCCCGATCTCGATCGACGAAGCAAAAGCGGTCAACGCGGCGATGAATGAACACGCCGTGCTGGTGTTCCGCGGCCAGCCGCTGACCGCGCAGCAGCAGGTGACGTTCGCGACTTCGTTCGGGCCGCTCGACATCGGCCTGAAGCGCGTTTTCAAACGGCCGGAGCGGCTGGACGACGAGCGCCTGATCGACATATCCAACGTCGATGCGACCGGCGCCGTCGCGCGCCGCGATTCGCCGAAGAACCTGTCGAACTTCGCCAACCAGCTCTGGCATAGCGACAGCTCGTTCATGAACCCGCGCGCCGCCTACTCGATGCTGCACGCCGTGATCACGCCGAGCTGGGGCGGCAACACCGAGTTCGCCGACTTGCGCGCCGCCTGGGACAGGCTCGACGAGCGCACGCGGCGAGACGTTGAGGGGCTGAGTGCCGAGCATTACGCACTGCACACGCGCCTGCTGCTCGGCGACGAGGCCTATACCGACGACCAGAAGAAGGCGATCGAGCCGGCCGTCTGGCCACTCGTCGACACGCATCCGGGCTCGGGCCGCAAGCTCCTCTTCGTCGGCGTCCATGCGCGCCGCATCCTCGGCTGGCCCATCGCGGAGGGCCGCATGTTCCTCGCCGACCTGCTCGAGCACGCGACGCAGCGCGAGCGGGTCTATGTGCACGAGTGGCAGTCCGGTGATCTGGTGATCTGGGACAACCGCAGCACGCTGCACCGCGGCCGCCGCTACGACATCGCCGAGCGGCGCGAGCTGCGGCGGACGACGATCAATGCAACGCCGGAGGCGATGCTCGACGCTGCCTGATTCGACGCTGTGTCAATCGGCGCCGCCGGGTCAGAGCGGCATGTTCCCGTGCTTGCGCCAAGGGTCCTCGACCTTCTTGTCGCGCAGCATCGCGAGCGAACGGCAGATGCGCTTCCTCGTCTCGTGCGGCTGGATCACGTCGTCGATGTACCCGCGCGCGCCGGCGATGAACGGGTTCGCGAACTTGGCCTTGTACTCGGCCTCGCGCGCCGCCAGCTTGGCCGGGTCGCCCTTCTCCTCGCGGAAGATGATCTCGACGGCGCCCTTCGCGCCCATCACCGCGATCTCGGCATTCGGCCACGCGAAGTTGACGTCGCCGCGCAGGTGCTTCGAGCTCATCACGTCGTAGGCGCCGCCGTAGGCCTTGCGCGTGATCACGGTGATCTTCGGCACCGTGCACTCGGCGTAGGCGAACAGCAGCTTCGCGCCGTGCTTAATGATGCCGCCGTACTCCTGCGAGGTGCCGGGCATGAAGCCGGGCACGTCGACGAAGGTGATGACCGGGATACTGAACGCATCGCAGAAGCGCACGAAGCGCGCCGCCTTGATGCTGCTCTTGATGTCGAGGCAGCCGGCCAGCACCAGCGGCTGGTTCGCGACGACGCCGACGACCTCGCCGGCCATGCGGCCAAAGCCGATTACGATGTTCTTCGCGTAGTCGGGTTGCAGCTCGAAGAAGTCGCCGTCGTCGACCGTCTTGACGATCAGCTCCTTGATGTCGTACGGCTGGTTCGGGTTGTCCGGCACCAGCGTGTCGAGCGACAGGTCGACCCGGTCGGCCGGATCGCTCGACGGCCGCAACGGCGCCCGCTCGCGGTTGTTGAGCGGCAGGTAGTTGAAGAAGCGGCGCAGCATCAGCAGCGCATCGACGTCGTTGTCGAACGCGAGGTCGGCGACCCCGCTCTTCGAGGTGTGGGTGGCCGCGCCGCCGAGGTCCTCGGCGGTCACCTCCTCGTGCGTCACGGCCTTCACGACCTCCGGGCCGGTGACGAACATGTAGGCGCTGTCGCGCACCATGAAGATGAAGTCGGTCATCGCCGGGCTGTAGACCGCGCCGCCCGCACACGGGCCCATGATCATGCTGATCTGCGGCACGACGCCCGACGCGAGCACGTTGCGCTGGAACACCTCGGCATAGCCACCGAGCGACGCGACACCTTCCTGGATGCGCGCGCCGCCCGAGTCGTTGAGGCCGATCACCGGTGCACCGACCTTCATCGCCTGGTCCATCACCTTGCAGATCTTCTCGGCGTGCGCTTCCGACAGCGCGCCGCCAAACACCGTGAAGTCCTGGCTGAAGACGAAGACGAGCCGCCCGTTGATCATCCCGTAGCCGGTGACGACGCCGTCGCCGGGCGGCCGGTTGTCAGCCATGCCGAAGTCGTGGCTGCGGTGCTCGACGAACATGTCCCATTCCTCGAACGTGTCCTCGTCGAGCAGCAGCTCGAGGCGCTCACGTGCGGTGAGCTTGCCCTTCGCGTGCTGGGCGGCGATGCGCTTGGTGCCGCCGCCGAGGCGGGCCTTCGCGCGCTTGGCTTCGAGTTGCTGGATGATGTCGTGCATGGGCGCCCTTTCGTGGCGTCGATTTCGTGGCGTCGATTCTCAGGTCTTCGAAGAACTTGGTGCGCGCATCGCGCCGAACCGCTCGAGCAGCGCATGCGCCGCGGCCGGCGGCGCGACCCGGGCTGCGGCCACTTCGGCCAGCGTCGCGTCGAGCACCGCGCGCACTTCGGGATGGCCGCGGAACTCGCTCTGCAGCCCGGCATGGACGATGTCCCAGAGCCAAGCCGTCGCCTGGCGCTTGCGGCGTGCGTCGAAATCACCGTTGGCTTTGCCGATCCGGTGGAACGCCTCGACGTGGCCCCAGAACGCCTCGATGCCGTCGCGGCTCAATGCGCTCATTCGCATCACCCGCGTCTGCCAGCGCTCGACCGCCTTGTCGGTGCGTCCATGGAAGCCGAACACACGCAGCGCGCTGGTGATCTGCGCCTCGGCTCGCGTCGCCGCCGCCGCGTCGAGGTCGGCCTTGTTGATCGCGACGAGGTCGGCGACCTCCATCACGCCCTTCTTGATCGCCTGCAGGTCGTCCCCGGCATTCGGCAGTTGCATCAGCACGAACATGTCGGTCATGCCGGCGACCGCGGTCTCGCTCTGGCCGACACCGACGGTCTCGACAATGACGGCGTCGTAGCCGGCCGCCTCGCACATCAGGATCGTCTCGCGGGTCCGCTCGGCGACGCCGCCGAGCGTCCCTGACGTCGGACTCGGCCGGATGTACGCCGCCTCGCTGACCGAGAGCCGTTCCATCCGCGTCTTGTCGCCGAGGATCGAGCCGCCCGAGACGCTCGACGACGGATCGATCGCGAGCACCGCGACCCGATGCCCTTGCTCGATCAGGAAGAGCCCGAGCGCCTCGATGAACGTCGACTTGCCGACACCTGGCACGCCCGAGATGCCGAGGCGCACGGCGCGGCCGGCATGCGAAAGCGATTCGTTGAGCAGCGCATCGGCGCGGCGCCGATGCTCCGGCCGCGTCGATTCGAGCAGGGTGATCGTCTTCGCCAGCGCACGGCGCTCGCCGCGAACGACGCCTTCGAGCAGCGCCCGGTCGGCGGCGTTCACCGCGGCTCAGCCCTTGCCGACATGCGCCTTGATCTGCTCGAGCACGTCCTTCGCGCTGGCCGGGATCGGCGTGCCCGGGCCGTAGATGCCCTTGACGCCGGCTTCGTAGAGGAAGTCGTAGTCGGCGCGCGGGATCACGCCGCCGACGAAGACGATGATGTCGTCGGCGCCCTGCGCCTTCAGCGCCTCGATGATCGCCGGCACCACGGTCTTGTGCGCAGCAGCCAGCGTGCTGACGCCGACCGCGTGAACGTCGTTCTCGATCGCCTGGCGCGCGCATTCGTCGGCGGTCTGGAACAGCGGGCCGATGTCGACGTCGAAGCCGAGGTCGGCGAACGCGGTTGCGACGACCTTGGCGCCGCGGTCGTGTCCGTCCTGGCCGAGCTTCGCGATCATCACGCGCGGCCGCCGTCCGTTCTCGTTGGCGAACGCGGCGATCTCGCCCTTCAGCTGATCCCAGCCCTCGGCGCTGTCGTAGGCGGCTGCATACACTCCGGTCACCTTCTGCGTGTCGGCGCGATGGCGCCCGAAGACCTTCTCGAGCGCATCGCTGACCTCGCCGACGGTGGCGCGCGCGCGCACCGCGGCGATCGCGAGCTCGAGCAGATTGCCCTGGCGGCTGTCGGCGCACGCAGTCAACGCGTCGAGCGCGTTCTGCACGGCGGCGCCGTCGCGACTCGCGCGCAGCGCCTGCAGCCGGCGGACCTGGTTGTCGCGGACCGCGTGGTTGTCGATGTCGAGCGTCTCGATCGCATCCTCGACGCCGAGCCGGTACTTGTTGACGCCGACGATGACATCGCTGCCGGCATCGATACGGGCCTGCTTCTCGGCCGCGCTCGCCTCGATGCGCAGCTTGGCCCAGCCGCTCTGCACCGCCTCGGTCATGCCGCCCATCGTGTCGACTTCCTCGATGATCGCCCACGCCTTCTCAGCCATCTCGGCGGTCAGCTTCTCCATCATGTAGCTGCCGGCCCACGGGTCGACGACGTTCGGAATGTGCGTCTCTTCCTGGATGATCAGCTGCGTGTTGCGGGCTATCCGCGCGCTGAACTCGGTCGGCAGCGCGATCGCCTCGTCGAGCGCATTCGTGTGCAGGCTCTGGGTGCCGCCGAACACCGCGGCCATCGCTTCGATCGTCGTCCGCACGACGTTGTTGTACGGGTCCTGCTCGGTCAGGCTCCAGCCCGAGGTCTGGCAATGGGTGCGCAGCATCAGGCTCTTCGGGCTCTTCGCGCCGAAGCCGGTCATGATGCGATGCCAAAGCAGGCGCGCCGCGCGCATCTTCGCGATCTCGAGATAGAAGTTCATCCCGATCGCCCAGAAGAAGCTGAGCCGGCCGGCGAACGCATCGACGTCGAGGCCTTTTGCGAGCGCGGTCTTCACATACTCCTTGCCGTCGGCCAACGTGAACGCGAGCTCGAGCGCCTGGTTCGCGCCGGCCTCCTGCATGTGGTAGCCGGAGATCGAGATCGAGTTGAAGCGGGGCATCCGCCGCGAGGTGTAGTCGATGATGTCGCCGACGATCCGCATGCTCGGCGCCGGCGGATAGATGTACGTGTTGCGGACCATGAACTCCTTGAGGATGTCGTTCTGGATGGTCCCGCTCAGCTTGTCCTGCGATACGCCCTGCTCTTCGGCCGCAACGATGTAGCCGGCGAGCACCGGCAGCACGCCGCCGTTCATCGTCATCGACACACTGACGGTGTCGAGCGGGATGCCGTCGAACAGGATTTTCATGTCCTCGACCGAATCGATCGCAACGCCGGCCTTGCCGACGTCGCCCGTCACGCGCGGATGGTCGCTGTCGTAACCCCGGTGGGTCGCCAGATCGAACGCGACGCTGACGCCCTGGCCTCCGGCGGCGAGGCCCTTGCGGTAGAAGTCGTTCGAGGCTTCGGCGGTCGAAAAGCCGGCGTACTGGCGAATCGTCCATGGCCGCGCCGCGTACATCGTCGCCTGCGGTCCGCGCACATAAGGCGGAAACCCGGGCAGGCTGTCGAGATGCGGTACGCCCTGCAAGTCGGCCACTGTGTAGAGCGGCTTGACGACGATGCCCTCGGGCGTGACCCAGTCCAGCCGGTCAAGCTCGCCCTCTGGCGCGGAGCGTGCCGCGCTCTGGCGCCACGCGTCGAGCGCGTCGGGCTGGGGCAGCGAGGAGTCGGACATCGGCGGGCCTGGGTCGTGAGTGCAAGACGCAGGTCGAATTATCGCCGCGCCGATCCGCACTGCGACAATCGACGCCATGCCCGCGCCGACCGTCAGTCTGATCGCCATCGTCGCCCGCAACGGCGGAATCGGCCGCGGCAACGCGCTGCTCGTTCACCTGCCCGACGACCTGGCCCATTTCAAGAAGACGACCTTCGGCGCGCCGATCCTGATGGGGCGCAAGACCTGGCAATCGATCGGACGACCGCTGCCCGGGCGGCGCAACATCGTCATCACCCGCAGCGCGCAGTTCGAGGCCACCGGTGCTGAAACGGCGCCCGATTTGGCGTCGGCACTCGCTCGCGTCGCCGACGCCCAGAAGGTCTACGTGGTCGGCGGAGCCTCGGTGTACGCAGCCGCACTGCCGTTCGCCGACGAGCTCGTGCTGACCGAGATCGACGCCGATTTCGAGGCCGACACGTACTTTCCGCCCTGGGATCGGCGCCAGTTCAGGCAGACTGCGCGCGCCGACCACCAACGCCCCGACGGTCTGGCCTACAGCTTCGTGACGTACACCCGAAACAAGGAACACTGACATGTCAGCAGGCGGCTTTCACATTCACGGCCCGCACGACCATGAACTCGAACATGCGGCAGCGCACTCCGGTCCCAGAGACTTTGCCGGGCGGCTCGCGGTGGCCACCGCGATCATCGCAACAGTCGGCGCCGTGTTCGCGTACATGGGCGGGCTGACGCAGTCCAACGCCGGTCTCTACAAGAACGACGCGGCAATCAAGAAGACCGAGGCGTCGAACCAGTGGAACTACTACCAGGCCAAGAGCAGCAAACAGAACCTGGCCGAGCTCGCGCTGGAACTCGCGCCGGAATCACGGCGTGCGTTCTATGTCGACGAGATCAAGCGCTACAAGGGCGAAAAGGATGTGATCAAGCGGGACGCCGAGAAGCTCGAGAAGGCGTCGGACGAATGGAACCAGAAGAGCGATGAGCAGATCCACCAGCATCACCGCTGGGCCCAGGCGACGACGGCCCTTCAGATCGCGATCGCGATGGCGGCGATCGCGCTGCTGACGAAGAGCCGCTGGTTGCAATACGGCGTCTTCGGCCTGAGCGGGGTCGGTACGGCGCTCGGCGTCCTCGCCTACCTGCACATCTGAACGGCCCGCACCGGACGCTGCTCTATCGTCTGATTCGTCGATGAAATTCGCCACCTGGAACGTCAATTCACTCGCGATCCGCCTGCCGCAGCTGCTGACCTGGCTCGAGACCCATCGGCCCGACGTCATGTGCCTGCAGGAGACCAAGCTCGAGGACGAGAAGTTTCCTCACCTCGAGATCACCGCCGCCAGCTACCGCTGCGAGTTCTTCGGGCAGAAGACCTACAACGGCGTCGCGCTGCTGAGTCGCTATCCGGCGACCGACGTCGTCCGCAACATCCCCGGCTTCGACGACCCGCAGGCCCGCGTGATTGCCGCGACGGTCGACAGCGTGCGCGTCATCGGCGCCTATTTCCCGAACGGGCAGATGCCGGGCAGCGACAAGTTCGCCTACAAGATGCGCTGGCTCGGCGCGCTGTGCGCGTGGATCCGCGACGAATGCGCGCGCCATCCGCAGCTCGTGCTGATGGGCGACTACAACATCGCGCCGCAGGACCAGGACGTCCACGATCCGGCCGCCTGGGAAGGCCAGATCATGTGCACGCCGGAAGAGCGCGGCCATTTCGAAACGATCTGCGGCGCCGGCCTGCACGACGCGTTCCGCCTGTTCGAGCAGCCGCCGAAGAGCTGGTCGTGGTGGGACTACCGGCAGCTCGCGTTCCAGAAGGGCCGCGGCCTGCGCATCGACCACATTCTCGTCAGCGACGCGCTGAAGGCGCGCGTGACGTCTTGCTGGATCGATCGGCCGACGCGCAAGAACGCGCGGCCGAGCGACCACGCGCCGGTGCTGGCCGAGATCGGCCCGATCGCCTGACACGCTGACCGCGCCGTCGGCGCGGCCGATCGCCGCATCAATCCTCCAGGCCGAGTTCCTGGATCTTGCGGGTGATGGTGTTGCGCCCGATGCCGAGCTTCTGCGCAGCCTCAATGCGGCGCCCACGGGTGATCTCGAGCGCGGTGTGGATCAGCTGCGCCTCGAACTTGCGGGTCATCGTTTCCCAGACCATCGGCTCGCCGGCCTCGAGCAGGATGCGGGCATCGCGCTCCAGGCCGCTGAGCCACGGCGTGGGCAGCGCCGGCGCGGCGGGTGCGACCACCGGCGCAAACACAGCGTCGCCAACCGCTGCGGCGGCACTGACCGTGGTGACAGCGGGTGCAAGTGCAGGCGCCGGCGCGGCCGTGAACGACGGCATCGGCGCGGCTTCCTCGGGCGCGCGCCGCGGCGGACGGGCCTGCTGCAACTCCGGCGGAAGGTCCTTCGCATCGATGACCTGACCCGGCGCCATCACGGTCAGCCAGTGGCAGATGTTCTCGAGTTGACGGACGTTGCCCGGAAACTCGAACTGCATCAGCTGCGCCAGCGCAGGATCGGTGATGCGCTTGCCTTCGACGCCGAGCTCGCGGGCGCTCTTCTGCAGGAAGAAGCGGGTCAGCGGCGGCACGTCCTCGAGGCGCTCGCGCAGAGCCGGCAGGCGCAGCCGGATCACATTGAGGCGGTGAAACAGGTCCTCGCGGAACGAGCCGGCCTTGACGCGCTCTTCCAGGTTCTGGTGAGTTGCGGCGATGACGCGCACGCTGCTGCGCATCGGGTTGTGGCCGCCGACGCGGTAGAACTGACCGTCCGACAACACCCGCAGCAAGCGCGTCTGCAGATCGAACGGCATGTCGCCGATTTCGTCGAGGAAGAGCGTGCCGCCATCCGCCTGCTCGAAGCGGCCGCGCCGCGTCGTTTGAGCACCGGTGAATGCACCGCGCTCATGGCCGAACAGCTCCGACTCGAGCAGGTCCTTTGGAATGGCTGCCGTGTTGATCGCGACGAACGGACCATTGGCGCGCGGGCTGTGCTTGTGCAGCGCGTTCGCGACGAGCTCCTTGCCGGAACCCGATTCGCCTGTGATCAGCACGGTGACGACGCTCTGCGAAAGCCGGCCGATCGCCCGGAACACGTCCTGCATCGCCGGCGCCTGGCCGAGGATCTCGGGCATCTGCGCAGCGCCGGTGTCGCTGACCTCCTCGCGCAGGCTCTCGTCGAGCGCACGGCGGATCAGCTCGACCGCGCGCGGCACATCGAACGGCTTCGGCAGGTAGTCGAAGGCTCCGCCCTGGAACGCGCTGACCGCGCTGTCGAGGTCGGAGTAGGCGGTCATGATGATGACCGGCAGCGCGGGGTGACTCGACTTAATCTTCTGCAGCAGCTCGATGCCGGAGCCGCCCGGCATGCGGATGTCGGAGACGAGGACCTGGGGCTCCTCGGTCGTCAGCGCCGCCATCACGTCGCGGCCGCTGCTGAAGCTGCGCACCGCGAGCTCCTCGCGCGCCAGCGCTTTTTCGAGCACGAAGCGGATCGATTGGTCGTCGTCGACGATCCAGATGGGTTTCATGGGCAGCCTGTCAGTCGCGATCTTGCCATTGGGGGGAAGTGCGGCCGGGCCCGCTCATGCCGCTCAGCGCAGCGGAATCAATATCTTGAAGAGGGTCTTGCCTGGCTCGCTCTCGCATTCCACGGTGCCCTGGTGTTGCTGAACGAAGGTTCGTGCCAGCGTCAGACCCAATCCCGATCCCCCTTCGCGACCCGACACCAGCGGAAAGAAGATCCGATCCCGGAGGGTCTCGGGAACGCCGGGGCCGTTGTCCTCGATATGCAATTCCA
>Ga0070672_100000146_pt1 | contig 38299 bp, 35 predicted proteins | sample KBSM13metaG_FD_66151 | JGI IMG/M metagenome (GOLD analysis project Ga0070672, IMG submission 66151) | Miscanthus rhizosphere microbial communities from Kellogg Biological Station, Michigan, USA - KBS M1-3 metaG | ecosystem: Host-associated > Plants > Roots > Rhizosphere > Soil ... | reverse complement strand
CCTGGTCGACGTCCGCTCCCGAGCCCGCGCCGCAGCCCACGAGCTGTAGCAGCCACCCGCTGGTCACTCCAATTCCGGATACCATGTTCATCGCCAACCCGACGGAACGACCCGCTGACGCAGGTTACGCAGCTTTGGTCCCGGTCACTCATCGGTCGCCGCCCAGGGCAGATGAGTGAAATTTTGCCGAGCGGAGCCGGCATGGCCGGACGCGCGCTATTCGGTCGCGGGCGGTTCGCTCACGATCTTGCGTGGCAGCTGCGTTTGCACGCTCGAGCCAGCGCTCGGCAGCGGCCCAGTCAAGAACCAGGTGCGCATCACCCCCTTGCCCTTGATGCTGACATCGCCACGTGACGTCAAGACGTACATGTCCTTCAACAACTGGCGCGTTTCTTCGGTGACGTGAATCGTACCGGGTTCGCCGTGGGATTCCATGCGACTCGCGGTGTTCACGGTGTCCCCCCACACATCGTAGATGAACTTGCGCTTGCCGATCACGCCGGCGACGACCGGACCGGTATGGATGCCGATGCGAATACTGAGCTCTTCACCGAACTCCCGGCTGAACTCGAGCGAGCGGCGCTGCATGGCCAAGGCCATCTCGGCGATGGTCTGGGCGTGGTCGTACTCGTGGCTGTGCAGGCCCCCGGCAACCATGTACGCGTCACCGATGGTCTTGATCTTCTCGAGCTTGAGCTTGTCAGCCAGGTCGTCGAAGCTGGAAAACATGCGGTTCAAGCGATCCACGAGCTCGACCGGCGTGACCCGCTCCGACATCTTGGTGAAGCCCACGATGTCTGCAAATAGCACCGAGACCCGCGGAAACCCGTCGGCGATTGGCCGCTGACCGCGCTTCAAGCGCTCCGCGATGCTCGCGGGCAGCACGTTGAGCAAGAGCTCATCGGCTCGCGCCTTCTCCGTCGCCAAAGCCTGCACTTGTCGCTCGATCAGGCGCCGCTGCAAAAAGCCCTGCCTCGCTTGCTGCTCCTGACGGTAAGCGATCAGCGCGCCCAGGCCACCGAGCGACAACAACGTGCTGGCCACCGACAAACTGACCTGCAGCGGGCAATGGGCGAGCGAACGGTCCAAAAGCGCGAAGATCAGCAAGGTAAACAGCGTGTAAGCGAGCTGCGCGACCACGCCCAAGCGCGCGACGAACGGCCCCAAAGTGACGAACGCGATCGCGAACGAAGTGTACAGGAAGTAGCCACTCCCGCCGGCGATGGCGCCGATGTAGAGCACGATGAAGCTCGCGGCCAGGCCGTAGCCGAGCATCATCGCCTGCGAGCAGCGCAGCAGATGGCGTGAGTTGAGCAGCCAAAGCACCAGCGCCGAGGTCGGTACGAACAAGCCGAAGCGTACCGCCCAGGCCTGAGCTCTGACCTGAGGTACGACCAGGGCATCATGGGCGGCGAACGCCAGGAAGGTCAGTGAGGCCAGCCCCACACTGAAGCTCAAGAAGCGCTTCAGCGGCTCCAGGTCAGCCTGCCGAAACGCCTTCTCCAGTGCGGGATCGACGAACCTTCCAGTCCAGGAAAGCCGCAACCGATCGCTCTCGTCGGATGGCGAAGCGTGGCTCCTCAGGGACACGATCACAGCCTATAGGGTCGTCGCAGCGCGTGCAGCAAGGTCCAAACGTCGGGCCTAGGGATCGCCCGTGCCGTAGGCGATTTCCAGCACCTCCAGCTCTTCGCTCGAGCGCGGCGTGTGCAGCGCGGCGTGCTCGCCGACTCGTTTACCCAAGAGCGCACGCGCGAGCGGCGCCGAGAAAGCCAGCAGGCCCAACGCGGGGTCGGCTTCGTCGACGCCGACGATGCGATACTGCGATTCCTCGCCCGATTCGTGACGCACGCGCACCTGCGCGCCGAAGCGCACGCGATCGTGCGGCTGCGAGCGTGGATCGACCAGCTCTGCACTCGCCAGGCGCTGCTGAAGCTCGACGGCTCGCTGAGCGATTGCGTTCGAGCGCGCCACGCGGTCCGCCGCCTCGGAGGCCTCGAGCGCAATTCGCTCCTGCTCCAGAGCCGCCTGCTCGGCTTGCAATTGGCGCAGGCCTCGCGGTGTCACGTAATTGGGCGCTCCCGCCGGCAGCGGCGCACGCGGGACCACCAGCAGCTCCGCGCCGCCGTCGTCCTCTTTGGTGAACGCACGGCTCACTGGCCCCGTCGTTCGAGTAGAGTGTACCCGAGCACCCGATCCGCCTTTTCATGCCACTTGGCTCCCAAAGGCAAGAACAGCAGGGCGGTCAGCGACAAGCACGAGGGGCGGCGGCCCACGCGCAGCCCCTCCTGCCGGGCACTGATTTTCTCCCGGGGCAGGAAGCCGTACTTGGCAAAGAAGCCGAACCAGTCCGGAGCTTGAAACAGGAAGGGCGCGGCTTGCAGCTTTCGGCGCAGCCGTGCCCGATGCCGACGGGGCTCCGGACCGTAGTAGTCTTGAATCCAGAAACGAATCGTGGGCACCGTGCGCACGTCCTCTGCCAGACGCCCCACCTCGTCATCGGGCAAATACAGGATCACGCCCTCGGTGATCACGAGCACACTCTGTGCTTCGCGCCCGACTCGCTCGAGCAAAGCCTGACGTGCCGCTCGATCCGACAAGTCGATGGCCACGCGCTCGAACACGCATGCCGGCTGCATGTTCGCCAATTTGTCTTCCTTGTACTTCACGACACTCGCGAAGTCGGCTTCGATCCAGCGCAGCTCTTTGGGCAGTGGCATGCGATACGGGCGCGTGTCGAGCCCCGCACCCAAGTTCAGCACGGTGCCGACGCCGTGTGAGATTGCCGATGAGATCAAGCGATCGATCGCGGTCGTCCGCACCGCCATGAAGAACGCCATCGCCCGCGCGTCAGGCATGCTTCGGGCGATTTGCCTGCCCTTCTCACCGGACAAAAGCGCCGCCAGCGGGTCTCTGAATAGCGCATCGGAGCGCTCACTCTCCAAGGCACGATAGCTCGCCACCCAAAAAGCAGTATCCGTGACGTGCTCGATTTCGCCGCTCTCGTCGCTCGTGCCGCTCTCGACGGTCATGAGCTCTTTCGTGAGGACTCGAGCTCGGGTTCCTCACTCGTGGTCTTCGCGAGTCCGGGTTGGATCGGTCGCGTCGCACCTTCGCGCATGGTCGCTACGACCTCCGCCAACTCCTGCGAGCTCAACAGATTGCTCGGCAAGGTGAGTCGTTCGAGCGCGGGCTCGACGCCGAAGTAGTGCACCGCGCAGCTGGCGTGAATGGTCCCGATCGGATTGAAACGCCCTTCTTCGAACATTTGCAACGAAAGCCGCCACGTGCCCTGCTCGATCAATTCCCGACAATGCCGACAACGCGCACGCCCCGAAGAAGCCCGCTCTGCACGCAGAATTCGGCTCAAGCGTGGCTGAGCCAAGCCATCCTGCGCCAGCGCACGCAGCTCCTCGGACTCAGCGGGCGCGGCCTGCCCCTGCTCCAGCACGCCCAGCAATGCTTCCGGCCGGGAGCACGCAGCGCAGCGCAGATGAAACCAAAACAAGCTCTCCCCCTCCCCGTAAGCGCTTGGCAGAGCCTCACCCAATCGCTCCTGGCCTTTGGCGATCGCCTGGCTGCACGCCCGACACTTCGCCCGCCCACTCGAAGCCCGCTCAATCACGGAAGCCATGCCCGAGATCTTGGCGGAGCCCCACCCAAACCGTCAAGTTCCCGCCCCCTCACCGTCCAAACCCGACTCCGAGTCGCTTCCGAGCCGAACCAGGGAAAGGGCCTGGGGAGCTTCGGGACAGGATGAATTGGCTGAAATCGCTCGGGAATGCCGACGTCCAAACAGGCGGGCAGGCGTGGCTGCTGGGCCGAAAGCGCGGGCACGTCGGGAACCTTGTGACGTCACTGACGGCGCGCGCGCCCGTTTCCCCGTGGCCCCCCAAACCCATGAGCGCCTGCGAATGCTAACGTCGCGAGTATGGCTGACGAGCTCCCCGCGGGCGCACTGGAGATGATCTTGCGCGGGCACGCGCGCGAAGTCGACGGCTTTACCGTAGCAAGGGCTTTACCAGCCCTGACGCGCAAGCACTTGGGGCCGTTTTGCTTTTTCGATCACTTGGGGCCGAGCGAGCTCGCTCCCGGGCACGGCTTGGACGTGCGCCCGCACCCGCACATCGGCCTGGCGACGGTCACCTACGTGATCGAGGGTGAGATCATCCACCGCGACAGTTTGGGTTTCGAGCAAGCGATCCGTCCGGGCGCGGTCAATTGGATGACCGCGGGGCGTGGCATTACCCATTCGGAGCGAACGCCCAGCGAGTTGCGCTCGAGTGGCTCACGGCTGCACGTAGCTCAACTCTGGGTTGCATTGCCCACGGCGCACGAAGAGATGGCGCCAGAGTTTCACCATCATCCGGCCAGCACGCTGCCCGAAATCGATGTAGGGGGAGTCAGGGTCCGGCTCTTGGCCGGGCAGGCCTACGGCAAAACCTCGCCGGTCCGAATTTTTTCGCCGCTGTTCTATGCGGAGGCGGAGCTCGCGGCGGGTGCGTCACTGAGTCTGCCGGAGGGGCACGAGGAACGCGGCGTGTACGTGCTGAGCGGCGCGCTGTCCCACCAGGGCCAAGCGATAGAAGAGCGCACATTGGCCTGTTTTCGAGCCGGCAGCACGCCGTCCGTGCGGGCCGAAAGGGACGCCCGGGTTCTGCTCCTGGGCGGCGCGCCGCCCGATGGGCCGCGCTACATCGAGTGGAATTTCGTGTCGAGCTCGCTTGCGCGCATCGAGCAAGCCAAGCGGGACTGGCAGGAGGCTCGCTTTCCCAAAGTGCCGGGCGACGAAGTCGAGTTCATTCCGCTACCCCCAAAACGACCCTAGCGCGAACGCTTACCTGCGCAGCACCGCCAGCGCGTCGGTCCAACGCAGCAGCTCGTCGAGCATGGTCGCGCTCGCTTTCTCGAGCGCTTCCGAGCCCTTGAAAACTCCGTTTTCCATGAGTTGCGCGAAGAAGCTGATGGTGACGGCTTCGGGGATGCCGACGACCTTGAGCGTGCCGAGCGGCTGCTTCAAGGCATGCACCGAGCGCATGCCGCCCGAGATGCCGCCATAGCTGACGAAGCCCGCGGCCTTGTAGGTCCATTCGTGAAAGAGGTAGTCGATCGCGTTGAGCAGCGCAGGAGCGACACTGAAATTGTATTCGGGTGTGACGAACACGAACGCATCGGAAGCCTTGACGATTGCACTCCAAATTTTCGTATGCTCATGGACGTAGTCAGCCAGCCGTGGATGATTGGGCTCATCGAGCAACGGCAGATTGAGCTCCTTGAGGTCGACTAGCCCGACCTCGAATTTGCCATGACGCTTGGCGAGCTCGAAGAACCACTGTCCGACTGGCAAACCAATGCGGCCCGGGCGGGTGCTACCAATGATGACGCTCAGTTTGGGCATACCCGGGTTCTACACCGGGCTCGGTTTGGGCATACCCGGGTTCGACACCCGGTTCGGTTGGCGCGCGGCGCCCAGGCAATTTCTCGGGCGACTACGCGCCGAATTCCAGTCGGGTTGACAGCCCAGGCAGAGTGACCAATTTGCTCGCCGTAACCCGGGAAGAAACCATGAGCGAAGCTACGACCCATTCCTTCAAGGCCGAGGTCAGCCAGGTGCTGCACCTCGTAGTCAACTCTCTATACAGTCACAAAGAAGTGTTTCTGCGTGAGCTGGTCTCGAACGCCTCGGACGCACTCGACAAGCGCCGCTTCGAAGCCGTCACGCACTCCGAAATGGCCGCTAACGGCGAGCTCAAGATTCAGCTCAGCGTGGATCCGGTCGCGTCGACCCTAACCATCTCGGACAACGGGATCGGCATGAACGCGGTCGAGTTGGAGCAGAACCTGGGTACCATCGCCCGCTCGGGTACGCGCGAATTCTTGAGCAAAGTAGCCAAGGCGCGCGAGGCCAGCGAGCAGGGGCTGCAATTGATCGGGCAGTTCGGGGTGGGATTTTACAGCGCCTACCTGGTCGCCGATCGCGTGGACGTGATCACGCGTCGCGCGGGCGAGGAAGGCGCACACCGCTGGAGCTCGGACGCGCAGGAGTCGTTCACGATCGCTCCCGACACGCGCCCCGAGGCAGGCACGACGCTCGTGCTGCACGTGAAGGACGAGCAGAAGGAATTTTTGAACGCGAGCCGCCTGCGCGAGCTGATTCGTCGCTATTCGGACTACATCGGTCACCCCATCGAGCTGGCAGTGCCCGCCAAGGAGGCCGCTGCCGAGCCCGAGTTCGAGCGGATCAACCAGGCGAGCGCGCTTTGGCAGCGCCCGGCGAGCGAAGTCACGACGGAGCAATACACCGAATTTTATCGGCACCTGAGCCACGACTTCGAGGCTCCGCTGGCGCAGCGCCACTTCAAGGTCGAAGGCACGCAGGAGTTCGTCGGGCTATTGTTTTTGCCCAAGCGAGCGCCCTTCGATCTGTACGATCCGGCCGCGAAGCATGGCATCCGGCTGCACGTGCGACGCGTGTTCGTGATGGACGACTGCGCCGAGCTGTTGCCGAATTTCCTGCGTTTCGTGCGCGGCGTCGTCGACAGTGAAGACCTGCCGCTCAACGTGTCACGCGAGATCTTGCAAGACTCGAAGCTCGTGCGCGTGATCAGGAAGCAGGTCGTCAATCACACCCTGTCGATGATCGAGGAGTTGGCCGGCAAGGATGCGGAGGTGTTCGCCAAATTCTGGTCGGACTTCGGAGCGGTCATCAAAGAGGGCATCCACTTCGAGAGCGAGCACCGCGATCGCATCGCCAAGATCGTGCGCTACGAGTCCTCGACCCAGCCCGGCCTGGTGAGCTTGGGCGAGTATGTTTCGCGCATGAAAGAGGGGCAGAAGGCGATTTATTACGCCACCGGCACGTCACGCACGCTGCTCGACGCAAGCCCGCACCTCGAGGCGCTGAAAAAGCGCGGCTACGAAGTGTTGTTCATGACCGACGGCGTCGACCCGTTTGCCGTCACGAGCTTGGGCGAATTCGACGGTAAGCCCTTGGTCTCGGCGATGGACGAAAACCTGAACCTCGGGGAGGAAGAGCTCAGCGAGGAACAGCGCGCCACCGAGGCGGAACAAAAGAAGCAAGCCGAGCCCCTGGTCGAGCGCTTCAAGAGCGTGCTCGCCAGCAAGGTCGGGGAAGTGCGCCTGTCCACCCGGCTTACGGATTCTCCCGTGTGCCTGGTGATCCCGGACGGCGGCATGGCCCCGCACATCGAGCGCCTGATGATGGCCCGCCAAATGGGCATCCCCCCGCAAAAGCGGATTTTGGAGCTCAACCCGGGTCACCCCCTAATTCAGAATCTGGAACGACGAGATCGCGAGGAGCCCGGCAATGTCGCTGCTTGGATCGAGCTGTTGTACGACCAAGCGCTGATTGCCGAGGGCTCTCCGCTCGATAACCCGGCTGCCTTCGCGCAACGTTTGACCACGCTGCTCACCAGCGCCAGCGCCTCCACCTAACAGTGCTGAATCCGTCTGCGGCCTGGGGCGACCCAGGCCGCAGAGCGAGCTAGTCAGGCTCCGTCGGCCGGCTCCGGACCCGGTTTCCGTGAGTTATCCCGGCTCCACTTCACCGGGTTCGGGTCGCGCGGGCCGCGGGCTGGTTTGGTCCGCGGGTCGGGCCGTGCATGGGGAAGAGGGACCGTTCGCTTCATTGACCGTACAGCTGCACGGCAAAGTGGGGCGCGTTCTAACCCTCATGAGTAATTCGTTGGCTCTCATGAGTTACGAGGCTGAGTTTGTATGCATGCGTTCGCGCGCTACTGCAGCAAACGCGCAGAACATACTGAGATGTATGAATCATGCGCACGCTGAAGGCATCCAATCCGATGCATCGAAAGCTGAAGACGACACATCGTTGCGACCGAGCGGACACGGAGGCAGAGGCAACATAGACAATGGGGCGCGCTCTCTGGCATAGTCAGCGGCCGCGCCACGAGGTGGTTCAATACATGGCAAGCAAAGTAAAAGGCATGGTTCAGCTGGCGGGGATTACTTACCGCATCGTGCGCGTTGCACACGGCTCATACTCCGTCGTTCGCATCAGCGACGACATGGACGTGGGCCGCTTTCATCTCGCGCCCGCGCTCGGCGTCGAGCCGCAAGGCGTCGAGCCCGCGCTGCTTCGTGAGGTTGCGCGTCTGGCCATTCACACTGCCAAGACGAGCTACGCCGGTTTCGCTCGACCCAACCTGGCAGGCCTCGAGGCTGCGAGCGCGAACGCCTCGCGGCGCTCGCCGAGTAGCCTGCCGCCCGCCGCCGCTCCGCCAGCGGGTTGAGCCACGTGGGGCCGGATTTTTAGCTGTGATTTGACGTTCCTGCGTGCGCGTACAAGGCTCTGGCACTGTGCAGAGCTTGTCCGGTCGAGCTGAAGGTGTGGTCGATTCGGAGCCTGCATCCGGCATTGGGGAGTTGAGGCAACTGCTAGCGGGCGGGGGCGTGTTCGTCTTGACTGGCGCCGGGGTCAGCACCGACTCCGGGATCCCGGACTATCGCGACGAGCGCGGCGCATGGAAGGCGCGAGAGCCAGTTCAGTTTCGTGATTTCGTAGCGTCGGACGCGGTGCGCAGGCGCTACTGGGCGCGCAGCATGCTCGGCTTTCCCTTGATGGCACGCGCGACGCCCAATGCCGCGCATCAAGCGCTCGCCGAGTTGGAGAAGCGTGGGGCGCTATCGTTGCTGGTGACGCAAAATGTGGACGGCTTGCACCGGCGCGCCGGCAGCGCGAGCGTCGTCGATTTACACGGTCGGCTCGACCAGGTTCGGTGTTTGGGTTGTGGGGCCATCACCGAGCGCGCGGCGCTTCAGGCCGAGCTGCTAGCGCGCAATCCGGGCTTCGCGCGGGCCAGCGCGGTCGTCAAACCGGATGGCGACGCGGAGCTCAGCGATGTCGACTACCAGCGTTTCGAGGTCGTCGCTTGCGCTGTGTGCGGGGGCATGCTGAAGCCGCATGTGGTGTTTTTCGGAGAGAACGTGCCAGTCGAACGTGTCACGGGTGCCATGGCTGCGCTCGAGCAGGCAAAGTGGCTGCTGATCGCCGGCAGCTCGTTGATGGTTTTCTCTGGCTTTCGCTTCGCCAGGGCCGCGGCACGCTGGGGAGTGCCGATCGCAATCGTGAACCGTGGCATGACCCGCGCCGACGAAATGTCGGCGCTGAAGATCGAGGGCAACATCGGACAGATCTTGGGCCAAGCGACGCGCTGAGCCCACTAGGCCGTCGCGCTGCGTGGCTCGCTCATTTCGGATCGGGCCGCGTACAGCCCGGCAATGTGCTCCACGATGTAGCCCGCGTCACGCCCGACGCCCGAGAAGCGCCCCGAGCCCCAGGTGTGCAACCACGGCAAGCCGATGAAGTACAAGCCCTCGGTCTCGGTCACGCCACGCTCGTGTACGGGAAAGCCGCGCGCGTCCAGCACCGGGGGCTCGACCCAGCCAAAGTCCGAAGCAAAGCCGGCGCAGAATAGGATCGCACTCACGCCTGCCGCGACCAAGTCGAGCGCGGCGGGCTCTGTTTCAGGCTGCCAGGGCGGGCTGTAGTCGGCTTCGAGCGGAGCTTGGATGTCGTGCTTCTCGATGTACGCGTCGATGGTGCGGTTGATGCTGCGGTACACGGCGTCGGCGCCGTCCAGGTTTTGCCGCAGCTCGGGCTTGAAGCTCGCTACTCCTGCCTCGATCGTGGTCAGCGGCCCATACAGCGACATGCCCTCGAGCGCCAACTTGCGCAGATCGATGTCACGTCCACCGTCCCGACCCGTCACGTAGTGATTGGTCTTGTCTCGAACCTGTTCACGATTCGGATGCTGCTCGATCGGGATGTTGTAATAACCGAGGTCATCGAGCCACTCGACCACGTCGCGGCCGCGGTAGCGGCGCGCGCAACGCGGCGCGGGGCCGACCGCCAGGTGCACCTTGCGCCCCGCCAAATGCAGATCCTCGGCGATTTGGGCGCCGGACTGGCCGCTGCCCACCACGAGCACGGCGCCCTCGGGCAGCGACTGCGGATTCTTGTACTTCGAAGAATGCTGCGTCACGATCTGGGCCGGGATCTCGTTGGCGTATGCCGGCAAGGTCGCCTTGTGATAGCAGCCGGTTGCCACCACCACCTGCTCGGCCGTGAACACACCACGCGAGGTTTTCAGCTCGAAGCGCGCCGGCTCCGAAGCGGCCGTTTCGCGCAATGACTCGACCATCACGTCCTCGCGCACGGGCAAATCGAAGGCCTGCCGATAACCTTCGACGTAGGCTACGATTTCGTCCTTGAGCATGAAGCCTTGCGGATCGGAGCCGGCGTACGCGTAGCCCGGCAACTGGCATTGCCAATTGGGGGTGACCAGACAGAACGTATCCCAACGTTCGTCTCGCCAGGAATAGGCGACCTGGCGGCCTTCGAGCACCAAGTGATCGATGCCGCGTTGCTTCAGGCAATAACTCACCGATAGCCCAGCCTGACCGCCACCCACCACGATTACGGTGTGGTGCTCCGGTCGCGGAGCTTTGGCGCGTGCGTCACGTGGGCCGTGCTTCCTGAATTCCAGCACGAGCACGGGCTGCGCTAGCTGCTCGTCCGAAAGCAGGCTGGCGGTGCGCTCGATCTCGGCCAGCTGATCGAGCGCGGAGCTGCAACTGAACCCGTAGCGCTCGCGCACGCGCTCGGAGGCAATATTGAGCGCTGTTCGCGTGCGCTCCAGGAACTCCGAGACGGCATAGCTCTGGCCCTCGTTCAGGTAGTCTTCGATCACATAGGACGGTGAGTAACAATCGATGGTCGCGTCGTTGGGAAAACGCACGCGAAAATGCATCTCGGGCATGATCAAACTCCACTCTTTGGTTTTTCAGAAACTCAGTATTGCTGTTGCTGATGGGCGAGATCCCCTCGCCGCAGCAACGACTCGTAACGAGCCAGGTGACGCTCGGCCACGAGCTCCCACGAATAGCGCTGAACGCGCTCGTAGCCATTGTCCGCCGAACGCCGACGCTCGAGCGGATCGCCCGACAAGCGCGCCAGTGCGGCTGCGATTTGCGTCGCGGAGCGGGGATCGACGAAGCTCGCGCAACGGGCGTCCAAGTATTCGTCGAAGGGCGCGCCCTGGGGCACGATCACCGCGCACTTGGCGGCCAGGGCTTCGAGCACGCACAACCCAAAGCCCTCCTGTAGAGAAGGGCAGAGCAGCACGTCACTCGCTTGGTAAAGTACGGTGAGCTCGGCTTCCGGAATCGTCCCCAGCACGGTGATCCGCGCGCGCAGCTCGGAAGGCAGCTCGGCGAGCTGCCGTGCGAACTCCGAGCGATAGTCCTCGTGCTCCCAGATGCTCGCACCGCCTGCGATCACCCAACGTAAGCGTGGCTCGCGCGCGAACGCGAGCGCCACCGCTCGCAGCGCTTCCAGGCTATTTTTACGAGGTTCCACGCCGCCGACGCTCAAAACCAGCACGTCCCCAGGCTGGCAGCCGAGTCGATCTTGCAGGCGGCGTTCGGCGGATGAGGAGCGCAGCGCGAAACGCTGCAAGTCGACACCGTTCGAGATCACGGGCGCTTCGCGACCGAACGCCGCGCGGACCTCACGACTCGTTACCTGACTGACGCTCAGCACGAGGTCCGCCGCAGCAACCGAACGCTCTTGACAGTCCATCAGGTACGGACTCTCGAACTGCTCGACATGGTGCACCGTGCGCACCAATGCCGCGCCGCCGAGCTCTGCCTTGGCAGCGACCAGCGCGTTGGCGGCCAAGCAATCTTCGGCATGACAGATGTCGTGAGTAACGGCGAGCGCGCGGATCCCGGCGCGAAACTCGGCGATCCGTTGGCTAATCAGCGCGTCGACGTCGCTTGGCGCGGGTGCGGCGGGAATCAAGTGCAGAGCGCAAGACAGGGGGCGAAAGAAGCCATCACCCGCCTTGCTCAGGGCGTACAAGCTGACCTCTGCGCCCTTTCGCGCGAGGGCTTCCGCGAGGCACGCCGCGTGCACGACGCTGCCGCGCGGTTTCGTGGAATACGTGAAGATGCCGATGGAAAGCATGGCGTGTTGCGGTCAGCCTCCATGCGAGCTTCGGACGGCTGATCCAAAACCGGTCAAAGGCTCGCTCAGATCCCAGTAATTCGCGAGCTCCGCTCCATAGGCGAGCTCGAGCCGTGGCTCGCTCACGACCTCACCCACTGCCGCGCACGCCACCCCCTTCGCCTCGAACTGGGCGCACACGGCGCTCACCGCGCTTGGCTCGACGCTCAGCACGAAGCCGAAGCTCGGAAACGCGTTGAGCCAGCGAAACGGGTCGGCGTTCGGCGGTGCTGGCAAACGGGCCAAGTCCAGACGCGCGCCGACGCCCGAGGTCTCGAGCATCATCAGCAACGAGCCGCACACACCCGCCATGCTGATGTCCTTGCCCGCAGCCACCAAGCCGGCCTCGGCCAGCTCCGGCAGAAGCGCCAATTGCGCACGAAGCCGTTCCGGCGAAGCCGTGCTCGCCGCGTTGAAGTTGCTGCCGAGGCCGCGAAAGGTGCCGCGCAGGTCGACAGCCACCAGCAGGCTTTGCCCAACGCGCGCTGCGTGTCCGGAGATCAGCCGTTTGGCCTTACCCAGCACCGAGACCGCGAGAAACGAAGCCCCTGGTACGCGCGAGGTATGGCCACCGACGATCGGCACCCCGAACACCTCGCTCGCGAAGCTCATGCCTTCGAGCACGCGCTCGTTCTCGCCCGCGCCCATGAACAACACATCCGTAATCGCCCACGGCCGCCCGCCCATGGCGGCGATGTCGTTCAAGTTGACCATCACCGAGCAGAAGCCACAAAACCATGGATCGGCTGCCAAAAACTCGCTGCGCATGCCCTCCGCCGCGAACAGCACGAAGCCGTCGCCATCGGGCAAAGCAGCGGCGTCGTCACCATTGCGGATCGGCGTGGGGCTCGGGAACCAAGCGCTGTGTGAGGCGCGTCCGAAGGCACGCGCGGCGAGCTGGATGTCACGCTTCAGATCGAGCTCCGCCCGACCCCTGAGCTCGCGAGTCAGCGCGACGAGACTGCCGGGTTCGAGGATCATGACGCCCTCGCGCGAAAGGCACTGGATAGCCGCGCCGGATAGCACTCGAGATCGGCCTGCATCAAGACGTGCGGACGACCGAGCAGCGAAAGTGCTTGCAGGCGCCGAAAGTGGTGACGTTCGAAGTAGCGCGCGTTGGCTTCTTGGACGGTGGCGAGGAAACGCGTGCAGCCCCAGGCGTGCGCGGTCGAAACGGCTTCGGTGATTAGCGCCGTGCCTACCGCGCCGACGCGGCGGTACGCGCTCGCCACGCCCAAGCGCCCGCCGAACCAGGTATCCCTGCCTTCGGGATAGATGCGTACCACGCCCACCACGCCGTCGGGCATGCCGGCGATCTCGCCTTGGGCCACGATTGGGCTCGCGTGATCGTCGAAGGCGTCGCGGTCCGACTCGGCAAACAGGCCTTGCTCGGTGGCGAAGATCTCACGACGAAGTCGGAAGTAGGCGGCCACTTGCCACGGTTCGTGCGCGAGCTCAGCCGTGATCCGCTGCGCGGTTTGGTGGCGCACTGGCTTTCCCCAGGGATGGATGCGGTCAAGCATGGGCGGCCTCGCGCGCTTTCAGCGACGAGCAGGCACCACAGCGCCCGCAACCCGCCTTGATCTCCGTGCTACGGAGCTGGGCCTTGGCCAGCATCGTGGCGATCTCCGAAAGCAGCGACGCCATGAACGCCGGATCCGGCGTGGGGTGGTCCGCGAGCGGCGTGCCGGCGATCGGCACGAAGGGCACCACGAAGGGATACACGCCGAGCGCGATCATGCGCGCGCACATGTCGACGATCGCCTCGCGACTGTCGCCTAGACCGGCCAGCACGTAGCTCGAGACCTGACCGCGACCAAAGACCGAGACCGCCGCCGCAAAGGCCTCGAGATAGGCCGATACCGGGATCTCGGCCTTGCCCGGGATGATACGCCTGCGCACTTCCTCGGTCACGGCCTCGAGGTGCAATCCGAGGCTATCGACGCCCGCGTCGGCCAAGCGCGAGAACCAGGCGAAGTCCGCTGGCGGTTCGCACTGCGCTTGAATGGGCAAGTCGACCGCCGCGCGCACCGCGCGCGCGGCGTCGGCTAGCACGCGCGCGCCGCGATCTTCGGTTTGAGGAGTGCCGGTCGTCATCACCAGATGCCGCACGCCATCCAGCTCGACCGCCGCGTGGGCGACCTCGGCAAGTTGCGCGGGCGTCTTCTCGGCGATCGTGGATTTGGCCGCCAAGGACTGACCGATCGCGCAAAATTGGCAGGACGTCGCGCGATTTCCATAGCGTTTGCAGGTCTGGAGCACGGTCGTCGCCAGCACGTCCTGACCGTGCAAAGTGGCGATCTTCCAGTACGGCACCCCTTCGGCCGTCACGCGGTCGTAGAAGCGCGGCTTCTTCGGGAACGCCATCTCCGCGATCAGCTCGCCCCCCCGGAGGAGCAGGGCGTAGTCGCCTTTGACCTCGGCCGTGTACGGAGAATGCGCCGAGGCGTGATTCAAGATCGGGACCATCACCGTTTGGTTCGCGATCGTGATCGCCTTGTGGTCCGAGGGTCCCGCGCCGCCTGCACGCGAAAGCCCTGGACCTGAACCGTCGAGCCAGCGCATGCCGAGCGCTTGCAGCTCGGAGACGATCTCAGGATAGTTCTCGGGCGGTCTCTTCGGCTGCCGTGGGCTCGCGATGGGGAGCGAACGATTCATGACTGTTCCTCACTGGGCTGGGGCCTTCAGACTCGGGGTTGAGCTCGCGCACGTGTGGCTGCGGGCTGCGATTGATGAGCAAGGACAAAAGCTCGGGACGGCTGTAGTGCCCGACGCTGTCCATCATGCGTTTGCGCTTGTCGACCAGGGACAAATCGAGGTCGGCGATCACCATGCCTTCACCGTCGGTCAGCGGCGGAGCGAGCAGAGTCCCCTCGGGCGAGACGATGGCCGTGAAGCAGCCACCGCGCAGCGCGCGCTCGAGGCCGGTATTCCCCGCCACTTCAGCCACTTGTTGCGGGTCCAGATAGCCGGTGGCGTTGACCACGAAGCAGCCCGATTCCAGGGCATGGTGGCGAATGGTGACTTCGATTTGCTCGCGAAAGATGTCGCCCACGAGAGAGCCCGGGAACATGGCCACGTGGATCTGTTCGTGCTCGGTCATCATCGCGTAGCGAGCCAAGGGGTTGTAGTGCTCCCAGCAGGCGAGCGCACCGATGCGACCCACGGCCGTATCGACGGCGCACAGACCGGAGCCATCGCCCTGACCCCAGACCATGCGTTCGTGATAGGTGGGCGTGATCTTGCGTCGCGCTTGGACCAGCCGACCGTCGGCGTCGAACAACAATTGCGCGTTGTACAGGGTGCCGTGGTCGCGTTCGTTGATGCCGATCGCGACCACGACCCCTGCCTTCTTCGCGGCGGAACCAATCTGCTCCGTGACCGGACCCGGCACGGTGACGGACTCCGCGATCAGCTTCAAGTGGTCGGCGCCCATCACGGCAGGCGCCTTGATGAACGAAAAGTAGGGGTAATACGGGAGGACCGTCTCCGGGAACACCACCAGCTCAGCGCCCTTTTTTCGCGCTTCCGCGATGGCGTCGCAGACCTTGGCGGCTGTCCCCTGGCAGCTATACAGGACCGGGCTGAGCTGGACGGCTGCGGCACGCACGATCTTCGGAGTAGTCACGGCGATCCTCCCCTATCCGTCACAAGGTCCAGGTGTTCAAAATGAACGCGCTGTCTTTGCGATGCAGCAAGATGATATCGAGCACGTCCAAAGGATTGATCGGTCGGATGCCCTCGATCAGCGCGCCTTCGCCGTGACCGTACAAAGCCTGCAGCGCGAAGCGGCACGCGTAGACCTTGCCACCCTCGCTCATGAACTTCTTGATCTGACCGTTGAAGTTCTGGTGGCCGGGGAACGCTTCATCGCCCAGCTTCGGGAAGCCACGTTGCACGCCGAGCGTGACTCCAGGGCCGTAGAGCAAGATCGAAGTTTCGAAGCCCTTTCGCTGAAGCCGGATGGCCTGCAGCATGTTCACCAGACCAATCGAGCCTTCGAACGCCACCGTGTGGAATGTGACCAAGGCCTTTTCGCCCGGCGACGCCTTCACGTCCTCGAATACTTTCTCTTCGTAGTCGACCAAGAAATCCCCAGTTTTATTGGGAGCAACTTCAACTTTCGGCATTCTCTATCCTCCAAATGAAAGCGATCTGAATTCGCGCGGCACGCGAGCGAGCAAGTGTCTTCGCGGTCGACACTGCCCATTGCGAGGCGCGTGCCAGCTCTGCTCGCGCGACTGGCGGCGGGTAATTCTCGATCCTTTTGCGATCGAGCTACCGTCACGAAACACACGACTTTTCGTGAGTCGCAGTTTTTTGCGAAGCACGGCCTCAGCTTTGGCGAGCTGGCTCGAGCTCGTGTTTCCGCAGCGAGAATTCTAACGCTTGGCCGGACGCGCGACGCCCAGCTGCTTCATCCGATAGCTCAAGGTGCTCGGACTGAGCCCCAGCAACTGCGCTGCGCCGCGCTCACCGGCGATTCGCCAATCACAGCGGTTCAGTGCGTTCTCGATGTTCTGGCGTTCGAGTGCCTGAAAGTGCTCCTCGGGAAGCACCTCGCCCGCGCCATTAGCCGAAAGCTCGGCCGGCGCCGTGACCGGCAGCACGCCATTCTTGCCCAAGTGCAATTTCAAACCCGTCCCTTCGTGCGAAGCCAGCACCAGGGCGCGCTCGATCAGGTTCTGAAGCTCGCGGACATTGCCCGGGAAATCATAGGCTTGCAGGCGGGCTTCGTCGGCGGCGGAGAGGCTGCGCAGGGGCAGATGCAGACGGGCCGCGGTCGCCTGCAGAAACTGGCGCGCCATGGGCAGGATGTCCTCACGGCGATCGCGTAGCGGGGGCACGATGATCGGCACCACGCTCAACCGATAGAAGAGATCTCTGCGGAAGCGGCCGCTCTCGACTTCGACCTCCAGCGGGCGATTGGTGGCGGCGATCACGCGCACGTCGACACGCCGAGTTCGGTCGTCCCCGACCGGCTCGAAGGTACGCTCCTGCAACACGCGCAGCAGCTTGCTCTGGTGCTCGAGAGGGATCTCTCCCACCTCATCCAGGAACAGTGAGCCGCCATCGGCGAGCAAAAAACGCCCCTGACGATCGCGCGAGGCGCCGCTGAATGCGCCCCGCACGTGGCCGAAGAACTCGCTCTCGAACAGCTCTCTGGGCACGCTGGCACAGTTGACCTTCACCAGCGGCCCGTCGTGACGTGGGCTCAAGTCGTGGACCGCGGCGGCGATCAGCTCCTTACCCACTCCGCTCTCGCCCAGGATGAGCACCGAAGAGTCGCTTTGAGCGACCGCTTGCACTTGCGCCAGGACGCCGCGCATGGCCGGGCTTTCCGCGATGATCTCGCCTTGTTTCAGCGCGGAACGCACCGCTTCGCGCAGATAGTCGCGCTCGCGCTCGGCGCTTTCTTTGAGCCGCGCGATCTCTTCGAACGCGCGGGCGTTGGCGATCGCCACTGCCGCGTGATCGGCGAACACTCGCAGCCAATCCAAATCGGTCTTTTCCAAGCGACGCCGGCTAAAGAACGCGACGACGCCCAAGACCTGTCCCTTGAAGCACAAGGGCTGTCCGGCAAAGCTCTCGATCCCCTCAGCGTCCGCCCATTCGGGCTGCAAGATCCAATTGGGCGCTCCACGCTGCAGGAGTAGCGCTCGGTTGCTGGCGGCGACCTGGCCGACCTTGCCGAAACTGAGCGGGATCTCGTGGTGCGCGCCGTCGGTGCGGTTCCAGCGCTTGCTGGGGTCGATGCGCGACGCGCCGATGCTCGCTTTCAGCTCCAAGTACGGCGTGCCCTGCTCCGGATGGTGCAAAAGCCAGACGCGTGCCAGCGCGACGCCATCCCACATCCCGAGGCCTTGCACCATTTCGCGTAGGACTGAATCCGGAGAGCGCGCCGCAGCCACCGATAGCGCGAGCGATTGCAGAGCGTCGAGCTGCACAGCGCAGATTCTTGCGCGTCTCGGCTCTTCCGATGTTTCTTCTGAGTTTCAGTACCGGGCTGAGCAGGGCGCGCTCAGATCCCGTACTTGGCCGCTGCTTTGTCGGGTGAGCGCACGGCCTTGCCGGGCAGCTGGAGTTTGGGCGCGAGTTTTTTGGGAGCAGCCGGCGTCTTCGGCGCTTTGGAGGCCTTGTCGCGATGCTCCCCGGGCAGCTCTGTGGAGGCTGCCGGGACGGGCGCGACAGGCGCGACAGGCTCAGGGGCGGCCGAGGCTGTGGGCTCGGGTTGAGCGCTGGGGAGCGGCACTGCAGCAGGCGGCACTGCCGCGGGCAGCACTGCAGCAGGCGGCACCGCCGCGGGCAGCGCTGCAGCCGGCGGCGGCGCGCTCTGGCTTGCGCTGTGAGCAGCTCCCTGCGCGCCCAAGTGACGCGCGACGGTGCTGCCCAAGAACGCGCTGATCAGGCAGCAGGTCGCTGCGATCGCCCAGATCCGTCCACTCCCACGGCGCTCGGGGAGAGACGCCTCGCGGCCAACGGATTCGGTGGAGCCGGACTCGGGGGGCGCCGATGGCTGCACGGGCGCGACCAAAGCGGAGAGGCTCGAATGGTGTGCGGGGAGCTGCGGCGGGCGCACGATCAGCGAGGGCCGAGCGGCAACCTCCGGCGGCGCGCCGAAGTATTGGGCAACATCGGCGTGCGTCGCCACGTGATTGCCGACGACGGCTGTAATTGCTTCGGCCAATTCGCTGGCGTTGGCAAAGCGTTGCTCGGGATCGACCGACAGTGCGCACATGGCGACGGCCTTCAGCGGCACCGCCCAGCTCAATTCAGGAGGCAATTGCGGCAGCGTCACCTTCTCGCCCATCAGCCGCGTCACGATCACGTCCACCGAGTCGCTCTCGAACAGGCGACGCCCGGCAAGCGCCTCCCACAACAGAACCCCGGCGCTGAATACGTCGGCCCGCGCATCGAGCGCGTCGCCCAAGAGTCGCTCGGGGGCGAGGTGCCCGCAGCGCTCTGGCGCTGGCACCGTTCCCGGCTCAGCCCAATGCCAGCGGGCCAGCGGGATCAGTCGCGCAGTGCCCGCAGGATCGATGCGCACCATCGCCGGCACGAGCTCGCCGTGCACGAATGGCTGACCCGCCTGGGTTCGAGTTTCCTCGAGCGCGCTCAGCCCAGCGAGGACATCGAGCAGCATGCGCAGCGCGCGCGCCAAACCGTAGCCCGCAAGTCCTCGTTTGGCGTTTAGCTCGAACCAACCGCGCGTCGCATCCCGTGGCACGGCGTACCCGCCGGGCGTGCGCTCGAGCGCAACCAGGCAGGGATGAGCTCGCGAGAGCGCGAGCTGCGCCGCAAAGGGCCCCGCGTTCGAGCCCGTCCTGGGCGGTGGGGTGAGAACAAAACGATTCAAGCACTGGCCAATACGTCCGGGTGCCGCAAATCTTTCGCCGAACAGCAGGGGCGGATTTTTCAGCCAGCCACGGTCGAGCGCACACCCCCGGAGTGACGGGAAAATGCCAAGAATAGCTACGGATTCGAGCTCGCCCGAGCCACGAGCTCGCGCAGCCATCGGTGTGCGGGGTCGTCGTCGAACCGGGGATGCCAAGCCAAGGAAAGGCCGAAGCGTGGCACCCGAAACGGCGAGGGCACGAGCTTCAGGGCATAGCGCTTGGCCACGCGGCGAGCGAGCCGCTCCGGCGTCGTGCTGATGAAGTCGGTTTCGGCAACCACGATCGGCGCGATCAAGAAGCTCGACACGCGCAGCGCCACACGGCGCACCAGCCCCCGCCGCTCGAGCTCCGTATCGATGAAGCTGCCTGCTGTGCCGCTGGGCGCGACCAGCACGTGACGGAGGGACAGGTACTGGTCGAGCGTCAACTTGCGGCCGACGTCCGGATGTCCTTTGCGCACCATGCACAGGTACCCGTCGTCGAATAGCGCTTGCGACGAGAGACCAGAGGCGATCGTGTAGGCCGGCGAGATTGCCAAATCCAAGCTGCCCGACTCCAGCAACTCTGACAAATTGGGGAAGGTATAAACGTTGAGGTCGATCTCCGGTGCCGCCACCTGCAGTGACCGCAACAGGGGTCGAAGCAGCAGCGCTTGCGCGTAGTCGGCCATGCCCAGCGAGAACGAACGGCGTGCACGCTTGGGGTCGAACACGGGCTCGCTGGTCAACACCCCGTGCAATTCCGAAAGTCCTCGCTCCAGGCCCGGCAGCAGCCGCGTTGCGCGCGGAGTGAGCGAAAGCTGGCGCCCGTAACGTACCAGCAGCGGATCGCCGCACAGCTCACGCAAGCGAGCCAGGGCATGACTGGTCGCGGATTGACTCAGACCGACTTGCCGCGCAGCGCGCGTGACATGGCGCTCGCGCAAGAGCGCACGCAGGACCACCAGTAGGTTGAGATCGATCGCGCTAAGGGCTGGGTCGTCAATCATGCACGATGTGCATGATTATACTGCCAACTGTGCATTGGACGCATCTGTGGTCGCGACCTAGCTTCTACCCGTCAGCCAAACCAGGAGGTTCGAGCCATGTTCGTCATCACAGGTGCTACGGGAAATACCGGTTCAGTCGCAGCGGAAGCCTTGCTCGAGGCCGGCAAAAGCGTGCGAGTCGTCGTGCGCAGCGCAGCCAAGGCCCAGCGCCTGGCCGCACGCGGCGCGGAGGTGGTGGAAGCGGATTTGAGCGACGAGGCGGCGTTGCGCCAGGCCTTTCAGGGCGCCGAAGGCGTGTATCTGTTGTCACCTCCCGACGTGACGCTCGCGGACTTCTTTGCCGTGCGTCAGAAGCTCATCGATGGCTTGGCACGCGCAGCCAAGGCCGCGGGCGTGCAGCATGTGGTGTTCTTGTCTTCGCTCGGCGCTCAGCACAGCTCGGGCACCGGCATGATCGTCAGCACTCACGCTGGTGAGCAGGCGTTGCGTGCCACTGGCCTGCCAGTCACGTTCGTGCGCGCGGCTTATTTCATGGAAAATTGGGCGAGTGCCTTGCAACCCGTCCAGCAGGACGGCGTGCTGCCGAGTTTCATCGCCGCATCACGCGCACTGCCGATGGTCGCCACCCGAGACATCGGCAAAGCCATCGCCCGCGCGCTCTTGGACGGCCCGCGCGGGACACGCATCATCGAGCTCGGCGGGCCAGCAGAGGTCAGCCCGGCCGACGTTGCCGCGACGTTCGCCAAAATCCTCGGGCGCGAGGTCAAGGTGGCCGAGGTTCCCCTGGAAGCCGCCGTCGCGACCTTCACCTCCTTCGGCTTTTCTCAGAGCGTCGCCGAGGGCTTCCGAGAAATGTTCGAGGGCATCGCCAACGGCAAAGTGAGTCGGGAAGGTGGCAGCGCCGAGGCCGCGCACGGCACGACCAGCCTGGAGGCCGAGCTGCGCCTGCTCACTGGAAGGCAATGACGGCGGCGATCACGATCCCGACGCCGAGCACGAGAATGGCATTACCGACGGCCGGGAGCTTGGCCAGCGTTGGCCCGTCACCAGCCTCACGAGCGCGCTTGCCCAGCACCTGAGAGTAGCCGACGGCACCACACAAGATCACGACCAAGGTCAGCTTGGCGTGAAAGGCAGGCCCCCCGGCGGCCATCATGGGGCCCGGGCCACGCATGAAAAACATGCCAAGACCGGTCAAGAGCAGGAGCAAGAGCCCATAGCTGCCGTTCTTCGATACGCTGAGTGTACGCAGTAGGAACTTCGTGCGCTCGGCGGGCTCCAACCCGGCCGCGGCTTTGCGCAGCGTGAACAGCGCGAAGCTTGCGCCCACGCCGAGCGCCAAACCGACGAAATGAAGCATCAACAGCACCAGGTAGGAGAGCGGCATGGCGGGCAACTCATAGCCCGCTCACCGCAACACCGCAATCGCTGCGTGCTGCCGCTGGCTACGGAGCCACGTCCGGCGGAGGGCTGGTGTTCTCCGGCCAATCATCGCGGCGTGCGTAGGCCGCGTCGCGTTTGATCAAGCCCATTCCACCGCCCAATGACGCCTCTCGCCAGGTACGGCCAGGGGGCGACGCATCGAGCCAATGAAAGCTGTGCTCGCGATCGTCCAAGTGCACGAATCGCGTCTTGGGGTGGGTGTATACCCCAACGCCTACCCGCGGCAGGGTTCGCAGGTAGGCAGCCAGCGTGCGCGCCTGCACCCCGGGCAACTTGAAATCGATGGCTTTGCCGCTCGCGTGCGGCCCCTCTCGGCGACGCCCAGGTTTGCGATAGGCCGAGACCACCTGCACCTCGCTCACGTGAAAATGGAAGGCCGCGCGCGCCGCCAATTGCAGCGTGCGCCGGTCGAGCACGATCGTGGCGCAGTTTTTGGGATCGCGCGTATCGGCCAACAACGCATCCAGGCGCGACGCTTCTCGTTCATCCACGTGCCCGAAGTCGTCGTACAAGCGAACCAGCTCACTCTGACCGGTGCTTTGGTTGCTGAAGCGCAGCGAGGGCAAGCCGGCAAATGTCGGCTCGGCGCCAGGCTCCGCAGAAGCGGGTGCGAGACCCAGCATGCCGCTCAGCACTAAGGAGGTGAGCGTCAGCGAGCGCATGAGCGAGAGCTAAGCACGGGCCGTTCCGTTGGGCCTAGGCTTCAGCGCGCTTTGCCTCCCCTTTCGAGCTTGCCTGCTCGGCGTCCGCAGGCCCAGTTGAAACTTTCCGGTGCGCGCGTAGCCGATACGGTCCCCCGAAGGCCGTGCCAGCGACAGCTGCCGCAGATCGCTACAGTGGGTCATTCGATCACCCTAGCCGCGGGCAGACGGCCAGCAGCCGGGCGTGACGACAATGCTCGGCAGCGGTACAAATCTCGAAAACCGCCGGCTCGCTCAGAGATGGCGCAGCTATTGCTTTGGACGTGGCTGATGCGCACGCCCATCGACCGCCAAGCAACGGGCGAGGAGCAGACCGCGATCGGTCAAGCCGCAGCCAGGTACGTGGCAGGCACGTTGGTGTCCGGTAAGTACCGACTCGAGACGCTATTGGGCGAAGGCGGTATGGGCTCGGTCTGGCACGCCACCAATACGCTTCTGGACCTGCCCGTAGCGCTCAAGCTGATTCGCGCCGACCTGGATCACGGCGCCCTGCGAGCGCGGCTGCAACTCGAAGCGCGCTCAGCGGCCAAGCTCGGACACCCGGCGATCGTGCGCGTGTACGACGTGGGCGAGAGCGAGCTGGGCGACCCGTTCATCGTCATGGAGCATTTGCGCGGCGAGACCTTGGGGCAGCTGCTCAGTCGAGGCCCCTTACCGGCCACTCGCGCGGTTCAATTGCTGCTGCCGATCATCGACGCGCTGGCCGTGGCCCATGCACGGGGCATCATCCATCGCGACCTCAAGCCCGACAACGTGATGATCGCGCTCGAAGAGCAGCAAGTTCTGCCGAAGATCCTGGACTTTGGCATCGCCAAGCTCACCGATCCGCGAGACTCCGAGCACAAGCTGACGGAAATCGGAACCGTGGTTGGCAGCCCGGAATACATGTCACCGGAGCAAGCGCGCGGACTGGACGACGTTGACGCTGGCACCGACATCTGGTCGACCTGCGTCGTCCTTTACGAAGCGCTGACCGGCGAGCCCCCCTTCACCGCCTCCAACTACAACGCCTTGCTTCGCAGCATCGTCGAAAACGAGCCGAAACCACTCTCTGAGAACATGCCCGGTGCGAGCGAGCTTTGGGCAATCCTGGAGCGAGGGCTACGCAAGGACCGCACGCAGCGTTACGCGAAGATCTCGGAGCTCGGGCGAGCCTTGGCCGCTTGGTTGCTCGACCAAGGCGTGACCGAAGACGCCTGCGGCAGCGCGCTCGATTCCAAGTGGCTCGGTCGTACGAGCGCCGCGCCGAGCTCGGGGGGATCCGCGACCCTGGCTGGCCCGCGTCAGCAGTCGGTTGCTCGGCTCCCGTACGACTCGAGCTCCGACAGCACCGAGCCTGCAAGAGGGTCTTTCAGCGCGACCATCCGCTCCGCCGAGCCGGGGCGAACGCGAACGCTCGGCGCGCGACTGGCGGCCTATGCTTTGCTCGGCGTGCCGCTGCTGGTCCTTGGCCACTCGCCGCACCCCGCAGCGCCAACTTCGCCTCCTCCAGGGGTCGGTATTGCGTTGGCGGCGCCCGCTGCCGTGTACGCACCGAGCCCCGTTCCCTTCCCTCGACCCGAGCTTGGCAAGCCTTCGGCGAACCCGCCGATCGAAGTCAGCCCGCTGAGCTCGGCTTCCGCGGGAGCCGTGGCCCAGCCGCCCAGGGAGCTGCCTCACCTGCCCAAGCGCGCTGCGATTGCCTTCCGTGCCAGCAGCGCTCCGGCCGCAAAACCAGCCACGTCGAGCCCGCCCTCGGTCGCCGCGAGCCCCGATCGTCCGCTCGATCTCCTGGCTCCTTATTGATCGGAGCGGCGGTGACAGAAAGCGATCCGAAGTCGAGACTCGCGGCCGGCCGCTCCCGGTGCTGGCTGCGTGTGTCCCTGTCGGTGCTGCTGGCGGGTTCGTTGTCCAGCATGGCGCAGCCGAGCGCGCTGGCAGCGGAGACATCCGTCACCCCCGTGAGCGCCGACGAGCAACGGAGCTTGGCCAAGGCCAAATACGCAGAAGGCGTGGAAGCCTACCGCGCTACGCATTACGTGGACGCGGTACGCCTATTTCTGGAAGCCGACGCCATTTCGCCGAGCGCGGCCCTGTCTTACAACATCGCACGCGCCTACGAGAAGCTCTCGGACGATGCGCAAACTCTGCGTTGGTATCGAAACTATTTACGGCTGAATCCGCAGGCGAAAAACCGAGCCGAGGTCGAAGGATTCATTCGTTCGCTGAGCCGAGCGCTCGCCAAGCGGGGGATCCAGCAACTGACGGTCTTGACGTGGCCGCCCGGCGCGACCGTCGCTATCGACGGGACTCCCTTGGGCGTCAGTCCGCTGACGGTCGAGCTACGCCCTGGCAAACACAGCGCTCTGCTGAGCCATCGTGGTTTCGTGGACTTCAACGGCAGCTTCGTGCTTCCGCAAGCCACGCCCATCGATGTCGGCGCGACGCTGCAAGCGGCAACGAACCGCGATCCTGTCACCAGCGAGCCGCAGCCAGAAGGGGCTCGACGCTTCGGGATCGTGCCCTACGTCACCTTGGGCGCAGCGGCCGCTTGCCTGGCCGGCGCCGGGTTCTTCGAGCTATCACGGCACTCCGCACAGAGCGATGCTCGCAGCGAACAGGTGCAACTCGACTACGAACGTGACATCCAGACCATGCACAGTCGGCAAACGAGCGCGCGTGTACTGCTCGGAGTCGGCGGCGCCTTGGCCGTGACCGGCGCGACTTTGTTGGTTTTCAACACGCGGCTGACTGCGGAGTCGCGCGCGGTCGCTGCCAGCGTACCGGGCGGCGCCATGCTGTCTTGGGAGCGGCGCTTCTGATGCACCTCGGCCGACTGCTGCGCGCGCTGCCGCTTGCCTTGTTTCTTGCATTGGCGTCCTCGTGCGCCAACGACCTGACCGAAGATTTCGCCGGCAAGTTCTGCAACCGAAGCCACGCATGCAGCAGCGGCTACCGATGCGACGAGGCGACACTGATTTGCGTGCCCGAGGCCAGCGCGGCCGACGCCAGCGCGGCCAACGCCAGCACGGCCGGCGCCAGCGCGGCCGATGGCTGCGAGGACGGGAGCGTCGACTGCGACGGCCAATGCGTGCGGCTCGCCTCCGATCCCAAAAACTGCGGCGGCTGCGGCGCGACCTGCTCGGCGCCGCCCCACGGCGTGCCCATTTGCCTGAACGGAACGTGTAATTTCGCTTGTCCGGACTCCGCGGCCTGCGGGGACGTGTGCGTCGATTTCCAAAACGATCCCGAAAACTGCGGTGCTTGCGGGGAGATCTGCAGCGCTCCGTCCGGAGGCCACGCCCGCTGCGTCGAGGGCGAGTGTCAGATCAGCTGCGCGTCGGACCGGAAGCGCTGCGCTGATCGCTGTGTCGATCTCGAAAGCGACCCCGAAAACTGTGGCGCCTGCGACAAGGCGTGTGAAGCCGGGCGAGTGTGCTCGAGCGGCAGCTGCAAGACCAGCTGCGAGGCGGAGCTGAGCAATTGCGCGGGAGCTTGCCTCGACCTCTCCACTGCCGCAAACCATTGCGGAAACTGTGATACCGCCTGCCCCAGTCCGAACCACGGCAGCGCGCTTTGTACCGAAGGGAGCTGCGACTTCGAGTGCGCAGAAGGCTTCGAGAAGTGCGACGCGAGCTGCATCGACATCGAGCACAGTGCGACCAACTGCGGCGCTTGCAAGCACGTGTGCGACGCGCCTGCCAACGGTGCGGCGAGTTGCGATGCGGGCAAGTGCGGATCGACATGCAACGTCGGCTACGCCAAATGCGGCGGGGCATGCGTGAAGACGGACCTGGATCCGGCCAACTGCGGAGCATGCGGCGCGAAGTGCCTGGAGAACGAGGTGTGCACTGGCGGCAAATGCACCTCCAACTGTGCGGCGGGGACGAGCAACTGCGGCGGTTCGTGTGTGGATCTGGCGACGGATCCGAGCCACTGCGGTGATTGCGCCACGATGTGCAACGGTGCGCCTCACGCCAACGCCGTTTGCCAGAGCTCTGCGTGCGCGCTGGCCTGCGCTGCGGGCTACGGTGCCTGCAATGGAGGCTGTCAAACGTTCGATTCCGACGTCAACAACTGCGGCAGCTGTGGCAAGGTCTGCGCGTCAGCAGCGAACGGCGTTGCGCTCTGCAGCGGTGGGCAATGCGCGCTCGATTGCAACAGCGGCTATGTCGATTGTTCGGGCAAGTGCGTCAATCAGAGCTCGGATCCCAAGAACTGCGGCGCGTGCGCCAAAACCTGTGGCTCGGGCGAGGTTTGCGAAGGCGGAAGCTGCGCGTTGGCCTGTGGCAGCAAGACCAACTGTGGTGCGGCCTGCGTGGACACGACGAGCGACACCTCCAACTGCGGTGGCTGCGGCAAAGTGTGCACGCCACCCGCTCATTCCGCGCCCTCGTGTCAGGGGGGCAAGTGTCAATTCAGTTGTCAGTCGCCGTACATCGCATGCGACGGGACGTGCGTCGATCCGCGTACGGACGTCGACCATTGCGGTGACTGCCAGACGGCGTGCAAGGCCTCCGGTGGGGCTACGGCAATTTGCAGTGACGGGCAATGCGGCCTGAGTTGCCCGTCGGGCAAGTCGAGCTGCAAAGGCAAGTGCGTCGACCTCGATTCCGACAACGACAATTGCAACAGCTGCGGCAACAAGTGCAAGGGCGTGCTCGGCTGCCTGCTCGGCCACTGCATCTGAGCCCCTCGGCGATGCCGGCGCGCGCCGTCACGGGAAGCTGTGACAGCTCCGCCCCGATGTGATCTTTTGCTACCGAGGGGATCTCGGGTCGCCGCAGATTTCGTACTGGTTTCCGAGACTTAACAATTGGCACGCGCCGTGCTTAACGGCTTGACGCAACTCAACTCAGGAGGATCTTCATGATTCGCTCTTCAATCGTCGTCTGCGGTCTCGGTGCTTTGGTGCTCGCGCTTGCAAGCGGCTGCAACAAGGCCGCCGACGAGCAAGAAAAAGCCACCAACGCCCAAACCAAGGCCAACGAAAAGATCATCGAGGCCAATCAGGAAGCCGACAAGAAGGCAAACGAGGCGCAAGCCGATGCCGACAAGAAGATCGCCGAGGCGCAGGCCAGCTTCCTGAAGCTACGCGAGGACTACCGACACGACACGACCGAGAAGCTCGTCGACTTGGATCACAAGATCGCCGACCTCGAAGCCAAGTCGAAGACATCGGTGGGCAAGAAGAAGGTCGAGCTCGACGCCCAGCTCGCGCAGATCCGTACCCAGCGCGAAGCGTTCGCCAGTGATTGGAAGACGATCGAGACCGCTTCCGCCACGACTTGGGATTCCACCAAGAATCGTCTGGACAAGGAGTGGAACGATCTGAAGGCGCTGGTCGACCGCGCCGCTTGATGCGAGCGTGAGGCCACCCAGGCCACGAAAAAGCCCTCCCACGCGCTGGCCGCGGGGAGGGCTTTTTCGTACGCTGGAAGCGCAAAAGACGCGGGTTATGCGCCGAGCTTCTTCAAGCTCGCGAGCAGCACACAGACCGAGACGACTTCCATCGCGCTCTTCACCTGACCCAAGGGCGGCATGGAAGGCGCAATGCGAATGTTGCGATCGCGCGGATCCTTACCGTAAGGGAAGGTCGCTCCAGCAGCGGTGAGCTTCACACCCGCCGCATCCGCCAAGCGCACGACATCGCTGGCACAGCCGTCGAGCGTATCCAAACTGACGAAGTAGCCGCCGTGGGGCTTGGTCCATGAGGCGACCCCTTTGCCCGCGAGGTCCTTGGCGAAAGCGTCGGTGACGGCTTCGAACTTGGGGCGCAGGAGCTCGGCGTGCCCCTGCATGTGCTGCACGAGACCGGCGTAGTTCTTGAAGAAGCGCACGTGACGCAGCTGGTTCAGCTTGTCGGGGCCGATGGTCTGAATGCTGGCGTGACGCTTGACGTCGGCAATGTTGGTCGGGCTGGAGGCGAGCGCCGCAACGCCCGCACCCGCGAACGAGATCTTGGACGTCGAAGCGAACACGATCGCGCGGTCCGGGTTGCCGGCGTCCGCGCAGGCCGTGAGCACGTTGGCCAGCGTGTCGCCCTGCGGGTACAGGTCGTGCACCGCGTACGCATTGTCCCAGAACAGGCGGAAATCGGCGGCCGCCGTCTTCATCGAGGCCAGGCGCTTGACCACGCTTTCGCTGTAGGTGTTGCCGGTGGGGTTGCTGTACTTGGGCACGCACCACATGCCCTTGATCGCCGGATCGCTGGCCACCAGACGCTCCACCTCGACCATGTCAGGCCCGTCGTCGTTCAGGCCGACGGTCACCATCTCGATGCCGTGATGCTCACAAATCGCAAAATGACGATCGTAGCCCGGGGTCGGACAGATGAATTTCACCTTGTCGCGCGCCCAGGGGGCGCTGCCGCCCGGCACGCCGTGGAGCAGCGCGCGCACGACCGTGTCGTGCATCATGGTCAAGCTCGAGGCGCCACCGACGACGACCTGCGCTGGGGGCGCGCCCAGCATCTCGGCGAAGATGGCCTTCATTTCAGGCAGCCCATCGAGGCCGCCGTAGTTGCGGGCGTCGCTGCCGTCGCTACCCTTGTAGTCGCTCTCGGACAACGCGACCGTCAGCTTGGCGGCGAGGTCGAGTTGCTCGGACGAGGGCTTGCCCCGCGTCATGTCCAATTTGAGGCCCTGAGCCTGGAACGCGTGGTAACGCTGCTCGAGTTCCTGCTTGAGGGCTGCACGTTCCGGGGCGGAGAGTTTCGTGAGCTCAGTCATGGTGCTGGGCTCTAACGAAATCTTGACGTGGGCGCCAGCCTCGGCCGCCAGCCCGCAGCTTTCGGCCCACGAGCCGAAGCACTACGGAACGCCCTGGCTATAACATCACTGGGGCGGGCGCCTCACGTAGGCTCACCAGCTGAGGCTCTTCGAGACCGTAACCGGTTCGCCCAGGAAGGGCGTCACACGCGTGCGAGCGACCGCACTGAGCACACACGAGCGCATCGCCGCGGGCGGCGACGCGCCGCCAAAATGCACCGAGCTTGGCACACCCGACGGCGCGAAGGTCGCAACGATCTGCGCGTGCACCGGTCCTTCGCCGCAATTTCTCGCGGATGCACCGGCGCGAGCGAGCGCGCGGGCGAGCTCTCCGCGATCGACCGGTCCAGGCCCGGCGGAAACCGGTGCGGGGCGCGCCGCTGCCGCCTTGGGCGCAACGCTGCGTTCGATTTCTGCTCGTTCTACTCGCGGCGCTGGCGTTCGGGGCTCGTATTCGATGCGCGCAGCCGCTCCTCCCCCATGCTCGAGCGGCAGGTCGCGCAGGAGCACGACGGGAATGTTCGAGGCCAGCGTGGCCGCCCAGCTCGGACTCTGCGCGGCATGAGTCGTCGTGAGTGGGCGATCCAGCTGCTCCACCAGCGGCCTCGGCGTGTGTTCGCGGATCTGCGCGCGAGCTTCTCCCCAGTGAGCGGCATGCTGCGCGAACAGCACGGCTGCAAACGTGACCACGGCGGACAGGATTGCGACCACCGACAGCTCGGTCGAACGCGCGTGCATCACGACCGGGGTGAAGCTGGCTGCGCCTGGCTCCGAGTCCACGAGCGGCAAGGCTCGCACGGGCATGGGCAGGGGCGCGGGCGGAGGCGGCGGCTGCACTCGCGTCGGCAGTGGATGAGTGAGCTCGGTGTCCGGCTCATGCTCGATGCGAACGTTGTTCCAACCAGTGCTCTCGACGAGCTCTCGGCGCACGACGGGCTCGCGACGCGGCATCAAGCGGCGCGCGACCAACCGCGGATTGCGCGGTCTAGATGCACTGGGTTGGCTGTCGATCACAGGAGCCTCCGTCGTAGGACCTCATCCTACATAGCACGTCTACCGGCTCGCCCGAATGCTGAATCGAGCGAGATTTCAGCGTAATTCTGACCTCACCGGAAGCGATTTTGCCGCATCTCAAATCCGGACGGTGCTCTCGCGCCGCTGTTAGTGATTTCTTCGGATCACAGCGGCACGGCGCCCGAGTCGACCCGCGACCTCGGGAACGGGCCGGCGAGCTGAGCCGGCGCGCGCGTCTGCTCGCGCGAAAGTGACTGAAACCGGTTCCAGCCCACTGCTGTCATTTGACGCTATGGTCCGCCGCCGTTGGCCATGCCCGAAACGCGAAGCGTGTACCGTTCCGAGGTCAGCTGTGGCTCGAGCTCGCTGCGCGTGCAGCTGCCCGCTCGAGCCGTGCGCCTTCTCGCCATCGGCGTCGCACTGCTCGGCCTCGCCGATTGTCGCCCGAAGCAGGACGAAAAAAATAGCGGGTTTTCACGGGCCGAGACTTTCTACCTGGGAGGTCGGCAGTGGGGTGAGCCGTCCTCGTTCAATCCGCTCGGCACATCGGGCTGGCCGATCAGCACGATGAACCTGATCTACGAAACGCTGCTGATGTACGACTCGCTCAGTGGCCAAATGCAGCCGCTCCTGGCCGAATCGTATGCCGTTCATGACGACCGCATCGAGCTTTTGCTGAACCCGGCCGCCCGTTGGAACGACGGGCAACCCATCAGCGCGTGGGACGTGAGCTACACGTTCGAGCTGGGCAAGAAGTACAAGAGCTTGAACATTGCGCCCATCTGGCAATATCTGAACGCCGTCCGCGCCTACGGGCAAGACGGCCGAGGAGACCAAGATGCGAAGCGGCCGATGAGCGGCAACGACTATCCGCGGCACGTCGTCTTCGAGCTGAACCTGGACAAGAAAAACCCACTGGTCGTGCTCGATGCGCTGCAGGCCCAAAGCATCCTGCCGCGCCACGCAATCGAACCGCTGCTGGCTGCACGCGGCGACAATTTGGACGAGTTCAAAAAGCTCAAGTTCGATCAAAACGTGGTGAGCTCCGGACCCTACCGGCTGCTGTCCTACAGCAGCGAGAAGATCGCCGTCGTGCGCGACGATGGCTACTGGGGCAACCAGGCCTTACACGGCGGTAAGAAGCCAGTGCCGAAATACATCGTTCACCCGATCTACAAGAGCAACGACGCGTTCAGCGTCGCCTTGCGGCAAGGTAGGCTCGATGTCTCCACCACTTTCGTGCCGCGCATTTGGCTGAAGGCAAAAAAGGGCGTGCGCAGCTGGTTCGACCGCGAGCCGTACTTCGTCACGAGCTCGATCCCCATGCTGCTCGCCAATCACCAGCGCGCGCCGGTGAGCGACGTGCACCTGCGACGGGCGATGGCCTTCGCCATCAACTACAAAGACATCCGAGAGCTGGCCGTCTCGGGCTACAGTGAACCGCTCGAGCCGGGCTTGATTTTGCCTTTCGGCCTCGAGCGCAAATTCTTCTCCGAAGAAGACGCCAAGAGGTACGGCACTCGCTTCGACCCCGAGCGGGCCAAGGCCGAGCTCGAAGCCGGCGGCTACGTAGCGGTCTTCGGCCCCGACGGGCAGCTGCTCGAAACCCGTGGTCCGGACGGTAAACCGCTGCCCACGATCTACGTCAAATCGCCCACCGGCTGGAGCGATTGGGAGTCGATCGTGCGCATCGCCGTGAAGAGCATGCGCGCCGTGGGCATCGATGCCCGCGAACGCTTCGTCGACACGAGCTTGTTCTGGAACGCGCTGTACGAAGGCGACTTCGACCTGATCATGTTCACTCCTTCCACGCAGCCCTCGCCTTCCAAGCCTTGGTCTCGCTTCGAAGCCTTGCTGACTACTCGGGACTTCGTTAGGACGGGTCAGCGGATGTACAAGAACATGGGCCGGTTCAACGATCCCAATGCAGCCGCTTACTTGCCGCGGATCGACGCGTTGCTGGCCCAGATCCCTACGCTCACGGACGACGACGCGCGGCTTTCGGCCTACCGCGAGCTGAACGTGCTGTTCATGCAACTGCAGCCCGACATCCCCCTCGTGTACCGCCCCGACACGTTCTACGAGTTCAGCATCAAGCATTGGTCGAACCTACCGAGCGCCGCGAATCCCTACTTGCCGCCGCTCATCCCGGGCGACCGACTGGGCACCAACATGCTCTGGTCGATCGCGCCGGTTTCGAACTGATCCGCGAAGCTTGGTCCCATGCTGTCGAACCACCCCACGCTCGAGCACATTTTCCGCCGCGCGGGCTGGTACTTCGTGACCTTCTTGGTGGCGATCACGATCAACTTTTTTTTGCCGCGCCTGGGTGATGCAAATCCCGTCGACACCATCCTGGCCAAGGTCAGCGCCGGGCTGGATTCGGCCTCGGCCAAGGCCAAGGAAGAGGCCTACCTCAAGGAGTTCAACCTGGTCGAGCTCGATGCGACCGGCAACGTGAAGCGCGACGCTCGAGGCAAGCCCGTGCGCACCAGCCTCGGTCGCCAGTTCATCAACTACTTGGGCATGAGCGTCCGCCTCGACCTCGGCAGCTCGATTTTGCAGCACCCCAAGCGAGTGAGCGAGATCATCAAGACTGCATTGCCCTGGACGCTCGCGCTGCAACTGCCCACGATCGTCTTCGGCTGGCTGCTCGGCAACCTGCTCGGCGCTCTGGCCGCGTACAAGCGTGGCGTGTTCGACCGAGTGCTGTATCCGCTGGCGCTGCTAGCCAGCGCGATTCCGGCGTTCTGCTTCGGCATGCTCCTGGTCTACGTGCTCGGCATCCGCCTGGAGTGGTTCCCGGCCGTGGGCGGCTACGACGACGGGCTCACGCCGGAGGTCAGCTGGGCCTTCTTCCAAAGCGCGAGCTACTACTACGTGCTGCCGTTCTTGTCCGTGTTCTTGATCGTGGTCGGTGGTCAGGCCATCGGCATGCGCTCGATGTGCATCTACGAGCTGGGCAGCGACTACGTGAAATACGCCAAGCTGCTGGGCATCAAAGAGCGCCAGATCCTCTTTTACATGTTCAGAAATGCGATGCTGCCTCAGCTCACGGGCCTCGCGCTAGCGCTCGGGACGATGACCTCTGGGGCACTCATCACGGAGATGATCTTCAGCTACCCCGGCCTGGGCATGGCAGTGCTCACGGCCATTCAAGGCAGCGATTACCCGCTGATCACCGGCTGTACGCTGCTGGTGACGATCTGCGTACTGATCGCCAACTTCAGCGTCGACGTATTGATCGGCTTTCTCGACCCGCGCATCCGAGCCGCACAGCTCGGCAAGTGACGCGTGAGCCCGTGACATGAAACTGCTCAAGACTCTGCTCGGGTCCGGCTCCTTCGCCTTCGGCATGGGCTTGTTCCTACTCACCCTGCTCTCGGCTTTGCTCGGCCCGCTATTGCTACACGTCGACGTGAGCACGCGCGTCGGCCTGGCCTACTTGGCCCCTTCGAGCTCGCACTGGCTGGGCACCGACCACCTGGGCCTGGACATGGTGTCCTTGCTGATCAGTGGACTGCGTTCGTCGTTGTACGTAGGCTTCCTGGCGGGCACCGTGGCCACCACCGTGGGTACGTCGATTGGCCTGTACGGCGGCTACAAGGGCGGGCTGATCGACGACGTGCTGACCTTGTCGACCAACCTATTTTTGGTCATCCCCAGCTTGATCGTGCTGATCTTGCTCAGCGCCAGCATTGAAAACGGCCGTAGCCTCACGCTGATCGCGCTGATCATCGGCTGTACGACTTGGACGTGGAGCGCACGCGCCGTGCGCGCGCAGGCGGTCAGCTTGCGCAATCGCGATCACGTCGCGCTCGCCCGAATCAATGGCTACGGCACGTTCGGCATCGTGCTCTTCCACATCATGCCCTACCTGCTCTCTTACATCTTCATGGTGTTCATCCTGCAGATGGCCACCGGCATCCTGTGCGAAGCCAGCCTCTCGATGCTCGGCCTGGGCCCCTACGACTCGGTCTCGCTCGGTAAAATTCTGAACGAGGCCAAGACCAACGAGGCGTTGACCGATGGCGCCTGGTGGGCGTTTGCCCCCGCGCTGGTGTTGATCACGACCATCGTATTCTCGCTGTACGTCATCAACACGTCGCTCGAAGGTGTGTTCAATCCGCGCTTGAGGAAGTGATGGAAACGCCGATTTTCGAGGTCGACAATCTGCGCGCGCACTACCTCACGCGCTTCGGGCAAAAAATCCAAGCCGTCGACGGCGTTTCTTTCTCGCTCAAGCCAGGCGAGATTTTGGGCATCGCAGGCGAGTCCGGCTGTGGCAAGACCACGCTGGTCAGCGCCTGCATGGGCCTTTATATCCCGCCTTTGCACCTGTCCGGCGGAGACGTGCGCGTGGACGGCCAGAGCATCCTGGGCATGGACGTCGAGGTCAATCGCCGGGACATCCTGGGCAAGAAGATCTCGATGATTCCGCAGGGCGCACTCAACTCGCTGAACCCGACGCGCAAGGTGCGAGACCTGGCCAGTGACATGATCCGAAGTCACGACGATCGAGCGGACAAGAAAGCGCTCTACGCACGACTGCGCACACGCTTCGAAAAGCTCGGCATGCCCGCGGACGAGGTGTTGAACGCGTACCCGGTACAATTGCCCGCCGGCATGAAGCAACGCGTCGTGATCGGCATTTCCACCTTGCTCGATCCGCGCGTGGTGATCGCCGACGAGCCGACATCCGCGCTGGATGTATCGACACAGAAGGCCGTGATCAAGCTTTTGTTCGAGTTGATGGACCAAGGCATCATCGGCAGCATGTTGTTCATCACCCACGAGCTGCCGCTCTTGCGTCACGTGTCGAACGACATTGCCGTGATGTACGCGGGTGAATTCGTGGAGCTGGGCAAGACCGAGCAGATCATTTTCGACCCGCGTCAGCCATACACCAAGGCGTTGATGGGCTCGATGCTCAGCGCCGAGCCCGGACACGCGGGGCAAAAGCCCGTCGCCATCGAGGGCGCGCCTCCGAACCTCGCTCATCCAATCCAGGGCTGCCGCTTCGCCGAGCGCTGCCCCGTAGCGATGCCCGAGTGCAAGGCGAAGCAACAACAGCTGCGGCTCGTGCGCGCACGCCAAGTCAGGTGTCAATATGCCGAGTGAGCCGAAGTTCCAGGCCGAGGCTCTCTCGCGCAGCTACGGTCACGGCAAAAAGCGCGTGCTGGCGGTGAAGAACGCGAGCTTCACCATCCCGAGCCAGGACATCGTGAGCATCGTCGGGCAATCGGGCTGCGGCAAGACCGTGCTCGCCAAGATGCTGCTCCGACTCGAAACGCCCAGCAGTGGCAGCTTGCTCTTCAACGGCAAACCCATCGCAAGCGAACGCGATCCGCGAGCTCACTTTCGCTCGGTGCAGGCCGTGTTCCAGGACCCGTTCTCCGCATTCAATCAGTTTTTCACGATCCGCGCGCAGCTCAGGAGCTGCTTCAAGCTGTTTCTGCGCAAACCCAGCCGAGACGAGATGGAAGCCCGCGTGGATGCGGCTTTGCTCGCGGTGAACATCAAACCCAAGGAGATCGAGGGCAAATATCCGTTCGAGCTCTCCGGCGGCCAGATGCAGCGCATGCTCTTGGCGCGGATCTTCATCTTGCGGCCCGAGGTGCTGATCGCCGACGAACCGACCAGCATGGTCGACGCGTGCAGCCGCGCGAACATCCTCGACTACCTGATGAAGCTCAAGAAAGAGCTCGACATGACCATCGTCTTCGTCACGCACGACATCGGGCTGGCTTGCTACATCTCCAACTCGATTTTCATCATGCATCAGGGCGAAATCGTCGAACAAGGCCCGCCCGAGCGCGTGATCAGCCAGCCCACGAGCCACGTCACCCGGCAACTCTTGCAGGACATCCCCGACCTGCACCGCGAATGGCTGAGCCGTAGCTCGAGCTAAATCCGCGGCTCGAGGGTCGTTCTCTCCGCTCCGCTCGACCGTCGCTCAGTCACGGCAACTCGGTCGTCACCTTCATGAGTGAGATGTAGTTGGTGTCGATGTAAGAGCCATCGAAGCTACCCGGGTAGTAGTTGAGCACGCGACCGATCAGGCTTCCGAAGGAAACTTTGCTTGGATAGGGCCAGGTATCGACGTAGTCGACGGCATCGCCGCCAGTGACCACCACGCCCAACAGATAGCGTTTGCCCGCGGTGAGCGTGTAGCTGAACGGGCCGGAGCTGATGAAGCCGCTACCCGTGACGTTCGAGACGAGCTTGTCGACCTTGGCCACGAAGGTCTGCCCGCTGAGCTCGTACACGATCCAGCGCAGCTCACGCGAACCGGCCAGCACGAGCTGCGTCTGCAGCTCGGTCAGTTTGCGCGTGGAGTCGACATCGATCACGTCTCCAACCACGTAGCTCGCCGCAAATGGCTCGACGTTCTCGGCCACGCCGAGCGTGTCCGTCGCGGACTTGGCGCACTGCAAGTCCGTTGTGCACACGCTGGTCGCGGCCGCACAATCGTTGGTCACTTGGCTCAGGCTGTGGCCGTCGGCCGCGCAGGTGCCGATTTGATTGCCGAGACACGCGCTGCTCGACGGTGAGCAGGCCAGCGGCGCGCACGCCGCTCCGCTACTGCCCAGCACCTTGCACGCCGTGTCGGCGTCGCACGGCTGGCTCAGGACCGGACTGTTGAAGTCGCAGTAGTAGACGTCCTTGCCGCTGCAGAAATAGGTATACGGCACGCACAGCTGTGCTTTGCATTGGGCGTTCTCGCAAAACTGATTGTCCGCGCAAGCCGTGCCAGTGGCCGGCAGCGTGCCGTCGGCGTTGCAGACTTTGATCATGTTGTCGGAGCACAGCGTATCGCCAGCATGGCACTCGTTCGCTTTGCACGAGGCGTACGAGCCGTAGGCAATGCAACGCTCGCTCTGTGCGTTGCAGGTCTGTGTGAGTGTGGTGGTGGTACCGCTGGAATCACAGCTGTACGCGCTGCCGTCTTGGCAATAGCTGCGGCTGGCCGCGCAGATCTGCTTCCTGCAGCCGCCGTTAACGCAGATTTTGCCGTCCGTCGCACAGTCCGACGAGGGCAGCCAGGCGCTACCGAACTCGTTACACGTCTGCACGCGCGAGCCGTCGCAGCTCACCTTACCGGGGTCGCAGATCTTGGCGCGGCACGCGCCCGCAGCTGCGTCGCAGACCTCGCCCGTGTTGCAATCGGTGAGCAGTGAGATGTCCGTGCCGTTGTGCGAGCACAGGTACACGTCGCCGTGATCGCACAGCTTGCCGTTGCTGCACTTGACGTCGCGACACTGCCCCGCGAAGCAGGCCTGCTTCGTACTGCTGCAGTCCACGCCGCCCGAAGTCGGTCCCGAGCCATCGCTCTTACAGGTGGTGGCGACCTCGCCATCGCAAACGGGCTGATTGGCCGTGCACGCTTGGGTACTGCAGCTGGCGCTGTCGCCGTCGACGCGACAGAACAAGCCAATCGCGCATTGCTCGCCGCGGGTGCTGCCGCCGCTATCGTCGCACTGCCACACCGCGCCGTCCTTGCAGAACTGGGTGTTCGGCGCGCAGGCGCTACCGACGCACGCTCCGTTCGCACAGACCTGCGACGACAAACAGGTTTGCACGGTGACTTCTCTGGCGCCGGCATCGTCGCAAGCTTTGAGGTTCAAGCCATCGCAGCGCTTGGTCCCGGGTGTGCACGAATGCGTAGCGCTCGGGCCGCCGGCGCTCGAGCCGCCGTTGCCGCCGTCATCACGACCGCCGCTACCTCCGACGCTATCGCCCGGCGTCGGCTCTGATTTCGTGCCGCCGCAGGCTGCGAGCAACAAGCCCAAGCCGAAGATCGCCCCCACGCTCCGCCCAATGCTTTTTCCCATGACCGTGCTCCCGTACGAAGAGAAGATAGCGCACCAAAGACTTCTGCACCGTACTTGTGTCGGGGCACGGAAGTCCTGTGAAATATGCAGCGACCGTCAGACTGGCAACTTCCAGTGAATGCA
>Ga0070672_100000142_pt1 | contig 38693 bp, 50 predicted proteins | sample KBSM13metaG_FD_66151 | JGI IMG/M metagenome (GOLD analysis project Ga0070672, IMG submission 66151) | Miscanthus rhizosphere microbial communities from Kellogg Biological Station, Michigan, USA - KBS M1-3 metaG | ecosystem: Host-associated > Plants > Roots > Rhizosphere > Soil ... | reverse complement strand
ACCTTCCACCTTCTCGGCCTCCGAGCCAGCCTCGGACGCGGCTCCAGCCCTTACGAACAAAAGTTGCGAGTAGCACTCGAGGTCCGGTTCGCCGCCGACCCCGACCACTGGATCCGGTACGTCGACCAGAACAACAACCCGATCTATGTGGAGATCGCTCCTGGCCGGGCCTCGGGCACGCTGCAGTTCCCGAACGGGGCCTATCCCGCTATCGACCTACACCCCGGCGACGGTCTACGTGTTGCCGTCGTGCAAAGTGGCGACAATCCCAACACGGACGAACCAGGGACCGACCGCGACCTGTCTGTCGCCGTCATCGGCGCCGGCATCCAGGGATGGCGGGCTACACCGGCGACGTACACCTTGACGTTCAACGTCCCGCCCGAAGGTGCACCACCCGACGGGAAGAGCCCGTGGCTGGACGTGGAGGCCAGCACCGACATCACTGCCGTCACCTGGAAAGACCTCCCTGAAGGCACCGTCATCGACCTGGTCGACGAGAACACCGGGCATCTGGCCCAGGTCGAATCGCCACCCACGAGCGGGGCGTTCGACATGATCGGCTGGGCCGGGTCGACAGGCACGCTGCCGATAGCCGGCCCAACACGGATCCGGGCAGTACCACGAACCGCGGTAGGTGGAGCATCGAAGGTCACGCTTACGTTGCTCGGAACCGACGCGAACGAACCACACCAGCGAACACCACCGAACTCTACGTGGCCCCCTCCTGTCACCTACGAGTATTGGCTGGAAAGCGAGTGGGGCGTGTGGAACCACCTCGTGTTCCGTGAAGGATGGATCGGTCCTGGCCCTGGCGCTACCAGCCAGAGGGCGAACTTCTATTTGCCCACATACGGCGAAGTGGATCAGGTGCAGGCCGTGGTTGGTGATCCCTCCGGCATGGACTTCATCATCACCGTCAATCGCGGGTCCCATGAGATCTACAAGCCGTACGGCCCTTTCAGTGGAGCCGTCCCCGGGGTGGCCTGGACAAATGTGGCGTCGCCTCCCTACGGGTTTGCCCAGGTCCTCGAGCGGGACTATTTGCAGATCGATATCTGGGAAGGATCCAGTTCGTATTGGGACCAGCCGGGTCCGCCTGATGGGAGCACGACAGTAAAGGCACGCGTTCATATCATCAACGCGTGGGCGCCGGTGCCCGATGGCTGGGCGGGTACGCCAGGATATGAGGTCTCTTTCGAGGGCTCACCGTTTGATTCGATCGCGTACGATCCGGGGCCACCGTGACATTGCACAACGACTGGAGCGTGTGATGCCCAGTTACACCACTCGTTGGGGTCTATCCATCCTCGGGCCCGGCGACTCCCTCAACTCTGACGGTTACAAGGCGCTCGATGCCGACCGCCGGCTCATGGACCGGCTCCTCACTGTTGGCTGCGAAGAGCACCGTCACACCGGCGAGACCGGGCTCGACCGCACCCCCGCGGCGGCACCGAACCTCACCCTCAAATCCGACGGTGGCACGATGTCCGCTGGCGACCGCTACTTCTACCAGTACACGATCATCGACGACGCCGGCAACGAATCGGCCCCCTCCCCCCAGACCCCAATCGACATGCCCGCCGCGCTCGCCGCTCCCGGCGCCCCGACGCTCACCACCCTTTTCGGCAGTGGCGCCCTCCTGCCCGGCACCTACTCCTACGTGCTGTCCGCTTGGGCCGGTGCGAACACGTTCGAGACCAAAGCGGAGAGCTCCTCGGTCGTTACCATCTTCGGCATCAACCCCGGCAGCGTGTCGGTGACCCTTCCGGACTTGCCGATCGGTGCCGAAGGCCTCAACGTCTACCGCAAAGCCCCGAGCGGCCTGCACTACCTCTACATCACCACCCTCACCGGCGTCACCCCGGGGGGCACGTGGGTTGATGATGGCAGCATCGAAGGCAACTGCGACCGCAGCCTTCCGCCCACCAACCGCACCTCCAACGCCAACTCGGTCCTCGTCACGTTCCCCGGTGCCACCCCCGACCTACCCGACGGGTTCACGTGGCGCATCTACCGCAGCACCAACGCGCAGGACTGGTCGCACAGCTTCCTGCTCGACCTCACCCCCTTCGGTGACCCGCCCCACACGCCGCTCGAGTGGACCGACACCGGGCTGGGCACCCAGGGCGGCGGACCGCCCGTGCTCTCCCAGGTCCTTAACTCCCCGCCCAAGATCCGTCTCACCAACGCTGCCGAGGTCACCGGCTTTCTGCCCCCCGGGCTGGTCATCGTTCCGCAGACGATCACGTTCACCGCTCCCGGACCGGTCACCCCTGGGCGCGGCTCGTTTGTCTGGTACTGCGATTACGACGAAGCGAACATCGACCTGGCCCGTGCCTATCTGGGCGTCGACTCCACCCCTGCCGTCGACGACGTCATCGTCGACGTGCTCGTGAGCCGGGCCGGCGACATCACCTGGACCTCCATCTTCGGGACTGGCAACCAACCAACGGTGCCCGCCGGCGAGAACATCGGCGTGCCCACGATCCCGGCGATCGCCGACCTGGCCGCCGGCGACCGGCTCAGCATCGACGTGATCCAAGCCGGCGGGGGCGCAACCCCCACCGACCATGACCTGAGCGTCAACGTTGCGATGCTCACAAGGTCCGGATCTACCGACACCACCTATCCGTGGCTTACACCGTGAAGATCTGAGGGACACTGTGCCGAAGCTCATCACCACCGACACCATCACAGCGATCCCGGCCGGGTACTTCTACGGCTCAACCATGGCAACCGGACCGGGCGTGTTCGTTGCTCACGCTGCAGGTCCTCTCGACCCCACCGAGAACCTCGACGTCCAGGTCATGGTCATCAACAACACCTTGGCCTACAGCGTGTCCATGACAACCGCTGTCGAGCGTGGATACAACAACGCGGGCGTACAAACCCCGCCGTTCGTACTGCCCGACGACACGTGGTTCGCCCAGATCAAGGTGCGTCACGACGCCGCTACCGACCGAGACTTCACGGTTTGGCTGATGCAGGTATGAGCGATGACCTACTGCTGCTCACCGGGGGGGCTGTCCCACCGCTACCAACACCGCCGGTACCTCTGGGGGAAGTGCACCTTCTCGCGTCGTGGTGTGAGATCGTTGACGAGCCAATCTACTTTCCAGTGTATCCCGAGCCCTACGACTGGTTCATCACTGTTCTAACCCCGCTCGGGTCTCCCTCCGACACCGTTGACGTGCAAGGCATGGTGATCCGTCAGGACGGCTACGGCGCCACCGGATCGACCCTCCAACAAGAAGTGGCTCTCTACAAAGTTCTCTCGGTGACCAGCGCACCCATGCTCGAGCCAACCGGGAAGTGTCAACTGTTCATCGCTGCATATCGCGGGCTGGCCTCGAACGAACGCGTCGAACAGTTCGTGAGCGCCTTTCAGTATGATGACGGTGGCCTCGGCATGAGCGAAGACCCCATCCAAGTGAATGTCGCGGCTGCGCAGCAGGCCAACATCACGTACACGAACATCCACCCTGATCTAGGGGACATCTATTACTACGCGCCGATGCCCCCCATGCTGCACACCCACACCTTGGAGTCGACCAGCAATCCCGCTATAGCAACCAACCGGCGCGTTGGCCTCCAATTCTTCAGTGGACCCACCAACGGCTACCTGCGCGACAACGGCGCCTACACCAACGGATATTTGGATCCCGAAATCGAAGATGCCGAAGGATGGGGCAGCGCGTACTACCACACGTTCGTGTTCGGAACCCAAAGCGTGCGATTGCTGCCGACCGACACAACCAATCCTGCCCCCGCAGGCATCGGTCGTGTCCCTGCGGGGACCATATACGGACTACCACTCGGCATCATTGACGAAGAAGGCAACCAGCTCGTCGACGAGAACGACGACACTCTGATCTGGAGGTGACATGGCCAACAAAGAGATCCGCGAGCTCACTCCCGCCTCCAGCCTGTCCGGCAGCGAGCTCATGCCCATCTCGCAGGGCGGCCTGACACGCAGCGCGGCGCTCACCCAGCTCGCCGAACTTGCGCCCGCTGGCCCGCCCGGCGCGCCCGGGGCAACGGGACCTTCCGGGCCTCCCGGCGTTGACGGCGAGGACGGGACTGGTGTCCTTTCTGGCCCCACCGCCCCCACCTCCGACATCGGCGACGACGGCGCGTTCTACCTCGACACCAGCGTCTCCCGCCTCTACGGACCCAAGACCGCCGGAAACTGGGGAAGCGGCACGTCTCTCATCGGAGCTACTGGGGCTCAAGGTCCCCCGGGCATCTCTCAGGGCCAATACAGCTACAAGTGGTCAACGGCCACCACCACCGTCGACCCCGGCCACGGAGTGATCAACGGCAACACCGCCAGTGCCGAGATGTTCACCAAGCTGTTCGTGTCCGGCTACACCGTCACCGACCAGGCCGTCATCGAGCTGACCCGCCTAGCAACCAATGACGAGGTGTACCTCTACGAGGTCGGCGCCGTCACCACGTGGAACATGTATCGCCTGACCGGCGTGCCGGTCAACAACGCCAGTGAATGGTTCGAACTGCCCGTCGCCTACATCAGCACCGGCCCACTCCCGTTCGCCCCATCGAACAACAGCCGCGTAGACCTCCTGCTGCCCGTCACCGGTGAGCCCGGACCAGCCGGACCTCCGGGGGCAGCTTCCACCGTGCCGGGCCCTGAGGGACCGGCTGGTCCACCTGGCCCTGCTGGTGAGCCCTCAACTGTTCCGGGACCGGCAGGTGCCGACTCGACCGTTCCGGGCCCGACTGGTCCAGCAGGCCCGGCGGGGCCTCCAGGTGCCGACTCGACCGTCCCGGGTCCGGCTGGGCCGGCTGGGCCGGCTGGCGCCACTGGTCCTGCAGGGCCACAAGGAGTTCAAGGTGAGGCACCTGCGGGCATGGTGTTCGGTGATGGCATCAACCGGATCGAAGCCGTCACGCAGGCCGCCTATGACGCCCTCACTCCCAAGGTGGCCACAACCCTCTATGTGATCACCGACTGATATGCCTACGACGAAAGGACCCATATATGTTGGTGACAACCAGGTGGCTGGCGAACCACCTGAAACCGTCCCGACTTGGGTGAGACCTGCGGGCTGGCTTCCACTTCCCGCGGTCAACGTCGGCGAGCAGAAGGTCGTGGCCCTTGCGGCCATCTTTGACCACGACTCGAACTTCGTCGCCTTCCGCGCCGCGAGCCTGTTCACGGTCGACTGGGGGGACGGAACTCCACCGGAGAACTTTGGTTCGAACATAACGGCCAGTCACAAGTACGAGTTCTCCGCTCTTGATCCTTCGACCACGACAACTCTGGGCTATCGACAGGCGGTCATGACGGTCACGCCTCAGGCTGGCCAGACGCTCACAACAATCGACTTTGCCGTCAAGCACACGTTGGCGGGCCTGCCGACGGCGATGACCACCACCTGGCTCGACTTGAAGATGGCCGGGGCGTCGGTGACGACCCTCAATGTGTGCAGTGCCAACATCAGCCAGCGGATGCTCCAGCGGTTCGAGTACGTCGGACCCAACCTGATCACCGACTTCGCATCAAAGTTCGCCACCTACTGCACATCTCTCGCCGAGCTCATCTTTCCCGACATGTCGAAAGGGACAACCTTTCAAGGCATGTGCACGGGATGTGCGGCGCTGATCCGGGTGGACGCCACAGACACGCGGGCTGGCACAAACTTCATCAACGCGTTCTTGGACTGCAAGGCCCTCTGCACCGTAAAGATGACGAACATGAGTGCTGGCACCAGTTTCAACACCATGTTTCAGGGGTGCTCTTCACTTCGGGAGATCTCACTCCCCACAGCCGGGTCGAAGATATCCGGGGTCTTGACCATGAACTACATGTTCTTGAACTGCACAGCTTTAAGGGGTGTATCGCTTCCTCACACGAGTGGTGCAACCGGAATGAACAACATGTTTCAGGGTTGTTCTGCTCTCCAAACCGTTGACATTCCTCAGCTCACCGCGGCTACGAATCTCACCTCCATGTTCGATGGTTGCCTTGCCCTTCGAAGCATTAGTCTTCCGTCTACCCTCGGAACCAACTGCAACCTGGCCACAATGTTCCAAACCTGCGAATCATTGGTCGATGTGAACCTTCCAAACTTCGGTGCCGGCCGGACTCTCGATTCCATGTTCGCCGGGTGCGTCTCGCTCAAGTCTGTAGTGATGGCCAGTGGCAACGCAGGTTCCATGGGGAGCATGTTCCTCAACTGTATTTCGCTGCAAGAGGGACCAGCACTTGACATGGGCAACGTCACTTTCATAACAAGCATGTTTGCGAACTGTTCCAGCCTTCGAAGGATCCCGACCTACGATACGAGGAAGGTGGTTACGGCAAATACCGTGTTCCAGAACTGCGTTGCCTTAGAGGAGTTGCCCGCTCTCGATCTTGGAACTGTCAGTGCGGTAAGCAGTTTCGTCAGTGGCTGTACTCGGCTGGCCAGATCGGCCGTCACCAACTTTAAGGTCAACCACTCATATGCCAGTTGTGCTTTAGGACCTGTAGCTCTCAATGAGATATACACGAATCTTCCCGTAGCTTCAGCGAAGACGGTCACGGTCACAGGCAACTGGGGAACAACAGGTGACGATCCGACGATTGCCACCGCTAAGGGATGGACGGTGGCAGGATCCTGATGGCTGCGAACCCAGACCTCTATCTCGGTGACGTGCCATTGCAGAAGGGCAGCACTCCGGTTCCAATTTGGATCAGGCCAGCAGACTGGCTGCCCATGCCTATGGTCAACGTGGGTGATCAGAAGGTCGTTGGTCTCGCCGCGGTGTTCAACCACGAGTCGAACTTCGTGGCGGTGAGATGTGCTGGTGCCTACACGGTCGACTGGGGCGACGGGACAGCACCAGAGAACTTCGCGACGGACGTGATCGCGATGCACAACTGGAGCTACACGAACGTCAACTCGGAATCGTTGACGACCTTCGGGTACAGACAGGTCCTCGTGACGATCACTCCCCAAGCTGGCCAAACCCTTACCAAGGTTGATTTCAATGTCAAGCACACGCTGGCAATAGATCCGTTCTCGGGTCCGTGGCTAGACATGCGCGTGGCTGGCGCCTCGATAGCGACACTCTTGGTTACGAGCAATGGGGTAAACAACCCCCAGCGGTTTCTGGAACGCTTCGAGTTTGTCGGTCCGAACCTGATTACTGACTTCAACTACAAGTTCCAGAATTGTTCGGCACTGGCTGAGCTGGTCTTTCCTGATATGTCGAAGGGAACGAGCTTCGTCCAGTTCTGCATTAACTGCAATTCCCTTCTTCGAGTAGATGCCTCTGACACACGGGCTACTCCGACTCTGGCAAGAGTATTCGAGAACTGTCGATCACTTCGAACCGTGAAGATGGGCAGGATGGATTCCTGTACGAGCTTTCTCACCATGTTCCAGAACTGTCGCTCGCTCCAGGAGATCTCGCTTCCGACAGCAGGGTCGAAGGCTGGTGCCGACATGAGCAACATGTTCCAGAACTGCACCGCGCTGCGAAGGGTGTCGCTCCCGAACACAAACGGGGTTACCAACTTCACCACGGCGTTCCAGAACTGCTACGTCTTAGAAGACGTCGACATCCCAGTGATGTCTTCCGCGGTAACTCTCACTCAGATGTTCGAGAACTGTTGGTCACTCAGACAGATCAGTCTAGGATCAACGGGCCCTCTCGGACCCAATGCGACTCCGTCGAACATGTTCCGCTATTGCTACTCACTGGTGACGGCCAGTATGCCAAACACGCCGGCGGTGGCCTTCTCGAACACATTCGAGAACTGCTTCAACCTGAAGGGAGTTACTCTAAACACAAGCAACACGACTTCTATGACGTCACTGTTCTTCAACTGTTGGAACCTTCCAGAAGGCCCAAGTTTGGACATGACGAAGAATACGATCATGACAACCATGTTTGCCAATTGCTTCGCTCTCGTGAGGATCCCGACATACAACACCTCGAAGGTCACGAGCGTGTCCGGGACGTTCAACACGGCTCCTTCTCTTCCGGAAGTGCCAGCCCTAGACCTCCCGCTTGTGACCAACAGCACCAACTGGGTGAACGGCTGCACCAGGCTGAGCAAGTCGTCCGTAACGAACTTCAAGTTGAGTCACTCCTACGCGAGTTGCACGCTCAACTCCGCAGCCCTCGACGCGATCTACACGAACCTGCCTACGTTCACCGGCATCATCACGGTTACCGGCAACTATGGGACCACCGCAGATGATCCTGCGATCGCCACGGCCAAGGGCTGGACGGTCACCGGGTCTTAAAGGCGTCGGCGGCATTTCGATGGGCGGCTGTGGGGCGGCCGATCACATACGTCGCTGCCGAACGCCGATAACTAGAGGAGACAAGCGACCTAAGAATTTCATGGTCGCCCATGACTCCTCGTAGGCGATTTCTGAAATGGCAGCGATCACCACGTACCCGATCGTCGGCGGTCCCATCATTCGCGGCGACCCGCTCTGTGTGCCTGTGAACATCAAGGTGCAGGGAGTGGATCAAGACGTGAGTGATTGGATCTGGCGGGCTCAGATCCGCCGCTCCTATGACGCCGCGCTCGTCGACGAGTTCACGATCGAGGTGATCACCCCCGAAGGCGGCACGGTCCCCTCGCAACTGCTGCTCAGCCTCGACACCTTCCAGACCGCCAAGTTGAAGACCGGCTTGGTGTTCGACCTCGAGCAGCTCATCGACCACGCCACACCCGAGACGTGGATGACCTGGTGGATTTGCACTGGTATTACCGTGCACAAGGACGTATCGCACGCATGACGGATTCCATCGAGCTCGATATGGGGCCCGGCGCTGAGATCGTTCTCAACGTCATGGGCGAGGTCGGTCCACGTGGAACGGTGGGACCTGCCGGCGACCCGGGCCCGGCCGGAGTGGATGGCAGGACCGTCCTGCATGGGCCGGACGATCCAGTCGATGAAGGCCTCGACGGCGACTTCTACATCAACGAGCTCACCTGGATCATCTTCGGCCCAAAGGCTGCTGACACCTGGCCCGCCGGCGTGCCCCTGGTCGGACCGATCGGACCCGCCGGATCCGCCGGATCCTCGGCGCCCACGACCGTGCAGCTCACAGTCTCCGACCCTGACATTGCGCTCACCACAGGCGACGGTAAGGCCTACTGGACCGTGCCACGGGAGCTCGACGGCTGCGAGGTCAGTGCTGTTGAGGCCTCAGTCATCACGCCATCCACTAGCGGTGCTCCGGCCGTACAGCTCACCAACGTGACCAAGGCTCTGCCCATCCTGTCCACGCAGGCGACCGTCGATGCCGGCGAAGCCACCAGCTATACCGCGACCGACCCGTCGGTCGTCGATATCGCGAACAACACATTGGCGACAGGCGAGCAACTCCGCGTTGACGTTACCGACGCTGGGACCGACACCCAAGGTCTCTTCGTCCTCGTGACCGTGACACCGATTGGAGCGTGATGGGCGTCATTCCTGATCCGCGACGGTGCGAGGTCACGCTCGATGTGATCGGGCAGGTCGGGCCGCGCGGCATCCAGGGAATCCAAGGTGAAACCGGTGAGATCGGGCCCGAAGGCCCGATCGGCCCGATCGGGCCCGAAGGTCCGGCGGGCACGTCGAGCGGCTTCTACCGGCACAGTCAGGCATCGCCGTCGGCACAGTGGCTGATCCTGCATGACCTGAACTATCCGCCATCGATCACGACCGTCGACAGCGCTGGCACTGAGATGTACGGCGACATCAGTTACCTCGACGACTTCCATATCCAGATCGACTTCGCCTACCCGGTGGCCGGGTTCGCCTACTGCACCTAAGGGAGAGCCCTTATGCCCAAGTTCACCGCGCCACTGGACCTGTCTCGGGCCGAGCTGCGCAACGCTGTCACGCAGAACCTCGCGGCCGCGCCCGCCGCGCCCGTTGCCGGTTTGCGCTACTACGACACGATCCTGACCCTGGAGCGCTACTACAACGGCACTAAGTGGATCGACCTTTCGGGCACGCTCGACGCCGCCGACATCACTGGTCTCGGCGCACTTGCCTTCCTTGACCAGGTCGGTGCCGCCGAGATCGTGCCCGACTCGATCACCGACACCCAGATCTCCGCCAGCGCAGCGATCGCCCTGTCGAAGCTGGCCATCGACCCGCTCGACCGGGCCAACCACACGGGCACGCAGTTGGCGTCCACGGTCAGCGACTTCGACGCGCAGGTGCACACGTCTCGTCTCGACCAGATGGCGATCCCCACCGCGACCGTCAACTTCGGCGGGCACACCCTCACCGGCCTCGCCAACCCGACGCTGGCGTCCGACGCAGCCAACAAGGCTTATGTCGACACCATGGCCCAGGGCCTCGACGTCAAAGACGCCGTGCGGGTGGCTACGACCGCGGACATCGACTTGGCCGCCCCCGGCACGGACATCGACGGCATCACCCTCACCGCCGGCGATCGTGTCCTCGTCAAGGACCAGACAGCGGGCGCGGAGAACGGCGTCTACACGTTCGACACGGCGACAACGGCCATGGTGCGGGCCGACGACGCCGATGAGGACTCCGAGGTCAAGACCGGCCTGTACGTCTTCGTCAACGAGGGCCTCGCCCAACAGAGCTCGGGGTGGCTGCTCACCACCCCCGCCCCGATCACCCTCGATACCACCGCGTTGGACTTCTCCAAGTTCTCGGGCGGTGGGAGCAGCTACGTCGGGACCGTCGACCGGATCGACATCATCGGCAACCAGATCGACATCGCCAGCGGCTACGCCGGCCAGCCCAGCATCGACACGGTCGGCACGATCACCACCGGCACTTGGCACGGCACACCGATCGACATCGCCTACGGCGGCACGGGCGCCACCACCGCCGCTGGCGCCCGTGCCGCGCTGGGCACCATCGGCAAGTACCCGGCGGCGGGCAGCAGGACCTTCGGTGACGGCACCCTCAAGACGTTCACGATCACGCACGGCCTGAACACCACCCTGGTCGGCGTCGAGATCTACGAGGTGTCGACCGGGCAGACCGTCTACGCCGACGTGCGCAGAACGGACGCCAACAACATCGTCATCGACGGGTTCGTCACCGCGCCGGCGACGAACGCGCTCGGCGTCGTGGTCTGGGGCTGACCATGGACTACACGCTGCTGACCCAAGGACAGAAAGACCAGATCGCCCTGCGCAAGCTCCTCGACCTTGAGGCCGAGCACTATGGGCTGGAGATGGACGTCAAGGTCGCCATCTCCACTGACGTCCACAACGACAACGTCATCAACGCCCAACAGCAAGTCATCCTGCTCGCCCGGCAGATCAACCTGCTGCGTTCGTGGCTGCTCCCACCCGAACCCGAAGAGGACGTGGCCATCGACGCCTCGGCCAACGGACAAGAGCTGGCCGAGGTCGACTAGTGCCAACGTTCCTGTCGTCCGTCGGGGTGATCGGAACCCCCGCCAACGGTGGTCTGACCGTCGGCACCGACGACACCACCGACGCCGCGGGCGGCGCGTGGTTCGGTACCGACGTCAACCTCTACCGATCCGACATCGGCGCCCTCCGCACTGACGGCTCGTTCTCGGTCGGCAGCACCGTCGATGCCATCGAAGGGTTCCGCCACGGCCCATCAATGCCATCCTGGACCCAAGGCGACGGTTCACCTGAAGGGGAAGTGATCGCCCCCGTCGGCTCGCTCTACTCCCGCCTGGACGGCGCCACCGACACCTCCGTGTACCGCAAGGAGACCGGCGGCGGCGCCACCGGGTGGATCGCCATCACCAACTCGAGCGGCGGCGGTGGTGGCGGTGGTGCGGTGGAGTCGGTTGACGGCCGCACGGGCGTCGTCACGCTTGACGACAAGTACGTCGACGTCACCGGCGACAACATGACCGGGACCTTGTACCTTGACTACGTCAACAACGGCGTCGGTAACGAGAGCGCCCTGGTGCTTCGCCCGACCACTGACGCCGGGTTTGTTCTCGGGGCCGACATATCGGCAAAGTCGACCGCGGAATCGGGCGCCACCGCCATGGGCCTAAGCGCGGGCGTGCAGGTCGACGGGCAAGGCGGAACCGCGATTGGCGTCAGCATCAACGGGACAGGCCCACTCAGTTACGATTGGCAGCTCGCCAGTAGCACCGGCCTTGACATCTGGCATCAGCAAGCAGATTGGGTCGCCCCCGGCATGGGCGTGGCCATCTGGACGCACGGTCCCAACGACCTCAACATCTTCGAGGGCATCGTTGAGGCACGCCAGGGCTTGCGGCTCGGGAGCATCGATGCACCATCGTGGAAGGCCGGCACTGGTACACCCGAAGGCGTTGTCGCTGCGCCCGTAGGGTCGCTCTATTCTCAGACTGACGGTGGAACCGACGCGTCGGTGTATCGCAAGGAGTTCGGCACCGACGCCTACGGTTGGGTCGCTGTCGCCAACTCCGGTGGCGGCGGAGGTGCGGTCTCGTCCGTTGACGGCCGGACGGGCGACGTCACCCTCGACGACAAGTACGTCGACATCACCGGCGACACGATGACCGGCCCGTTGACTGTCGCCGCCGAGTTGTCCGTGGATGGTGGCATCTATGGGGGCGGTGACATTTGGATGGGCGGCTCGCTCATCGTCAACCCTGGGCACGGCATGAACGGCTTCGATTGGGGCAACAACGGCGACCCCATCAATGTCGTCAGATTGGATGGGACCGCCGTCACGCTCGGACAGGCCAGCTACGACGCCAACATCAACGGGGAGACGATCACCATCACCCCGTGGGACGACAATCCCGTAGCGATAACGGCCGGGGGGCTCGACCTAAACCAGCTAGAGCTACGCAATGCCGTAACCCACAAACTCGCCACGCCACCTGGTTCGCCCATTGAGGGACAGCGCTACTACGACACGGCTCTCAAGGTCGAACGTTACTGGGACGGTACCGGTTGGGTCGCAGTCGCAAGTAGCAGTGGTGGAGCTACGGGGACAGCCGGAGGCGTGCTTGCTGGGACGTATCCAAACCCGACGTTTGCTGCGGACATGGCAACGCAAGCTGAATTGGATGCAGGACTGGCCACCAAAGCCACCGACGCCAATGTCGTCCACCTTGCCGGCCAGGAGACCATAACCGGCGAGAAGTCCATCGTCTACGGAATCAACATCGGTACTGGCCTCGGGCCGGTTGCTGAGGGTGGATTAGTTCGTTTTCCTAACAACTACTCGATCGCCTGGCGCAACGCTGCTAACAACAACAACGTGCTCCTAGGCGTCAACTCCTCTGATCAACTTGCCGTTGGTGGCTCTGCCAGCTTTGCCGGGAACATTGACCTCAATAAGAACGAGCTACAGAACGCCGTCACGCACAAACTCGCTGCGCCCCCTGTAGCGCCCGTAGAGGGCCAGCGGTACTACGACACCGCCCTTAAGGTCGAACAGTTCTGGAACGGGACCGAGTGGGTTAGTGGCGGTGGCGGTGGCGGAGCCGGTGGTGTCCCCGTCGGGGGTACGACCGGTCAGAAGCTGGCCAAAGCCTCGGCCACCGACCAGGACACTCACTGGGTTCCGCCCTGGGCCACCAACGCATGGGTGGGACCGGACGCGCCGCCAGCCACCGCGACACAGGGCGACATCTGGTTCGACACCGATGACCCGAGCCTCGTGGACCTGCCGCTCGGCATCGCCAACGGCGGCACCGGAGCAACGACCGCCGCTCTGGCCCGCGCCAACCTCTGGGTGCCGGGCACGGGCAACAGCACGTCAACGGCCGGTGCTCCGACGACGGGCACGTGGAGCCGGGGTGATCAATGGCTCGATTCGCAGAACGTCTTGTGGGTCTGCACCACGGCGGGGACGCCTGGCGCTTGGGTTGGCGCAGCGCAGCACATCCAAACTGGGATCGCCTCGGGGACGACTGATGCCAGTGGTGATCTAACGATCACGTATCCGGTTCCCTTCACTTTCGTCGCTGGCAACACACCGAGGGTCGTAGTCAACCCCTGGAACCAGAACTTGGCAGTCATCCCGTCCGTTCTGTCGAGCGCTACGGCCAACTGCCGTATACGGTGTTTCGGGACTTCGGGGGCGCTCGTTACCACGGCGTTGAGCCTCACCTACATCGCAGTTGGGCCACGAGCATGACCACCATGAAAGTCTTCGACGGCTCCACCTGGAAGGTAGCGAGCCTGCCTGCCGGCACGAACGCCACCACGTACGTCGGCCCTGAGGCGCCGCCCGGCCCGTTCAAGATCGGGGATCTCTGGTACGACACCGACGACGTGAGCACGCTCGTCCTGCCGATGAGCATCGCCAACGGCGGTACCGGCGCGACCTCCGCAGCCAACGCCCGCGTCGGACTCGCCGTACCCGGCATCGGCAACAGCACCGTCACCGCCGGGCCACCGACCAGCGGCACGTACGCGCGTGGCGATCAATGGCTCGACTCAGCCGGCATCGTGTGGACCTGCACCACCGCCGGCACGCCGGGCACGTGGTATTGCGCGCCCGGCACCGAGCTGGCCTACAACCAGATCACCGCCAGTGTGTCGCTCACGAATGGCAGTACCGCGCAGCACATTGTTGTCGACGGCACCTCGCGGACCTACGACGCCAGCCCCATCATCGTTGAGTTCTACGCCGCCCTGTTCTCGTCACCGAACGGCACCGGGCTGGCTGCACTCGTCAACTTGCTTGACGGCAACACGGATCTAGGCGTCATCGGAGAGGTCTATAACGCCGGCACCGGAGTCACCGCCTTCGCCGTGACGGTGCACGCCAGGCGCCGGGTTATTCCGACGCCGGGTGTGCACAACTACCGGATAGGCGGATGGGTGAACGGCGGAACCGGGACCATCTACGCCGCTGCGGGCGGCACCGGGAGCGCCTACTCGCCGGCCTTCGTACGAGTGACCCGAGCATGAGGAGACCGCCATGGGCTCAATGAAGATCTGGACCGGCTCCGCGTGGGAGATTGCCTCGACTCAGGGCCCGGCCGGGCCGGTCGCTGTGGCGTCGGTGGACGGCCGCACCGGCACCGTGGTGCTGACCGACAAGTACCTCCAGCTCACCGGCGGCACGATGACCGGTGCGATCACTTTGACTGACGGTGCGAACCTGGTTGCTGGCATCTCTACCGGCACAAAGATTGGTACAGCGACGACTCAGAAGATTGGCTTCTGGAACGCCACGCCCCAGGCTCAGAGCAGTGGTTGGACCGTGACGGCGGGATATGGAGCGAACAAGGGGTTCAACCCCCAATCCACCACATTGAGCGTTGTGGCTTCGACCTTAGGAACACTCATTGACACGCTCAAGGCCTACGGGCTTCTAGGTTAGGAGATGCTGTGAGCTACGAGTCCCAGGATGAACTGACTAGGGATGAGGTCTTTCGTGGTCGGGTGAGGATGTGTGTGGCGGAGCAAGCGGAGGTATTTGTGAATGACGGGCGCCCGGAGTACAAGCAGCTCGCCAATCAGGCGATCGGTGCTCTGGAGCCGACCACAGAACAGTTCGTGCCGCTCGTAGCTATGGCGCCGGCCATGAGCGCAGACGCCACGGACGGCGCCATCCTTTCGGCGGTCCAGTACATGTGGCCGATCGTTGGGGCACGGTACGTCCCGGCGCCCATCCCACCACCGACAGAGTTGATCCCCTAAAGGGAGCGTCAGTGCGATGGCAGCGTTCGGGCAGCAGCTCTCCAATGTTCAGCACTACTACTACGAGCAGTGGATCAACATTGCGCTCGGCTGGGTGGTGCCACAGGGCAGTAGCGCCAGCAACAGTAACCTCCTGTCGTATTACATGCCTTGGCAGGGCGACATCCTGATCGACGGCTGGGCCAACTGCTACTACGACTCCGGCGCCTCCGTGTTAAGCATGGCCTGCTGGCCTGCATCCAACATCGGTGCGACGACTCTCTGGGCAGGCAATAGAACCGAGACGGACGGCAATGGGGGGTGGCTATCAATCCCATGCTTCGCCCGTTGGGCGAACCTGGCCGCAGGCACCTACTTCACGTTCGGCCTTCAATTCAACTGCGGGGCCGTCAACGGGCGGGCTGTAGCGGACCGCTTCGTAGGCTCGCTGAGAGCGCAGGCGACTTAGATGGCCAAGGCCGCCGGACTACTCCTAAGTGACGAAGAGCTCCCGTTCACCATGCAGCATTACTACACGGGGGGCCCGGGGAACGTTCCCAACTACTCGGACGTCTACTACACCATAGGCACGTTCCAGATGCCTTGGGACGGCCAGTTGTTCGCTACCTTCACGGCGGTCTACTCCTGGACGGGAGGTCATCAACACGTTCAGGCTGCACTCCTCGGGTGCACACCTGGGGTGTCTGACTACAGCATCTTCAACGCCATCTCCACCAAGGCCGGTGGGACACGTGGCTCCATACCTATGCAAGCCGTGTGGAGCAGCCTTGCCAAGAACCAAGTGGTGACGATTGTTGCAAGATGCGGGACCGGCAACGGTGGCATTGTTGTGAACTTCGAGAACATCGCTGGAAGCGTGCGGGCCACACGATGAGGTACGGCAGCTATCTGTCCAACGCGTCGATGCCAATTGGCGAGGCGTACATTCAGGGCTCTCCCCAGGCAACACTTGGTAGTAGCGAGAACATCTACAACGCCGGGTACTACACCATGCCTTGGGATGGACACCTTGTCGTTGACCTGTGGGCTGAGGTCAGTTGGCCGGGAACAAACACGCTCGGCGACGGTGCGGCAGTGTGGCTCTCAGTGCACACCTATTCGGCACTGCCAGTGGGGGTCGGCTTCAATACCGCCGACCTGTGCACCTATCATGACTGTGCTGGCATCTTCTCGTATGCAGGCGAGCTACGAACACATGCCATGTGGTACAGCGTCCCTGCCGGGGTACAGGTGCAGGTCAACGCCCGGCTCTACACCAATATCATCAACTACGTGCGAGTGGCGTATGTCGGTGGATTCTGCAAGGCCGTGAAGACCTAGATCCCACAGGTTGGGAGAGACCCTCATGCACAAAGTGATCTACCTGGTCGTTGCCTGCGGAGCCGTTGTGGCTTTCAGCGCGGGCTGCGATAGAGATGACCCACCGCCGACGACAACGGTCGTCGTCACGATCCCGATCCCTCCGGGCACCGAACCGGGCAACGGCACGACGCCTATGCCCCCGACGTCGCCGACGTCGATCCCTGGGTCGATCCCGGGTTCGGTGCCTGGCTCAGTCCCGGGTTCGCTCCCGCCGCTGGATCAGCTTCTGGACGAGTAGCTCAGAGCCGGCGGACGATGGCGACGATCGCGAAGATGATCAGCACCACGATCAGGATGTAGATCAGCGTGTTCAGCATGGTGAGATCATCGGCGCCGGGTCCGCCGAGAATGAGGGACCGTGGGCGCATCAACGGCGATCGACAGGCCCACGGTCCCAGTGCCGGTGGAGCATGTGCGGACAACGTCCATTGAACTCGACAGCCCGGCTCGAGCAGCGTAGGTGGTCAGCGGGCGCTGAGCGCGGCAAGGCGGACGAGGGTGGCGATCTCGTGGTCGTTGAGGCCGAGCTCGCACACGAGACGGGCGAAGGTGCCGAGGCTGGGGTCGACCGAGTCGGTCTCGACCTTGCCGGCGACTGAGTCGCTGAGCCCGGCTTGGGTGGATAGTGCTCGGGCGGAGAGGCCACGTTGGGTGCGGACCCAACGCAGGATGTCCCCAACTGTGAGCTCAGAACCCAACGCGGGGGTCCCGGGGGGTCATGAGGTGGGGGGCGAGCACGTGTTTGGCGATCACCCGGCCGTCCCAACCCAACCTGACCCCGGCCCATGCTGCAGCCCGGCACCAGCCGATGTCCTCGCCCTGCATATCGAAGGTGTAGTCGACGGCGTAGGCGGTTGGGTTCATGAGCTTGATGGCCATGATCACGTCGACCGGGAATGTGCCTTCCGCGTCGGTGCGTTGCAGGTTGCCGTGCTTTGAGAGTCGGCCCCAGGACGGGAACCGGGTGCCGTTCGAGGTCATGTAGCAGCGGCCGCCGACGGCGTCGAACCGGTCCAGGCATTCGATCATGAGCTTGAGCTGATCGGGGTGCAGGAGGATGTCGGAGTCGAGCGACAGGAACAGGTCGGGGGACTGGTCGCGCACGGCGTGGAGGAGCTGGTTGCGCAGGATGACCATCTGCTCATAGCGCGGCGGGTTCCAACGACGCTCGTCGTTGCCACGGTTGAACGGTGCGGTGATGATCGTGGCGTCGGGCGCGTGGTCGAGCAGGCACTCCCAGGACCGGTCGGCGGGGTGGGCGACGAACGTGAAGCTCGGCTCGACGCCGGCGGTCTCAGCGGCCCGGTGCACATGGGCGAACCAGGTCGGCAAGATCCACTCCCGGCACGACACCGGGCAACCCACGATCAGGTTCATCGGACGTTGTACGTGTAGTTGTCGATCAGCTTCTGGCGGTAGGCGCGTTCGCGGGCGTCACGTTCCTCCCGGCTACAGGGTTCGCCGGTGACGACCAGGCGCAGGCCGGCGTGACCGAGGATCAGTGACGGTCGGAACGTGATGGCTTCGACGTAGCGGTCGTTGTCGTCAGGGATGACGCCGGCGTCGACGAGCCCGTCGATCGCGGCTTTGGCTGCCGGGTAGACGTTGCCGACATCGGAGCGCCGGCGGTCCCGACAGATGGGGAACACTTCGACGACGATCGATTCGAGCGCGGGGATGTGCTGGTGCAGGGCCCGCTGAGAGAACGCGTCACGCCACTCGCGGGTGAGCCGGGCCCGGCCCCGGTGGCCACCGACACCACGCTGGCCGCCGGCGCGCTCCTCGTTCAGCAGCCAGGGCCGGGCCGGGTACATCAGCTCCCAGCTCATCCGAGCCCGATCCGGCCGATCAGCTCGTGCTGGGTGCGGCGCACCAGACGGCGGGCCTCGTTGAGCTCGGCGATGTCTTCGGTCAACAAGCTGGCCACGTGCTCGAGGTCGGCGAGCACTGACGGTGCCGGATGCTCGAGACCGAGGGCTTCTTCGATCATGTACCGGGCGAGCGGTGCCATCGAGCCGCCGCGGAACCAGGGGATCTCGACCCGGGCCGAGCACCGGCAGCAGTAGCCGACGATCAACCCGTTGAGATACTCGACGCGATGCTCGAGCTCATGGCCGTACGTTCCGCAGCGGAACTCACCGTAAAGCTGCGTGGTCCAGCCGGCCTGGGTGCCGGGACGCACCGTCAACTCCTCGTTGTTGGGCTCTTCGTCGCGGGGCTCGGTCACCGTCAGGCTCCTTGCTCCACCTCCCCGACCGATCCTACGACCCAAATGGGGGCGGATGGGGGTTTCAGTTTCACCACAAGTGAAAAGACTGCGGGGGTAGTCGCATTGGTCACATGGGGTTGCTAACTTCCCGGCCATGGCGCTCAGCAACTGGGACACGCTCGCGTTCGAAGTTGACGGCCCGTCGCACTGCGGGGCGGTCACGAACCACGACAACGCGATCCTCAGTCTCTATAAGAATTGGCTGAACCTGGATCGCCTGGTGACCACCACCAGTGGTCCGCCATGGCGCCGGCGCGAGACGCTGCACGAACAGCATGAGGCCACCATCTACGAGGGCGACCTGCGGATCGGGTCGTGGTCGATCTTCGCCCGGCGGGGCCCGCAGAACGGCATCTACGTGATCGCCCACTCGGCGCGGTTGGACGTGGTCGGTAAGCAAACGGACACGGCCATGCTCGTCGGCTGCGGTGTGTACGGCTACACCGATCCGACCGAGGCGTACATCGGCCGGGCCATCGACCTGGGGCTCGACCCCGCCACGCTCATGACCATGAGCGAGCTCGACGTCAAGGGTCGTGACCACCGCACGGTGGTCGGCTACCGCGATCCCGGCGACGGGCTCGTCACGGTCGCCACCGCGGTGCCTGAATCCGAGTGGGTTGGCGTGCAGCCCGAGTCGGTCAACTACCTCAAGGCGTTCGTCCAGGAACACATCCTGAAAGAGTGTGGTTCGGAAGGCTGGCCCGGCAACGCGCTGGCGACGATCCCCTGGGACGAATCCGAACGGGCCAACCAGGGCGACCTGTTCTTCGAGGCCGCGCTCGGTGTCGCCATCGACGTCACCGCGCCCGGCGAAGCCGAGACCCCGCTGCTCGCCCAAGCCGTGCAGGACATGGCGCCGAAGCCCGGTGGCTGACATCGGTGACGGCAGTGTCACGGCCAGCTTGACCACTGCCCGGCTGCACGACCAAACCGGCATGTCCTGGTTCGAGCTCGTCACTGAGATGGCCGCAGACGCTGGCGTCCACGGCCTCACCTCCGAGGACATCGATTGGCTCCTATGGGAGCACACCGCCTGGCCTATCGCTGGATACGACTACGTCTGCCGGCAGCTCGTCGAGCTGTTCGCCGACTGGAAGGGGATGCCCCATGAGTGACGAGGCTGCTGAGCTGGAGATCCACGAGCCGGTCGACGAGGTGCCCGGCTCGCCGAACCCGCGACGGGGCTCCAAGTGGGACGCGGTGATCGAGCGGGCTGTTGAAACCGGCAAGTGGGTGCCGGTGACCAAACCGCGTGGGTTCACGTCAAGCACTGCCAAGTGGCTGCGGGATCGAACCGAAGGCCTGGTCGTCGAGGTGCGCGCCGACAAGGTGTACCTCAAATGGGATCCGGCTGCAGCCAAGGCCGAAGCGACGGTGGAGCCAGAGGAGTGACCGAGGAACGGACCGTCTCCCTGAGCGGTGCGGACATCGACTGGCTCACCCAACACCTGGGCGAGCCGTGGGTCGAACGCTTCACCGACACTGATGGGACCGAGGCTGTCGCCGAGCTCTGCGAAGCGATCCGTGAGCTCACCCAGGGACGTCACCATCTCCGGGCCGACGGTCGGGGCTGCACGTGCGGGTGGAACGGACGTGACCTGCTGCGTCACATCCTCGCGGAACATGAGGATCGCGTCGACCCGGTGGTCTTCCCGATGGCCATCGACAAGTTCGACTGGAGCCGCCCACCGGGCAGGCTCATCAAGACCTGGGGCGACGCCGGCGGCCTCACCGACGAGGACATCGCCACGTCCTGCGAGCTACCGGTCGAGATCTACCGGGCCATCATCGCTGGCAGCGAGCAAATCACACCGGAGATCGCCCACAAACTGGAGACCGGCACGCACACGTTCCCGGCGAACGTCTGGCTGATGCTCGAGCGCAACTACCGAGCCGCGCTCGTGGAACGGGCCCACCAGCCACACCACTGACACGTCACGTCAGATTCGTCGCGGGGTCGCGAGCAAACCCTCGCGCTGGTGTTGACTCTTCGATCGTCGCAGGCTGATCCCTGCGCAGGCTCGGAGAGGATCGGAGATCGTCGCAGGCTGACCCCTGCGCGGGTGGGACGGTCACAGTCGTGGATGGATTCCACGCGAGCTTGGCGCCATGTTGGTTGTCGCAGAGATCGCTTCTGCGCGAGCGGCTGGGTGTTTCGGTCGTGGGCTGGCTTCCACGCAAGCTGTTCATCAGACTGCAGCAGAGACCCACTTCGATCTAATAGTTGTAGGTAGCGGGCTGCATTGCAGTTGGGGTTTGCCAGTAGCATTGCATTAAGACCAACTGAATGTACCCGGAACCAGTCATGGATGCGCTCCATGCTGCGAGTTGCGAGCCGCGAGTAGCGGGGGTGTCTCTTCTGTAACTGTGGCGATAGCACCACCGGTTCTGCAGTCTTCATTGAGTGGTATTAGAAAATCGTTGACGAGGGACGATGTCAACCGGGGGGGTTGAGGGGGCGGGGCCCTGGAGCGAAGCGAGGGCCCTGGAGCCCCCTGCAGCCGCACGTTCGCAACCCACCATGAACCGCAAACTGCCAACTGACTTGCTGGGGTGAACAACCGACAACAGCACTGAGATAGACGCGCTCGGTTTCCCAAGCGAGTCTGCAGCGATTCTGTCCCTGGGGCGGCTTACGGAGCCAGCTTCATCCCGACGTCGCTCGGGCTCTGGTACTCGGGGGCTCTGCCCGCACCGGGTTCTCGCGTCCCGGCCTTGACAACCCCGCTTACCGCCTTCAGTTCTGTGCGGATCTGTGGCGCAGGGGTATCGTCCTGCACGCATTTTGGGGGGGTCTCCGCTTGTGGCCCCGACAACGGCAGCAGCCGTCGTGAGAGTTGCCCTCACGCTGGTGGTAGGAGGAAGCGTAGATCGAGCAACTGGCCCCCGTTACGGATTGGGGGGTATTGCCCTGCGCTGTTCTCCGCAGCCAGTGCATCTCGGTCCTGCAGCCGTCGGTCTATCCTGCACGGCATGGCCGCACGTGGAGTTTCGTCATGAACCGGACGGAGATGGTCGACATCATCTCAAGGCAGCGCTCGGTCGATGCGCCTGTCGTAGATGACGTGCTGCGTGCGTTTCTCGACCTGGTCCTCTTGAGCCTGGCCGTCGGTGAACCGGTCACGATCCGCGGGTTCGGCAGGTTCGATCAGAAGGTGCGGCCTTCAGCGCACCTGAGGCACCCGCGTACGGGCGCACCGATCGAGACGGGGGAGCGGCGCACCATCAGCTTTCGGCCCAGCAAGAAAGCAAAGGTGGCACTCAACCCTTTGTTGAAGGGCACCGACCCGAACCGGTCCGTCGACCTTATGCCCAACGACGCGACGGTCGTCCTGGATGGAAACGCATCCCAACCGACCGGGTACACCGGCATTTCTGGCGGCGCGCCGATGAGCATCACCGTCTGACGCTCCACATCGCTCAGGCTGCAGCCGAGCTCGACATCAGCTACTTCACGCTCGTCGACCACCGCGACCGGCTCATCAAGCAGGGCAAGCTGCAGCTCATCAAGAAGGGCGCCTTTGGCCAGGGCACGTTCCGTGTTGTGTGCCCTGACGGTGCAGAGGATGACCTGGGCGTCGACCGCACGCCGGAACAGGCTGCCCGCAGGGTCCTCCGCTGGAGCTGAGGGTCGCGCTAGTGTTCGAGTGACGTGGCGGCTCCGGGGCAGGTCCCTGGTGTCTACCCGACAGCAGACACCGGCCCGTCCTCCCATGCTGGGACGGGCCGGTGTCGCGCCGAACACCATGCGCGACATGCACAAACGTGTGCCGCTACGATGCTTGGTGCTGTTTGGATAGACACCAACGACATCGGGAGCCACCTTGTCGAAACCGTTCCATCACCCGGAGCAGATCCCTGGCGAATCAAAGCGTCGGGCTGAAGCAATCCTTTGGGATCTCTACCTACAGGGACCCGTGGAAGACCCAAAGGGCCAGGCGACCAACAAGTTTGCTGATCGCCTGAAAGCGGCTGGCTGGCCCATGTCGACCGCCACCATCAACCGCATCGTCAACGGTTTCGGCAACCGTGGTGGCAACGAAGGCAACCTGTACCCGTACGTCTATATCGAACGGAAGCTCAACGGGAAACGGACGCTCAGCATCTCACTTGTTGTCGACCCCGACGAGGTCGCGTTCCCGGACAACCCGTTCGAGAACACCTATCCCGACGTGGCCTCGCCCGAGCCCCGCAAGGCGCCCGAGCGCACGCCGGCGGTGAGCGACACGAAAGGTCCGCCGGTCTTCTTGGGCACTGCGACCCTGGCGCCGCGCAAGCCCCGCAAAGAGGAACACGACGCCGGCGAAACGTTCGCTCGTCAACGCCAGTTCGAAGGCGCGGCCCCGGAGCCGGAGCCCGAGACCGTCGATGTTGGGCCGGTGCAGGTCGAGCCCGAGCCAGAGATCGTGGCCGAACCGAACGACGATGTGATCGTGCTCGACGAGGTTGAACCTGAGCCGGATCAGCCTGAAGAGATCGAGGACATACCTGAGGTCGAGCTCGGCGCGCTCGAGCCCTACCGCAACGACACCACGGTGCGCACCAACGGTGCGGTGCCGCAGGACGAGGACGAGCTCAACCTGGACGACCTGGGCGAGCTGCCTGACGACCTGTTCGCCGACCTGAACGGATCCCGTCCCCAGACCGCCATGGAGATGGTCTCCGCGGCGATCAGCCTGCTCGCGGACGCGCAGGCCGCCCACGCCGGCGAACAGATGCACCTCGCTACCGACGTGCTCGACCGCCACATCGACGAACGACTCGGTGAGTACCGGCTGTTACAGGATCGGCTGTCACGCATGGAAGCCAAGCTCCGCCACACCGTCGGGCAATACGAGAAGGTGGTCGGTATCGCCCGCACGCAGCGCAAACAGATCATCGCCCTGCAGCGAGAGCTGGCGAAACACCGGCCGAAGGCCACGGCGTCGGCCTGATGCTCATCCCCGTCAACCCCTCCCGTGCGCTGGCCCGTTCGAGCAGACGCAAGCCGGATGCCGACCAGCGCGACGTCCATCTCGAGGTGATCCCCCCGAAGGGTGGAGACGTCAAACGTGTAGGCAAGGCAAAGGCCAGTGGGAGAACAGCGGTCTTCAACCGCAAAGGTCCATAAGAACTCCTGTTCAACCGCAGAGTAAGCAGTCCATGTTGGCAAACTACAGATATGCCTATCACTGCAGATGAGTTGTCGGTGTCCGACAGCAACACACCCGATTCTCGGCCTGAGCCGCAGAACACCACCGCCACCAAGGTGCGCATCATCGAATGGGTCGAAGAGGTCCCCCAGCATCGCCGGGTCAGTCCTTTCGACGCCGTTATCGACGAGGTCCGCCGTATCGCTGATCCCAACCGGATCGCCAAGATCGAATGGGAGGAGAAGCCCATCTCCCCCAACAAGGTCAACCAGTTGCGCAAGCGCTACCCCGATTGCGATTTCAAGCAGGTCACCGTGCCCGACGGTTCCGCCGAAGGCAAGCGTGAGACCTACGTCTCGTACAAGGGTGACAGCACTGCGGCATGACGGACGAGCCGTCCGATGATGAGGTCGAGCTCATCTATCTGCCGTCGGACGAAGCCAACGCCGGCCACAAGAAGATGGCGTTCGCTGAGCTTCGCAAGCAGGGGTGCTCCCACCGCGCCCTCAGCTACCACCAGCACTACGACAGCTACTTCTGCGAGACCTGCGACATTTGGGCCGAACCGTCCTGCACCGATGTCCGCTGCCAATACTGCCGCCAGCGGCCCGTCGTGCCCAGTTTGGTGAGACACCGCTGACCCCGACATAGCGGCCTGGCCGCTATGTCGGGGTCGTGTGTTCAGCCCTCTTCGTCGCTCTCGTCCGGCTGCGTTTCAGGTGGTGCCGCCGGCGGGTCGACCGGCGTGTCGGGATCCAGCCGGGGCGCTGGATCGGGGGCCGGCGCCGGCTCGGGCCACGTCACGTCCGGAGCATCAGGCGCCGGCGAATCCGGTCGGTCGGGTCGATCGGGCCGCTCGGTCTCGGGGTACGACATCGGGAACCTCCAAATAGGGGGATGGAAAGGTGAAGCGGAAGGCACGACATCATGCCGTCGTGCAGGCGGACATACGAAGCGGTCTGTCGTCGTCGCCAACTGCGACGCAAGTCTCACAACCTGTCACGGCTATGTCGCCGTGCGGATACCGCGGTGCGAGTCGTAGCCACCTGTAGTGTGTCATCGCTAACCGCGATGCTGGGGTGATATGCGGTACCGCTAAACCGCGGTACTGCCAGAAGTAGTGTCATCGGACTGTGTACCCGATGCGGCGTTTGTGATGCAGGTCATCACTGCGGTGGCGATAGCGCGGACTTCGGCTTGGTCCGAGATGCGTTCGCCGTCGTTGCGGCGGCTGGCCACGTCAAACAAGGCGTCTTCGACTGCATGGTAGACGTCGGTGTAGGCGACCTCGGGGGTGGGGAGCTTGACCGGGGCTGGCCGGGCGGACTGGCGGTTCGCTCCGGTGGCGACCAGGTCGTAGCCGAGCTCGGCGAGGACCGTGAACCACAGCTTCATCGTCGACTTGATGCCTGCCGGTTTCTGGCCCAAGTAGTCGGCGAGCTCGAGCCAGTGCTGGTCGCGGATGACATCGATGGCCGGCGTCCGGTCCTTCACGTGGGCGGCAGCCATCGTGCCCCGACCTCATCCACATGCCACACCGGCGTCCCGGTGCCCCACGCCAACGAGACCATGTGCTCGGTCCCTCCGTTCGGCCTTGCCCCGAAGTCGTTCTTGAACGCGACCACAAGATCCGGCTTCACCGTCTCGTGCATGTCCTTGTTGCGGATCGGGCCGGCGGCCCGCCCGAACGTCGTCCAGTCGGCGGCGTGCTCGAACTCGGGCACGCCCCGGTCGAGCGCCCAGTGTTTGGCGCAGCGATCTGCGCCGGTGGCTCCGCCCTGGTGGAGCTCGCCGATCGTGAACCGGTCCAAGTTCTCGCAGACCAGTGGGTAGTTCGGCCAGTAGCGGTCGCCGGTCACGATCACCACCAGCACGCGGCCCCGAAGCAGCTCGTCGGGGTCAACCAGGGTGGCGGTTGCCAAGGAGGTCGCCATCGGACGTGGCGCAGCCATAGCCAGCACGAACCGCGATCATAGAAGAAGTGCATGTCGTTCGTGGCGGATCTTCGGGCAGGCAACCCTGCATTTGATCTGAAGAGAGAGGATCTCCCGCGATCATGCCCCGAAACCAGGGGTTACATCGAACTGAAATACGAGCGAACATTGGTTGTCATGACTGCGCCAATGGATCCCGTTGTCGTGTACGAGCAGACACGGCGATGGGGCAATCACGTTCCTCGCATCGGGGTTGAGATCCGCAGGAGATGGAACCGCTGGATGATGCGTCATGGGGGCGGTGATGAGTGCCGGTTGCGGTGCATTGCCCTCGAGCACGGTCTCGATCATGTCCCGAAAGCTGAGTGAAAGCTGGCAATCGAAAGAACCGGTACTCGAGGTGGGCTGCGCTAGGGTCTGACATGTAGGGCCCGGAGCGCTGCACCTGTGGTCCGGGATGTTGTCGACGCGACGATGATCCTCGAACGTCGGCAACGGCCCGCCCTCCGCCATGTCTGCTCGGCCGGGCGGGGGGCGGGCCGCCCAACGCCAGCGCGGAGGTGTGTCCGCGACGATGGAAAAGTTGGATGGGCAAGTAGATCGACTGGCTGTCGCGGAACTGGTCCTCCGCGCGGGAAGCAGGATGGGTCGTCCCGTACCTGGCGCAAGCAGTAGTCGTCAGGCCCTGACGCTGGGTTCACATCTCGTCGCCACGACGCTCGGGGATATGTCGTCACGCCCGTGACGCTGGTGCGGTGATGATCTCCGAGTCGCCGGCCGATGACCATTCGTCGCCGGTGTCCCCGACGCAGGCGTCGCATTGACCCTGGCCCCCAACGGTCACCGGTCTGCGTCATGTCGGTGAACGTCGGGGGCCGGAGCCGTGCTCGCGTGGACGAGACGTTTGAGCGCGCCCAGGAGGCGCGTCGACCGTGTTCCGGTCGCTCAACGTTTCGCTCGCCGAACGGTAACGGGGGGACGGTCGGGACACAACGACCAGAACAAACTCAGGTAGGTATTGCCTCTAGTGGGTTCGTCGCGAGCCGTGACCTCGCGCAGTTGTGGTCCCGAACCCTAACCGGGCAATGCCATTGAGCGCATGCACCTTCCTGGTAAGCTACGCGCAAGCAGCACGACGCCAGATCGTGACGGCATGGTTTTCGTCTCGTGACCAGATCCGGCACCCGAGTCGTGACCAGATGCGTGCTTCTGAAATAGTCGTGACGCGGTGCCTTGTTCGCCAGCACGGAGGCCAGTCCGTGACACCCTTGGAGTGATGAGAGGTCCCTGTAGCTCAGCGGATAGAGCGCCAGCCTCCGGAGCTGGAAGCGCAGGTTCGATTCCTGTCGGGGACGCTGCCAGCACAGAGGATCTGTGACTGATCCTGTGACGATCCCGTGCCTGCATGGTGGCATTCGAACCATGACGGTGATGTCAGTGATCAAAGCCAGCACGGAGGTCCCGTGACATGTCGCCCTTCACCTTGTGGACCAGGAACAAACGCCAGCGTGGTGGCTATCCACGACATGACACGGCTCCCTGTCCGGCGGGTTGCCGGAACTAACTGTGATCACCTACGAGCGCGGACGTGTCCCGCGACTAGTTGCTGGTTCAGGTGGCTGGGTGGAAGCACTGAGCGCGACCATGAGGGGTCGCGACACCGAGTAGGGAACAACCCTGTACGGCGGGCAGAGCCGTGACCAGCACAGGCGCCAGCGCAGCGGTGAGCTGCGACGAGCATAGGGATCCCACCAGCGTGGCGTTGGCCGCGACACAAAGTCCAGCAAAACCAGAGCGAGCCGCTGGGCTGCCAGCGGCTCGGCTCCGATCGCAAACGTCCGACACGGTACGTGTTAGATGTCTGTAACAGGCATCAGGTATGTTAGCTGTTCAAGATGTGCGATACACGTGATCGGGTCAGACCCAACAGCTCGGCGATCTCTGACTGGGTCATGTCGCTGCCGTCCAGCACCTTACGGATGGCATCCCGCCGCATCCGAGACAGCTTGACGAGCGTCTCGGTGTGCGAATCGATCTGTGTCTGGATCTCGACGACATAGGCGATGGCGGCACGCTGGCTCCTGGTCGTCACCACGGGTCCCTTCGCTGCGAGGATCGACCGCCACACCTCGGTCTTGTCAGCCATCGCGCCGGCGGATGGTGCACCCGCACTGCTCGAGGTGCTGTAGGAACGCGTCAGGCACCGACGTGTCGTAGCCCTCGCTGTCGGGCGCGCCGACCACGACGACCTGGCCGACGACGAAGTCCGCGAGCGACAGGCCGGCCTCATGTCCCATCGCGGTGGCGACGTAGTTCTCTTTGAGCGGCAGGCTCTTGCCGTCTTCGTTCAGATAGATGCTCGCGCCCATCGGCCCGCGGATCGCCTGGAACTGCCCGCCGACCAGGTCGCTGATGAACTCGCCGAACTCCGCGTAGGGCGGAGCCTGAAGCAGGTCGAGCGGGACCCCCGGGTAGAACTGCGCCTCGGACGGGATCACCAGGCAGAGCGGGGGAGCGGGTTCGTCAGGCATCGCACCAGGATGTCACGGCTGGTGGTTCCGGTTGCGTAGCTTGGCGAGATCCCGCCGCACGGATTGCATGATCACGACCCGCAATATCACCGCCGCGGCCGCGAATGCGATCCATACGCACCACGCGGCCGGTTGCCCGTGGGTTCGTATCAGTGTGATCGTCGACGAGATGAAAAGTGCCAACGGCATCATGAACGCGTACGCGACCTTGTTGACGATCCGTCGGTGCAGGTTGTCGTCCGAACGCTCCGTCATGAGCGGCGCCGCCGGCGACGATGGGCGCTGTGGCCGGGCCGGCGGCCGTCGCGGATGTCGGTCATGCAGCTCGGGCAGTAGGCCAGGTAGGTCCCGTCGCTGTCCTGTACGCACATCGGCATGATCATCTCGAGCGGGGTCATGGCCTCGATCCCGCAGCCGGGACACCGCAACGGGCGCCACTCGTCGGTCCCGATCCTGATCCCCGTGGTCGGATCCATGTATGAGCCGCCCCGGCGCATCCTCGATCCCTCTACCGCCAGAACGCCAGCGAACCTGAACGCTTCGTGTTCGTGTTCGTGGGTGCATCCGAGACGGCAGTGAAAACAGTCTTCCGAATGTTCCATCGACATGGAGCGTAGCTCACTGCCTTCGGGTGCACGAGGGTTTACCGTGCTGTTTGAACTCGTCGTGAGCCGTTCTCACGCAGGTCGTGAGTTGCCCTCACGCTGGCGGTAGGAGAAACGCCGCGAGGTCGTGAGCATGTGCCCTCACGCTGGCGTCGAAGGGGGTGCTGAGGTCGTGAGCTGACCCTCACGTTGGCGGTGTCGCGGCTTGCCGTCGCGCTGGTCGATCTTGAAGGACTTGTCGCGGTCGCTCACCGCGCGGAGTGTCAAGAAAATGTCACGAGCCTGGACTGCCACGTGTCACGAACCCTCGTGCTGGTTTAGCTGCGGCATATCCGCTGTCGTGGGGTAGGGCCCACGCTCTCATAGGTGATGTCGAGGTTCAGGCCCCTCGCCGCCAGATCTTGTCACGAGGACCATGTGCGCAGGTTCGTCACGAGCACATCCCTCGTGCAGGTACGGATCAAGTCGGGGGTCGCGGACAATGCTCCGCGCGGCATCCTCATCATGAGGTCGCGGATCCCGTCGCAGAAGCTCCGCGCTGCTGTTGGTGGCGGGGCTGGACGATATCGCGGGCCGGTTGCGCGGTGGGGGATTTGGAGCTGCCAGGTCCCGGGCGTGATGTGTCGTAGCACGATGACAGGACCTGGCAGCAAGGAGAGGGTGGTGGTCCCCGCTCCCGTCCCACCGACTGTACTAGAAGCAGGCGGCTCCGTGTTGTGGCAGTTTGGTGTCAGACCACCGGCGGAACCGGCTGGTGTTCGGGCTTGGGGCCCGGATGGGCCAGCAGGTCGGGCACGATGGCCGAGTTGGAGCCGTCGATCGCCTTGATGGTGTCCCAGCCGAAGCCGGCCAGCGAGGCCAGGTTGACGCCGACGAGCACGATGCCCCAACCGTTCAGCGTGCTGAGCGGTTGGCCGTTCACCAGGGTGTTCTCCGCCCAGTCCGAGCTGGCGGCGGCGAAGGTGACGCCGATACCGACCAGCCAGGCGACGAGCTGGGTGACCACGGCGTTGATGTCGCCGCTCGTTGCGTACTTCACGAGATCGACGACCTTCTTCACCAGGGCCGTCATCAGTAGCAGGGGAACGAAATCCATGGGGCGTTCAGCCTCCTGGGATCGAGGATGTTGATGCTCCCGATATCGGCATGCCGTGTGGGCCCTTCTCACCCATGGACTGAATTCTCCGTGCGTCACAGGTCGATGTCTGAGATATGGCCAACGGATGGTTGCCTAGCAACAAGTACGAGCACCTCGAGATTCTGGGGTGTACCGGCCCTGGCACCATGTATGACGGCTATGCCTGGTGCTTTGTCCTACATTCCACGGAAAGCCCGCCCGGGAGTATTGATGGGATCAACAACCTGTTCCGGGCGAAACCCTGTAGCGCACCCCACATCACCATCGATCCGATGGGCACGCGTAGACGCGTCCAATACATCCCGTGGACCTGGTCTGCTGCTGCGTTGAAGGGTGGTCAGGGTGGATTTCAAACGAACCGTGGGCGTGCCGTCCAAATGGAAATTTGCGGCTACACCGACGAGACGCGCCTGTGGCCCGACGACGCTCTTTACCAAATCGCGGATGTGATCGCGGACGTCATCAACGACGGCTGCCCGATCAACCCGCATAACACGCCGGACATGAGCCAACTTACGGGAACGTTGGCCAGAGCATCGGCCGCGCAGCGCATGACGGGCGAACAGTTCAAACAGTTTGACGGTATTAGCGCACACGTTTATATGCCTTTTAACGATCATTATGACACCGCGTGGATCAACTCTTTGAGGATTCGCGACCTGGTGCTCGAGATCCTGCGAGGCCAGGGACGGCCGATCCCACCTCCCAGTGGGGGCGGCGGATACCAGCCGCCAGTACAGGACGGGATGTTGCAAGAAGGGATGTCCGGGGGCGTCGTCAAGATGCTCCAGGAGCTGCTCGAAGGCATGGGCTATGACGTCGGCGAGATCGACGGCGTGTTCGGACCCGCCACCAAAGCCGCCGTGCAGGCACTCCAGCGCGACCACGGGCTCGATCCCGACGGGATCGCCGGGCCGTTGACCATGCAGGTCATCTCCGAGGCCTACGCCTGGGCCCGCCAACCCACGCCCGCACCCGGTCCGGCGCCGGCGTGGCCGGGCCGGTACCTGTTGCTGTCCGACCCGATGATGAACGGTGGTGACGTGAGCCAGTGGCAGGGCCAGATGGCCAACCGCGGTTGGGCTCTCAGCGTCGACGGCTGGTACGGGCTGGAGTCGCTCTCGATCTGCAAGACGTTCCAGGCCGAGAAGGGGTTGCGGGTCGACGGCGTCGTCGGACCAAGCACGTGGAACGCGGCATGGGCCGCGCCTGTGACATAGGGGAGACACGATGAACCCACGGCGACTGCTCATCATTTTGGTGGCAGCGATCTCACTGCTTTCGGTGAGCTGCGCTCGACAGCTCAACTCTCGCGACGGCCTGCCCGTCGGGGTCCCGGTGGACCTCAACGATCTCGGCACGATCCTCAGCGTCGATTACGAGGGCGACGTTCCTCACGCCGTCCTGCTGTCCGAGGCGGACGGGCTCAGCACGCGGATCGACGGCCCCGACGGCGCGGGCTTCGTCCCCACTGCCTTGAACCAGTTCAGCACCATGGTCGGTTCCGTGATCACGGGCTCCGGGCGCGAGGTCACGTCCCGGGCGGCGGTATGGATCCGCGGTCGGGGCATCACCCTCCTGCCCCTGCCCGAAGGCACGTTCCAGAGCTGGGCGACCGACGTCAACGAACATGCCGAGATCACCATGAACGCCTACTCCCCGGGCGGCTCTCCCGCTGACGGTGCCTACATCGTCTTTGGCATCAGCGCGTTCACCGGAGAGCCCCTCAAGTTCGTCCGCCTCCCCGAGCCGATCGGCATTCCCAACGGTCGGCCGACGGTCGCCGAGGCCATCACCGACGGCGGCGTCGCCGTCGGGGCATCGGGCAACGGGTCTGCCGCCGGTCTCGAACGGGCCGTCGAGTGGGAGCGGGCCCTCCGGCCTGGCCGGTTCCTTGAGACGCGTGGCGTCCTCTCCCATGCCCTCGACATCAACGAGCACGGCACCATCGTCGGCTACGGCGTCACCACCCCCGGAGAACCGTCCCGCGCGCTGTCTTGGCTGCAAGGCCCCGACGACCGGACCCTCATCGACCTCGGCCCCGGCCTGGCCAAGTCCGTGAACGAATCCGACTGGCTCGTCGGCCAGGACACCTCGACCTCGCCTCCGACGGCGGTGGCGTGGTCGGCCCGTTTCCGGACCAGGTTCCAGCTCGGTCAGCTCAGGCCGGGCACCGCGTCGATCGCGTCGGCGCTCAACAACCTCTCCTTCGCCGTCGGTGACACCGGCGGGTTGTCCACCTACTACTCGCTACAGCCCGACGCTCCTTTGAACTGACCAGATCGGACTGATAGAGGTGCACTGTCGCGAGACCCTCGCGCTGGATGCTCCATCGACGTCGCAGCCAAAACCGCTGCGCGGGCGTGGTGGTTGCAGTCGTGAGCAACCCTCACGCTTGGTTGGGAATGACGCCTCGGTGTCACGAGACCCTCGTGCCGGGAGGTGAAGCTCCTGTCGTGAGTTGGCCCTCACGCTGGCGTAGGGATGTCCAGTCGCAGTCAACCCGCTGCGCTGGGTCACGGTTGGTCGTCTTCCATATCGGCGATGAACCGTTCCAACGACCGTGTGCTCTCTCGCACCCGGCGATGGTTGAGGACCATGAAGGCTGCGGTGAAACCGAGCATCACGATGAGCAACGGCCACGAGACGGTGAGGTGGGCGAGAGCGGTGGCGCCGAACAGAAACGCGCTCACTGTGAACCCGCACTGCACCACCAGGTCGACGGTCTCGAGGTCACCGACGCGCCAGTCATGCCACGACGAGGCGCCCATGTTCAGCAGGTTGGTGCCCACGAGGATGAACAGCCACGGGAGCGCCAGGCCGCTGGCGAACACCGCCAAGATCGGCACCGTCACGAGCGCGACCAGGAACAGGACCATCATCACCCGGCGGTGGAGCTCGCGTCGGCGTGCCTGGGCTGCGGTCAGCTCGGCGTACTCGCGGTTCTCGGCCTCATCGTCGATGGCTTCGAGCGGCGTGTAGCCCTCGCACAGCTCGCACACAGTGCACCCGAGGTCGGGCTGGGCGATCCCGTAGACGTTGGTCCCGACGTGCGTGACGCGAGCGTGCGTGCACGAACAGGCGGGCCCGGACTGCACGAACGGGTAGAGGCGGGGATGCACGCCGGCCAGGCTAGCAAGGTGCACGTGGCACGTTGCGGTTCTCCGGGCGGGCCTCCAAGGATCCCTTAGGGGACCAGCTTGCTTGGGCTTACGTCAACGGGCTGCATGTTGTAGCATGGTGGGTGGAAGCAGTTTGGTCACGCTCTCTGCTCCCACCCTGCTCCGGGTCCCGGCCGCGCCGTATCCATCGCGGTCGGGACCCGGCTCTGCTACTCGGGCGTCTCGCCCAGTCGGGCACGGAGCGCGACCAACGCTGCCTCCAGACGCTCCACCGTGGTGCCCTCAGCCGCATCGAACTGTTCGGCCAGCCAGCCGATCTGCTCGGGCTCTCGCAACCACGTCACGGCATACATCCGCGAGATGTGTTCCGTTTTCTTTCGAAGGCTCACGTCGATCGCGCGGAGGCGTTCGTCCAGCGGAGGCGTGCCGCCGGCGGTCGCGATCTGCTCTTCTAGGCGGCTGCGTACCCCACTCCACATGGTCAGGCTGATCTCACCGTTGTCGTAGCTCGCCTTGTACTCCGCGTATCTTGCGCGCAGCGTTGTCAGGTCTTCGGTCATTTCGGCTCCGTCGAAATCGGCGTACTCGGTGTCGCGGTCCACTCCCGGTTGAGCTTGTCGTCCCACGTTCCCGATCGGACGCGGCTGGCGGCCCGACAACCACGCCGTTCCCCGTCGACATGAACCCAGCGATTGTCGTCCGAGCGCACGATCGCATGGCTGCAATGTCGGCACGGGTGTTGACGTTTGAGCTCCCTGGCAACTTCCGCTCGGGCGATGCCCCGGCGAAGGATCGTTGCCACTTGCTCCCGTACGACCGGGTCCTCGAGGATGAAGACCTTCTCCTTCTCGGTCACGAGCGCGCTGCTTTCGGGAACAGTCCCTGTATGGCCGTTGCCGCGTCCTCGTAGGTCGACTCGGGGTTGATCAGCGCCATGCTCGCAGTGGCCTGCATCACCGCCATGCCCCAGCGCAAGCGGAGCGCGTCCGTCGGTCGCATGTTCGCGGCCATCAACTCCTGGCTGGTTTCCAACAGGTCGTTGATCGACTTGAGCGCCCGGGTGAGTCGGCTCCCGCGATCTGTCGGTGCGTCGGGACCGAAGGCCGTAAGCATCTTGTCCACTCCGTCCCACAGCAGCTCGTCGACGGTGTCGCCCTGAAGCGCGGCCTGGCACTGGGTTGCGACGTCAGGGGTGACGCTCGCCGGGTCCCGCTCCCACCGCCGCCAGGTGGCCACGCTCACCCCGGCCTGTCGGGCGGCCTGGTCCTGGGTGAGGCTCGCCGCCTTTCGCTGATCGCTCTGAGTAGTCATGTCTCGCACGGTAGCGATCCACGGGCGGAACGTCAACCCTAGCTCAGAAAGTGACCACACCACCACGGTGCTGCGGCAAGCATCGCGGAACCGCACCTGAAGTAACGTGCCCCCACGACCTCCGTAGGGTCTGGTGGGAACCGGAGCCCCAGCACACGCTGGGGCTCCATCGCGTCCGTCTCAGGTCTCGCAGGCGATCCCGTCTTTGTCGCCGTCGAGTCCGGCCCGGTAGCCGGGCTGGCCTTTGGCCATCGGCGCGGCGCCGGCGGCCTTGGCTGCCGCGCAGTTCGAGTAGTACGCCTCGGTGACCGGCGGCGGGGGAGGGGTGGGCGTGGTCGGCGGTGCCGGCGCTGCGGTCGTGGCCGGTGCCCCGGTGGTGGTTGGCGCTTTCGTTGTCGTGGTCGACGGAGCTGTGGTGGTCGTCGAGCTCGAGGTCGTGGTCGGCGCCTCGGCCGTGGTCGGCGCGACGGTGGCGGTGCTGACGACTTTGGTCGGTGTGCCCGCACAGCCGGCCGCCACCACCAGCGCGAGAGGCAACCACCAGTGTTGACGCAAAGTAGCAAAGAGGTTCATGTGTGGAGGGTAGGGCGTCCTTCAGGTGGCGGCCAGTAACGCTGTCGAACATCTGACGCCCCGTCTCGCCGATACATCGGGCCATGAACCACGCCCGCTATCTGCTTCGACGCTGGCTTCTACTCGTGGGAGCTCTCGGCCTGACCGTGGTCGCGCCGACGAGCGCGTGGGCTCAGACCACGACCATCAACCCCACTGACCCGAGCGGTCCGTGCCTGATGCCCCTCCCGTACAGGCCACCGTGGTGTCCACCGCCCAGCTCGAGCACAACCGCGCCGACCACTGGGCCCACAACGTCCACCACCACCACGACCACCACGACGGTTTCGGTAACGACGGCCACGACGGTTCCGAGCTCGTCGACCTCGCTGGAGGCCACGACTTCAACGACGCCTCAGACCTGTCCGGGCGTGTCGACGACCAGCTCGACGCCCACGGCGATCGTGAGCGGCCGGCTGCCGGTCACCGGATCGACCAGCGAGCTGGCGATCGGGGCGCTCCTGCTCTTCGCCGCCGGCGCTGTGGTGACCCTGTACGCCAAGGCGCGCAGGACCTAGCGCGCCTGGTCGACGTACTCGTCGCCCAGGGCGTAGAGCAGGTTCTTCCTCCCGAGGCTGTCGACCCGCAGCAGCGTGTCGGTCGACACCCCGTAGTGGTCGGCCAGGATCACGATCTCTTCGACGCGCCAGGCGCGGGTTCGGCCCTCCCTGGCGAGAGTGTGGGACAGCGATGACGCCGGGATCCCTAGGATGCCGGCGAGCTCGCCCTTGCTCGGACCCCGGCGCTCGAGGAGCAGGCGCACGATCGCCGTCACTGACTCCTGCACGGAACCCTTAGGGGTCATATTCTCGGGTCTCGGGATCCCATCGGTGGAGCGTAGGCACGGGGGGCGTAGGCGATCGGGGAGGGCGCAATTCTGAGCGTGAGCTACAGCCCCTAATTGCACTACGTTTGCACGTGACTGACGTGCTGACCTGGCCATTTGAACAGTGCTCATCGGCCCAGACTTGGAAGGCAGGGGCTCTAGCCATTGAGCTACACCCGCATCGAGAACCGCCATTTCAAGGGCTTCTGAAGCCATCGGGTTGGTTTCCTCGTGAGCACAGAGCATACTACAGCCCCTAATTACCGATCAACCCAGAAGGACCCCGGCCGTGGCCAAGCCCATCGATTACGACGCCCTGATGGAGAGCTTCCTCTCCGACAAGGGCCGCAAGAACCCGTCGGGGAAGACCGCGGGAACCTACCGGACGAGCCTCACCGAGCTGGGCACCTGGCTGGGCACGCTGCCGCCCGAGGCGGTGACGGTCAAACGCAAAGGCACCCGCAAACCGGTCGTCGTCGAAGTCGGCGCCATCGACGAGATCGCCGAGATCACCACCGACCACCTCCGGGCCCACATCAGCTACCTGCAGACCCGCGACCAACGCAACGGGGGGCGCAACGGGTCCCAGGACCGGACCGGGCGCAAGCTCAGCCCCGGGTCGGTCAACAACAAGTTCCGGGCCATCCAGTCGTTCATGACGTGGCTGTTCGAGAACGGCGAGTTCGAAGACGACAACGGTCGCAGCGTCAACCCGATGGCCGTGCTGTCCGCCCCCGACCTCGTCGAAGAACCCGTTGAGGCGTTCACCGTCGAAGAGGTCCGGGCGCTCGTCGGGACCTGCGGCAAAGGCCGCCGGCGCCCGTTCCTCGACGTGCGCGACGAAGCGATCCTGCGCCTGTTCTTCGAAGCCGGTTCCCGCCGCGGCGAGATCGCCAACGCGCAGCTCCCCGGCCTCAACACCGACACCAGGGTGCTGCGGGTCAAAGGCACCACCACCAAGACCCTCATGGGCCGCGACGTCCCGTTCGGGGACCACACCCGGGTGGCGATCGTCCGCTACCTGCCCGCCCGCGCCCGGCACCCCCAGGCCGCCAAACACCCCGACGCCCTCTGGCTCGCCCCCAAAGGCGTGCTCACCTCCGGTGGGCTCTACCAGATGATCCGCCGCCGCGGCCAGATGATCGGCCTCACCATCCACCCCCACCAGCTCCGCCACACCTTCGCCGGCATCTACCTCGACAACGGCGGCAAAGAAGAGAACCTCAAACGCATCGGCGGCTGGCAGTCCGACCGCATGGTTCGCCGCTACACCCGGGCCAACGCCGACAAGCGGGCCCTCGCCGAACACGCCGCCCTCGCCCTCGGCGACCTCATCTGAGCCTCAGCTACAACCCAAAACTGACGGTGGTCACCTGCATGCGAGCGCTGTGCTACCGATAGTGGCTGGAACCACTACGCGTGAAAGGGATCTCCGATGGGCAAAGAAGCGCGGCGCAAACGGGACAAGAAGAAGGCGAAGAAGGCGAAGCAGGCCAAGAAGGTGAAGCAGGGCGCTGGTCGTCGAACCTACGATCTGAGCGACGAGACGATGGCGGCCCTGCGCCGGCAGCGCCAGGCCTTCGAGGAGCGCTTCGGGCGTCCGCCCGGCCCTGACGACCCGCTGCTCTTCGATCCCGACCTCGACATCCCCACGGCGATCACCCCGGTGAAGATGGAAGCGGCGATGACCGATGTCCTGACCCGCGCCGGGATCGACCCGGCGTTCATCTACGCCCACCAGCACACCGGCCTTCTCCTCACCGAAGAGAACGTCGACCTTGTCAGCGACGCCGACCGCCAGGAGTGGGCCGACGCGATCGACCGCTACCACCGGGCCCATCCCCAGCCGGTCGACGACGACGACATCCGGGCCGAGATCCGGCAACTCTGCGCCATGATGGTCGACCTGATCGTCACCGACAACGGCGAAGCCTTCTTCAAGTTCGTGGAGATGCTGCCCAGCGACGAGGACGATGACGGGCTCACCGTGGCCCTCATGATGGCCACCCTCATGGGTTGGCTGGTCGGCGCCCGCGACTTCCCGGTCGAGCACACGACCATCGACCACGCCATCGAAGCGGCCCAGGAGCTCGCCCCGGCCCTGGCCGAGAACATCGACGCCGTCGCCGGCCTGCTCCGTTCCACCCCGAGCGACATGACCGTCAACGACATGGTCGAGAAGGTTGGCGACGGCCAGGTGCTGATCGTCACCATGATGATCCTCACCGCCAGCCTCGTCACCGCCGCCGGCTA
>Ga0070672_100000141_pt1 | contig 38703 bp, 34 predicted proteins | sample KBSM13metaG_FD_66151 | JGI IMG/M metagenome (GOLD analysis project Ga0070672, IMG submission 66151) | Miscanthus rhizosphere microbial communities from Kellogg Biological Station, Michigan, USA - KBS M1-3 metaG | ecosystem: Host-associated > Plants > Roots > Rhizosphere > Soil ... | reverse complement strand
GTCCCGCCAACGAAGGTTGGATCAAGCTGTGGTACGTCATAACGGCGGCGGTTTTCGCTTTGCTCGGCCTTAATCTCTTCGCCCTCTTCGGTTAGCAGGGTCCGAGCTTACGGGTATAAGAGCTTCCGAAATTACAGACTGCGGCTCCTAAGCTGCTGTGCCTGAAGAACTTTTCAACCCTCCCCACCATCAAGTGAGGAGAGCCTCAAACCGTTTGCCCGGTGCCGTCCGCACTCACATCGGAAACGGCTTGTTTTTGGGTCGGGGTGAGAGGATTTGAACCTCCAACAGCCGGCACCCAAAGCCGGCCCTCTACCAGGTTGAGGTACACCCCGAAGGACTAGTTCGGCCGAAGCCGAGTCAATCGTCCGCGAATCGACAAACGGCACGGACGATTGAACGTCCCGCCAGCGGCCTTTCGGGCCACGGGGAGGGATCGGGTCGTCGTCTGGGTCGTCATTGGATTCGGCGCACGTAGTAAGCGATGGATCGTGGAGGAGCAAGGGCGATTTCGGCAGGGCCCTTCTGGCAGCGTCCGGGGCGTCCCTGAAGTACGCAGATAGCGGTCCCGAGCTCGACCTGCCGACGGGTCGGCTTCGAGGTCGGGAAGGCTGTATTCGTCACCGTCCCAGCCCGAAGACCGAACGCCCACCCCCTGGTCCCTGCGAAGGGCAGGGGGCAAAGGCCGAGCCCGCGAAGACGACACATCTCAGTCGGGGTGCACGAGCTGCGCCTGGACGAGCTCGTAGTACGCTCCGCGTTGCGCGACGAGCTCAGCGTGCGTGCCTCGCTCGACGACCTGGCCGTCTTTCATCATCAGCACCAGGTCCGCCGTCAAAATTGTGCTCAAGCGGTGGGCGATGACGATGCGCGTGCAGCGCATCTCGTCGAGGGTCGCTTGTACGCGGGCTTCGGCGATGGAATCGAGCGAGCTGGTGGCTTCGTCGAGCAAGATGATGGCGGGTGTGTGCACGAGAGCTCGAGCGAGGGCCAGACGTTGGCGTTGTCCTCCAGAGAGCGCCGAGCCGCCGTCGCTCATCAACGTCTCGTACTGCATGGGCATGGCCATGATTTCGTCGTGAATGCCGGCCGCTTTGGCCGCGACGATGATCGCTTCGAGCGGGAGGCTGTCGTCGGCGAGGGCAATATTGGCGCGCACGCTGGCCGCGAACAGGTACGGCTTCTGCACCACGACGCCGATCTGCCGGCGGACAGAGCGTGGGTTGAGCGAGGCGAGGTCCCGACCGTCGTAGCTGACTCTGCCGTTCGTCGGCGCGCACAGCGCTACCAGCAGGCTCGCCAGTGTCGACTTTCCCGATCCCGAGGGGCCGACGATGGCCACGAATTGGCCGGCTTTGACGGTCACCGATAGCTCGCGCACCACGAAGCGTGAGCGCTCGCCGTAACGGAAGCTCACGTCTTGTAGCGCGATGGCTCCGGAGAGCGCGGGGCCGTCCTGCCGGTTCTCGCTGCCAGCTTCCGGTGCGGTGTCGAAAACATCGTCGAGTCGATCCAGGAATGTGCCGAGGATCTGCAGTTGCGAGGCCGTGACGACCAACGCCCCGAGCGGCATGAGGAAACCGATGGCCAAGGCGTCGAGGGCCAGCATCGAGCCCATCGACAGCTCACCGTCGAGCACGCGAGCCGCGCCTAGAGCGAGCACCGCGACTGGCGCCGCCAGCCGCAACGTCGCGAGCAGGCTGTCGACCACCGCTGCCAAACGCCCGCGCGCGAGCGACGTATTCAGGGTGTCCACGAATAGATTCGACCAAGTTTGAACTGCGCTCGGCTCCACGCCCATGGCCTTGAGTGTCTCGATGCCATTCAACATCTCGATCTCGTAGGCGCGCGATTTGGCCTGGACGCGCAAGTCGTCGGCCATCAGCTCACCGCGACGCGCCCAGCTCACCCAAAAAACCAACAGCTGCAGCAGACCGAGAACGACCGACACGGCGGCAAGCGACGGGCTCAGCGCGAGCAGAGCGAGCAGGTAGAGGATGGCCATGCTGCCATCGAGCAGGGTCGACAACAAACCGGAGGTCAGCAGCTCACGGATGGTGCTGTTGCTGTTCAGCCGCATGAGCAGATCGCCGGCCGAGCGGCGCTGGAAGAACACGTACGGCAGCGACACGAGGTGCTCGACGAAGGCCATCGACATGGCAGCGTCCAGCCGCGTGCGCAAATGCAGCAGCAAGTTGCTGCGGGTAAACGTGGCTACGAGGTAAAAAACGGTCGTAAAGAACGCGCCGAGGCCGAGCACGCCGAGCAGATGCAGGTCGCCTCGCGGCACGACCGAGTCGACGACCGCGCCGGTGATGATCGGGGTCACGAGCGCGAATGCTTGCAGGGCGAGCGACAGCGTGAGCACGCGCGCAAACTGCCCCCCCCGGAGCACTTCGCTGAAATGATGTGCGATCGGCCGCGGGCGGGCCGACGCGCGCTCGAACGTCTCGCTCGGCTCGAACGCCAGCGCGACGCCAGTGAAGGCGCGTCGGAATTGCGCGAGCGAAACGCGTCGGCGCCCGCTGGCCGGATCCAACAAGTGCACCCAATCGCCGCGAACGCGCTCGAACACCACGAAATGGTTGAATTCCCAGTGCAGAATCGTGGCCGGGTCGAGGTGGACCAGGTCCTCGACGTCGATCTTGAGCCCGCGAGCGCGGAGCCCGTGCTGGCGCGCGGCCACGAGTATCGCGTACGCGTTGGCACCGTCGCGGTCGACCCCGATCAGATCCCGGAGCTCCTCGCGACGGACGTGCCGGCCGTGGTAGCCGAGCACCATGGCAAGGCTTGCCACGCCGCAATCGAGTTGGCTGACTTGGTGGATGAGCGGGATTTTCTTGTGGCTGACGACCAGGTGCAGACGGTCGAGCGCCGCCCCGGTGAGGCTACCTAGTCCGGGTGCTCGTTCAACATCAGCCTTACTCATGGTGCATCTCCGAAGAGCGCGCGCAGCGCAGGGATGAGCAGGACCAAGATGCGTTCGCGTTTGAGCGAAGCGTCGGCCTTGCCGGACATGCCGTCCACGTAGTGCAGTCGCTGCCCGTCCTCCGTGAACGTTTGCGTCGTCAGCGTGCCCTCGACCAAGACGAGCGGCCCGCTGACGTCGACCGTGTCACCAAGGTCGGCGCCCAAGAAGCGTCGCACTTCCGCCGGGCCGACCGCTTCTTCACCGATGGATACGATGGTCGTCTCCCGGTAAGCAAAGCGAAACCCCGTGAGCTCGATGCGCAGCGGACCGCCGACGCGCAGCAGCGGCCGATCGTGCGCCGGTAGCATCGCGACCACCCGTGCTTTGGCGCCATCATTCGCGAGCGCGAGCAACGAGCCGCCTTGGGCCACCACTTGGCCGGCGTGGATGCGGACGTCGGTGACGGTACCGTCCGCAGGCGCAAACAGCGACTGTTCTGCGACCCGCCGCTCGGCCAGGTCGAGAGCGGCGCGTAGCGCTACGAGCGCGGTCCGTGACATGTCGTCGTTGAGATCGCGCAGCCGCGCGCGCACGCGGTCGTCGTATTCGCGCTGCACGCGCGCCAGCTCGTTCTCGAGCGCTTCGGCGTGGAAGCGAACTAGCAGCTCGCCTCGCTTCACCCGCTGTAAGGGTATGACTCGGACCTCGGCCACGGTACCGGCACCGAGCGCGGTGAGCTCCGTGCGGCCGGTGACACGGATCACCATCGGTCCAGTCGAATAACGATGGACCTTGCCGAACAAGCCGAACGCCAGCGCGACCAGCACGACCGCCATGACCACGTTGTGCGCGTGACGGATCGCGCCCGGCGTGGAGCGAAGGACTTCACCGGTCGCGCCGCGCCAGCGGAAGTGGTGCATGGCCTCGCTTCTGAACAGGCCGTCAACCGGGGGGGGCACGGGCTCGGTCATGGTGCGGGGCTAGCCTTTGTCAGCAGAAATACGTCGGCAGACGCGCCTACGAGCGTGTTCGCCGGCACCCCAGCCACGTCCGCCTCCACGACGAACCAGCGCGCCGCGACGTCTACCTCGGAGGACAGTCGCCGGACGATCGCCGTGACGTCCCCGCCCGTGCCAGGCGCGACCGCACGCACGGGCGTGCCGATGTGCACCTGGTTTGCGCGCTCCTCCGGCAAGGCAAAGCGCACGATCATTTCGCCGCTGCGCACGAGGCGAAGAATGGGCCGGTCGGGCGTGACGTTCGCGCCGGGGTCGAGATAGCGCGCGACCACCACGCCGTCGAAGGGTGCCCGGACCAGCATCTCGTCGCGAGAACGCACGAGCCGGCTGACGGTGGCACGTTGACGAAGAAGCGTTGCGCGCGCGGAGGCGGCTCGCAGCTCGGCCACGCGTCGTGCCGCGCTGGCGGCGGCCTGCTCGGCGCCAGTCGCGAGCCCAGACTCTCCGAGGTTGCGCTGCCGCGTGTCGTTGTCGATCGCGGTCGCCGTCAGCGAGCCTGCCACCTCCAGCTCCGCGCTCGCTTCGTCCGCCTGCAAGCGGGCGACGTTGAGCTCGAGCTCTTGGGCGCGCGCGTCGAGGCTGGCCACGGTCTGGCCGGCTCGGACTCGGTCGCCGATTCTGACCTCGATGCTGGCGATCCGGCCGGGGCCGAGCGCTGCCACCTCGGTCGCCTCGCGCGCAACGAACACCCCCAAGAAGTCACGCTTGGGCTTGGCGTCGGGTGGCGCGGGGCTCGGCGCGGCGCGCCGCGCCGACTCGAGCGGATGAGCGGCGGATGCTGCGCGCGCGATTCGCTCGGCTGCCACTGGCAGGGCGGGCCCACGCAGCGCGAGGGCGGCAACCCCGGCGAGCGTCGCCAACCCGATCATCACTTGCAGGGCGCGGGGCACGCTCACTCCGCCGCGACCGACCACTTGGCGGGGGGATTGTGTCGGGCGTACACGGCGTAGTCGAAGTTGTAGGGTTGTCCATGGAGGTCATCCCGGAGCAAATCCGGGCGTTCGCGCACAGCGTCTTCGAACGTGGCGCGAAAGGCCTCGACCAGTGTCTCGCCGAGCGGAGTGAACAGACCGCTGCAGTTGGTGCTGCCGATGTCCAGCTGCATCTTGCGCACGATGAAGGCGAGCCGCCCGCGCAGCTCGTGCGCCTGCCGACCTGTCAGAACAGCGCCCTCGTCGAGCCGACGGAGGCAGCGGACCATGGCTCGCTCCGTGTATAACCCGTGCAAGACCGTGTACAGCGACCGCTGGTCGAATCCACCAGCGATTGGCGCGTCAGGATCGGCCACGAACAGCTCGCGACGGCGCACGCTGATGGCGTTGAAGATGACGTGTCCGCACTGGTGAACCAGCTCGTCGACGAAGAACACTTCATCGTCGTGGTCACCCGCGTTGAAGCAAACGACGCCGTGGGCATTCAGCGTGGCAAAGTTGTTGACGCGCGGATAGCGGAAGACGAACACCTGCCGGGTGGCGCGCAGCAAGAGCTCGCTGTACGCGGGCTCGACCTCGTCGATCAGCGTGAGCGCCCGCGCCATGGCCGGTCCGTGAGGCGCCCCGCTGCTCGGCACCGCGCCGTCAACGCGCGCGCCGTCGACGTCGACGAACGTGACATCGAGGAGCGGGTTGCCCTCGCTCAGCAACTCGAGCGTCGTATCCGGGATGAAGGCGCACGGGCTCAGCGAATGGGGCACGCGGCGGCCGGCTTCGTCCTCGAGCGCGACGATGCCGTCGGAAGCGTCCCAATGGGCCGTCAGCGAGAGCGCCGGAGACGCGGTCAGCAGGTGGCCGATCTGCGGCAGATAGGCGCGTCCGCAGGCGTCAGTTTGCACCGGGAACGCGCCTGGGCGCGCGGCGAGGGGAACGTGACCGAAGGCGAGCTGCGCAAGCTCCATGCGCGGCGGCTTGGCGAAGAAGTAGGTAAAAAACAGCGGCTCGAGAAACGCGGCGTCCCCCGCTTCGGCCAGCGCGTCGTGAATGTCCTGATCTTCGTGGGCGACGAGCGTTCGCATTGCCCCGGCGAGCTCGCGCTGTCCCTCCACGAATTTTGCTTGGCAGTAGGCGAGAAATTGCGAATCGTTCACGGCACCCTCCGCGTCGCAGGATTGGCGGGAAACCAGACCCGGGTCGTCGGCACTTTGAGTTGCACGACAACCCGGGTCCGATCAGTCGTTCAGGCCTCTAGCAGCGCGTGGCAGCCGCTCTTGTTCTGGCCACCGGCGATCTGCGCCATCAGATCGTCGGCGATCTCTTTCGAGAACAAAGCCTCACGAACATCCTTCTTCTCAGACTTGTCGGACTTCTTGCTGTTCCAGATTTTCATGCTGTCCTCCTCCTGCGGGTTCTTGCGAGCCCGGTTTTTCCGATAAAGTTCGGATGCTGGGCGTCAGTGCAACCAGCGGGCCAGGCGCGAAATCGCGGGACAGGTGCGTGTCCGTGCGTGGCCGCCCTACGACCGTAAAGAAAATGAACGGTCGCGTTTACGAACGTACACATTCTGTACGCCGCCCGCTCACTGTGAGCACGAGCTGTGCGAGGTCGAGGCTGCGTCTTCGGCGGCGCGCAAGGCATTCAATGCGTCGATCTCGGCGCGCAGCACGGCGCGACATTCGCGCACGCGTGGCGGCGTGGGGATCTGATCCTCTTTCAACTTGTCGTAGATGGTTTCGCCGGCGATATCGAGCTGAAGAATGCCGTGCAAACCAGGCACGAGCAGGGCCGCGACCTGATCGCCCCCCTCGTCGTAGAGCTCCTGCGCGATCCAGGCTGCGAGGCCGAGATAGCCGCAGGGAACGCAGTAGTAAATTCGCACATCGACCATCGGCTTGAGTTTCTTCATCATCGTCTCCCTCGCATGGACCGCCGTCAGGCTGGCGGCCTCAGCGCTCAAGCACGAGCGATGCCGCAGCCGAACAGGCGGGGGCACGAGCTGGCTCAGCTCTTGAATGAGGAGCAGACATGCTGGCGATGCGCTCCTCGATTTTGTGTGCGGCCGTTGCGGTCACGCTGCTATCCGTAGGCCTTTTTCGGGTGAGGCGCGGGCCCGCGCCGGATTCGCCACCGCCCATTGCCTTCGTGGACGTGACCGTCGTGCCGATGTCCGGCGGGCCGCAGCTGACGCACGTCAACGTGCTGGTGCGCGGCGATCGCATCGAACGGATTGGAGCGGAGGCCCCGCCCGCGGAAGCGAAGCTGGTCGACGGCCGTGGCAAAGTACTCATGCCGGGCTTGGTCGACATGCACGTTCACCTCCCGGCCGAGGCTGCTGCTCCGGACGTCGAGCGCATGTTGCTTTTGTGGCTGCTGCACGGCGTTACGGCCCTGCGCAGCATGCAAGGAGCGCCGGCACATCTAGCGCTACGCGCGAGCTCGCGGACGGGCGTTTTGCCCTCTCCAGAGCTGTTTCTGGCTGGCCCTCCATTGCAAGAGGAGCTCACCCCCGAGGCAGCGCGCCGGCGCGTGCGCGAGCAAGGCGCGGCGGGCTACGACTTCGTGAAAGTGATCGGCGGTTTCGATCGGCCGGCCTACGCCGCGCTGGTCGACGAGGCTCGCAAAGTCGGCCTACCAGTCGTCGGTCACGTGCCCGAGGAGATCGGTATCGACGCCGTGCTCGCCGCGCGACAACGAAGCATCGAGCACCTGATGGGCTTCAAAGCAGCCGCAATGACCAGTGACTCCGCGCTGGCAGAGCTGGCCCGTCGCACGCGCGCCGCAGGCGTCTACAGCTGCCCGACGCTCAACTACTTTGCGACCTCGGCTGAAAGCCTGACATCGCTCCAGACGCGTGCCGGTCTCCAGTACGCAGCCCCGGTCGACGAGGCTGACTGGCTGGGCAAAGCGCCACCCACCGAGCGCGCCCGCGAAGCACTCCAAAGGCTCCGCCGGGAGGTGCTCGCTCTCCAGACTGCAGGCGCGAAGTTGCTGGTCGGGTCCGATGCCCCGGACGCATTCAAGCCGCCGGGCTTCGGCTTCGCGCAGGAGATGCGGGAGCTGATCAAGGCCGGCATGCCGACGGCAGCGATCATGACAGCTGCCACCCGAAACGCCGCCGAAGCGCTCGGGCGGGGGCCGCTCGATGGAACCGTGCAACCTGGCGCGATTGCCGACTTGATCCTCGTGGCCGGCGATCCGCTGCGCAGTGTCGACGATGCAACCCAGCCTAGCGTGATCGTGGTTCGCGGACGGCTCTGGACGCGGGCCCAGCTGGAGGCTCGGCTCTCGCGCATCCCTCGCTGACAAACCGAGGACACGCCCCTGCTCGTGAGCCACTGGCTACGCTTTGGGACGGGTGCGTCTTGTCGCTGGCACAACCCGAAGCGCCGCCAGCTTTTTATAGAGCGTGACTCGACTAATCCCGAGCAGGGCGGCAGCCTGCGTCCGGTTGCCGGAGGTCACACGCAGGGCGACTTCGATCGCCCTGGCTTCGAGCGAGGCCAGACTGTCGGGCAGCCGAACGACGAACGGGTCATCTAAGGGCGCAAGCTGCAACGGAGGGGCGCTCGTAGGCAACAGCAGATCCTCGGCGGCGACTTGGGGACCATCGCCGAGCAGCACGGCGGACTCGATGACGTTGCGCAGCTCCCGCCAATTGCCGGGCCAGCTATAGGCGCGCAATGCCTCGAGGGCAGAGGGTGTGAAGCCCTGTACTTGGCGGTCGGTATTGGCCGTGACCTCCGCCAGGATCCTGTGCGCCAACAAATCCAAATCGCCCGTGCGCTGACGCAGACTCGGCACCTCCAGGCGGACGACCGAAATTCGGAAGTACAGATCCTCGCGGAACCGTCCGGTCGCGATCATCTCGGTCAGATTGCGATTGGTGGCGGCGATGACTCGGGCGTGCAACTGGCGCGTCTGGTTCGAGCCGAGGCGTTCGAAACGACGCTCCTCCAACGCGCGCAGCAATTTTGCCTGGCCCGCGGGCGGCAACTCCGCGATTTCGTCGAGGAAAATCGTGCCCTGGCCGGCGGACTCGAAAATCCCGATCCGCGCTCCGACGGCCCCTGTGTATGCCCCCCGCTCATGACCGAAGAGCTCGCTCTCGAATAGATTTTCGGGGATGGCGGCACAGTTGACGACCTGAAAGGGATGCCGCGCACGGCAGCCGACGGCGTGCATTCGTCGCGCCAAGCGACTCTTGCCGGTCCCGCTTTCACCCAATAGGAGCACCGTGGTCGGTGCGCTCGCGAGCCGTCTGACGAGCCGGGCGACGTCCCTGGCGGCACGCGAGACTCCCGGGAATGCCGCACCTCCCACGGAGCTCGGAGGTTCTTCGTCGCCGTTCACGGGCGCCCCTTGTTCATCAACGGTCCCTAGCGTGGCACCCCAGCCGCGCTACCACCATAGTAAATAGCCCAACGACCGCCGTGTCATTCACCGTCATTCGTTGCAGCGGTCGATGAAAACGATCGAAGCCTTCGGCACATCGTCATGCAATTGGATCGATGATCCGAGTGCGAAGCTGCACGCGAGAACATCGACCACACCGACGACAGGGCGCTATATCGCAACACTTGGTCGACGGCTTGTTCTAGTCCAGCTTCCGCACGATCCGGCTCAGCGTGCGCAGCATCTCGATCGCCTGCCGTTCGACACCCGCTAGGTCGGGAGCGACCTCGATGCACGTGAGGCAGAGTGATCGGCCTTCCGAAGCTTCGCGCAGGGGGACATCGGCACGCGAGCAGCCGTCACAGGCATAAGGATCGGGCTCGTCGTCGTCAGCCACGCTTGACCCGCTCCCGGATCTTGGCATTCGGATCGAATCCAGGGACCGGGGGCTTCACGCCTAGCCGGCTTCCCACAGCCCGGACGAGCGCCTTCGTGCTGGTGTACTCTCCCACGAGAATCCCCAACCGTTGGGTCGCCTGCTCGGCCTTGGCCCATGCTGCCTCAAAGGCGGCGCTTCCCGAGCGCGTTCGGACGATGCATCGATAGGCGCCCCTTAAATCGCCCCCGATGGCTCTGAGCTCGTCGAGCTCGATCGGTCCGGCGTACGGGGCCCACTCCAGATAGAGCGCACGGGCGATCCCCAGGACATCTCGCAGGGTCTCGATGGGGTTCACCTTGCGCACGCCCTTGGGCTAGCGAGTCCAGGCACGGGCGGCAAGGATTTCGAGTAGTGCTCGTTGCGGCGGCTTTCAGTCCGGGATCGGTTCGAGCGTGACGTCGAAGTGGATCGGCGCGCTGCCGGCTTCGACCAGGCGGTCCCAGGGGAAGTAGCCGGGCTTTTCGATGGTGATGCGGTGTTTGCCGGCGGGCAGCTTGACGCCGCGGGCGGCGACGTAGCCGAGCGGGCCGATGTATTCTTCGTCGATCGTCACGCTGGCGTCGCGGGGCGACTTCGGGTCGCGTTCGAGACTGAGTGAGACGGCTGGCCGCTCGGCGCCCAGCACCTGGCAGCTGGTGAGCGAGAGGACGAGGAGCAGCGCCAGCACGCCGGCGGCCAGGAACGCGACGTACGGGGTGAGGCGTCGCAGGACCGCGGCCAGCGGAGACTCGGCGGTCATTCCCATTCGATGGTCGCGGGGGGCTTGGAGCTGATGTCGTAGGCGACGCGGTTGATGCCTCGGACTTCGTTGATGATGCGCGCGCTCATCTTGGCCAGCACCTCGTGCGGCAAGCGGGCCCAATCGGCGGTCATGCCGTCGCTGGATTGCACCGCGCGGATCACGCAGGTTTCCTCGTAGGTGCGGTCGTCGCCCATCACGCCCACGCTACGTACGGGCAAAAGCACGGCGAAGGCTTGCCAGACGGAGGAGTACAGGCCCGCGGAGCGCAGCTCCTCGTCCACGATCGCGTCGGCTTTGCGCAGTACATCGAGGCGTTCGTTGCTCAGGTCGCCGAGGCAGCGCACGGCCAGGCCCGGGCCGGGGAAGGGGTGGCGCCAGAGCACGTCGTGCGGCATGCCGAGCGCTTCACCGACCGCGCGCACCTCGTCTTTGAACAGTTCGCGTAGCGGTTCGATCAGTTTGAGCTTCATGCGCTCGGGCAGGCCGCCCACGTTGTGGTGGCTCTTGATCACGGCGCTCGGGCCTTTGACGCTCACGCTTTCGATCACGTCGGGGTAGAGCGTGCCTTGCACGAGGTATTTGGCATTTTCGATGCGGCCCGCGTGCTCGTCGAACACGTCGATGAACAGCTTGCCGATGATCTTGCGCTTCTTCTCGGGATCGGTCACGCCCGCTAGGCCGTCGATGAACAGCTTGCGCGCGTCGACCGGGATCAGGTTCAAATGGAAGCTCTCGCGCATGGTGTGCACGACGCTTTCGAACTCGCCCTGGCGCAACAGGCCATTGTCGACGAAGATGCAGACCAGGCGATCGCCCAGGGCCTTGTGGCACAGCACGGCGGCCACCGAGGAGTCCACGCCGCCGCTCAGGCCGCAAATCACCCGTTCGTCCGCGGCGACGGCTTCGGAGATTTTGGCGATCGCTTCGTCCACGAAGGAACCGGGCGTCCAGCTCGGTTCCAGGCCGGCAACCTCGAACAGGAACGAGCGCACGATGTCCAAGCCGCGTTGGGTGTGGGCGACTTCCGGGTGGAACTGGATGCCGTACATCTTGCGTTCGGGGTTGGCGATCGCGGCCAGCGGGGCGTTCGGGCTGGTGGCGATCACGCGGAAGCCGGTGGGCAACTTCGTGAGCTTGTCGCCGTGGCTCATCCACACGCCGCTCTCTTCGCCCTGCGCGAACGCGGAGAAGATGCCGCAGTTCTCAGCGACGGTGAGCTTCGCGGGGCCGTACTCGCGTTCGTTGCTCGGTTCGACTTTGCCGCCGAGCTGCAGCGCCATCAGCTGTTCGCCGTAGCAGATGCCGAGCACCGGCAGGCCGAGCTCGAATAGGCCGGGGTCGCTCTTGGGCGAGGCCTCGTCGTACACGCTCTGGGGACCGCCGCTCAAGATGATGGCTTGGGGGGCGATTTTTTTGATCGCGTCGAGCTTGATGGTGCCCGGGTGGATCTCGCAATACACGTGGCACTCGCGGATACGCCGCGCAATCAGCTGCGTATATTGCGAGCCGTAGTCGAGGATCAGAACGCTTTGCCGGGCTGCCATGATGGCCCTCCCGCTAACATGGCGACCGGGCGCGGCAAATCCATTCGCAGAGGGCCTAAAAATGCGCTCAATCCCGGTGTGTCACGTAGACCACGACCTGGGCCGCTCCGCTCAGGGCGGCCTGGAACGCGCGCAGGCTGCTCCGACTGAGCGCGCCCTCGGCGGCGGTGCCGCGCCAGAGATCGACGATCCGGCGGCGCGGGTCGAGGGAAGCGCCGAGTCCGCGCTGCTGGGTCACGCGCTGCGCGCTCGTCAGATCTTCGTTCGATACTTGGCTCTGCACGAAGCGATCGAGCGCGCGGCGTACTTCGAGCGTGGCTTTGCGGGCGTCGTCGTCGCTGGCGCGGACTTCGACCACCAGCGCGGCGGCTCGCCCTCCGCCGATGATCGAGGCGCGCGCCGACGCATTCAGCTGTGCGGCGTCGAGCGCCTGCGCAAGGGGCCCGCGCGGGGCGTTGAGTAGCATCGCGAACGCTTCTGCCTCACGCTCGAACTTCAAGCGCGAGGGGAATGGGATACCGAGGTAGGCGCTTTCGGCGTTGCCCGTGTCGGCAACGGTGAGCGACACTTCGCCGCTGCGCGGCGCCCGTTCTGCGCTCGTCTGGCAGCGCCGCGGGTCGTCGCGCCAAGCCGCAAACCAGCGCTCGAGGGCGCGGGCCGCGCTTTCGGCTTGCGCGTCGTCTTCGTTGCTCAGCACCGCGACTCGCAGCGGGCCGTGCAAAATTTCACGGCCGCGCGCGGCCACGGAGTCGCGGTTGGCTTGCGCGAGCGAGGCCCAGGTGCCGCGTGGTTCGAGCCAAGCCACGTGGTCGGGAACGAGCGCGTCGAGCAAACGGGCGTAACCCGGTCGCGGAGCGCCGCCCGTGGCTGAAAACAGCTCGGCTTGCGCGCTGGCCAGCGCGTCGCCGGCAACGCTTCGCTCGCTCAGCGCGCGCGCCAAGGCGCGTGCCACGCGTTCGGCTTGCTCGGTCGGGCTCTCCAGCGCACGCCGCGGCGCGTGCGCGAGCAGGCCAACGGCGTCTGGGGTGATCCAAGGCTCCAGCGCTACCTCTGCGCTGGCTTCGCGCGCAGCCATGGTGAGCGCGAGGGCACTCTGACCGGCGTCGTCGTTGGCTTCGCCGAGCGTGCCGCAAGGGCTGCCGAGCAGCACCCACAGCTCGGCCTGTCCGGGCTCTGCGCGCAGGCGTGTCTCGAGCGGCGCGCGCGCCGGCCGCGCCTCGAGCTCACGCAGGAGGCTAGCAAAATCGTTGAACGCGGGACGCTCGGCGGCATGCACCGAGATGGCTACCGCGCGCCGCTCCGGACCTGCCTGGTTGCGACCCGTGAGCGCGCGCCAAGCGGCACGGGCTGCCGCTTTGCGTGGGTCACTGGGCTCGATGATGTTCTCTTCGAGGGCTCGGGGTGGAGCCGCTTGGCCCGTACGTGCTTCCTCGGTCACGAGGCTGACCGCGAGCGCCGCCTCTTTCGGCGTCAAGCCCGACTCGCCCGCGGGCAGACTCAGATCCACACGTAAGCACGCGCCACGCGGGCGCGCCTGAAACGCCACGCGCTCCAAGGCGAATCCGGGCAAGAACGCGCGTAGGCGCGAGGCAAGCGCGGCGCGGCTTTCGGTCAGCGCCCCGAGCGAGGCGAGCGCCGCATCGGCGTTCGCGACGCGCAGCGCGACCGACAGCCGGCGTGTGCCCTCGGCGCTGTCGGCTTCTGCGCTATCGCTCGCCGGCCAAGGATCTTCGGGGGCGTCCCCGTTCGGCCAACTGCCCACGCGCTCGAGCTCGCCGGCCACGGCGTCGACGAATTCACTCGAGCCCAAAGCGGCGAAGCTGCTGGCGCGCGCGGCGAAGGCAAAGCGCCGGTAAGCGTCGAGCTCCGCGCGTCCGGCAGGCGTGCTCATGTCCGGCACGGCGGCGCCGGGCAGCAGTCCGAGCTCGCCCGAGCAGTCGGCCGCACTGGCTTCTGCCTTGCCCGCGAAGGCACGGCTGCGCAGCGCGGCCAGGTGCTCCTGGATCAGGCGCAGGGCGTCGTCACGCTCGGCGATGGGCGTCGCGAGCGCGGCCGTCACTTGTTCCATGAACGCGCGCGCCGCCGCGCGGTCCGCGCTCAAGACCGAAAGCTCGATGCCGCTCTCGCTCGGTACGCTCAGCACGTCGTTGATGCCGCGCGCCGACAAGCGCGAAAGGATCAACGCCGACAGCGCCACCGAAGCCACCGAGCCACTATCGTGTGCGCTGGCGAATGCCACCGCGGGTGAAGGATCACCCAAGCGCACGACCAAGTTGATCGGAGGGTGGTCGTCGACTTCGCGCCGCTCGACTCGCGCGCTGCCGCCCCGGCTACTGCCACTCGCGGAGCTCCCGTTCGGCCCACTGGCGTGGGATGCCCCGCAACTGCTCAAAAGCAAGGAAAGCAAGCTTGCGACGCTGACAGCCGAGCGTAAACCGCGACAATGGAGGGCCGGCCGTATCGAGACGCGCACGGCGTCCCGTTTACCACACCCTCTGAAAACTCACGCCGCCAGTTGCGCTTCGCTCAACAAGGCCTGTAGCCGTGCCTGAATTTTATGCTTCTTCGAGTAAACGGTCTTCACGCTGATGTTGAGCCGCTCAGCCACGATTTCCGGGGCCAAACCCTCACCGAAGTAGAGTTGAATGAAGGCGCGATCCCGGTCCGTGAAGTGGGAAAGCAGCTGGCTCACCTGCTCGGCACGTTCGCGCATCAGCGCGCTCTCGCACGGGTCGGGTAGGCTCGAGCAAAGATCTTCGGCTTCGCTCAGCGCCGCGCGTCGCGGCTCCCGGCGGGCGCTACGCAAAAAGTCGTAAGCGGTGTGGCTGGCGAGCAAGCCGAGCCAGGTGCTGAGCTTGTTGCCGCGCGCGGGGTCGAAGCTACGCAGCTTGAGCTTGTCGTTGGCCAAGAGCTGCACGCAGAACGTGGCGTAGATCTCGCGCAGATCCTCTTGCGACACCACGCCGCTGAAGCGCGCCGTGACACGACTGATGGTGCTGAGCACCAAGCGAGAGAAGCGTGCGTTGAACTCGCGCCAAGCGTGCGGGTCATCGGCAATCAAGGCGCGAACCAAGCTCGCGTCGTCCACGGCCGGCGTGGCTGGCATCGAGACAGCAGCTTCGGGGTTGGGTTGTGCGGTGCGGTGCGGTGCGATGACGGTGGTGAACATGGTGACTGGCTCCTCGGCTTTCGAGAACCCATTCAGCACGCGGCGTGCCAGTCGTTTATGTCAAGGAATACAGATAGTTATGGATGCGTAACAGCGCGTAACAGCGTCACCTGGGACGCGTCACACGGGCCCCGATCCCGCGCTTACGGAGACTATCTACGCTCGGCTGCGTGCTAGTTTCCCCGATGCGACGCATGCCTCCGCGACTGAAAGCGATTTTGCTCCTGGCGTTGTATCTGCTGAAGACCGTCGGGCGCCTGATCTTCACCCGCAACAAGTCGGGGATCGCCGCGTTTCGCAGCAACTACGACGCGGACGGCTTACCGCCGGTGTCGCCCGCCGAGCGCGCGGCCATGCCGGACTTCAGCCGCTGCATCGCGTGCGGGCTGTGCGACCGAGGTGAGGCCGAGCGGATCGCGGCCTCGGGCGGCGCTTACCGCGGTGTGATGGCGCTCGTGCTCGCGGGCTCGCGCAGCATGCCGGACTACCGCGCCGCGGCCTATAGCTTCGGCTTCGTGAGCGACGAGGTGCTGGCCGAGAAAGAAGCGCTGTGCCCGACGCGCGTGCCATTCCGGGCCATTGCACGCTTCGTGCGCGACAAGGCAGCGGCGGTAGGCGGGCCTTTGCCGTTGCCCCCGCGCATCGAATCGCTACGCCCGCGCGGGGTGTGAGCCCGCGCGGAGCCTGGCTTCACTTCACGAGCGTGAGCCGCGGGGCGACGCTGAAGGCGGCCACGTGCCCGCTCTCTTCGGCGAGGTACACGTTGCAGCGCTCGTCGACGCGCAACAAATCCGGGATCAAATCCGAGGGGATGGTGCCGATCACTTCGCCATCGCGTGGCCGAACCACATGCACTTGGTGTTGCGGTACGAACAGCGCGCCGTTGCGCAGCACGGGCTCCAGGCGGCGCGGTTGATCGGCGTCCACGTGGCGCGAGAACACTTGGTTATAGCGCAGCGTGCCGGTGTTCGCGTCCAAACAGATCAACGCTCCGGAAGCCGAATTGGCGATCAGCATCTCGTCCACCGCCAAGAACGCCGTGGTCGGCGACGACAAGCCCGGCGCCTGATCCCAGACGGCCTGTCCGCTCGCGCGATCGTAGGTCGAGATGCCCATGCCGCGGCGATCGCGGGTCGGGATGGCGACGACCTGAGCGGCCAACAGCGGCGCATGTCCGGCGGCCGGGCGCTCTTCGAGCTCTTTGGACCAGCGCACTTCGCCCGACCACAGATCGACGTGGTGCAAGCGAGTCGGCCCAATCGGCCCACCCGAGAGCGCGAACACGGCATCGTGATCGATGCTCATGTCGCCCGAGAACGGCAAGCGATCGCGCACGCGCCAGACCACCTCACCCGTGGTCACGTCCAGCGCGAGCAGGGCCGAATCGCCGCCCGCGACCAAGATCAACTTGCCCGCACGGCGCACGCGGTAGTTGGCCGGGCGCTTGGCGCTGTAGCGCCAGCGCACGTCGCCCGACACCAAATCGAGCGCGGTCACCGAACGATCGCCCTCGGCGACCACCAGCAGCTTGGGCAAGCCGGCCGCGTTCACCAGGGCACCGGTGGCGCCGCCATTGGCGCGCGGTGCGACGTGGGCGGTGAAACGCGCCTCGCCATTGTCCAAGTCGTGCAGCACGATCGTGCCGTCCGGTTGCAGGCGCGCCAAGCCGAGCGGCGTGACCACGCTGGCTGCGCGCGGCGTCGGCACCCGCCACAAGAGCTGGCCGGTGCCTCGCTCGATGGCAGCCGTTTCGCGCTGCGAGCCGACGATCAGCCGCTCACCGCATTGAAACGTGGCACGCAAATCGATGCCCGGAACGGTCGCCACCCAACGCGGCAAAAAGCGCATCTTGCCGCCCGCGTCCCACACGCCTCGCTCGGCGCGTGCGCGCGGCAAGCCGAACGAGCGGTAGCTGTCGGGCTCGGGGTTCTGTAGCGAGTCGTCTGCGATACTGTCAGCCAACGAGTCAGAGAGCGCGGTCGCCGCGCGAACCAGCGCTTTCAAACGCAAATTGCGGGCCTGGTTGGGATCGTGGCTGCGGTAGGCGTCGGCTAGGGCCAAGGCGAAGCGAGCCGCCGCGCCGACGAACGTGCGTGCGTCGAGCTCGGGGAACGAGAGCTGCTCGTGCTCGGCGGCGTCGCGGGCGCGCACGCTGAGCGTCATTGGGCCCTCGCCTGGACCACGGCGCACCGAGAGTTGCACGCCGTCCACGCTGGCGCGTCGGAACACCGCGCGTTGGGCACGCCAGGCGTCGAACACGTCGTCGCCCAACATGACCAAGCGCTCGGCGACCAAGAACAAGCAGGCCTCGCCCAGCGCCACGGCTCGGTTGCGGCACGAGAGCCCGAACGAGCCGCGACCAAGCAGCGAGTGCAGATCGGCGCGCTCGAGCTCGGAGTTTTGGCTGCCCGCCGTGCCAGCCACCGCGCACCGCAAGCTGGCAGACGCGGAGAAGTGAAGGCCGCCGAGGGCGCGCGGCGCAATCGAGGCTTGCTCGCGGGCGACCGGCCGGCGACCGAAGCTCGGCCAAGGCGTGTCGAGCAGGCGCCGAGCGCCGCTCAGGGCAGCGATGATCGCCGGCGGAGCCTTTTGCACCGGCGCCTCGTCCAATGCGGACAGGATCGCCCGGCGCAGCTCGAGCAGCTCTACTCGACGCTCGTGCACGGCGACCTGGGGCGACGGGCCGGAGCGAAACACGCTGACCAGCACGTCCGCACCGTCCGCTTCGAGCCCGATTTCCCAGGCCTCATCGTCCGTGTAAAGCTGCAGCGTCTCACGATCGCGCTTGCCGCGGGCGAGCGACGAGACCGCCATGCCAAGATCCGAGAGAAGGGCCAACGCCTGACCTTCCCCGAGTCGTGCCGTGATATTCACACCGTCGACGATCACGTCGAACAGTCCGTACAACGGCGCAAGCGCCGTCGTGGGGGCGGTTTCGGGGCGGGGGCGAACAACGACCTGTATTGCCGACATCCAGTGAACGCAATCGTATGAACCTCGAGCGAAGAACGACACTTTTGCGCGGCGATCGCACAAGAGTGGACAGGCTGCGTCGGGCCCGCTAGGGGCGTCGGCGAGCACGACGGACCGCCAGCCGAGGACCGAGATCGAGGCAATGTTGGCCGATTTTGCGCAGCTTCCGGGTGATCATTGTCGCCCGGACCGGTCAAGAAATCCGATCTGGGCGGCACTCGGCGGAATTCTGGTGGCGGTGCCCGCCAGCGCCTGGCTTTGGGGCTACACGGTCGACGACGCCCTGATCACGGCCCGCGTGGCCGTGCACCTCGCCCAGGGTCTCGGCCCCCGCTTCAACCCGCACGGTCCGCTGGCCGACGCGGTCACGCCGCTCGGCTACGCGCAGCTGCTGTCGCTGTTCGGACAGGGCGACGTGCTCCGCACGTTCGCCGTCGCCAAGTGCTTCGGGCTCGGAGCCTGGCTTTTGGCCGCTGCCTGGCTCGCTCGGTTGATCGAGGGAGTCGGCACACGCGCCCTGCGCTTCACGCCACTGTCGATCGTCCTGGTCAGCGCGCCGCTTTCGGCCTGGGCGGTGTCCGGCATGGAGACGGGATTCGTGACCCTGCTCGCGACGCTCGGCTTGTGTCGTGGGCTCGGAGGCGCGCTGGCGCTCGGAGTAGCAGCCGCGCTCAGGCCCGAGCTGCTGCCGTTCGCCGGGCTACTGGCCCTCGGGAACGCGCTCGTCGACAGGACGACCTGGCCTCGCGTGGCGCTGACGATCAGCTTCGCGTGGCTTCCGACGCTGCTCGTCGCGCTGCTCCGGCTGCATTACTTCGGTCGCGCCGTGCCGTTGTCGTTCTACGCCAAGCCCTCTGATTTTGCCCACGGCTTGCGCTACGCCCTGGGCGCGTTTGCGTTTACGGGCCTGCCCTGGTTGCTGCTCGCCAGCCCGCGCGAATTCGCGCGCCTGCCGCGTGCCGCCTGGCCGCTGTTCGCTGCGCTGTTCGCGCACGGCTGCGCACTGGTCTTGTGCGGGGGCGACTGGATGGCACTCTTTCGCTTGGCGGTGCCCGTGCTGCCCGCCGCAGCGCTCGCGGCGGCACACCTGGCCGAGCACGCGCGCCCCGCGTTCACCTTCGTGCGCTTGGCGTTGGCGCTCGGCGCTGCGCTGCTACTGGCGGTAGGCCTTGGGCCCTCCGCGCGCCGAGTCGGTAGCGAGCGCGCACAATTGATCGCCCGCGCGCGCCCCGTGCTGGCACCCGACGCGCGCATTGCGACCCTCGACGTGGGCTGGGTCGGCGCCGCGAGCAACGCGGACGTGATCGATCTCGCGGGCGTCACCGACCCCCAAGTGGCAAGCTTTCCGGGCGGGCATACCTCCAAGCGCATTCCCGGGCCGTGGCTGTTCGCGCGAAAGCCGAGCGCCATCGTGCTGCTTCTGGCACGCGGCACGCCGCTTTCGACGCCGTTCGAAGACAGTGTGTTCGCGCGCGCCGTCGAGCAGCGGGTAGCAACCCTGGTCGCGCCCGAGTTTCGAGTACGCACCCAGCTCGCGCTGGGCGATCAGACTTACGTCGTGCTCGAGCCCGTCGCAAAAGGCCCCTGAGCGCGCTAGGCGAGCTTCGGTTCCGAGCTGCGCTGCCGACCGAGCTCGAGCAAGGCATCGCGCAAGGCGCGCGCGTCGGGATAGCGATCCCGCGCCAAGGGCGCCATGGCCTTCTCGATCACTTGCAGAAAATCCGGCGGGATCTTGCGTAAGGCGCGCTGCACACCGCTCTCGTTCTCGGTCTCGCTCTCGGGAGCCACCGGGGTGGTCCACAGCTCGCTCGGCTTGAGCGGTGGCGCGAACCCGGTCAAGCACTCGTACAGGACGCCGCCCATACCGAACAAATCGCTGCGTTGGTCGATTTCTTCGCCTTGTTCCTGCTCGGGCGACATGTAGCCGGGCGTCCCCAGCGGAGCGTTGGCGTTGGTCAGCCGCGTCTCCGCCCATTCCACGCGGGCGATGCCGAAGTCGAGCACCTTCACGTGCGGTACGGACTGCCCGGGCTCTTGCGCCAAGAAGATGTTGCTCGGCTTCACGTCACGATGAACGATGCCTGCCGCGTGCACCGCGCCCAAGGCGTCGCAAAGCTGGAGCGCGACTGGCAGCAACTCCGCGGGCGTCATGGCCCCGACCCGGTGCAGCCGCTCGGCGAGCGATTCACCGTGCAGGCGCTCCATCACCAGATAACTCGTGCCGTCGGCCAAGTGTCCGTCTTCGTACACCTCGACCACGTTGGGGTGCCAGGCCAGGCCGAGCGCAGCGGCTTCGCGACGCAAGCGGTCGGCGGCGATGGTGTCGTGCGCCACTGCCGCGCGCAGCACTTTGACGGCGACTAGCTCACCGTTGGCGAGCCGCTCGGCTTCCCAGATCGTGCCATTGGCGCCAATCCCCACCTTCTCGGTCAGGCGATATTGCCCGGCGAGCACCAGGCCCGCCTGGAAGGCAATCGAGCCGCGCTCCCGCCGTTCACGCAAAGTGGCCGTTCGCTCCAGCGTGTGGATCCGCACCAACTGCGCGCGCGACTGAGTGCGCCGGCGTTGCTCATGCGCGAACAACGTACCAAAAATAGTACCGACGCCCGCGCCCAATGCCACGTGCATCGGGAGCTGGGCCATGCCGTCGACGATCCAAGCGCCCCCGAGCGCGCCGCACCCGCCCAAGAGCGCACCGGTCAGCGCGGGTCGCATGCTCGGCTCACTGAACCGGACCTCGAATACGCGCTGGTCGCGCGTGTCGCTGGCGGGGACGCGGGATACCCGCCCGAGCGGCAAACCGAACAGCAAGGGCAGGGCGCTCAGATCCGCTTCGCGCGCGAGCGCACACAGACCATCTTGCTCGTGTGACGCGCCCTCACGGATGCGGAGGCTGCCGCGCCACAAGCCGGGAGCGGTATGCAGCGTCCGCCAACGCTCGGTCCACACTTGGTCTCCGCCGAAATGATCGAGCCGGCGGAAGGCCTGGGCTGGGCCGTCGGCTCCGCGCAGGACGTGGGTCCACACGCCCAGATTTTCGGGGCCGACGACGTGCGGGGCGGTCTTCGCGATCGCGTCACGCCCCCAGCGCGAAGCGAAGCTGACGAGGGCGTTGTGCCAAAGTTCAATCGGCACGAGCCGGGTTTCGTCGCTCAGGTAGTCACGGTCGAGCTTGGTGCGAGCTAAAAAAGCATCGGCCTCGGCGGGCCCATGTTCGCTCTGGACATAGGCGTACAGGCTTTTGAGCCGCGAGGCGGTCGTCTCTCCCCGGCTGCCCGCACGACGTTGCACCTTGGTTGCAGCGTAGCCACTTGCCCTCCGACGTCAAGGGACGTCAAAGGACGTCAAGGGTTTCATTCGGGCCGCGCCGGGGTAGGGCGGAATGCAGCCCTCGCATTGCCCGAACGCGCTTCAGCGGCTCAGCCCGGTATTCGCCAGCGTTTCGTCGACAATTCTTGGCCGTCACTCGCTTGATTGCGCGGCCCGGAAGCCACGCCGAATGACGGCCCTACGGTATTTCCGGGGAAGCGCTGCGCATTTCTGCTCAGTTCGAGGGAAGCAATCCATCACCCTGGTGCTATAGTGAGTGACGTATGTCTCGCATTGGGTCCACGAAACGCAGCCGCACCGCACTCACCGCGCTCGGGCTTGTGCTCATCGCCACCGTGCTGCTCGAGCGGCCTGTCCCGGCGAACGCCGGCCCCCTCGGCGTGATCGAAGGTCAAACCTTGGACGTTGGCGCCGATAAGCTGAATGTCGACATCGAGAAGGGCACCGCCACCCTCGAGGGCCACGTGGCCGCGACTCTCGGCGACATGCACGTGGATTGCTCTCGCATCGAGCTCAAGTACGACGAAGCACCGAAGGTCAAATGGGCCAAAGGCAGCGGCGGCGTCACGGCCAAGCTGAAGGGCATCGAGGCCACCGCCGCCACCTTCGAGGTAGACGTTGCACACCGCTCCATCAAGTTGGCGGGCGGCGTCAAGCTGAGTCGCGGTCGTGGCTGGGTCACCGCCGATACCGCGGCGATCGACATCAATACTCGCAAGGTCACGCTCGAAGACGTGAAGGGTTCGATTCCGGTTCAAGCTCCGGAACGCTGAACCCCCGCGCGCGGCGGCGACTTGCAGCTCGCTCGCGGGGCGCGCCCCGGGGATGCGAGCCCCCAACTGTGGCAAGTTGGATTTGCTCGGCTTTTTGGCCGAGCGCCGGGCTTTTTTAAGAGGCCCGCTTTTTGCTTTCAGTGCTAGGCTGTCCGTTGACTGGGGTTTCTGGAGACTAACTCCGGTAGGACGCCATGGAAATCAAGCAGCAACTTCGCCTATCGCAGAGCCTCGTGATGACGCCACAGCTGCAGCAGGCGATCCGCCTGCTCCAGCTCTCGCGTTTGGAGCTCGTCGACGAGGTTCGTAAGGAACTCGACAACAACCCCGTCCTATCGGATGAAGAGCCCGCCGAACGGCTCCGGAACTCACCAGGTGAGGTGCGCACGATCACGGAGCACGGCGGTGGCGTGGAGGATCGCGAGTACCAGCGGCCCGAGGCCAAGGCCAGCGAGAAGGCCACGCGCGAGGTGGATTGGGAGAAATTCCTCGAGAACCGCACGCAGCAACAGGCGCCCTCCGCGACCGGTCGCAGTGGCTTCGAAGATCTGCCGCCGATCGAGCAAAACCTGACCAAGCCGGGTAATTTGCAGGATCACTTGCTGTGGCAGCTACAGATGAGTGACTTCGCCGAATCCGAGCGGCGCTTCGCCGAGCTGATCATCGGAAATCTCGACGAAAAGGGCTATTTGGACCTGGTCGGCATCGAGCGCCCCGACGGCACGCGCACGCCCGATCTGACCATCGAGGACCTGGCCGCCGAGGCCGAGCTGAATCCGGAGGATGCGCCCTTGGTCCTGGAGATGATCCAGGCCTTCGATCCAATCGGCGTGGCCGCGCGCGATCTTCGGGAATGCTTGCTGATTCAAGCCAAAGTTGCCGGTTACGAGGACGGCGACCCTGAGCTGGAGATCATCAAGAACCACCTCCATCACCTGGAGAAGCACAACTACCAAGCCATCGTGCGCGAGATGAAGATCTCGCTCGAAGAGGTGTACGAGGCGGCCAAGACGATTCAAGAGTTCGAGAGCCGCCCGGCGCGAAACTTCACCGATACGGACGACCGCACCATCGGCATCACGCCCGACGTGTACGTGATCAAAGACGAGGCGGAGTTCGTCGTGCTCGACAACGATCGCGGCGTGCAACGGCTGTTCATCAATGAAGCGCTGACCAAGCGGCTGATGAAAGATCCGACGGCCAAAGAGTTCATCGGCGAGAAGCTGCGCAACGCGCAGTGGCTAATTCGCGCCATCGAACAGCGCCGGAAGACGATTATCCGCGTCGCCGAGTGTATCGTGGAAAAGCAGCGAGATTTCTTCGAGAAGGGCGTGGCCTACCTGAAGCCGATGATCTTGCGTGACGTGGCCGAGGCCGTGGGCATGCACGAATCCACGATCTCGCGGGTCACGACCAACAAGTACATGCACACGCCGCAAGGCTTGTTCGAGCTCAAGTACTTCTTCAACTCCAGCATCCGCCGCGTCGCCAACGAGGACATCGCGAGCGAGAGCGTGAAGCAAGCCATCAAGACCTTGATCGATCAGGAAGACAAGGCCAACCCGGTCAGCGACCAGGCCATCGTCGAGATGCTCGAGAAGAACGAGGGCATCAAAATCGCGCGCCGCACCGTGGCGAAGTACCGCGAGATGCTCGGGATTTTAGCGTCCTCCAAGCGCAAGCGGCTTTTTTGAGATTTCCGGGCAGCGGCTCTCGAGCTGTGCAGTCCTAGTTCCCTACAGTGAGCGCCGGCCTGCGCCGAGCCCGTGCAGCTCAGCTGGCAACTCCCGGCAGGCGTTGGCGATAAAGCGCGCGTGCGGGCAGGGAACCAGGCCTAGGCACTCGCTTCCGGCGTGACAGTTCGGCTAAACTGACGCTGAAGGCCCCCAAAGCCAAGGAGAGACATGATCAGCATCACTTTTCGCCACGTGGATTCGAGCGACGCCCTCAAACGTTATTCTGAGGAGAAGATCCAGAAGCTGCAGAAGTTTCTCCGACAGCCCATGACTGCGAAGGTGACCCTGTCCGTGGACCGCTTGAAACAGATGGCGGAAGTTCGCATCTCGAGTGGAGGCGAGCACCTCGAGGCCAAAGAGGCGACGAACGACATGTACGCGTCGATCGACGTGGTGCTCGGCAAACTCGAGCGCCAGATTCGCAGCCAGCATGGCGCTGCCAAGGCCAAGGCCAAAGGGGGAGAGAGCGTGCGCAAGGCCCCCGCCGCGCGCGTTCCGGATCTCGAGGTCGACGCTCCCCGGCTGAAGAGCGCCGCCAAAGTCGTGAAGAAGGTCGCCAAGAAGCGCGTGGCGAAAGCCAAGCGCTGAGCCCAGCACGGACGCCCCATGCGACTCTGTGACATCCTTACTATCGATCGCATCATCGTCGATGCGGACGGCTCGCAGATCCCGACCAAGGACGCTGCGCTGAAAAAGCTGGCCGAGCTCTTGTCGCCAGCGGTTTCCGTTCCGCAGGCGGAGGTGGAAGACCTGCTGATGGAGCGCGAACGCCTACAAAGCACCGGGATCGGCGACGGAGTCGCCATCCCGCACACCGCGCTCGATCACGCGGAGCAGCAAGCCTCCGCATTGATCTTGTGCACGCGCGGCATCGACTTCGACGCCATCGACGGCAAACGCGTGCACATCGTGTTCGGAGTCGTCGGTCCGAAGCGTGCGACAGGCGAGCACCTGCGCACGCTGGCCCGCATCTCACGCCTGCTGCGCGACGATCACACACGGTCGCGCATGGTCAGCGCGGCCAGCCGCGAAGAAGTGTACGGTCTGATCGCAGCTCACGACGCGAGCGAGAAATAGCCGTGCAATCGGAGCCCCCGTCACTGCTGCCGCACGGGGTCAGTGTCCGAGCTCTGCTCGACGACCCAGCGCTCGGTTTGAACGTGCGCTTGGTGGGCGGCGCGTCGGGTTTGGGGCGGGAGATCCGCCACCCGCGGATTCAAAAATCCGGGTTGGCTTTGGTGGGCCACGTACACGGCGTGGTTCCGAGCCGCATCCAGGTGCTCGGCGAGACCGAGCTCAGCTATGCCGAGTCACTGACGCCCGAGCAGCAGCAGCGCGCGGCACAGGTGTTTTTCTCGCTGGGTGTGTGCTGTGTGATGGTCACGCGTGGGGTCGACCCACCGCCCGCATTTTGTGAAGCGGCGGAGCGCACGGCGACTCCGCTGGTCGTGTGCGCCGAACGCTCCTCGCAAGTCATCACCGCCGTCCACACCCTGCTCGACGAGCAACTCGCGCCCCGCTCGCGCATCCACGGCGTGCTGGTGGACGTGTTCGAGGTCGGAGTCCTACTCTTGGGCAAGAGTGGCATCGGCAAGAGCGAGTGCGCGCTCGAGCTCGTGATGCGCGGCCATCGCCTGGTGGCCGACGACGTAATCGAGTGTGACTATCGACCGCCGAGCATGGTCTTTGGCCAGCCGGCGGCGCTGCTCCGTCACCACATCGAGGTGCGTGGTCTGGGCATCCTGAACATCAAAGATTTGTTCGGCGTGACGGCCATTCGCGAACGCAAGCGGCTGGATCTGATCGTCGAGCTGCAGCTCTGGCAATCGGACGCGCCATACGACCGCATTGGCTTGGAGGATCGGCACCGCGAGCTGCTCGGCGTACCGATCCGCGAAGTCGTGTTGCCGGTGCGTCCCGGTCGAAACATGAGCTCGATCATCGAGATTGCGGCGCGCAACGAGCTACTCCGCCAAGCGGGACATCACCCGGCGCGGGAGTTCGTCGAGCGCGTCGAGAAGGGCTTGCTCCGCCCGGAAGAGCCCGAAGAACGCATGCATCGCTCACCCAGTGGCTCGTTCCGCTTCATCGCAGCCACGCCCAACGAAAGCTCCGCGCCGCCCCCAGTCGTCACTCCGGAGCGGAGATGAGCGAATCCGCGCGCACCCTGGTCGTGGTCGTCACCGGCATGAGCGGCGCCGGTAAGTCGACCGCGGTGCACGCGCTGGAGGACCTCGGCTTTTTCTGCGTCGACAACCTGCCCACGCCGGTGATGAAGAGCACGCTCGAGGCTTTCGCCACCGTGGGTGTACGCCGAATCGCGCTGGGCATCGACGTGCGCGTGCGAGGCTTTTTGGACGCGGCCGCCGCTGCCCTCGAATCGCTGCAAGTTCCGGGCGAGCGCGAGTTGTCCGTGCTGTTCCTCGACGCTTCGGACGAAGCGCTTTTGCGTCGTTTTTCCAGCACTCGCCGCCCGCACCCGCTCAGCACGACACTCGAACCGGGCGGCGAACGCGCTGCCACCGCGCTCTTGGACGGCATCCGCATCGAGCGCGAGCTGCTCATGCCGCTGCGCGGCCGCGCCACCCTGGTGCTCGACACCACCCGGCTCAGCGTGCACGAGCTACGGAGGCAGGTGACGGCGCACTTCGGTCCGGGCGTAGGTCAAGCGCCGCACATGCGTACGCGCTTCGTGTCCTTCGGCTTCAAGTTCGGCACGCCCGTCGATGCGGATCTGCTGTTCGACGTGCGCTTCCTGGAAAATCCGTACTTCGTGGCAGAGCTCCGAGAGCTATCCGGCAGCACGCAAGCCGTGAAGGACTTCGTTTTGGCGCAGCCGGACAGTCGCGGGTTTCTCGAGCGCGTCGCGTCCTTGCTCGAATTTTGTCTACCGCGCTTCGAGCGCGAAGGAAAAAGTTACCTCACGGTCGCCATCGGCTGCACCGGTGGCAGGCACCGTTCGGTGGTGATTACCGATGAGCTCGGCGCGTTGCTTCACAAGCGCGATGGCGTTTCGATCGAGATCGTGCACCGCGACATCGATCGCGTGCGCATGACCGGTCCGGGCGCCGATCCCGATCATTCGACTGCCCCCCACAAGTTAGTTGGAGCAAGCATCCCATGAGTAGTTCGCGTGGAACGTTCGAAGTACGGAACAAGCTCGGGCTGCACGCCCGCGCGGCGACCAAGCTCGTGCAGCTGGCTTCGAAGTATCCGTGCGACATCTTGGTCAGCCGCGCCGGCCAAGCCGCAAACGCCAAGAGCGTGATGGGTGTACTCTTGTTGTGCGGCTCCAAGGGCACCAAGCTGGAGATCGAGGCTACGGGCGAAGAGGCGGCCGAGGCCGTACGCAAGCTCGGCGAACTGATCAACAACCGCTTCGGAGAAGACGAATAGGGCCATGAGGCTGGACGGCACGAGCATGCTCCAGGGCGCTTCCGCGCTGGTGCTCGACGGCATCGCCGGTTCAGCCGGCTATGCCATCGGCCATGTCGTGGTCGTCGACACGCGGCGCTCGGGCATCGTGCGCCGTCACATCTTGCCCGAGGCTGCAGAAAGCGAGCTGCGGCGCTTCGACGACGCGGTGAAGCTTTCCGCAGGTGAGCTGCGCGTCGTGCTCGCCGCCAAGCAAGGCACCGCCAGCCGCGCCGAAACCTCCATCCTGGAAGCGTACGTGCTGATGCTCGAAGACGAGACGCTGCGCGCAGCCGTCGAGAGCAAAATGGCGAGCGCAGGGATTTGCGCCGAATGGGCGCTGGACTTGGCGGTGGCCGAAATGGCGGCCGTGCTGCGCCAAAATGGCGATCCGTACTTGGCCGAGCGCAGCCACGATTTCGAGTTCGTCGAGGACCGGCTGCTTCGCACCATGGCCGGTCAGCAGGGCGCGGTGGTGCTGCCCAAGGATGGCACGCCGGGTGTGCTGATCGCGCACGATTTGTCGCCCGCCGAAACCGCCGGCCTGACCAAAGAGCGAGTGCTGGCGATCGTGACCGAGGTCGGGACGCGCACCAGCCACACCGCGATCTTGGCGCGCGCCTTGGAGATCCCCGCCGTCGTCGGCGTTCCGAACTTGCTGTCACGCGTGGGCACGGGTGACGTGATCGTGGTCGACGGCGTACACGGCCAAGTCTTGCTCGCCCCGAGTGAAGCGCTGATCGCCGACACGAACGCGCGCGCGGGCCGCTTCAGCGAGGTCGCGCGGCATCGGCGTGAGGCCCGCGATCGGCCGATCCGCACGCGCTGCGGTCAAACCGTCGAGCTGCGCGCCAACATCGAATTGCCCTCGGAAGCCGAGGGCGCGCTCGAACAAGGTGCGCGCGGCATCGGTTTGTACCGCACCGAGTTCTTGTACCTCGATCGCAGCGAGCCACCGAGCGAAGACGAACAGTACGAAACCTATCGTCGCGTGGTGGAGGTGCTGGCGCCGCTGCCCGTGACACTGCGCACCTTCGACATCGGCGGAGACAAATTCGCGTCCGTGTTTCAAGTGCCCTCGGAGATGAATCCGGCGCTAGGCCTGCGCGCAGTGCGCCTCGGGCTGGCTCGGCCGGATATTTTTCTCACTCAGCTGCGTGCGATGGTGCGGGCCTCGGCGCACGGTCAAATGCGGGTGATGGTGCCGATGATCGCGTCCATGGGCGAGTGGCGTCAGGTCAAAGCGCTGTTCGTGCAGGCCGTGCGCGAAGTCGACGCCGAAGGTCGCATGCGCAGCGCGAACATCCCGCTCGGGATGATGGTCGAGGTCCCGTCGGCCGCGGTGATGGCCGATGAATTCGCGCTCGAGACCGAGTTCATGAGCATCGGCACCAATGATCTTGTGCAATACACGCTGGCCGTCGATCGCTCGAGCCCGGAGCTCGCCTACTTGGCCTCGTTTTACGATCCGGCCATCTTGCGGCTCGTGCGCATGGTGATCGAAGCCGGCAAGCGTCGTTCGCGTCCGGTGTTGCTGTGTGGCGCCATGGCCAGTGATCCGCTGGCTGCGATCCTGCTGGTCGGCATGGGCCTGCGAGAGCTCAGCATGGAAGCCGCCGCCATCCCGGAGATCCGCGAAGCCGTGGGCAGCGTGACCGTCGCCGAGGCCGAGGAAGTAGCTCGCCTGTGCTTGAACGCCGAGACCACGCGCGAGATCGAGCATATTTTGCACGAGCGCTTTGCCGAGCGTCTGGACGCGGGCGAGTAAGCCAAGCAACTTCCCGCCGAGCCTGACCGATACGGGTCAGATGACACGCTCGGTGGCTTTGATTTTGTGGGTCGCCTCGTGGCTGCTCGCGTGCGGCGCGCCGCGCGGCGCACGGTCACGCGCTGCGCCGCCGAGCTCCTTGGTCCTGATCCACACGGCTGACTTTCACTCGCATCTGTTCCCCGAGCGTCAGCTGATCAGCGGCCCAGATTCGGCGAAGGGTCTCGGCCCACGCGAACAAATTGCCGAGGTCGGCGGCTTCGCGCGCGTGGCCCGCATCGTCGCCGAGATCCGCGCCGGCGCGCCGTGCAGCTTGTTCCTCGACAGCGGCGATCTGGTGGAGGGCACCGCCGTGTTCAGCGAATTCGGCGGCGAGCCTGAGTTGCGGGCGTTCAGTGCCCTCGGCCTGGGCGCGGCGGCGCTCGGCAACCATGATCTTTCGCCGGGCGCGGAGGCCTTCGCCCGCACGCACCAGCAGTTTGCCGATTTTCCCGTGCTCGCCAGCAACATCGCCGACAACGGCTCGGAGCTTGCCTCGGCCCTGCGGGCGAGTGTCGTGCTCGACGCGCAAGGGCTACGGGTAGGGGTGATCGGCGTGGCCAACCCCACGAGTCCGAATGGCCTGGCCCGCGCGGATAACCCTTACGGTATAGAGCTCGTGGCTACGGCCAGCGCCGTACAGGCGGAGATCGATCGCTTGCGACCGGAGGTCGACTTACTGGTCGCGCTCAGTCACCTCGGACTCGCCGGCGATCAGCGCCTAATCGACGACACGAGCGGGCTGGACGTCGTGCTGGGTGGACACCAACACCTGGCGCTCGCTGCGGCCCAGGAACGCACGGATTGCGGGGCCGCGCTCGCGGCGGAGCGGGGCTGCAGCCCGCGGCGCGTGATCTTGAGCCACTCGGGCGCCTTGGGCCGCTACGTCGGTGAGCTCGATCTGCAACTTTCGCCGGGCAATGAAGCCGTGGGCTCGATGGCTGACCGAAGCGGATTGGTCGTCGTTTCTGCCGAGCATTCGCTGATCCCCGTCACAGCCGATAGCCAAGACGATCCGGCGCTCGCCGAGCTGCTCGAACCGTACCGTGAGCGGCTGACGGCTGCGGGTTTCGACAGCAAGCTCGGCTTCGCGCTCGGCCCGGTCGAACGCTACGCGGCGGACGGCGGCGATTCCGCGCTCGGCGACCTGGTCGCGGACGCGCTTCGTGCGCACAGCGGTGCCGACTTCGCCTTGCTGAACGCTACCGGGATACGGGCCGATCTCCCGCCGGGCGAGCTCACGCGCGAAGCGTTCGTGGCCGCGCTGCCGTTTGCCGATCCGCTGGCCGTGCTCACGCTCAGCGGCGCGCAGCTGCGGGCTTTGTTCAATCTGCAGGCGCGCGTCGCGAGTGAGCGCGAATGCCAAACTCCGCTTCAGATCTCGGGGCTCACGCTGCACTTCAAATGTTCAGGCAGCTCGTCGAGCGCTCTGGCGCGTATCGCCAGCTCCGGCCTCGAGCTCGAAGCGCGCCGCTCGTACACCTTGGTGACGAGTGCGTACCTCGCCGATGGCGGTAGCGGCTTCGAGTTGCTGACCGAGGCAAGCGCACGGCGGGCGCTCGATCTAGAGCTCCTGAGCGTGCTGCTCGATGCCGTGGCGCGCCGGCCCGGCTGCCCCGAGTCGAGCTTGCCGTGTCTCGATCCGAGCGCCTTGCACGACGGTCGAATCAGCGTCCAGCCCGGGTGAGGCCTGCGCCGGGCGCGGCCCGCGGGCCAATTCCTGGCTCGGCGATGGCCACTTACTGGCCCAATTTACGCGGAAAACGCAGCGAGCGGCCAGCTGGCCCAAGGGCAGCCGATCGGGGACCGCGAGGGTTGACCAGAAGAAACGTGCGCGTATAGTGTCGCGCGCCGTTTAACAGACGGCTATTCGAGGAAAGTTAGAAAAATGCCACAGGACGCGGACGTCAAAAAAGACGTAATTTCCAAGTATCGTTTGCACGAGTCTGACACCGGTTCGTCGGAAGTGCAGGTAGCCCTCCTCAGCCAGCGTATCGAATACCTGACTGAGCATTTCAAGACACACAAGAAGGATCACCATTCGCGCCGCGGGCTGCTCAAGCTCGTGGGGCAACGGCGTCGCCTTCTCGACTATCTGAAGCGCTCGAACCTCGAGCGTTACCGTACGGTCGTCAGCTCGCTCAACCTACGTAAGTAGTCGCAAAGCCCTCTCATCCGTTGGTGAGGGGGCTTCGTGTTTTTGTTCTCCGATCGCGATCAGCCTCTCCTTCGACTTCGCTTCGTGGCCCGCACGCCGCTTCTTCCTCCTTTGGTTCGTGGGAGGAAGAGAACGTACGAGCTAGGAATCGAGGCTGAAGTTTGGGCGCTCGTTCTCGGCGTTTACCGCACGCAGCGGCACCCATGCGCCAGGGGGCGCTAAACCCATGTTTGTTCGTGAATCCGTAAATATCGGCGGTCGTCTGCTCACGTTCGAGACCGGTCGCTTGGCCAAGTTGGCGCACGGCGCAGTGCTCGTCACCTTCGGTGAGAGCGTCGTGCTCGTCACCTGCGTGTCGAGTGAAGAGCGCCCGGGCCTCGACTTCTTTCCGCTGACCTGTGAATACGTCGAAAAGACGTACGCCGCGGGCAAAATCCCGGGAGGCTTTTTCAAGCGTGAGGGGCGTCTTCGTGACTACGAAGTGCTGACCTCGCGCTTGATGGATCGCCCGTTGCGACCCTTGTTTCCCAAGGGCTTCAAGAAGGACACCCAAGTCATCGCCACCGTGCTCAGCGCGGACAAGGTGAACCCCACCGACGTGCTGGCCATGACCGGCGCCAGTGCGGCGCTGCACATCTCCGACATCCCGTGGGCCGGCCCGATCGTCGGCATCCGCGTGTCGCGCGTCGACGGCGAGCTGATCGTCTACCCGTCGTTCGAGCAAGCCGCCGCAGCCGATCTCGATATCACGGTCGCCGTCAGCAAAGACGCGATCATGATGGTCGAAGGCGGCGCGGACGAGTGCAGCGAGAAGGAGCTGATCGACGCGCTGTTCTTCGCGCACGAGCAAGCTCAACCGATTCTCGCGCTGATCGAGAAGATGCGTGCCGCCGTCGGCAAGCCGAAGCGCGAGTTCGTCACGCCCACGCTCGACGCGGGCATCGCCAAGCGCGTGTCTGAGCTCGCCGACGCCGATCTCGGCACGGCCAGCGTGATCAAAGAGAAGAAGAAGCGCTACGAGCAATACGCCGTGATCAAGAAGGCGGTCGTCGAGAAGCTCACCGCCGAGCTGGGCGCGGAAGCGTTCCTGGCCGCCGAAAAGCTGATCAAGGGCGAGATCGAACATCGCAAGGCAGAGGTCGTGCGCGCGATGGTGCTCGACACCGGCAAGCGCATCGACGGTCGCGATGGCAAGACCATCCGTCCGATCAGCTGCGAAGTGGGGCTCTTGCCCCGCGTGCACGGCTCGGCGCTGTTCCAGCGCGGCGAGACGCAAGCCATCGTCACCGCCACCTTGGGCACCTCGACCGACGAGCAAAAGATCGACGCGCTCACCGGTGAATCGTGGAAGCGCTTCATGCTTCACTACAACTTCCCGCCCTTCAGCACCGGCGAAACCAAGCCGATGCGTGGTCCGGGTCGTCGTGAAGTGGGTCACGGCGCGCTCGCCGAACGCGCCGTGCAGCGCTTGATCCCGACGCACGACGAGTTCCCGTACACGATCCGCATCGTCAGCGAGATCCTCGAGTCGAACGGCTCGAGCTCGATGGCCTCGGTGTGCGGCGCTTCGCTCAGCTTGATGGACTGCGGTGTTCCGCTGCGTCGCCCGGTGGCCGGTATCGCCATGGGTCTGATCGCAGAGGGCTCCAGGTTCGCCATCTTGAGCGACATCTTGGGTGACGAAGATCACCTCGGCGACATGGACTTCAAGGTCTGCGGCACCGAGAAGGGCATCACCGCCATCCAGATGGACATCAAGATCGCCGGCCTCGGCCGCAACGTGATGGAGCAAGCGCTGGAGCAGGCACGTGAAGGCCGCATTCACATCCTGGGCCGCATGCTCGACACGCTGCCTACGGCCCGCACCGAGATCAATCGTCATGCTCCGCGCATCACGACGGTCAAGGTCAAGCCGGACCAGATCCGCATCATCATCGGCCCGGGCGGCAAGACGATCAAAGGCATCGTCGACCAAACGGGCTGCGCGGTGGACGTCAAAGACGACGGCACGGTGTCGATTGCGAGCTCGGACTCCGAAGCCGTCAAGCGCGCGCTGGCCATCATCGAAGGCCTCACGGCCGAGCCGGAAGTGGGCCGCATCTATCACGGCGTCGTGAAGCGCCTGGTCGACTTCGGCGCGTTCGTCGAGATCCTGCCGAACAACGAAGCGCTCTTGCACGTGTCTGAAATCGCGCATGAACGCATCGAGTCGCCGGGTGACGTGCTCAAAGAAGGCGAAGAGATCGACGTCAAAGTGATCAGCGTCGAGCGCGACGGCAAGGTCCGCCTGACCCGCCGCGAGCTCTTGCCCTTGCCCGAGGGTGAAGAGGGCGAAGCCGCCAAAGAACGCATCGCGCGCTCGCGCGAGGCCGGGCCGCCCCAGCGCGGCCCGCGCCGCGACGGCCCGGGCGGTGGTGACCGCGGTGGTCGCGGTGGCGACCGTGGTGGTCCGCGCAGGCGCTGAGCGTCTGAGCTGAGCTGAAAAGTTCGAACGGCCGGGACGCGAGTCTCGGCCGTTCGTCATTTCGGGTTACGATCGGGTCATGCCTCGCTATGCGGCTTTCCTTCGCGGTGTCAGCCCCATGAACCTGAAGATGCCCACGCTCAAGGCGGCGCTCGAAGAAGCGGGCTTCAGCGCGGTGAAGACATTGCTCTCGAGCGGCAATGTCGTGTTCAGCGCTCGGCGAGCGACTGACGTCGCCATCGAGAAGAAGGTCGAGTCGGCGATCGAGAAACAGACTGGCAAGAAGTTTGGCGTGATCGTGCGTTCGATCGAGGAGCTGCAGGCTCTGATCGATGCCGAGCCGTATCAGGCGTTTCGCTTGCCTGCGGGCTCGAAACGGGTGGTCACGTTCTTGCGGGCTCAGCCTGAGAGGAAGCTGAAATTGCCTCCGGCGCTGGACGGCGCGCAGATCTGGACGGTGCGTGGACGCGAGGCACTGAGCTCTTACGTGCGCAGCGATAAGGGCCCGGTGTTCATGACCCTGATCGAGAAAACGTTTGGCAAGGACGTGACCACGCGCACCTGGGACACGGTACAGAAAGTCGCTCGCGCTGCGGCGGGCTAGCGCTGCGCCCGGTTCACCATTTCCCCGTATTGGCCATGGACAGCCAAGGCTCGGTGGGGGGCAACGCGGGGCCGGCTTGCAATAGCTCGATCGAGATGTTGTCTGGCGAGCGCACGAACGCCATGTTCCCATCGCGCGGAGGGCGGTTGATCACCACGCCGGCGTCCATCAATCGCTGACACGTCTCGTAGATGTTCTCGACGCGGTAAGCGAGGTGACCGAAGTTGCGGCCGCCGGTCAACGTTTCGGGATCCCAGTTGTAGGTCAGCTCGACCTGCGCGGAGTCGTCCCCGGGGGCGGCCAAGAAGACCAGCGTGAAACGACCTTTTTCGTTTTCGGTGCGGCGCAATTCGCGCAGGCCGAGCGCGTTCACGTAGAAGGCCAATGACGCTTCGATGTTTTCGACGCGTACCATCGTGTGCAGATATTTCATCATGGATTCCAACGAGCAGGCGCGAACGAGACGAGCGGTGAACGTGTGACGCTAAACGATGCGCAGGGCACGCCCCACCAAAACCTCGTTGTGGGAACCCATGCGGTAACCACCGAGGTCGAGCGTCACGTATTGGAAGCCGTGTTTTTTGCCGGCGCTGACCACCGCTTCGCGTACGCCAGGGGCGAGTATCAGCTCGAGCTCGCCGAGCGCGACTTCGATGCGCGCGATCTTGTCGTGCCAGCGCACGCGTAGCTGGCGAAAGCCGAGCGCCTTGAGCTCCGCTTCGAGCCCGCCGATTTGCGCGAGGCGCTCGCTGGTGACGCTGGTGCCGTAGGGGATGCGGCTGGAGAGGCAGGCGGCGGCGGGTTTGTCCCAGATGTCCATGCCGATCGCCTGGGCAGCGGCGCGGACGTCGCTCTTGGTCATGCCCGCTTCCACGAGCGGGCTGCGTGCGCCGGCGTTTTTAGCGGCTTCGAGCCCGGGGCGGTAATCACCGAGGTCGTCCCGATTGGTGCCGTTGACGACCGCGGCCAGCTGCCACTCACGGCGCTTGGCTTCGGCGATGTCGTACAACTCCGACTTGCAGTGAAAGCAGCGATCCGGACCGTTTTGAACGTAGCCCGGGCGTTCGAGCTCGTGTGAATCGACGAAGCGGTGGGCAGCGCCGAGCTTTTGGGCGATGCGCGCGGCGTCTTCTTTCTCGCCCTCGGACAAGCTGGGGCTGACCGCGGTCATACCGACGGCGCGTTCGCCGAGCTCGGCATGGGCGACGGCGAGCACGAACGCGCTATCGATGCCGCCCGAATAGCAAACGAGCACCGAGCCCAGCTCGCGTAAGATGCCGCGTAGAGAGTCGAGTTGCTGGGTCGTGGAGCTCACGCCGGGAGTCATATCATTTTGGGGCGAGTGGGCCGCTTTGGCGCGACCGATGCCCTGAAAATCGACACGCAACCCGGGCGCTCGAGGCGAGCACAAGCCCTTGAATTGCTTGTGAGGCGGAGCTCGCTCCCGGACATTGAATGTCCGGGGTAGGGACTACGATCACTGGCGTCAGGGGCGCGAGCTGTTATTATGTTCAGTATCCCGATGGCGCTCCCCGCACACCTCCTCGAACGCCTGCCTACCGCCTCTTTGCGCGAGCACGGCGTGCGCATCGGCTCGGGAGCCGGGTCGGCTCTCGCGCCTGACCCAGCCGGGCAAGCGGCTTTCTCGCTCGGGGTCGAGGCGCTCGACCGGGTTTTGCCCGATCATGGTTTGCCTCGCGGTGCGGTCATCGAGCTCAGCGTTCACGGCGGCTCCGCGCTCGGCACCAGCCTGGGCTTGGCCGCCTGCCGTGCTGCGCAGCAGGCGGCCATCGCCCGTGGGGGCAGCCTGCCCTGGTGCGCCTTCCTCGACCCCTCGTGCACCCTCTATGGCCCTGGAGTGGCGGCCGCGGGGGTGGAGCTCGAGCGTTTGCTCGTCGTGCGTCCTTCGGTCGAGGCGCTCAGCCGTGTGGCCCTGCGCATCGTCGAATCCGGTGCCTGCGCGGTCACCATCATCGATCTGCTGGGCGTGCCCGGTCAATCCTTGTCGGTCAATCTCACCGCCTGGCTGCGCGTCGTCCGGCGCCTAGCCATGGGTGTCGATGGCACGCCGAACAGCGTGATCTTACTGACGGACGCGGCGGAGCAACGCCCCTTACCGTTACCCGTAGCGCAGCGCATCGAGCTCGAGCGGCCGAGTGAGAGCAAGCTCAGCGTGCGCGTCGTGAAAGACAAGCATGGCCGCGTCTCCTCGCCGCGCTCCATTGCCTGGGTCCGCACTGGCCCGGCTTGGAAGAATGGCGAGCAGGCCTCGAACCCAGTCCGGGAGCTGAGCAATGTCCGTCGTCTCGCCTGAACGTGGGCTGCCCGTGTTGCCAGAGCGGCGTGTGCTCGCTCTGGTGCTGCCGGAGCTATTGTGTGAGCTGGCGGAAAAGCGGCTACTTTGGGGGCTTTCGCGGGGTAAGGCCAAGCCACCTCTCGGCGTCGTGCTCGTCACGGTCGAGTCGAAGCCGGGCGCAGCGACTCAGCCTGCGGCCGAATCCGTCGCTGAGCAAAGGCCGGTCGATGCCACGGCCAAGCTGAGCGCCGTGAACGAGAGCGCCAAGCGCTACGGCGTGCGTGAAGGGCAAACCATTGCCGAGGCCTGCGCGCTCGTCGCAAACCTGGTCGTACGCGAGGTCACGCAGGCTGAGGTGCTGGAGACTTTGGGCTGCATTGCCGAGGTCGGGCTCAGCTTGGGCAGCACCGTTTCGCTGGTAGCGCCGGATACCGTGTGCGTCGACATCACGGGCTCGGCCCATTTGCAGGGGGGAGAGCTCGCGCTGGGCTCGGAGCTCGCCAATCGCGTGCGTGCCATGGGCCACTCGGTGCGCGTGGCGATTTCCGGAGGCCCGCGCTTGGCCCGCGCCTTCGCACATTGGTTCACGCCCAGCGCCGCAGATCCGGAAGATCGCGGCGTGTGCGTGGTGCCTTCGGAGCACACGGTGCCCGCGTTTGCGGCTTTGCCGATCAATGCCTTGCCGCTCCCTCCGGACACGGCGGGTTGGTTTGCGCGCCTGGGCGTGTTCACGATTGGCGAGCTGTGCGCGTTGCCTCGCCAAGCCTTGGGCAGCCGCTTGGGTGAAGCCGCCGCCAACGTGACCGAGCTGTGTGCCGGCCGCGATCGCGCGCCGCTCGTCGCTCATGTGCCCGAGCGCACCATCGTCGAGAGCAGCACTTGGGATGAGCCGGTCACGGGCACTGAGCCGCTGTCGTTCGTGCTCGGTGGGCTGGTTTCGCGCGTTAGTGCGCGCCTGACCGGTCGCGGTGAGGCCGCGCACTCGCTTCTGCTCACGATTGCCTACGATCCCGGCATCGCGCGCTTCCGCGGCGAAAAGACCGAGCTCGTTCTGCGCTTCAAATTGGCCACGCCGCTGCACCGGGCCGAGGAGCTGCGGCGCGTGCTGAGCGCGCGCTTGGCTCGCAGCAAGCTCGGTGCGCCATCGCTCGGCATGCGCTTGTCGGTACCCAAGTTGGTGCCCGCTGTCGCGCGCCAGCTGGAGCTTTCAAACGTGCTCGCTGGCAGCACCGTCAGTGTCGCCGCGGACGGTGAGATCCCCGTGCTGATCGCCGAGCTTGCGGCCGAGCTCGGTGAAGACAAAGTGGGCACGCTCGAGCTATGCGATTCACATCGCCCCGAAGCCAAGAGCAAGCTCAGCCCCGCTCGCCTCGAGCCCACCGCCCGCACCAACGCCAAAAAGGCCCGCGGCCTACGCAAGGCCGAGCCCTCGTTTGCCGAGTTGCCCGGTGCTCCCACCCGCCTCTTACCGGAACCTCGTGAGCTGCACGGTCCGCTCCGCGTCGGCGTCAGCTTGGCCCTCGATCGCAGCCTGTACACGATCGAGCACCTGCGCTTCGAACAACGGCTGGATGCGGTGGAGTGGTGGGGCCACGCGCCCGTGACTCGTGATTACGTGCGGCTTTGGTTGCAAGGAGCGTCAGGCGGCTTCGAAGCGGTGGCGTATGTCGATCGCTCCACGGGTCGCCGTTATTTGCACGCTTTGGCGGACTAACCTTTGCGGATGACGTCGGCTACCCAGACCGACCCCATGCCTCCGCGCCCGAGCTCGTTCAGGCGCAAGAGCAGTCAGCAGTGACAACCTGCGGACGTTAGCCGGTGTCTCGTGGGCGCAAAACAAAGTGTGTATACACACGAGTGCGTGCGGCGGGGGTGTGCGGCGTGCGGCGTGCGGCGTGCGGCGTGCGGCGTGCGGCGTGCAGCGTGCAGCGTGCAGCGTGCAGCGTGCAGCGTGCAGCGTGCAGCGTGCAGCGTGCAGCGTGCAGCGTGCAGCGTGCAGC
>Ga0070672_100000139_pt1 | contig 38857 bp, 31 predicted proteins | sample KBSM13metaG_FD_66151 | JGI IMG/M metagenome (GOLD analysis project Ga0070672, IMG submission 66151) | Miscanthus rhizosphere microbial communities from Kellogg Biological Station, Michigan, USA - KBS M1-3 metaG | ecosystem: Host-associated > Plants > Roots > Rhizosphere > Soil ... | reverse complement strand
GCCGTGCGCGGCTGGGTAGCCGCGCAGGCAGCGGCCATCGAGCCGCGTCTTGAAAAAGCACTGCGGCGGTTCGACGCCGCGAAGCCGTTCTGGTTGCCCCGATAGGAGAGTCGCCCGTGCTCGAGTCCGCGGAAACAGGTCACCGCATTTCGAAGAGCGATTACGCGCGCGAAGAGCCGAAGCTGCGCGAAGCGCTGCTCAATGCGCAATACGACCTGTCGCTATCCGGACGCGGACCGGTGCTCCTCATCATCTCCGGCGTCGAAGGCGGGGGCCGCGGCGAAACCGCCAATCAGCTCACCGAATGGATGGACCCTCGGCACATCCGCGTGCTGGCGTTCGGCTCACCGACGTCCGAAGAGCAGGCGCATCCGCCGGCGTGGCGCTATTGGCGTGCACTACCGCCCCGCGGGAAGATCGGTATCTTCATGAACGCGTGGTACAACGAGTTGCTGGCGGCGCGCGTCGAGGGAAAGATCGGCGACAGCAAGCTCGAAGCGCGCATGACGGTGATCCGCGAGCACGAGCGGATGCTGACGGACGAAGGGCTCGTGCTCCTCAAGTTCTGGATCCACCTGTCGAAAGGCGCGCAGAAGGAGCGGATGCGCGAGCTCGCCGACGATCCGCTCACCCGCTGGCGCGTGACGCGCGACGACAGGACGCGCGCCCGGATCTACGCGAAGTCGCACGATCTATGGGAGCACCTCCTGCGCGAGACGTCGATTGCCGAGGCGCCGTGGTACGTCGTCGAAGGCGCCGACGAGCGATATCGCAGTTTGACGGTGGGCAAGATCCTGCTCGAGGCGCTCGAGCGAACGATCGCGGCGAAGAAGGCGCAGCCGACGCATACGCCAACACCCCCGCCACCCGCCGTCATCGACAACGTCAAGCTGATTCGCGGCCTGGACCTCACGCAGAAAGTCTCCGCACGGAAATACGACAGGGGCGTCGAGCGCTTCCAGGGCCGGCTCGCCCAGCTGACGCGGAGCAAGCGGTTCGACGAGGAGTCGCTGGTCCTCGTCTTCGAAGGCGCGGATGCGGCAGGCAAAGGCGGCGCGATCCGTCGCGTCGCCGCGGCGCTCGACGCGCGGCAGTACGGGATCGTGCCGGTCGCGGCACCTAGCGAAGAGGAGCGCGCGCATCCGTACCTTTGGCGATTCTGGCGCCAGATCCCCTCGCATCGCGAGATCGTGATCTTCGACCGCTCGTGGTACGGGCGCGTCCTCGTCGAGCGGGTCGAAAGCCATTGCGCGCCTTCGGACTGGATGCGTGCGTACGACGAGATCAATCAATTCGAGGAGCAGCTCGTCGACGCCGGCGCAATCGTCGTCAAGTTCTGGCTGCAAATCAGCAAGGAGGAGCAGCTGCGGCGTTTCCGCGAGCGCGAGAAGACCGCATTCAAGCGCTTCAAGATCACGCCCGACGACTGGCGCAATCGCAAGAAGTGGGATGCCTATGAAGCGGCCGTCTGCGACATGGTCGACCGCACCAGCACGGAGATCGCGCCCTGGACGCTGGTCGAGGCCGAGGACAAGTACTTCGCGCGCCTCAAGATCTTCAAAACGATCATCAAGCGGCTGGAGGACGCGCTAGACTGAGCGATGAGTGAGCAGATCATCGGCGCGCTTCCGGCCGCGCCGCGATCGGAACCGTTCCGCAGCCCGGCGTGGCTGCCGGGCGGGCACATGCAGACGATCTGGCCCTATCTGCTTCCGCGCCCGGCCGTCGCGTTCCGGCGCGAACGCGTGAACGTTCCCGACGGAGACTTCTGGGACTTCGACTGGGTGGATGCCGCGGGCGGGGACGACACCCCCCTCGTCGCGCTGCTGCACGGCCTCGAGGGCAGCTCCGAGTCGCACTACGCGAGAGCGTTGATGGTCGCCGTCAAGGCGCAGGGCTGGCGCGGCGTCATCCCGCACTTCCGCGGCTGCAGCGGCGAGCTGAATCGACTGCCGCGCGCCTATCATTCGGGCGATCACGTGGAGGCGCAGGCGATCTTCGATGGAATCAAAGCTCGCGTCCCGGCGACCACGCCCATCTACGTCGTCGGTGTCTCCGTCGGAGGCAGCGTGCTCATCAACTGGCTGGGACGGCTCGGACGGAACGCGGCCAGCCTCGTCAAGGGCGCAGCCGCGGTGTCGGTGCCGCACGACCTCATGGCCGCGGGCACGTCGATCGACAAGGGATTCAACCGCGTCTACGTGCACAACTTCCTCACGACGCTCAAGCCCAAGAGCCTCGCGATGGCGGAGCGCTTTCCCGGCCTCATCGACCCGGCGAAAGTAAGGCGTGCGTACACCATCGACGCATTCGACACCGCGGTCACCGCGGTCCTGCACGGCTTCGCGGATTCCGCCGACTACTGGCGCCGCGCCTCCGCGAAGCCGTGGCTTGCCGGCGTCAGAGTGCCCACGCTCGTGATCAATGCGTGCAACGACCCCTTCGTGCCGAGCGAGTCGTTGCCCGGCGCCGCGCACGCAAGCGCCGACGTTCTGCTCGAGCAGCCGGACGAAGGCGGACACGTGGGATTCCTTTCCGGCCCGTTCCCAGGCAATGTCGATTGGCTGCCGCGCCGCCTGCTAGACTTCTTCATCCACGGGCATTAGTCGCCACATTCGCCGGCCACATTCATGCGATCCCCTTCCGCGCCTCGGCGCCCAGGCGGGTCGACCACTGCGCACTTTTATCCCGATGACTCTCCCGCTCGAAATCTTCAAGGCGTACGACATTCGCGGCATCGTCGGCAAGACGCTGACCTCACCCATCGTCCGTTCGATCGGCCAGGCGCTCGGCTCGATCGCGCGGGAGCGTGGGCGCAACGCAATGGTGGTCGGGCGTGACGGGCGGCTGTCGGGCCCGGAGTTCGCGGCTGCCGTGTCCGAGGGGATCCGCTCGACCGGAACGAGCGTCATCGACATCGGCATGGTCACCACTCCGATGTCGTACTTCGCCGCGCATTACACGGATACGCAGTCGAGCGTGATGATCACGGGCAGCCACAACCCGCCCGACTACAACGGCCTCAAGATGGTCGTCGACGGCACGTCGCTGTCGGGCGACGACATCCAGGACCTGCGTGCGCGAATCGAAACCGGACGCCTTACGAGCGGGGCCGGCACCTATCGCGCGGACGACATCGCGCAGGCGTATTACCAGCGTGTCGTGAGCGACGTGCGGCTCGCGCGGCCGCTCAAGATCGCCGTCGATTGCGGCAACGGCGTCGCCGGTGCATTCGCGCCGGCGCTTTATCGCCGGCTCGGCTGCGAAGTCACCGAGATGTTCTGCGCAGTCGACGGCCGTTTCCCCAATCATCATCCGGACCCGTCGAAGCCGGAGAATCTCGAGGACTTGAAGTCGCTGCTCGCCGCGGGCCAGCACGATCTGGGCATGGCCTTCGACGGCGACGGCGACCGTCTTGGCGTCGTTACGCGCGAAGGCCACGTGATCTACCCCGATCGACAGCTGATGCTCTTCGCATCCGACGTGCTCGCGCGCGAGCCCGGCGCGACGATCATCTACGACATCAAGTCGACGCGCAATCTCAAGCCTTACATCCTGAAGCACGGCGGCGTGCCTCTGCTATGGAAGACGGGGCATTCGCTGATCAAGACCAAGATGAAGGAGGTCGGCGCGGCGCTCGCCGGGGAAATGAGCGGTCACACGTTTTTCAAGGAGCGCTGGTACGGCTTCGACGATGGGCTGTATGCCGGAGCGCGGCTGCTCGAGATCCTCGCGAAGCACGACAACCCCTCGGCGCTGCTCGATGCGCTTCCCGATGCCGTCTCGACACCCGAGCTCAACGTCGCGTGCGCCGAAGGCGAGCACCATGCGCTGATCGCGAAGCTGGCGACGACGGCGCAGTTCCCGGGGGCGAACGAGATCATCCGCATCGACGGCCTGCGGGTCGAATACCCGGACGGCTTCGGGCTGGCGCGCGCCTCCAACACGACGCCCGTGATCGTGTTGCGTTTCGAAGCGGACAGCGACGCGGCGCTCGAGCGTATCAAGAGCGAGTTCAGGCGCGTGCTTTCCGTTGCGAAGCCCGGCATTGCCCTGCCGTTTTGATAATGAGTGAAAACTAAGTGATAAGTGAGTGAAAACTGAGTGGTATTGAGTAAGAACCGACTGAAATGAACAGCCGCCGGTTCGAGCCGTGGTGACGCTCGCCGACATCGAAGCCGCCCGCGAGCGGATAAAAGGCGGCGTCTACTACTCGCCGTGCGTCGAGTCGATCCCGCTGTCGCATCTCACCGGCGCGCACATCTACTGCAAGCTCGACTACCTGCAGCGCACTGGCAGCTTCAAGGAGCGCGGCGCGCGCAACGCTCTGCTCAAGCTGTCGCCCGACGCGCGCAGGCGCGGCGTGATCGCCGCCTCGGCGGGCAATCACGCGCAGGGCATTGCGTATCACGCGAAGCTTCTGGGCATTGCGACGACGGTGGTGATGCCGAAGTTCGCGGCGCTCGTCAAGGTGACGAACTGCCGCCAGTTCGGCGCGAACGTCGTCCTCCATGGCGCCGACCTGACCGAGGCGCGGACTTATGCGGGCGAGATCGCGGCGCGCGAACGTCTCACGTTCATCCACCCGTTCGACAACGCGGACGTGATCGCGGGCCAGGGCACGATGGGGCTCGAGATCCTCGAGCAGGCGCCCGACGTAGAGGCGATCGTCGTTCCGGTGGGCGGGGGTGGACTGATCGCGGGGATCGGCACGGCGGTCAAGGCGAAAGCGCCGCACGTCGAGATCGTCGGCGTCGAGCCCGACCGAGCGGCGTGTCTCACCGAAGCGCTGGCGCAGGACAAGCCGACGCTCGTGACGCTGTCGCACACGCTGGCCGATGGCCTTGCAGTCGCGAAGCTCGGCGACGCGCCATTCGGGCTCGTGAAACGCGTCGTCGATCGCGTCGTGACCGTCGACGAAGCGGCGATCGCGCTCGCGATCCTGCGCCTGATCGAGCTCGAGAAGAGCGTCGTCGAGGGCGCGGGCGCGGCACCGCTCGCTGCGTTGCTCGCCGGGCGGCTCGACGTGCTGAAGGACAAGCGCGTCGTGCTGGTGCTGGCCGGTGGCAACATCGATTCGTCGGCGCTCGGACGCATCATCGACGTGGGTCTCGTCGCCGACGGCCGGCTGTGCCGGTTCAACGTCACGATCAGCGACCGGCCGGGCGGCCTCGCGAGGCTCGCCGAGCTCATCGCGGCGAACGGCGCGTCGATCAAGGAAATCGTCCACGACCGCGCGTTCGCCGGGCCGGATCTCTCCGCGGTGCGCGTCGTGTGCGTCGCCGAGACGCTGGGCCACGAGCACGTGCGGCAACTTCACGCGGCGCTGGCGGCCGGCGGGCTTCCGGTGGACGCCGGATCGCGTTCCGAGCTCAGGGCGACGATCCGGCGCTCTGGTTGACCGACCGCCTCTACATGATACTGAGCGGAATCTTGGCGAAGTATGTGTCCATCACGAACCCACCGGGGGCGTAAGGAAAGGCAACCAGAGCAAACTGCTGGTTGCCCGTGATCCACGTCGAGAAGTCGCCGCCCCCGTTGTTGAGGTTGTAATCCGCCGCAGTCGGCAGGTCGGCGCCGACGGTCGTTCCGATCGGATAGGTCGACCACTTGGGGCTGACCCGAATCGTCGGTCCGAAGCTATCCCCATGAAGCAGCGCTGCCAACGTATCGAACTTGCCCGGCCCGCCGGCCACGTTGGGGTTGTCGGGCGCCTGGAAAACACGCCAGACAACCAGAAGTCTTCCGTCGGTGGTGTAGCCCAATCCAATTTTTCCCGCGCGCGCGATCGGCGCCGTAATGGGGAGCGGACCGCTCTTCGGGAGCGCGCCTACCGCCGCGTTCGCCCAGGTGTCCCCGCCGTTTTGAGTCCAATAGACCTGCACCGACTTGCGATCCGGCGTGTAGGCCGCCACGGCATACCGCGACGGATTGCGCGGATCGATCGCCGCAAAGGGGTAACGGGCCGTGTCGCCCGTTCCGCTCGAATTGAACTCGCTCGCCTGCGCGATGATCCTCGGCGACCATGTCGCGCCCCTGTCCGTGCTCGTTACCACGCCAAGACACGGGCACGTTGCCTGCAGCGGCGTGCTGGTCGCGATGATCGGCATGACGAGAACGTCTCCGGCGGCGTCGAGCTTGCCGGTGCTGAAAGTCCAGCCGGGCACCCTGACTCGGTACACGGTTCCGAAGGATTGGGCGCGATCATCCGACGCAACCAGAAAACCGCCGGCGAGCGAATAGAACGTCGAGCTCCCGGGAGCAGCCACGCCCATCGCGTTGTCCCACGGCGTATGCCATTGGTCCGTGCCACCGGGAGTGGAAACACACGGAAGCACCGTGGAGCAGGCGAGCCCCGTAAGGCCGGGGGCGAAATGGGAGATCTTGATGCCGAGCGTGGGCTGGCTCCATGTACGCCCGTCGTCGTGCGAGATGGTGACGGACGCGCGCCCCTGCTTCGGCGCGCTTGAAGGGCGCCCCGGCCAGCCGATGTCGCCCAGCGCCGTGAACATCGCGCCGCCGGCATAGATGGTGCGATCATCCCCGATGGAGACCCACGACCAGTTGCAATAGAAAAGCCCCGGCTCCGGCTGCGTGGGCATCTCGGGGTCGGTGCGCTGCCGCAGGATCGGCATCAAATCGGTGTCGGTGAAGGTCTGCCCCCCGTCCGTGGACACCGAAACGTGACAATCGGCCGTACGCTCGCCGGGGTTCGCGCCGGCATTCGTGTTGATCGGCAACCCGTATTTGCGCCAAGCGACGGCAATCAGATTCGGATCTACACGGCTCACGGCGACCTGAGGCACGCCGGTAGTGAAGAATTCGCTCGTTTGGCTGATGTTGACGAGCGAGATTCCCTGCCAGGTGAGCATGGGGCCGGCCCAGGCCGCATCGTAATGGGTTCCGAGCACTGCCAGGCAAACCGCTGCAAAACCTGGAATCAATGAACGCTTCGCGCGCCCGTCGGTGCGGCAACTGGGACCGCAGCCCGAGCCGGCCATCCCCGTGGCCGATGACCGATGTTCAATCAACCTCTCTTCAATCATGGTGACCTCCAATCCGTATCCAGTGGCGCGCCAATCACATGGGTCCTCACCTCCTACGCCATGTAGGAGCTGCTCGACTTTACAACCGACGTCTGGCTGAGTTCTGTTAACGACCGCGCAGACACTGCTGATTTTTTCGCTGAGCCCGGCGCCTCGGAAACAGCGGGAGAGAGTATTGATGCCTAAGGTCGACAACGATCTAAGCGCGGGCCGGGCAGCCGACACCCATTGCGAACGGCGGCTTAAGCCAAGGCAAGTCGGGGGCAGTCGGTCGGGAGGAGGAAGGCAAGACCCTATGCGTCAACGGGCACTGCGCCGAGGGAATCACGGGAAGGTTGAACGAACTCGCTTCGTCCCTCAAAGCTTTGCCGCGTACTCGCGGTTCGCCTTCTTCAGGCGCTTGTTGGTGCCGAAGTACGCGTGCTTCGACATATCGGCCGAGTAGCGGCTCGCGGGGGGCTTGCGGCCGAGGGCCTCGGCGATGCTGCGAATATGGTGCGGCATCGCGCCGCAGCAGAGGCCAATGTAGCGCACGCCGAGGTCGACCGCCGCCTTTGCGAATTCCGCAATCTCGAAGCGGTTGCAGGTGAATGGGTCGAGCGCGACCGGAAACGGCATCTCGCCCGGGATGCAATCGCAGTGGCGATCGCGCAACGACTGAAACGTCGGCTGGCGCGCATGCGTGCGATACGGCACCGGCAGCGCCGCAACCGGAACGTTCACGGCACGGACGATCCGCGCGATCAGCGGCAGCATCGTCTTCGGTCCGCGGATGCAGTTCAAGCCGACGACGTCCGCGCCCGCATCGGCCAGCATCCGGCAGCAGTCTTCGGGGGTCATGCCGTCGCGCGTGACCGTTTCGCGGTGGATCGTCATCGTCACCGCGGCGCGCAACCCTGCGGCCTTGATGATCTCGAGCGCGAGCTTCGCTTCGGAGCCGTAGGAGAACGTTTCGGCGATGACGTAGTCAACGCCGGCCTCGGCGGCCCATGCGATCTGCTCCTCGAACATCGCACGGCAGGCCCTGATGCTCTGTGGAACGGACGGATCGTAGACGTTGGTGTTGCAGATGTCGCCGGCGAAGAGAGCGCCAGTTTCGGTGGCGACGTCTTTCGCGATCGCAAGCGCACCCTTGTTGAGCGCTTCCAATTCCTGCTCGCGACCGATGATCCGAAGCTTCTCGCGGTGGGCGTAGTAAGTGAACGCCTCGACGACGTCCGAGCCGGCGTGCACGAAATCGCGATGGACCTGCGCCACAACCTCCGGATGATCGAGCACGGCTTCCGGCACGAACGCGCCTGCCTGCACGTAGCCGCGCCGCTCGAGCTCGAAAAGATAGCCTTCGGCGCAGATCACCGGACCTTCAGCCAGACGCTCGACGAGCCCCTTGCGGGCGGCGTTCTTGCCGCTGCGCGCGCGATGCGCGCTCGTTTTGCCGGCGCGCATCACTCTACTACCCTCCGCGCGACGCGCTGCGGGCTCAGACCCATGGGCAATGGCTGTTGCTCGCGCCGAACGTGCGCCCGTTCGCGAACCGGTCCAATGCGAACGGCTTCAGCTCCGGCACGGCGCGGCTGCCGGCCAGCAATTTCGCCACCAGCTTGCCGGCGCCGGTCATCTTGAAGCCGTGATTGCTGTCGGCGATCATGTAGACGTTCGGCGCGATCCAGTCGAAAATCGGCACGTTATCCGGCGTGAACGCGCCGATGCCGCCGTTCCTGCGCTCGCGGAACTGCTTGCGCGAGCCTTCGAAGCGCGTCATCAGCTGGCCCATTGCGGAGGTGAGGTAATCGGCGAACTCGGGCTCGGCCTGGTAATCGTCGTTGTCGTGCCCGTACGGATCGGTGACGGCCTTCGGCCCGATCTTGATGGGAATCGTGCCGCCCTGCACGCCCGGACGATCCATCCGCTCCGCGCCGTTCTTCCAGTAGACGTAGAGGTGATCGGCGAGCTCGCGGCCCGTGGTCGCGTCCTTCACCGGTGTGTTCATGAGCTCCACGTGCAGCACCGGCGGATCGAGGTCGCTGGCCGTGCGGTATGGACGGTCGACGTAGACCTCGCCTTCCAGCAGCCGCCAATACGTCCACATGTCCTTGCGGACCGTCGCGCCATCCGGATAGAGGGCGTCGATGGCATCCGGCTTGCCGAGCATCGCCCAGTGCTTCGGGGTCCACGCGCCGAGCCCCAGCACGACCGCATTGCAGTGGATGTCCGCCTGCGACGTGCGGACCTTCGACACGCGGCCGGCCGTCGTGTCGTAGCTCGTGACTTCCACGCCCGAGAAGATGCGCACACCGTGATCGCGGCACTTCTGCGCGAGGCCCGCAATCGCCTGCCGCGTGCCCGCGTAGCCGCTTACCTTCTCGTGCAGCACCACGTCGATGCCGTCGGTCTTGAAGTCGGGCCAGATCCTGCGCAGGAACTCGCGCGCATCCTTCCCCTGGTAGACGTCCGACGGGTAGCCTACTCGCGCCTGGCTCGCGTGCAGCTTTTCGTAGTCGCCGGCCTGGTTTGCCTCGCCCGCCGAGACATACCCGACCTGCTGGAACCCAAACGCCACGGGATCGTACGTCCACACGTCGACCGAATGGCGCAGGATCGCGTGGATCGGCTCGGTCATGTACAGGTTGCGCACGCACCCACATGCAATGCCCGACGCGCCGGCGCCGGGACCGGTCTTGTCGAGGACGACGATGTCGGCGCCGGAGCCGCTGCCGCGGGACTCGAGCTCCATCGCGAGATGCCATGCCGTCGAGAGGCCGTGGATGCCGGCGCCTACGACGACGTAGTCGGCGGCGCGAGGAAGGGCGTTGCTCATGGAATGGGCGCCGGGTTTTGCCCGGCGTCTTTTCAAAGTTTCGAGGTGCCGCCATTATGCGGGAACGAATGATGAGCGCAACGCGTTCCCGCACGGCGGGTCTCCCGATGTACGATCCGCCCGAGCTTCACGCTGCCGTCGATGCGTGGTGGGATGGCCTGGCGAGCGCGTTTCGTGCCGAGGGCATCGCCGGCGTTCCCGATCGCCTCGAACGAACACTCGCGCTCGATGCGCTGTGGGGCTCGCCCGATCTCCTGTTCACGCAAACCTGCGGCTATCCGCTCTTCGGGTCATGGGCCGGCCGGATGCAATACGTCGCGACCCCGCGGCATGGAGCCGACGGGTGCGATGGCCCGTACTACTGCAGCTTTATCGTCGTGCCGGCGCACTCGGCGGCGCACCGACTCGAAGACTTGCGCGGCGCGCGATGCTCCGTGAGCGCGCGAATCTCGCATTCGGGGTTCAACGCGCTGCGGTCACTGTTCGCGCCGCTTGCGAACGACGCCCGGTTCTTTGGAGCGGTCAGCGTGAGTGGCGGCCATGCGGAGAGCGTCGCCCAGCTCGCCGCCGGCGAGGTCGACGTCGCGGCGATCGACTGCGTGTCCTACGCGCTGCTCTCGCGATGTCGCCCGCAAGTCACCCGCCTCACGCGCGTCATCGGGCGCACGCCGAGCGCACCGGGGCTTCCGTACGCCACGCATCCCGACGCGCCGCCCGCGCTCGTCGAGCGTCTTCGTGCGGGCCTTGCGCGCGCGTTCGCCGATCCGGAGCTTGCGCGTACGCGCTCGCTGCTGCTGCTCGAAGGATGCGACGTATTGCCCGACGGCTTCTACGACTGCATGTTCGAGGCCGAGGCCGAGGCGAAACGCCGGCGCTACGTCGAGTTGGACTAGCGGGCTGTCAGTACGGAATCCCGAGGCGCCGGTATACGAAGTGAAGGAGCCAGGCGGGGCCGACGAGCAGGAACTTCACGTCCTCGAAGAACGACGGCTTTCTGCCCTCGATCTTGTGCCCGATGAACTGGCCGATCCACGCGAGCACGAAGACGGCAACCGCGACGACGAGCGTACGCGAGCCGAGCACCGTCAACGGATACGTCATCAGCGCGAAGAGCGCAAGCATGCCGAGGGCGATCTGTACCGAGAGCCACGCATAGAATGCGAGCGCGATCCCGATGCCGACGTACGCCGCGACCGGCGAGAGCGCCCACAATGCCGCGAGCACGCTCCACGTGATGAGCGGAACGCAGACCCAGTGGATCGCTTCGTTCTTCGGGTTGCGGTGCGACTCGCCGTAACGCAGGAACAGTTCGTCGACCTTGCGCACGCGCTCTCCGGCGTTGATGGAGAGCTTCCATGATACGCCGCGAGGAGCCGACACTGCTGCGCCATGCGGTTCGACGCCCACGCTGGCGTCGAACGCCACGCTGCCATCAACCGTTGGCGATGCGCCGCAGAGGTGCAGGCCGCCGGAACTGCCCGAAGATCTCGGGCCTCGCGATCGCAAACCCCTGCGCGTAGTCGACGCCGATCTTGCGCAGGGCCTCGAGGATGGCGAGGCTCTCGACCGATTCGGCGATCGTCTTCTTGCCCATGATGTGGCCGATCCGATGGATCGCCTCCACCATCGCATGGTTGACCGGGTTCTGCAGCATGTCCTTCACGAAGCTGCCATCGATCTTGAGAAAGTCGACGGGCAGGTTCTTGAGGTAAGTGAACGACGATACGCCGACGCCGAAATCGTCGAGCGCGAAGCGGCAGCCGAGCGCCTGCAGCGAAGTCATGAAGTCCATCGCCTTGGACAGGCTCGTGATCGCCGTCGTCTCCGTGATCTCGAAGCAGATCTGCGAATACGGGATCCGGAACTGCATGAACTGCGCACGGACGAAGTCGAGGAAGCTGTCCTCGCCGATCGACGCCCCGGAGAGGTTGATCGCTATGTTCTCGCCGATGTCCGATCCGTCGCCCGACTCGAGCTGCTGCGCCAGGATGCCGAACGCAGTGGTGATCACCCAGCGATCGATGTCCGGCATCAGGTTGTAGCGCTCGGCGGCGGGAAGGAACTCGGCGGGCGGAATGAGGTTGTTGCTTTCGTCGCGCAACCGCACCAGGAGCTCGGTGTAAGGAGGAGTCTGGTTGTCGCCGCGGGTGCCGTAAACGGGCTGCGCAAACAGGCAGAAGCGATTCTCGCCGAGCGCGCGATGCAGCCGGTTGACCCATTCCATCTCGCCCTGCCGCGTCGCGACTTCGTTGCTGTCGGGACAATAGACCTGCACGCGATTGCGGCCGTTGTCCTTCGCCATGTAGCACGCCGCATCGGCGGCGGACAGCACGGCGGCGAGCGTTTGCGACGCGTCCGAGACGTTGACGACGCCGACGCTGACGCCGACGTTGAACGAGCGGTCCTTCCAGACGAAGCGGAAGTCCGCCACCGCGGTGCGCAGCGTCTGCGCGATCTGCAGCGCGGGTGCGGCGGCACAATGCTCGAGAAGCACGCCGAACTCGTCGCCGCCGAGCCGCGCGAGCGTGTCGCCTTCACGCAGGCGCGGCCGCAGGAGCAGCGCGATCTGCCGAAGGAGCTCGTCGCCGGCGGCGTGGCCGCAGGTGTCATTCACGACCTTGAATTGGTCGAGATCGAGGTACAGCACCGCGTGATTGACGCCCAGTTGCGCGCCATCGACGAGCACCATCGAGAGTCGCCGCTCGAACTCGCGGCGGTTGAGAAGGCCGGTCAAGGGGTCGTGACTTGCGAGATGCGCAAGACGCGTCGCGTATTGGCGCTCGCGGCTCATGTCGTGGAAGACGAGCACCGCTCCGATCACCCCGCCCATCCGGTCGCGGATCGGCGCCACGCTGTGGTCGATCGCGACCGGCGCATCGCTTCTGCGTCGGAGGACCACGTTTCCGTCCGGCTCGACGATGCAGCCGTCGCGCAGCGCGCGGGCGACGGGATCCGAAACCTCGAGCCCGGTGCTCTCGTCGACCACCGAGAACACCTTTGTCACCGCGCACTTGTAGGCGTCCTCGTTGCGCCACCCGGTCAGACGCTCCGCGACCGGATTCAGGAATTCGATGCGGCCGGACGTATCCACGGTGATCACCGCGTCGGCAATCGAGGCGAGCGTGACCTGCGCCCGCTCCTTTTCCTCGAAGATCTGCGCTTCCGCCTGCTTGCGATCCGTGATGTCGGTCAACGACCCTGCCATGCGCCGCGGCTTGCCCTCGACGTCGAGCACCGAGCGGCCACGGGTGCGGAACCACCGATATGCGCTGTCCTTCATGCGGATCCGAAACTCGAGGTCGAAGCGGTTGCCCGAGCGCAGGTGCGTGCGCAGCGCCAACGCCGTCGCATGGCGGTCGCGCGGATGGATGCGCCGCAGGAACGACGCGGGCGTCTCCTGCACTTCCCCAGGCTCGAATCCGAGGAGCATCTCGAAGCGAGCGGACAGGAACAGGTGCTCGCTGCGCAGGCTCCAGTCCCAGATGCCGTCGTTGCTCGCGAGGACGGCGTACTCGAAACGTTCCTCGCTGATCCGCAAGTCGTTCTCCGCCTGCTCGCGGTTGCGGATCAGGCGCTGCGTCACGATCAGCGCGATCATGAGCAGCGCAACGCCGGCGGCGACGTTGATCACCATCAGCAGCGCCGACGTCTGCCGCAGCCCCTCGCTCGTAGTCGCAGCGACTGCTTCGTTGACGGCGGTCACCTTGCGCTCGAGGACGCGGATGCGGCCAAGAGTCGGTTGAAGAGTGGCGCTCGCCCCCTTTGCGGCGGGCATCGCGTTCTGCAACGTTTCGCCGAGAGCCGAGAGCTCCTTCGCGTATGCGTCGGCCTCATCCCATAGCCTCGTGGTGGTCGTGATGAATGCGACGCCGCGGAAGCGGCGATAGAGATCCACCAGCGGTTTCGCGTCGTCGGGCGTGGTACCGGCATCGCGCAATCTCTGCTCGGCGCGCGCGACCTCGGCACGAGGCCGGTCGAGCGCCGTCCGCGCATCGCGCAGCGCATTGACGGCGGCAATCTCGGTGAGGAAGCGCCGGTACGAATGCTCGCTCTTCGTCTGCGCGAACTGCTCCAGGTCTCCCACCGCATACGAAAGCGCCTTGGCGCGCACGTTATCGGCGTTGACGAGCGCGCGCATCCCCCAGATGACGTCGAGGCTCGCATTGCCCAGGAGCAGCATGAGCGCGACGATCGTGACGAATGGCCAGACCACCCGGACACGGTGCCAGGGTATGGACGCGAACGCGGCGGCGATGGCTTGCTTCGACATGGATCTTTCGAGCACGGGTCGTGGCGCCGGCGCAGGTCGCGGCCAACGGGCGTGAATCGACCCTCACGGCAAAGCAAATGACACGCCAGAGGGACCCGAAACATGGCTCGAACATTGCTTCGAACGTCACGGACGTCGCATCGGGCGATTGCAACAATCGCGTTAAGCATCTCGGGCTCGTTGTCTCGGGCTCTTTGTAGGTGACAGTGGAGATTCAATGATCATTTCACGCAAGGAGGCGAGGCGATGAAATGTCGACTATGCGACCGGCCCACCGCGACCGGCAGCGCCAAGCTGTGTGCCGACTGTGCGAAGGCGCTGCAGCGCGCTCGTGGCGCCGCGCTCGCCAGGATCTCGGCCGCGGCGACCATGGCCGCGGAGCCTGCGGCTGCACCGTCGATCACCCTGGCAGTGACATCGTCGGGGACGCCGCCGCCCCGTTCGGTGAGACCCATCCTGTGGGTCGGATTGGGACTCGCGGCGGTCATGGCCGTTTACGTCGCGCAGCGCGAGCTTTCAGTGCCCCGCGCGGCGGAGCCTTGGTCCGGCCGGACGATGCCGACGCTGACAGAACGCGGCAATGTCGAACCTTCGCCGGTCTTCACCCGCGTCGAAGAACCCTCATGGACCACCGTCGGAGACCCCGCGAAGCTGGGTGCAGGGCCGGCCGGACCGGAGCGGGGTCAGGCCTCTGCGGCCGCAATTTCGCCCAAAACGCCTGGCGCACCGGGCAGCGCGAAGACCGGCGCCAAGGTGGCGAAAGGCACGAGCCAGGATTCGAAATCGATGCCCGTGCCCGTCCCTCTCGAATACGAGGGCGGAGCGCCGAAGCCCACGGAAACCGACTCGCAGGCGCAGCTGGCGGGCGGCCGCGTCGCGGCGCCGGCACAGCCCGTCGATGGCGCACAGATGCTCGCGGCGGCGATGCAGAAATGCGGCAGCGAGGGCCTCTTCTCGAAATTCATCTGCGAGCAGAAGGCGTTTCTGCAGTACTGCGAAGAGAAGTGGGACAAGGATCCGAAGTGCATGCGCAAAGGCGGCGAGCGGTAGTTCGGAACGATCCCTACGCGCGTGCCCTTCGTCGTCGCCTGCGGATCTGCAGCGCGAGCACGATGGCGACGCCCGCTAGACCGATCGCATCGCTCGCCGGCGCCGGATACACGAGCAACAGCCCGCACGCGACGAGCACCCAGCGCTCGAGGCCCGTGCATTCGGTCAGCAGCCACTTCTGCGTCCCGGCGGCCAGCGCCGCAATTCCGATGCACGCCGTGAGGCCGATCCACGCGACGCTCGCCCACGAGCCGTCCTTCGGCATTTTCAAGAGGAGGCCGACACCGGAGGGGTCGAGGACGAACACGAACGGAACGATGAACGCCGGCAGCGTGTATTTCCAAGACTGCAGCGTCGTCCGGTACGGATCGCCGCCGGTGATCGCCGCGGCTGCGAACGGCGACAGCGCCGTCGGCGGCGACACCTCCGACAGCACGGCGTAGTAGAAGACGAACATGTGCGCCGCGTAGTCGGGGACGCCGAGCTTGACGAGCGCCGGCGCGGCGATCACCGCGCAGATGATGTAGCTCGCCGTCACCGGGACCGCGAGACCGATCACCCACACGATCAGCGCCGTGAACAGCGCCGTCAGGAACAGGCTGCCCCCCGCGTAGGCGATGACGATCGAGCTGAACTTGAGGCCGAGCCCCGTCTTCGCGACCACGCCGACGATGATCCCGGCCGCCGCGCACGTGGCAGCGACGTTCAACATCTGGGCGGAGCCGTCGCGCAGCGCCGCGATCACCTTCCGTGGTCCCATCGCCGTGTCGCGGCGAAGGAACGATACCGCGAAGGTGACGACCGTCGCCCAGAAGACGGACAGCATCGGCGAGAAGCCCCACACCATGAACACCACGATCGCGACGAGCGACACGAAGTGGTACCAGTAGCGCTTCGTGAGCAGCCAGAGCTGACCCTCGACCGCAACGGCGACGTTCGGCATCCCGAATTTGCGCGTGTCGAGCTCGACCATGAGGAAGAGCGACAGGTAGTAGAGCAGCGTCGGCACCGTCGCCATCAGCAGCACGTCGAGGTAACTGATCTTCAGGAACTCGGCAATCAGGAACGCGGCGGCGCCCAGCACCGGCGGCGAGATGATCGCGCCGAGGCCGCCCGCGGCCAGCAGCCCTCCCGCCGCCTCCTTGCCGTAGCCCGCACGTTCGAGCATCGGATAGGCGACGGACCCGATCGTGACCGTGGTCGCCACCCCGGACCCCGACGGGCCACCCAGCAGGAACGAGGCGAGCACCACGGTGCGCCCTGCCCCGCTGTGCTTGCTCCCCATCGCGGCGAAGCTCCAGTCGAGATAGAACTTGCCGGCGCCGGAATACTGCAGGAACGCGCCGTAGATCGTGAACAGGATGATGAGCGACGACGACACGTCGACCGCCGTCCCGAAGATCCCCTCGAGCGTCTGATAGAGGAACCCGGTCATGCTCGACACATCGTACCCGCGGTGTGCCCACTGTCCCGGCAGCCAGGGACCCACGAACGCGTACATGAGGAACAGTCCGATCACGAGCAGCATGATCCAACCCGACGTGCGCCTTACCGCCTCGAGCACGAGCAGCACGAACGTCACACCGAACAGGACGTCGGTGCTGTTCGGCAGCGTGTTGCGGTCCCAGATGTCGTCGCCTCCGGCCAGCAGATAGACGATCGTCGCGACGCCGAGCGCGGCACAGACGACATCCCACCACATGAGCCGGTTGCGATAGCGCGCCGCGATGGGAAACAGCATGAAGACGAGCAGCAGCGTCCAGCCGACGTGAACGGGCCGCAGCACCTGCGCGGGAACGATCTCGAGCGCCGCATAGAGGTGGAACAGCGACATGCCGACGAGCAGCACCGTCGTGAACTGCGCGAGCCAGCCGGCGTAACGGCTGGTCGCGCCCTCTTCTTCCTCGATGTACGCGGCCGCCTTTTGCAGGCGGTCCTCGCCGACGGTGGCGGCGGCCGCGATGGCCTCGTGCTGCGGCACCTGCGGTGCGGCATCCGCCATCATCTCCCCTTGGGATCCGCGGGCCGCAGCGAAACCGAAGCGCGCGGGATCTCCCGCGTCAGTTGACCTTGATGCCCTGCTCGGCGAGGTACTTCTTCGCGCCCGGGTGGAACGGGATCGGCGAGCCCTGCGCCTGGTTCTTGAGGTCGATGTTCTTCGCTTCGGCGTGAACGGCGACGAGCTCGGCCTTTTTGTCGTACAGCGTCTTCACGATGTCGTACGCCATCTGGTCGCTCATCTTGTCGCTCGCGATCAGGATGTTCCAGACGTCGATTTCGGTGTTGGGTTTGTCCTGCGCGGGGTACGAGCCCGCGGGAATCACCGCCTTCACGTAAAGCGGCCCGTAGCGCTTGTTCATCGCGTCGACGTACTCGTCATGATCGATGAGCTTCATCTTGAGGCCGGGCGTGGCCGCAAGATCGGTGACCGCCGCCGTCGGCACGCCGCCCGACCAGAAGAACGCGTCGATCTTCCGGTCCTTGATCGCGTTCACCGACTCCGCGGCCCCCAATCGCTCCTGCTTCAGGTCCTTCTTCGGATCGATGCCGGCGGCTTCGAGGATGCGAAACGCCAGGATCTCCGTGCCGCTGCCGGGCGAGCCTGTCGAGACGCGCTTCCCTTTCAGATCCGAAAGCTTGTTGATGCCGGAGCCCTCGACGGTTACCACGTGCGTCTTGTTGGGGTACAGCACCATGAGCGTCCGTGCGCTGACCTTGCTGTCCTTGAACTTGTCGACACCCTGGTACGCATCCCACGTTGCGTCGGCCATCGAGAAGGCGACCTCCGACTTGCCCGCGTTGATGAGCTTCAGGTTGTCGACCGAGCCTCCTGTCACCTCGGCCGTCGCCGTCAGGCCCGGCAGGTACTTGGACAGGACGTTCGCCATGCCGCCGCCCAACGGGTAGTACACGCCGCCCGTGCCGCCGGTGGTGATCGAGATGCGTGTAGGCGTTTGTCCGGCCGCCGGCAGCGCGAGTACCGCGGCAGCCACGGTGCTGGCGGCGAGCCGCGCGAAGAGCGTCATTGCAGGATGCATCGTTTCCTCCAATCGAAGATACGGAGTATTTTGAACGCGATCGCCGTGGGGTCGGCGGCCGTCCGGTTGGATCCGGAGCTTACTCGCGGAGTTTACTTGATGGCGAAGCCGCCCTCACGGAGGTTACGCCCGTGGCGCTCGAGCGAGGGCCTAGTCAGGCCGCGGCGGCGAGATCCGGCCTCGGCGCCCGGCGCTCGAGCACGCTGACGCGGGTCGGGAAGCGACCGAGCTTGCGATCGAGGAAGTAGTTGCGAAGCGTGCGGCCGATCGTGCGGAACGCGAGCTCCTCCCAAGGAATCTCGTCCTCGCGAAAGAGCCGCACTTCGAGGCTTTCGGGCCCCGGCCCGAAGTCGAGGTCGGCCAGCGCGGCGCGGAACATCACGTAGACCTGGCTGATCTGCGGGAGGCTGATCATGGTGTAGAGGTCGCCCATGACGACCCGTGCATCCGCTTCCTCGAGCGTCTCGCGGATCGCGCCCGCCATGACCGTTTCGCCGTTCTCGAGAAAGCCGGCGGGAAGGGTCCACAGTCCGAGGCGCGGCTCGATCGCACGCTTGCAGAGCAGCACCTTGTCCTGCCACTCCGGCAGGCAACCGACGACGACCTTCGGGTTCTGGTAGTGAATCGTCGCGCACGCGGCGCAGACGAAGCGTGGGAGGTTGTCGCCTTCGGGAATGCGCCACTCGATGCGATCGGAGCCGCAGGCGCTGCAGAACCGGATCGTGGGCGTGGAAGAGACCATGGGCGGATGATGGCAGGTCGTTGCCGTATGGCTCGGTTCGCTAACGAACGATGTCGCTTTTGTCGGAGGTTGCGAGACCTTCCACAGTTTCCACCGCACGGCCCACGGCGTCGTAACTCGGAAATCCGCACGTTGGCAGGCCCATCGGCGATGCCAAGGTTCTAGCGCGCAAGCGGAGCGCGCCGCTAGCGAGACTTGCGCAGCGCCGAGAACGCGTCGTCGACGATGCCGAGCGTCCGGTCGACGTCGGCGTCGCTGTGGGCGATGGAGATGTAGAACTTCTCGTTCGGATTGACGACGAGGCCGCGCTTCATGAGCTCGATCGCCCACCGGTAGCCGAGATCCTTGTCAGCCGTCGTCAGGTCCATCCACGTCCTGAGCGGTCGGCGGTCGGTGAAGCGGACGCCGAACACGGCATCCTCTCCCGGCGCCTGGACGGCGAAGCCGTGGCGAGTACCGGATTCGACGACGCCGGCGCGAAGCCGCGCGCCGATCCGCGCCAGGCCTTCGTACACGCCGGGCTTCGACAGCACGTCGAGCGCCGCACAGCCGGCCGCTGCGCAGACCGGGTTGCCGTTGAGCGTGTTGGTCGCCCAGACCACGTCGGCGCGGGGGCGCGACCGCGCATCCAGCACGCTCATCACGTCGGCGCGGCCCGCGATCGCGGCGAGCGGAAAGCCGCCGCTCACCGCCTTGCCGTAGCACGCGATATCGGGAACCACGCCATATTTCTCCTGCGCGCCGCCCCACGCGATGCGAAAGCCGGTGACGATCTCGTCGTACACGAGCACGATGCCGTGGCGGCGCGTCGCTTCGCGCACCGCTTCGAGGAAGCCCGGCTGCGGCAGCAGCACGCGCTGCAGCGGCTCGACGATCACCGCCGCCAGCTCGTGCGCGTGCCGCTCGATCATCGCCACGGCCGCTGCCGCGTCGTTGAACGGCGCGACGAGCACCGTCTCTCCCGATTGCGGGGGCACGCCGACCGAGTCGGGCTTCGCGCGCGGGTAGTCGGAGGCGACCGCCGGCACCGTGCCCCAAAGGCCGTAGTCGTGCATCCCGTGCCACGCGCCTTCGAACTTCATGATTTGGTTGCGACCGGTGAACGCGCGCGCGATACGCAGCGAGTAGAACGTCGCTTCGGTGCCGGAGCCCGTGTAATGAACGACGTCGGCGCACGGAATCGCTTCGACGAGGCGCTCCGCGAGCAGGATCTCCGGCTCGTTCAGGAAGTAGTACGTCGTGCCCTTCGGCAATTGCGCAGCAACCGCCTCGGTGATCGCGGGATGGGCATGACCGAGAAGCGCCGGGCCCGAGCTCAGGTGATAGTCGAGATACTCGCGGCCGGCCACGTCCCACACGCGGCTCCCTTCCCCACGGGCGATGACGAGATTGAGCTCCGGTGGGAGGACGAAGAGTCCAAGGCCGCCGCCAGCGAGGAATTTACCCGCGGCGGCAAGAAGGATGTTCTGACGTTCGGAAGCGTTCATGATGACGGCGCACAAATGGCGGGAAGGTTGTCGGGTAAACTCAAAGAGGCGCTATTGTGCGCCGTAAATTCACCGAACAACGGACGCGAAAGCCATGGCTTATCATCGCTCCCTGCTGCCCCAGGCCGTCGACGACTATCTACGTACGGTGATCGCGCGCGAATCGGCGCTCTTGCAGCGGCTGCGCGCCGAAACCGCGAAGCTGCCGATGGGCGCGATGCAGATCGGCGCCGACCAGGGCGTCTTGCTCGCATTCCTCGTGCGCCTCATCGGCGCGCGCAATGCCATCGAGATCGGCACGTTCACGGGCTACAGCGCGATCGCCGTCGCGAGTGCGCTCGCTCCGGGCGGACGGCTCGTGTGCTGCGACGTGAGCGACGAATGGACATCGATTGCGCGCCGCTACTGGGCCGAGGCGGGTTTGAGCGACCGGATCGAGCTCCACCTGCGGCCCGCGCAGGAGACGCTGGCCGAGCTTTCGCGGAAGCACGGACCGGGTACCTTCGACTTCGCGTTCATCGATGCGGACAAGACCGGCTACGACACCTATTACGAGGCTTGCCTCTCGCTGCTGCGCCCCGGCGGACTGATTGCGATCGACAACGTCCTGTGGAGCGGCAGTGTGGCCGATCCAAGCAATCAGGAAAAAGACACCGTGGCGCTGCGCGCGCTCAATGTGAAGATTCGCGACGATCGCCGTGTCGACGCGTGCCTCGTGAGCCTGGGCGACGGCGTGATGCTCGCGCGGAAGCTTTGAGCTGAACGTGAAGGGGCGAGAGGCGAGGGCGGCCAGCGGGCGCCTGGGTCATGAAGCCCGATGGCCGCCCTCGCCTCTCGCCCCTACCGCCAACGCCCCAGCCTACGCCCGAATGAAGTTCTCGCGGTAATACTTGAGCTCGGCGATCGACTCGTAGACATCGGCAAGCGCCTCGTGCTTGCCCTCCTTCGGCACGCCTTTCATGAGCTCGGGCTTCCAGCGGCGCGCGAGCTCCTTCAGCGTCGAGACGTCGAGGTTACGATAGTGGAAGTAGTCTTCCAGCGCGGGCATCGAGCGGGCGAGAAAGCGCCGGTCCTGGCAGATCGAGTTGCCGCACATCGGCGACGTCTTCGGCGGCACGTGCTCCCGCAGGAAAGCAAGCGCCGCGACTTGGACGGATGCGTCGTCCAGCGTCGATGCTTTCACCTTGTCGATGAGGCCCGAGCGGCCGTGCGTCCCTTGGTTCCAGGCGTCCATCCCTGCCAGCACCGCATCGCTCTGGTGAAGGACCCAAACGGGCGCCTCCGCGACCGTATTGAGCTCGCCGTCGGTGATGACCAGCGCGACCTCGATGATACGGTCGGCATCGGGCTTGAGCCCGGTCATTTCGAGGTCGATCCAGATGAGGTTGCCGGCGTCCTGGGGCATTGTGAAATACGCGTAAAATGGGCGGTTCATTCTCGCACACTCCGGGTGGGGCTCTTGCCCCACGCCGCAATCTCGTGACCGCAACCGCCTTTGCCGCGCTGTTTGCCGCGGCGCTCTTCGTTTCCCTCGTCCTCAACCTCTGGCTCGCGCGCCGGCATGTCAGGTACGTTGCCGCGCATCGCGAGGCCGTTCCCCCGGCCTTCACCGAGCGCATCGCGCTCGCCGCGCACCAGAAGGCCGCCGACTACACGATCGCGCGCACACGACTGGGCACGATCGAGACGGTCGTCGAGATGACGCTGCTTCTCGCGCTCACGTTCGGGGGGGGCATCGCCGCGCTCGTGCGGTTGACGGATCTGCTGCCCTTCGGCGGAATGGCGCGCGATCTCGCGTTGATCGTCGCGGTTGCCGTCGTTTCGGGCCTCGTCGCGATTCCGTTCTCGTATTACCGCACGTTCGGCGTCGAGGTGAAATTCGGCTTCAACCGCACGACGCGCGCGCTGTGGTTCGCCGACCTCGTCAAGGGAACACTGATTGGCGCCCTGCTCGGCCTGCCGCTCGCGGCCGTCGTCCTCTGGTTGATGCGCGCGACGGGCCCGTATTGGTGGCTATGGGCGTGGGCGGTGTGGATCGGCTTCCAATTCCTGCTGCTGGCGCTCTATCCGACGGTGATCGCGCCGCTCTTCAACAAGTTCTCGCCGCTGCCGGCAGGGGCCGCACGCGCCGCCATCGAGGCGCTGCTCGCGCGCTGCGGATTCGAGAACCGCGGCCTCTATGTGATGGACGGCTCGCGCCGGTCCAGTCACGGCAATGCGTTCTTCACCGGCTTCGGCCGCGCGAAGCGGATCGTATTCTTCGACACGCTGCTCGAGCGGCTCGCGCCCGACGAGGTCGAGGCGGTGCTCGCCCACGAGCTCGGCCACTTCAAGCTGAAGCACGTGCTGAAGCGCATGCTGTGGACGGCATTCTTCTCGTTGGCGTTCCTCGCGTTGCTCGCCTGGCTCGCCGGCTCGCCGTGGTTCTACACCGGCCTCGGCGTGCCCCCGTCGATGGATCGTCCCGGTGTCGCGCTGATCCTCTTCTTCCTCGTGCTGCCCGTGTTCACGTTCGCGTTCGCGCCGCTGTCGGCGTTCTATTCGCGCCGGCACGAGTTCGAAGCGGACGCGTTCGCGGCGCAGAACGCTTCCGCGACGTCGCTCGTCCGCGCGCTCGTGAAGCTGTACGAAGACAACGCCTCCACGCTGACGCCGGACCCCGTCTACTCGGCTTTCCACGACTCGCATCCGCCGGCGGCCATGCGCATCGCACGCCTGGAAGCGGCATGACGGACAGATTGCACGCGCTTGCCAGCATGCATTGCCGCGCGGGTGCGCCGCGGCTTCCCGACGACGAGCTGCACGCCGAGCTTGCGCATCTGCCCGGCTGGACACGGGCGGGCGACCGCATCGAGAAGACGTTCCGCTTTCCGGACTATTACCGGACGATGGCGTTCGTCAATGCCGTAGCGTCGATCGCTCACCGCGAGGATCATCACCCGGACCTCGAAGTGCATTACGACCGCTGCTCCGTCGCCTGGTCGACGCACAGCGCCGGCGGAATCACGCAGAACGACTGCATCTGCGCCGCCCGCGTCGAAGCCCTCGCATCGTGACGCGCGCGACGCAGGACCACGTCGCGACCCGCACGCTCGAGGAAGGACTCGTCACCGCCAGCCGGCGCCGGCACTATTCGGTGCGACTCGACGGCGGCGAAGTCGTCGAGTGCGTGCTGAAGGGCCGGGGAACCACCCTCGCATGCGGCGACCGCGTGCGGATCGCGCGGGCTGCAGGCGGCGGATCGATCGAGGAAGTGCTCCCGCGCACGACGCTTTTCTACCGCTCCGACGAATTCAAGGAAAAGCTGATCGCCGCGAACGTGACGCAGGTCGTCGGCGTCGTCGCGCCCGACATCGGCGTCGACGAGGAGCTCATCAACCGCTGGATCGTCGGCGCCGAGGCGCAAGCCTGCCGGTTCGTCCTCGCGGCGAACAAGTCCGACAAGCCGGATTTCGGTGCGCTTCTCGAGCGCCTGCGACCATTCGCAGCACTGGGCTACGCCGTCGTGCCGATGTCCGCGCAACGCGACGTCCTGCCATTGCTGCCGTACCTCGCGGGTGAGCGCACTGCGCTCATCGGACAATCGGGGATGGGCAAGTCGACGATCCTCAACGCCGTGGCCCCCGGCGCGTTGGCGAAGACCGCGGACATTTCCGAAGCGCTTGCCGCCGGCCGGCACACGACCTCGCACTCGACCCTGTATCCGCTCCCAGCTGCCGAAGGCGGCGGCTGGATCGTCGACTCGCCGGGACTCAAGATGTTCGGCCTCGCGCACGTCGACCCTGAAGCGCTCGAGGCGGCGTTCGTCGAGATCCGGCCCCTGCTCGGTCACTGCCGCTTTCGTGACTGCCGCCACGACCGCGAGCCGGGTTGCGCCGTGCAGCAGGCGGTGATGGCCGGACGCGTTGCGCCCTTCCGCGTGGCACTCCTGCATCGGCTCGTCGAAGAATCGCGCGCGGCGCGCGATCCGGTGCGCCGCGGCTGAAACGGTGCATCTGCAAACCCCGCATTCCTGAGGCGGCGTTTACATCGCATTTACGGGGCGCGCCCGCAAATTGTCTCGCGCGCAACATGCGTTGGTCTAAGCTTCGGCTTGCGGGCCTAAGCGCCCTTACGGCATGCAAGACGAACAACAAGCGGTCGGGACTGAGCGCTACGGCGACCGATCACCGTACACGCACTACGTCGTGGCAGCGCTCGCATGCCTCGCCGTGGCTGCGGTAGCAACGCCGTTCGCCGGTGTACTCGATGTCGCCAACATCGCCATGCTGTTCCTGCTCGCGGTGCTGCTGGTCGCGCTGCGCGCGGGCCGGGGTCCCGCGGTGCTCTCGGCCCTGCTCTCGGTGCTGCTGTTCGATTTCCTGTTTGTGCCGCCTCGGTTCTCGCTCGCGGTCGGCGACGTGCAATACCTGATCACGCTCGGCGTGATGCTCGCCGTCGCGCTCATCACCGCGCAGCTGACGACCGGAGTGAAGCGGCAGGCGGAAGTCGCGGCGCGGCGCGAACGCGAGGCGCGCCTGCTGTATGCGCTCGCGCGTGACCTCGCCGGTGCGGCAGCGGAGCCGCAGGTGACGGCGATCGTCGAGCGCTTCATGCACGAATTTGCCGGCATGCAGGCGACGGTCCTGCTGCCGGACGCGAACGACGAGCTTCGTCGCGCCGGTGGCGATTCCAGTAAGCTCGCCTATCTGGAGGCGCGGCTCGCGCTTCTCGCGTATCGCAAGGGCGAGGCGATCGCAGTCGACGCGCTAGAGACGACCGGCCAGGCCATCGCATACGTGCCGCTGAAGGCGCCGATGCGAGTGCGCGGTGTGCTCGCGCTCGCGCCTTCCACTAGCAGCAGAACTGCGCACGCGCAGATCGATGCGATTTTGCCTGCGTTCGCATCGCTGGTCGCGATCGCCGTCGAGCGCCTTCATTACGTCGACGTCGCCAACCGCGCGGAAATGGAAACGGCTTCCGAGCGGCTGCGCAATTCGATCCTGTCCGCGCTTTCGCACGACGTCCGCACGCCGCTTACATCGATCATCGGCTTGGCCGATTCGCTGACCCTCCAGAAACCGCCGCTCTCGCAGACGGCCGCGGAGACCGCGGCGGCCATTCGCGATCAATCGACAAGACTCGCAGCCATGGTTACCAATCTTCTCGACATGGCGCGACTGGCGGCGGGCGGCGTCAGGCCGCGCAAGGAATGGCACCTCCTGGAGGAAGTGGCGGGCGCTGCAGTGCAGCTTCTCGGCCGCTCGCTGGCGGGACACCGCATCGTGATCGACCTGCCGAGAGCAATGCCGCTGATCGAGTTCGATGCGGTGCTGATCGAGCGCGTGCTTTGCAACCTCATAGAGAATGCGGCGAAGTATTCACCGCCCGGGACGACGATCGCGGTCCGCGCAAAGCTCGCCGCGCATACCGTCGAGGTAGGCGTTGAAGACGACGGCGCAGGTTTTCCCGAGGGCCGGCGGGATGACCTCTTTGCGCCATTCGTCCGCGGCCGGCACGAATCGAGCATGCCGGGGGCGGGGCTCGGGCTCGCCATCAGCCGCTCGATCGTCGCGGCGCATGGCGGGACGATCCGGGCGGAGAACCGCGCCGAAGGCGGTGCGCGCGTCATGTTCACCTTGCCGCTCGGCTCGCCACCGGAGATCGTTCCCGAGATCGAGTCGACGCCAGTGGAGGCGCCTCGTGACTGAGCCTGCATGGTCGATCGTCGTCGTCGAAGACGATCGCGAGATCCGGCGCTTCGTCCGGTCGACGCTGGAGGACGAAGGCTGCAAGGTCGCCGAAGCCGACACGGGCCGCCAGGGGCTCATCGAGGCGGCCACGCGGAAGCCCGACCTGGTCGTGCTCGACCTCGGGTTGCCGGACATCGACGGTCTCGACTTCATCCGTGACCTTCGAACCTGGTCCGAGGCGCCGGTGATCGTGCTTTCCGCGCGCTCGACGGAAGCCGACAAGGTCGTCGCACTCGACGCGGGTGCGGACGACTATCTCACGAAGCCCTTCGGTGTCGCCGAGCTGCTCGCTCGCGTGCGCGCGCTGCTCCGCCGCCACGGGCGAGGCGCCGACGGCAGTGCGCACTTCGCGTTCGGCGACGTGAGCGTCGACTTGTCGCGCCGCAGCGTGATGCGCGCGGGCGAGCCCGTGCGCCTGACGGCGCTGGAATACCGTCTGCTCGCTCAGCTGATCGGCAACGCGGGCAAGGTCCTCACCCACCGCCATCTGCTGCGCGAAGTGTGGGGACCGAGCTTCGTCGAGAGCAACCACTACATCCGGATCTATGTCGCGCGCCTGCGCCAGAAGCTCGAGGGCGACCCCGCGCAGCCCCGTCATATCCTGACGGAGACCGGCGTCGGCTACCGCTTCCAGCCGTAACGGCCGCAGCCGCCGCAGCCGCCGAAGCGACCGAAACGCCACCGAAGCCGCCATACAGGAGCCGCAATCCATGCCGAAACTTCGCGGGCGCCGCCGCGGCCGCTTCGCCACCCTGACGCTCGCGGCCCTCGGTGTCGTGTACGGTGACATCGGCACGAGCCCGCTCTATGCGTTGAAGGAGGTGTTCGGCGGCTCGCACCATGCGGTGCCGATCAGCGAGGCGAACGTCCTCGGCATCCTGTCGCTCGTGTTCTGGGCGCTGATGATCGTGGTGTCGATCAAGTACATCGCGTTCATCATGCGCGCGAACAACAAGGGGGAAGGCGGCATCATGGCATTGATGGCGCTCGTGCTGCGCGGCGAGAAGGATCCCTCGCGGGCACGCGCGCTGATGCTGCTGGGACTGTTCGGCGCAGCGCTTTTCTACGGCGACGGACTCATCACGCCCGCGATTTCCGTTCTCTCCGCCGTGGAGGGCCTCGAGGTCGCCACTCCCGCGTTCAAGCCATTCGTGATCCCGATCACGCTCGTCGTCGTCGCCTGTCTCTTCGCGGTGCAGAAGCGCGGCACCGGAAGCGTCGGTGCGCTGTTCGGGCCGATCATGATCGTCTGGTTCGGCGCGCTCGCATTGCTGGGCGCGATCGGCATCGCTCGCGCCCCGCAGGTGCTCGTGGCCTTGAATCCGGCTTATGCCATCGGATTCCTCGCGGCTCATGGCGCACTCGGGTTCTTTTCGCTGGCCGCCGTCGTCCTCGTGGTGACCGGCGCGGAGGCGCTGTATGCGGACATGGGGCACTTCGGCAGCGGTCCCGTCCGTTTCGCGTGGAGCACACTCGTCCTGCCGGCACTCGCGCTCAACTACTTCGGCCAGGGCGCGCTGCTGCTCGTGGACCCGGCGACGGTTGCCAATCCGTTCTATCTGCTCGCGCCGACGTGGGCGCTCTACCCGCTCGTCGCGCTCGCGACGGTGGCGACGATCATCGCCTCGCAAGCGGTGATCTCCGGCGCATTTTCGATCACGCAGCAGGCGATGCAGCTCGGTTATGCGCCACGGATGGAAGTGCAGCACACGTCGAGCCACGAAATCGGCCAGGTGTATCTGCCGCTCATCAATCGCATGCTGTTCGTGGGCGTCGTCGCGCTGGTGCTGGGGTTCGGCACGTCCACGAGCCTCGCAGCCGCTTACGGGATCGCCGTCACGGGCACCATGGCCAGCACGACAGTGCTCGCGTTCGTCGTCGCACGGCGGATCTGGCGCTGGAAGCGGGCTCTGTGCGTTGCGCTCTTCGGCGCGTTCCTCGCGGTTGATCTCGGGTTCTTCAGCGCGAATGTCGTAAAGATCGTGGAAGGCGGCTGGTTCCCGCTCACGTTCGGGCTCGGCGTGTTCGCGCTCATGTCGACCTGGAAGCGCGGGCGCCACCTACTGTACAAGCGCGTGTCGGCCGACTCGATTCCGCTGTCCGACTTCGTGCAGAGCGCGGCGCTCGGATGCACGAACGTGCCTGGAACTGCCATCTTCATGACCGCCAACCCCGACGCCGTGCCCCACGCACTCCTGCACAGTCTCAAGCATTACAAGAGCCTGCACGACCGCGTCGTGCTGTTGACGGCGATCACACTCGACGTGCCGCATGTGCCGGCAGGGCAGCGGGTCGCCGTCGAGGCGATCAACGCGCAGTTCTATAAGGTCAAGGTCTTCTTTGGGTTCATGGACGAGCCGGACCTGCCGGAGGTGCTCGAGTGGTGTGCCGAACAGGGCTTGCGGATGGACCTGATGGACACGTCCTTCTTCCTCGGACGCGAAACGCTGGTGCCGACCGTTGGCGCCGAGATGCCGCTATGGCGCGAAAAGCTGTTCGTCGCGATGTACCGAAACGCGGGCAGCGTCGCGAACTACTTCAAGCTGCCGCCGAACCGCGTGGTGGAGCTGGGCTCCCAGGTCGCCCTTTAATTGGGGTCAGAGACGAGTTTCCCTCTGCCTCCCGCCTTTGCTGCCACTGCTCGACGGAAACTCGTCTCTGACCCTATTTACGGCGCCCAGTTAGCGAGCGTCAGCAGCACCATCAACACGAGCCACAGCACGAGCGCCCGCCAGACGAGGCCGACCGCGCTCGGCAGGAGGTCCGCTTCGGGGAGATCGTTGAGGCCAAGATCGGGCCGCTCTTCGGGCTCGCCGCCGACGACAGGGACGGGCCCGCCAAGCAACACGCCGAGCGCGCCGGCGCCGCTCGCCAGCACGATGCCGGCATGCTCGCCGCCCGCCTCTGCCGCCCATGTCTTCGCCTGCGTGCGCCAGCAGTAGACCGCGTCCTCGAAGTCGCCGACGATCGCGAACGAGAGCGCGGTGAGCCTCGCCGGAACCCAGTCGAGCAGCCACAAGAGCCCGCGCGCCGGTGCCCCGATCACCGCGCGGCCCTGGGCGATCGGCGTCGTGTCGGCGCCTTTCGCATCGGCCTTCCACTCCTCGGCGAGCAGCGCCGCCGCGCGGTACAGCACGGCGCCAGCCGGACCCGGCAGGACCGTGAACCAGAAGAGTGTGGCGAACACCTGGCGATAGGAATCGACGAGCCCGCGCTCTATCGCGAGCTTCGCGATCTCGCCGCTCGAGAGCTCGCCCGTCGGCACGCCACGCCATGCGGTGAGCGCTCGTCGCGCCGCGGTGAGATCGTTCGCCTTGAGCGCCGCCTCGACATTCGTATAGAGGTGGCTGAACCGCCGGAATCCCATCAGCAGGTAGAGCATCGTCACGTTCCACGCGAGCCCCAGAAGCGGGTGCAGCGCGTGAAGTGCGACATAGATGCCCGCAGCGAAGAGCACCGGCGGGACGAGCGCCACGAGCGTCGCGATCGCGGCGTGCTGCGCCGTCCCGCCGTTGAGCTTGCGCTCGACCGCGCGCGCGTACTGGATGAAAGAGTGCTCCAGCGCCGAGCGCCACTGGAACGCGCGCCACTGCTCGAGACCAAGTGCGGCAAGGATCGCGATGACGTTCATCGGCGGTGGATCAACTCTTCAGCTCCTCGCGGTCGCGAAACTGCTCGAGCGCCTCGGGATTCGCGAGCGCCTCGATATTCCTGACCGGCAAGCCGTGGACGATGTTGCGAACCGCGAGCTCGACGATCTTGTTGCTCTTCGTGCGCGGAATGTCGGTCACCTGCACGATCTTCGCCGGCACGTGGCGCGGCGTCGTGTTGGCGCGGATCTTCTGCTTGATGCGCTCGGTGAGCTCCTTGTCGAGCGCCATGCCGTCCTGCAAGCGCACGAACAGGATCACTCGCACGTCACCAACCTCGCCGGGCGGCCAGTCCTGCCCGATGACGAGGCTCTCGACGACTTCCGGCAGATCCTCGACTTGCCGGTAGATTTCGGCGGTGCCGATGCGCACGCCGCCCGGATTGAGCGTCGCGTCGGAGCGGCCGTGGAAGATGACACCTCCGTGCGCGGTGAGCTCGACATAGTCGCCGTGGTGCCAGACGCCGGGAAACCGCTCGAAGTAGCTCGCGCGGTACTTGACGTCGCCGGGATCGTTCCAGAAGCCGATCGGCATTGATGGGAAAGGCGCCGTGCAGACGAGCTCACCCTTTTGATGCGTGCCGGGCGGGATGGGCTTACCGTCGTCGTCGTAGACGTCCACGCGCATCCCGAGGCCGCGGCATTGCAGCTCGCCGCGCCACACGGGCAGCGTCGGCAGCCCGAGCGCGAAGCACGAGACGATGTCGGTGCCGCCGGCGATCGAGGAGAGGCAGATGTCGCTCTTCACGCACTGGTAGACGTAATCGAAGCTTTCCGGCGCGAGCGGACTGCCGGTCGACAAGAGCGTGCGCAGATGCGTGAGCGCGTAGTCCTTGCGCGGCACGACACCGATTTTCTTCGCGTGATCGATGTACTTGGCCGACGTGCCGAAGTGCGTGAACCGCTCGGCGTCGGCGTAATCCCACAGCACCTTGCCGCGCTCGACGAACGGCGAGCCGTCGTACAGCATCAGCGCCGCGCCGGAACCGAGCCCGGAGACGAGCCAGTTCCACATCATCCAGCCGCACGTCGTGAAGTAGAAGAGGCGATCGCCGGCCTTGACGTCGCTGTGCAGCTGGTGCTCCTTCAAGTGCTGCAGCAAGGTTCCGCCCGCCCCGTGCACGATGCACTTGGGCGCGCCCGTCGTGCCCGATGAGTACAGGATGTAGAGCGGATGGTCGAAAGGAAGCTGCGCGAATTCGATCGGCGCCGGCGGGCCGTTGCCGAGGAACGCCTGCCAGCTCACGGCATTGCGAATCGGCGAAAGGTGCGTCGTGCCGTGGCCGCTGGCCTCGAGATACGGGATCACGACCACGCGCTCGACCGTGGGCAATCTCGCGGCGACTTCGGCGACCTTGTCGAGAACGGACAGCGGCTTGCCGTTGTACCAATAGCCGTCGACCGTGAAAAGAACGCGGGGCTCGATCTGACCGAAGCGGTCGAGCACGCCCTGCACGCCGAAATCCGGCGAGCACGACGACCACACGGCGCCGAGGCTTGCCGCACCCAGCACCGCGCCGATCGCCTCGGGGAGATTGGGAACGTAGGCGGCAACACGGTCACCGGGCGCAATGCCGAGCGCCTTCAACGCGCCTGCGACCCGCGACACCATCGCGACGAGCTCCGTATGCGAGACACGGCTCTCGCACTTGTTCTCGCCGCGAAATACGAGAGAATCGGCCGAATCGCCGGCCTTGCGCCGCCCGATGAGATTCTCGGCGAAATTGAGGCGCGCATCGGGAAACCAGCGGGCGCCGGGCATCTCGTTCCGGTTCACGAGCGTGCGCTCGCCGCGCTCGCCGACCACTCCGGCGAAATCCCATAGCGCGCGCCAGAACGCTTCCCCCTCCTCGGTCGACCATCGCCACAGCGCGGCGTAGTCGGAAAACGGCCGCGCAGCGACGCTTGCCGCGATCCGCGAGAACTCGGTGATGTTGGCGCGCGCAATGCGCTCGGCCGACGGCTGCCACAGCATCGCTTCAGTGGTCATGGCGCCTCACTTCAGGTCGCGAACAAGTGCCGCGATGGCGTCCGGGACCGCCACGCTGCGGCCGCTCGAAAGGTCCATCCAGACCATCTTCGCCGCGCCCTCCGCATACTTGCGGCCATTCATCGTAAGCTCGTAGTGACTGCCGATGCTCGTGCGGCCAGGCTCGCCGAGATACATCCGCACTTCGACGTCTCCGGGGTAGACGAGCGGCACAAGGAACGTGCAGCTCGCGTTGACGATCACCGGCCCGGTGCCCGAATACGCCTTGCCGGGCTGTTGCAATCCGTACACCCATTCGATCCTGGCCTGCTCGAAATAGCGGAAGTAGGACGCGTTGTTGACGTGTCCCAGCATGTCCATGTCGGCCCAGCGTATGGGCTGGCGCGAGGTGTGGACCAGCAATCTCGGCTTCACCGTCATGGCAGCGCCTTGGCTCGGCCATTATACAATTCACGCACCACTCGACCCGCCGCAACGGAAAAGGATCAGCATCGTGGCACGCGAAGCGATGGAGTACGACGTCGTGATCGTCGGCGGCGGCCCCTCCGGCCTGGCCGCGGCGATCCGCCTCAAGCAACTTGCGGCGAAAGCGGGCAGCGAGCTTTCGGTCTGCCTCCTCGAGAAAGGCTCGGAGATCGGCGCCCACATCCTCTCCGGCGCGATCATGGACCCGCGCGCGCTCACGGAGCTTCTTCCCGACTGGAAGATACAGGGCGCGCCGCTCGACACGTCCGTCACCGAGGATCGCTTCCTCGTGCTGACGCCGGACAAGTCGTACCGCATTCCGTCGTGGGCGCTGCCGCGGCTCATGGACAACCACGGGATGTACATCGTGAGCCTCGGCAACGTGTGCCGCTGGCTCGGCCAGCAGGCGGAAGCGCTCGGGGTCGAGATCTATCCCGGGTTCGCTGCGGCCGAGATCCTCTGGGACGACAAGAGCGCAGTGCGCGGCGTCGCGACCGGCGACATGGGCGTCGCGAAGGACGGCTCGCACAAAAGCGATTATCAGCCGGGCATGGAGCTCCATGCGAAGTACACGCTGTTCGCCGAAGGCTGCCGTGGATCGCTGTCGCAGGAGCTCATGCAGAAGTTCAACCTTCGCGATGGCGTCGATCCGCAGAAGTACGGCATCGGCTTGAAGGAATTGTGGCAGGTTGCGCCCGGCAACCATCGCAAGGGCCTCGTGCTGCACAGCCAGGGCTGGCCGCTCGACACGAACACGGGCGGCGGCTCGTTCGTCTACCACTTCGGCGACGACCTGGTCGCGGTCGGCTTCGTCGTGCACTTGAATTACGCGAATCCTCACCTGTCGCCGTACGACGAGTTCCAGCGCTTCAAGACGCACCCGTCGATCCGCGGCACGTTCGAAGGCGGCAAGCGGCTCGGCTACGGCGCACGGGCGATCAACGAAGGCGGGCTGCAATCGGTGCCGAAGCTCTCCTTCCCCGGCGGCGCGCTGATCGGCTGCTCCGCGGGCTTCGTCAACCTGCCGAGGATCAAGGGCTCGCACAACGCGATGAAGACCGGAATGCTCGGTGCCGAAGCGGCGTTCGCGGCGTTGTCCGCCGGCCGCCATCACGACGAGCTCGTCTCGTACCCCGAAGCATTCCGCCAATCGTGGGTGTACGAAGACCTCTACAAGGTGCGCAACGTCAAGCCGGGACTGAAGTGGGGGATGTGGGCGGGCACGGTGCACGGCGGCATCCACATGTGGCTGAACGACCTCGGGCTCGGTGCTCTCGTCCCGTGGACGCTGCGCCACGAAAAGCCCGATAGCGCCTCGCTCAAGGCGGCGGCGGAAATGCCAAGGATCGATTATCCGAAGTACGACGGGGTGCTCACGTTCGACAAGCTGTCGAGCGTATTCGTCTCCAACACGAGCCACGAGGAGAACCAGCCCTCGCATCTCCAGCTGCGAGACGCGTCGATTCCCGTATCGATCAATCTCGCGCTGTACGACGGTCCCGAGGCGCGGTATTGCCCGGCCGGCGTCTACGAGTTCGTCGATGCCGTCGACGGATCGGGCAAGCGCTTGCAGATCAACGCGGCGAATTGCGTGCACTGCAAGACGTGCGACATCAAGGACCCGCTGCAGAACATCCACTGGGTGACGCCTGAAGGCGGCGGCGGACCGAACTACCCGAACATGTGATCGCGAGCGCAAGCGTCAACGCAGTCGAGGGGTTCGAACCCACCGTGGCGACGGTTGCATTCGTCGACCTCGCGGGATTCAGCGCGCTGACGGACGTCTATGGCGATGAGTCGGCGGTTAGGGTGCTCTCCAGCTTCGAGCAGCTCGTGCACGAGGCTTCTGGAGGACATGCGCCGCCGATCAAGTGGATCGGTGACGAAGCGATGTTTGGATTTCCCGACCCCGCCACGGCGCTGCGGGTACTGGGACGACTGCTTCCAGCATGCAGGTCGGAGCCTCGGATTCCGTTGACGAGGACGGGCTTGAACCACGGCCCGGTGCTTCGCCGGACGAACGACCTGTTCGGCTCGACTGTGAATGTCGCAGCGCGCATCGCGGCTCGCGCGTCGCCCGGGCAAATGCTGGCGACCCGACCGGTGGCCGATGCCGCGAGGGAATCGGGAATCGATGTCGAGGCCATGGGCAAGGTCAAGTTGCGATCGATTGCCGGTCGCGTGCCTCTCTACTCAATTGCCCTCGCGCCTGCGTCCGACCCCGCGTGGATCGATCCCGTGTGCAAGATGCACGCGCCTCTCGAGGCATATCGCAGAGCGGCGCCCACGGGGCCTTGGTTCTGCTCGGAACGCTGCGCCGATGCGTATCGGCGCTCACCGGAGACCTACGGCGCGAAAGCGTCGGACCTCGCTTCGCCGCGATGACTTCTACACGCTTCAGCGCGCCGCCAGCAACGTCGCAACAGCCGATTTCGCGCCGTCGCTTACGGTTTCCCTCCGTCCCTTAGGCAGACCCCGGTCCGTCCCCTAGGGACTTCCCTGCGTCCCTAGGGACTTCCCTGCGCCCCTAGGGACTTCCCTCCGTCCCGTAGCCACCGGTCGACGATGTCGAACGGGGACCAGAGAAAGTCGGCCTGTTCCTCGAACGCCTCCTTCAGGACGATGGTGTGCACCGACGCGCGCGACCGCACGGAAAGGCGATCGTCGGCCTTGAGCCCGCGCGAGGGCAGGACCAGCGTCTTCATCGGGACCATCGGGTAGCGCGCGCTTTCCGGAAGGTAGATCGCGGCGAAGCGGTCGTCTATCCGAGCGTCCGCCTGATCCGGTCTGCGCTCACCCTCGTCCCGCGCGACGATGACCCGACGCGCGTCCCTACCGATGAACTCGACACCGAGCTCCACGCGTTTGCCGCCCAGCCGTTTGCGGACCCGCCGCACGACGGCGATCGTCCACCCTGTGGCGGTCGCTTCGTGGAAGGCGACGAGAATGCCCGGGACGATCGGATTCAGCGGATGCGTCGCCCCCTGCAACCGGCAGCCGGAATCGCTGCGATCCACCATGGTGAGCGCGGGATGGGGTGTGTCGAATTCGCCCGACGGCGAAGGTCGCGCGCGGTCGCCGCCTGCGGGAAACGTCCCTGTCTGCATTTCGGTGAAGCCCCCGGTCATCGTGAACATCTCGTCCGGGCGATCGGCGCGCAGCGGGCGCGGCGCGACCACGCCTTCGTCGGGCTTGCTGCGGAGCGCCCGCATGATCTGCGCCATGCCCGCGATCACCTCGACGGTCAGTGCGACAGGCGTACGCTCACCGCGGCGCGCGATCGTCGGACGCTCGGGCTTAAGTATGTCGGCAAGTTTTCGCAGGAGCCGCAGCCTGCGTCCGCGTCGCAGCAGCCGATCGTCGACGCCGGTGCCTTCGCGCAGCGACGCGATCTCGCTGTCGATGGCCTTGAGTGCGGGCGCCATGTCGAAGTGGCGCCAGGCGTCTCCCGATTCGTGAATGATGCGCGCCGGACCTCCGTCGCCGTCGAGATCGATGCCGAACCGGTGCTCAGCCGATCCGACGCCGTCCTGGGTGAGCTTCATCGTCTGCGACCACGCGACGAGTCGCCGCGAAGCCCAGAACGAATCCTGCGTCGGTACCTGGCCGCCGTTGACGAGGTCCTGCATCAGCACGAGCAGATATTCGCAGTCGATCGTCGTTTCTGTCGGATGCTGGTCGAGTGGACGGGTCACGGGCAAGGACTGATGCAACACCCCGTTCGCCCGCGCGAGCTTGTATGTCTCGTGCAGCTCCTTCCACGAAAAGCGCGTCGAGCGCTCATCGGCGAACGGCCGCAGCAGGAGCTCCATCCGGCGATGCTCGAACAGCCGCAAAAGGACGAGCGGCAGGTGTTCGCGGCAGTGGGTGATGAGGCTCTCGCGCATCGAGCGCAACGCATGGCCATGCGCGCTGGCCAGCGCGCGGGTGAGCTCGAAGGCGCCCTGCCAGCACGGCGCCTCGACCGAGCGCGGTTGCGGATTGTCGGGAAGATAATTGACGAGTGCGCATCGAGCAGCGGTCGCGCTCGGGCGTCGAGCGTCAGCACCGCGCGCAGCCGCGCCTTGTCCGGGTTGTCGCGGGCGCAGAAATCGGCGAGAACCTGGCACAGCCGCTTTTGCGCGGCGACCGGATCGTTCCTCGGCAGCGTGCGGTAAAAATGCTCCGCGCGGGCCGCGTCGCCCAAGGGATCGGCCGGTTCGGTACTTGTTGTTGAGAACAACCGGGCTCGCATCGGCGCGCATAGGTTGATGGACTAACGCATGCACAGCACGCTCCGTGCCAGCGACCTCTCCAGGGCCTGCGACATATGGCCCTATGCGGCGATTTCTCTGGCGGCAATCTGCGCGGCCAGCTTGAATGCCTCGATCAGTCCGTCCGGCTTCGCGACGTTGCGGCCGGCGATATCGAACGCGCTGCCGCTCGCGCATGTGGCGACAGGCACAGGCAGACCGCCGTGCAGCGTGACACCGCTGTCGAAGCCCATCAGCTTCATCGCGATCTGTCCCTGGTCGTGGTACATGGAAACGACCGCATCGAAGTCGCCGCGCCGCGCGGCCAGGAACACGGTGTCGGGCGAAATCGGACCTCGCGCGTCGATCCCCTCCCGCCGCGAGCGCTCGATCGCCGGCGCAATGGTTTCGATCTCCTCGCGCCCGATCGAACCGCCATCGCCCGCGTGCGGATTGAGGCCGGCGACGGCGATGCGCGGCGTCGGCTTGCCGGCCGCCTTGAGGTAACGGTCCGCGATGCGGACGGCCGCCGAGACGCCCTCCGCCGTGATCGAACGGGCGACGTCGCGCAGTGGAATGTGCGATGTGACGCGCGACGTCCAGAGCGCGCCCGTGATGTTGAACTCGCTCACAAAGCCGTTGACGCCAAACTTCTCCTGCAGATAGCGAAGCTCGTCCTCCTGCTGCAGACCGCCGAGGCGCATCGCGTGCTTGTTGAGCGGGGCGAATACGATGCCGTCCACTTCGCCGCGCTTTGCCGCGTCGGTGGCGGTCTCGAGCGCGATCAACGCCGCACGCCCGCCGGCTTCCGTCGCTTCGCCGGGCGTGATCGCTTCCCCGGATATGAGATCGAGCGCAGCCAGCGAAGCTCGTCCCGCCTCGAAACGGAGCTCGCCGGGGGCGCAGCGGGCGAGGTCGAGCTTCGTCGCCGCGACGCGGGCGCCTGCGTCCAGCATCGTGCGGTCCGTGAAGACGACCACGTCCGACAGGGCAAGCAAGTCCGGCCGCGCGAGCAGCTTCACGCTCACTTCCGGGCCGATGCCGTTAGGATCGCCGAGCAGCAGTGCGAGCCTCGGGCGGCGCGTCATGCCGGACGCAGACTCAGTCGACACGGATGTTCGCCGTCTTGATGAGCTTGCCGAAGCGCTCGTATTCGTCGCGGTTCATCTTCGCGAACTGATCGACGGTGAGCTTCCCGGGCTCGCCGCCCAGTCCTTTGAGGCGTGCCTGCACGTCAGGCGACGCCAGCGCCTTGTCGAGCTCGGCGTGAAGCTGGTCGACGATGGCCTTGGGCGTGCCGCCGGTGACGAACAGACCATACCAGGTCGTCATCTCCGCGGCGGGATAGCCGGCTTCGGCGATGGTGGGCACATCCGGCAGCTCGGCCGAGCGGGTTGCGCTTGCCACCGCGAGCGGCCGGAACTTGCCGGCCTTGATCTGCGACATCGCGGACGAAGTCGTGTCGAACATCATCTGCACCTCGCCGGAAAGTATGTCGACGTGCGCCTGGCTGCTGCCTTTGTACGGAACGTGCGTGGTCTTGATACCGGCGGCGAGATCGAACGCCTCGCCGGCGATGTGCTGCGTGCTGCCGACGCCGGACGATGCGTATTTGATGTCGCCCGGTTTCGCCTTCGCGGCCGCCACCAGATCCTTCACACTGTTGTAGGGGGTGGTTGCTCCGACGACGAGCACGTTTGGCACCACGACGACGAGGCCGATAGGCTGCACGTTCTTGAGCGGGTCGAAACCGAGCTTGATCAAGTGCGGCGCGATCGCCTGGCCCGTGTTGGTGGCGACGAGCAGCGTATAGCCGTCCGGCGGCGCCTTCGCCGTGACGTCGGCAGCGATGGTGTTCGAGGCGCCGGGCTTGTTTTCGACGACGAACGGCTGCTTCATCGACTCCTGGAATTTATCGGCGAGCATCCGCGCAATGATGTCGGTGCCGCCGCCGGCGTTGGCACCGACCTCGATCCTCACGGGACGCGTGGGATAGGCGGAATCCGCGGCCGAGCTGGCGACTGAGGCGCCGCCGGCGACGGCGATGACCAGCATAAGTAGAGCGGTTCTGCCTAGTGCGTTCATTGCAATTCCTCCTTGGCGTGGCGGCTTGCGGATCGGTACTGCAGCCTCCCCCGCGTCTCGTGCAGGCAGGCGAGCCAGAGGTGCAGCACGGCGATGACGTAGAGGAACGCCGGCACGAACCACAGGTTGTCGAGAAAGGCGATCAATGGACCGCCCGCCAGCGCGATCGCGAGCGGGGCCGTGTGCGACGAACCACGTGGATGATAGCGGTTCCGACCGCCTGCTGCAGTCGGAGAAATCCTACGGCGATGGA
>Ga0070672_100000138_pt1 | contig 38912 bp, 33 predicted proteins | sample KBSM13metaG_FD_66151 | JGI IMG/M metagenome (GOLD analysis project Ga0070672, IMG submission 66151) | Miscanthus rhizosphere microbial communities from Kellogg Biological Station, Michigan, USA - KBS M1-3 metaG | ecosystem: Host-associated > Plants > Roots > Rhizosphere > Soil ... | reverse complement strand
GCCGAGTCGGATCGAGGCGTGGGACTGGCGCTACTACGCCGAGAAGGTGCGCAAGGTCCGCTACGACTTCGACGAGGCGCAGGTCAAGCCGTACTTCCCGCTCGACCGCATGACCGCCGCGGCATTCGACTGCGCGGCGCGCTTGTTCGGCCTCAAGTTCGTCGAGCAGCCGCAGGTCAAGGCCTACCACCCGGACGTCAAGGTCTACGAGGTGCGAGGCGCCGACGGTGCGCTGGTCGGGGTGTTCCTGCACGACAACTTCGCGCGGCCCGCCAAACGGAGCGGCGCGTGGATGGGCTCGTACCGCGATCAGTCGCGGATCGGCGGCGCGGGCAGCGAAGCCGTCGTGCCGATCGTCGTCAACAACAACAACTTCGCGAAGGCCGCGCTTGGAGAACCGACCTTGCTGAGCTTCGACGATGCGCGCACGCTGTTCCACGAATTCGGGCACGGCCTGCATGGCCTGCTGTCGAGCGTCACCTACGAGCGGGTGTCGGGCACCAATGTGCTGCAGGACTTCGTCGAGCTGCCGTCGCAGATCTTCGAGCACTGGCTGAGCGAGCCCGAGGTGCTGAAGCGCCACGCGCGCCACTACGCCACCCACGAGCCGATCCCCGATGCGCTGGTCGAGCGGCTGCATGCTGCGCGCTTCTTCAACCAGGGCTACGACACCGTGCGCTACGCCGCGTCGGCGCTGGTCGACATGGCGGCGCACGCGCTCGACACGGTTGGTGCCGACTTCGACATCGTTGCGTTCGAACGCCAAGAGCTCGCGCGCATCGGCCTGCCGGATGGCATCGGCATCAACCACCGCCTGCCGCATTTCCAGCATCTGTTCGCCGGCTCGGACTACGCGGCCGGCTACTACGTGTACCTGTGGGCTGAAGTGCTCGACGCCGACGGCTACGAGGCGTTCGCCGAGGCCGGCGACCCGTTCGATCCGGAGGTCGCGGCGCGGCTGCGCCGCTTCATCTACTCGGCCGGCGATTCACTCGAGCCGTCGGCCGCGTACCGGGCGTTCCGCGGCCGCACGCCGCGGATCGAGCCGATGCTGCGCCAGCGCGGCCTGCTCGAAGTCGAGACCTGAGCGCCGCTGCGGCGCAGGTCAGGCTTCGGCGACTTCGAGAACGAGCTTGCCGAAGTTCTCGCCGTTGAAGAGCTTCAGCAGCGTCTCCGGGAAGTTCTCGAGGCCGCGAACCACGTCCTCGCGGCTCTTCATCCGCCCGTCCTGCAGGTAGCCGGCCATCTCGGCGATCGCGACCGGATAGCGCGCCGCGTAGTCGAACACCACCATGCCTTCCATGCGCGCGCGGTTGACCAGCAGCGACAGGTAGTTCGCCGGCCCCTTGACCGGCGTCGTGTTGTTGTACTGGCTGATGGCGCCGCAGATGATGATGCGAGCCTTCATCGCAAGCCGGGTCAGCACGGTGTCGAGAATCTCGCCGCCGACGTTGTCGAAATAGATGTCGACGCCCTTCGGGCACGCCTTGCGCAAGTCGTCCTTCAGGTTGCCGCCCTTGTAGTCGACGCAGGCGTCGAAGCCGAGCTCGTTGACGACCCAGTCGCACTTCGCGCTGCCGCCGGCGATGCCGACGGTGCGGCAGCCCTTGATCTTCGCGAGCTGGCCGACGGTCTGGCCGACCGCGCCGGCCGCACCCGAGACGACCACGGTCTCGCCTTCCTTGGGCTGGCCGATGTCCATTAGGCCGAAGTAGCCGGTCATGCCCGGCATGCCGAGCACGTTGAGCCATTGCGTCGCGGTGCCCAGGCGCAGGTCGATCTTGAAGAGGCCGGCCGCCTTCATCGCCTTCTCGGGGATCAGGCAGTACTCCTGCGCGTTCAGCACCGCGCTGACCGTGTCGCCGACCGAGTAGGCCGGACTCTTCGATGCGACGACGACACCGATGCCGCCGGCCCGCATGACCTCGCCGATGCCGACCGGCGCGATGTAGCTCTTGCCCTCGTTCATCCAGCCGCGCATCGCCGGGTCGAGCGACAGCGCGAGCGTCTTGATCAGCACGCCGCCGGGTTCGGGTTCAACGACGGCTTCTTCGATGAAGCTCCAGTCGGTGCGGGTCGGCAGGCCGACCGGTCGGGCCGCCAGGCGGATCTGGTGGTTGCGCAGCGCTGTCATGTCCATCGTGCCTCCTCGATTCGCCCGGACGTCGGGGCCGCCATGTTAGGCCGGGAAGCGGGCGCCTGGCGATCCGCTGCGGACGAAAAAAAACCGCGGCAGGGCCGCGGTTTTCTCAAGGCCTTGCAGCCTCTCAGGGGTTCAGAGCACCTTGATGTTCGATGCCTGCAGGCCCTTTTGGCCCTGCTTGACTTCAAATTCGACGCGCTGGTTCTCGACCAGGGTCTTGAAGCCCGAGCCCTGGATGTCCCGGAAGTGCGCGAACAGGTCAGCGCCGCCCGCATCTTGAGCGATGAAGCCGAAGCCCTTGCTCTCGTTGAACCACTTCACGGTACCGGTTTGGGTCGTCATGGACGGATCCTATCTATAGCCAAAATGATGCGCAGCACATGCGGCGCATGCAGCAACACTTCAGACACGATCAGGGGATTTTCTAGCGAGCCCGCCGCGGAACCGTGGAGGGAATAGAGGAATCACGAACAACCACTGTCTTGCGTATAACTGTGCCGTGATTGTACATGACGCCTCGTTCTTGAGGGCCTTTTCGAGTGTGCAGTGTGCTTGCATTCGGACCAGAATCGACCTCCCCGAAGGAGTCAGCGAGATGTCTCAACCTGCAGCCGGCTCCGAGCCGGAAGCCCGCTGGAAGCGCGACGGCGTGCGTGTCGTCGCCGCCGACCAGCTCGATCCGAACACCGCGCAGACGCCCGGCATGGACCGCAAGGCGGCGATCAACTTCGCGCGGATGGGCGCGCAGAAGCTGTGGGCCGGGACCGTGCACATCCATCCGGATGCGAAGACCGGCGCGCATCACCACGGCCATCTCGAGAGCGTCATCTACGTCGTGCGCGGGCGTGCCCGGATGCGCTGGGGCGAGGCGCTCGAGTTCACCGCCGAGGCCGGGCCGGGCGACTTCATCTACGTGCCGCCGTACGTGCCGCACCAGGAGATCAACGCCAGCGCGACGGAGACGCTCGAATGCGTGCTGGTTCGCAGCGACGGCGAGGCGGTCGCGGTGAACCTCGACATCGAGCCGGTCGAGCGGCCGGAATCGGTGCGCTGGATCGACCCGACCCATCCGCACGGCTGAACGTGATGGCCGACCTTCGACTATCCGTCCTCGACCAATCGGTCTCGCTCGCCGGCGGCAGCGAGGACGCCGCGATCCGCGACACGCTCGACCTCGCGCAGCATTGCGAGCGCCTCGGCTATGCGCGCTTCTGGCTCAGCGAGCACCACGGCCTGCCGACGATCATCGGCAGCGCCCCCGAGATCCTGATGGCCGCGATCGCGGCGCGCACCGAGCGCATCCGGATCGGCAGCGCCGGCGTGATGCTGCCGCACTACAGCGCGCTGAAAGTGGCCGAGCAGTTCCGCGTGCTCGAGGCGCTCGCGCCGGGCCGCATCGACCTCGGCGTCGGCCGCGCGCCGGGCGGCGACATGCGGACGGCGCGCGCGCTCAATCCGAACGCGCACGCGGCGGCCGAGGCTTTTCCGGAGCAGGTGCGCGATCTGCAGGCGTGGACCGCAGAAGCGTCGCATCTCGGCATCACCGCGCATCCGCTCGGTCCGCATGCGCCCGAGATCTGGATTCTCGGCAGCTCCGACTACGGCGCGCAGCTCGCAGCGCACTTCGGGTTGCCGTATGCGTTTGCGTATTTCTTCACCGACGGGCAGGGCGTGGAGCAGGCGCTTGCGCTCTATCGGCAGCTCTACCGGCCGAGCGAACGCCATCCGCATCCGCAGGCGACGATCTGCGTCTGGGCGCTGGTCGCCGATACGCGCGAGGAGGCACAGCACCATGCGCTGTCGCGCGACCGCTGGCGCGTCGATCGCGGGCGCGGCATCTTCGGCCCGCTGCAGGCGCCGGACAAGATCGCCGCGCGCGGCTTCAATGCCGCCGAGCTCGCGACGATCGAGGGCATGCGGGCGAAGGCGTTCGTCGGCACCGCCGGCGAAGTCGGCGAGGCGTTGCGTGCGCTCGCCCGCTGTCTCGAGCTCGACGAGCTCGTCGTCAACACCTGGGCGCATCAGCCGGCGGTGCGACGCCGTTCGTATGCGCTGCTGGCGCGCGAGTTCGGGCTGGCCGGCGCTGACTCGGACGCGGCGGGATGAAAGCGCTCGAGCTCGAGCTGCGCGGCGACTACATCACCCTCGACGCGCTGTTGAAGACGACCGGACTTGCGGCGAGCGGCGGCGGTGCGAAGGCGATGATCGCGGAAGGGCGGGTCCAGGTCGACGGCCGCGAGGAGCTGCGCAAGACCTGCAAGGTGCGCGCCGGTCAGGTGGTTCAGGTCGGCGATGCGCGCGTGCGCGTGCTCGTCGATCCGGCCGCTGCGCCGACTGCATCGATCGAATGACAACGACAGGGGAGAGACGATGTTCGAGACCGCGATCGCGGGCAGTCTGCCGAAGCCGGCCTGGCTTGCCGAACCTGAAACGCTGTGGCCGCGCTGGCAGTCGAGCGGGCCCGCGCTCGAGACCGCGAAGGCCGATGCGACCCTTCTCTGGCTGAAGCTGCAGGAGGATGCCGGCGTCGACATCGTCGGCGACGGCGAGCAGGCGCGCCAGCACTTCGTGCACGGCTTCCTGGCGCGGGTCGAGGGCATCGACTTCGAGCACAAGGTCAAGATGGGCATCCGCAACAACCGCTACGACGCGATGGTCCCGCAGGTCGTCGGGAAGCTGCGCCTGGCCGGCCGCGTGCACGAGGCCGAGGCGAAGCTCGCGCGTGCCCACACTAAGCGCAAGCTGAAGTTCACGCTGCCCGGGCCGATGACGATCGTCGACACCGTCGCCGACCGCCATTTCGGCGGCGACCGCGATGGCCGCATCCGGATGGCGCTGGCCTTCGCCGACTTGTTGAACCAGGAGGCAAAGGCGCTCGTCGCCGACGGCGTCGACATCATCCAGTTCGACGAGCCGGCCTTCAATGTCTACATGCAGGACGCGGCCGACTGGGGCGTCGAGGCGCTCGAGCGCGCGGCGCGCGGCCTGAGCTGCAAGACGGCGGTGCACATCTGCTACGGCTACGGCATCAAGGCGAATGTCGACTGGAAACAGTCGCTCGGAACCGAATGGCGCCAGTACGAACAGGTCTTTCCGGCGCTCGCGAAGAGCTCGATCGACCAGGTCTCGCTCGAGTGCTTCCACTCGCATGTGCCGCCCGACCTGATGGCGCTGCTGGCCGGCAAGGACGTGATGGTCGGCGTCATCGACGTTGCGTCGGACGAGGTCGAGACCGCCGAGCAGGTCGCCGAAACCATCGGCACCGCGCTGCAGTTCGTGCCGAAGCACAAGCTCTTCCCGTGCACCAACTGCGGCATGGCACCGATGCGGCGTGAGGTCGCGATCGCGAAGCTGGCTGCGCTTGCCGAAGGCGCTCGGCTCGCGCGCGAGCGCCACGCATGACGGCGCCGCTGCTCGCCGCGCCGATCACCGCGCCGGCGCGCCTTGCTGCGACCTTGAGCGGCCAAGGGCATGCGGTGCTGGCCCCCGGCGGCCTCTGCGACTGGTTGCCGGCGCGGCCCGATGAGCTGGCCGCGCTGCGCGCCGCCTGGGACGATCTGCCGGCTGACACCTATCTGCGCGACGGCGGCCGCTATCGGCGGCGCCGTCATGCGTCGTATGTGATCGACGGCGGCGAAGTGCGCACGGCGCCGCATCGGGCGCACTGGCAGCCGCTCGAGTACAACGCGCTGCACGGCGGGCTCGAGCGCTGGTTCGAGCCGATCGAGGCGCGCGTCGCCGAGCAGCCCGTCTGGCCGCGCCTGCTCGGCGCATTCGCGCACCTCTGTTCGGAGCTGAAGGGCGAGCAGCCGTGGTTCGTCGAGGCCCATCAGTTCCGCATCGACACGACCGACGGCATCGGCCGGCCGACGCCGGAAGGCGCGCACCGCGACGGCGTCGATCTGGTGGCCGTGCTGCTGGTCGACCGGATGGGCGTGAAGGGCGGCGAGACGCGCGTCTTCGATGCCGATGGTCCGGCTGGCTTGCGCTTCACGATGGTCGAGCCGTGGACTACGCTGGTCCTCGACGACCGCCGCGTGATCCACGAGAGCACGCCGATCCAGCCGCTCGAGGCGAACGGGCATCGCGACACGCTGGTGCTGACGTTCCGCGCCGGCAGCTTCCAAGGCCCGGACGCGTAACAGCGGCGGCCGCGTTCCCGCGGCGGGGCCGTCAGGCGTCGCGCACGTCGGCGATCGGGTTCGTGCCGAAGTCGGGCCGGTCGAGGTAGCCGAGCACGCGTGCGGCTGCATCGGCGCTGGACGCGAGCTGGCCGCCTTCCTTCAGGCCGACGAACATCGCCTTGTCGGGAAAGCCGGCCGGGTCGGCGGCCCGCAGCGCGACCTGCATGTCGGTGTCGATCACGCCGGGTGCCAGCGAGACGACGAGGGCGCCGTTCGGCTGCTGCGCCTGGTCGAGCGCCATCGCCCGCGTCGCGTGGTCAAGGCCGGCCTTGACAGCGCAGTAGGGCACCTGGCCCGCCATCGCGCGCCGGCCGAGGCCCGACGAGATGTTGAGGATGCGGCGCCGCGCCGGCCAGGTCGCCGTCGCTTGCAGGAACGCCGCCGAGAGCAGCAGCGGCGCTTCGAGACCGACCCTCAGCGCCCCCGCGATCTCGGCCGCGTCGACAGTCTCGAGTGAACCGATGCGCGTCAGCACCGCCGCGTTGTTGATCAGCGTTGCGCCGCCGACCTGGGCCGGATCGAAGGCCGCCAGCCAGCCGCGCAGCCGCTCGGCGACCTCGGCCGGTGCCGCCAGGTCGGCATTCCATTGCTCGACCCGGCCGCGGCGCGAACGCGCGCGTTCGACCTGCGCCGGATCATTGCGCCGTGCGATGCCGAGCACGACATGGCCGTGCACCGCAAGGCGCTCGACCACCGCGGCGCCAAGTCCGCGCGAGGCGCCGGTGACGATGAAGAGGTGTTCGCTCATGAAAACCGTTCCGGAAATGAAACAAGGGGCGGATGCCCCTTGTCGTGTCGGTCGAGCGCGGTGCGCTCAGGCCATCTGCTGGACGCCGGCGATCGCCCACTCGCGGCTGCCGTCGAGCGGCTTGACGAGGTGCCAGACTTCGTCGAACGGCGCTGCAATGCCGTCCTTCTCTTCGCGGATCAGGCCGTGGAAGCGCACACTGACGACTTGCGACGCGCCTTCGGTCTCGACGTCGAGCACCTCGGCATCGATGCGGACGACGTCGGTCGTCTGGCTGGCGCCGGCACGGTCCTGCAGGTCGACACGCAGCGACGCGAACATCTCCGGCGTCGTGAAGGCTCGCAGGTCGTTCAAGTCGCCGCTGTCGTTGGCCGCTTGCATGCGGATGAAGATCATCTTCGCGATGCGCTCGAAGCCGGGGGCGTCGAAGCCTGCCGGCAGATGACCGGTGGCCGGGCTCGCGGCGGCTGCGACAACGGGCGCCGCTGTCGATGCGGCGGTGGCCGGTGCGCCCCAGCCGCTCCCGCCGGTGACCGGCGGCGTGGCACCTGCGCCGGCACCGGCGAACTGCATGCCTTGCGGCGCGCGGTCGGCGGCCGGGTTCGGGCCGAAGCGGCGCAGCAGGAAGCGGATCGCGACGATCGCGATCACGCCGATCAGCACCATCATCAGGATGTTGCCGAATTCGGCGCCGAGGCCGAGGTGGCTCATCAGCGCCGCGATGCCGAGACCGGCGGCGAGGCCGGCGATCGGTCCCATCCACGAGCGCTTCGGCGCGGCGGCGGCAGCCGGTGCGGCGCCTGCGGTGGCCGGTGCCGCCGCGTTCGTCGCCGGCTTTGCCGGAAGCGCGTCAGGAGCGGGACGTGTGGGCACGCTGCGCTGCATGCCGGCCGAGCCACCTGCGCCGAGGCGCTTGGCGTCGGCGTCGGATGGCGCCATGCCCATCGAGACGATGCCCGCGAAGAGTGCCAATACCAGTGCTTTCTTCATCTCTGTCCTCCAAGCCAGTTGCGGCCCAGTGGCGCGATCATATAAGGCGCCAATGACCTTTTCCGGATGTCTGGGCGCGATCATGAAAAGCAAGGCCTGTTGCAGGCCCGCTGAAGCGAAGGTCTGCGCTGCGGTGCACCGTTGACAGCGTCGCGCACCGCGTGCCAGACTCGCCGCCCGTTCCGCGCCGGACCTCGTTCGGCTTTCGTGAACCGGCGTTCCACGCGAACAGGAGGTGCCCGATGTCCAAGATCCACACTGCCCTTGTCCTCTCGTCGGCCGTTGCGTGAGCAGCCGGTAGCGCCACCTCTTCTCTTCTCTTGTCTTTTCGATCCGTGCATCGGCGCCTTGCGCGGATGCCCTGATCGACACGCTGCCTTAGCGAAGGCCCGCCGCGGACCGCCATCGGTTCGACGGCCAAGCCCTCCGGCTCTCCGCGCCGCTCATCGCGCGGCCGACGTTTCACCGCTGCAGGTCTGCTCGTGCGTTCGCGCGCGATCGGGCCGACGCTGGCTCTCGGCCGGCGTCGTCGTCGAAACGTAGAGCCGGAGACTTCACCACCATGATCGAGATCGATGTCGAGCGCTTGCGCTCGCTGGGCCTGACGCCCGCACGGGCCGCTGACGCGGCAGCTTTTTCCGCCACCCTCGCCGAGCCGGGACGCCTGATGCGGCTGGTCGAGATCCACCGCGAGACCGTCCACCTGCACGATGGCAACGGCGTCGCCAGCGCGCGCCTGCCGACCCGTTTCGTGCGCGAGATCGAAGCGCAGGACATCGGCATGGCGGTCGGCGACTGGGTCGTTGCGAGCGCCGACCGCCACGGCGACTGCTGGGTACTGTCCCGCGTGCCGCCGCAGAACCACATCGCGCGGCGCGATGCCGACGGCCGCCGCCACGCGGTGGTCAGCAACGTCGACACCGCGCTGCTCGTGATGGGCCTGGACGACGACTTCAACCCGCGCCGCATCGAGCGCTACCTGGTGCTCGTGCAGTCCAGCGACGTGCAGCCGGTCGTCGTGCTGACGAAGGCCGATGTCGCCGCGAAGACGCCGGGCCGCCTCGACGAGCGCCTTGCCGCATTGCAGGGTCGCCTACCGGCGCAGATCGACCGCATAGCCGTCGATGCGACCGCGCCTTCGGCGGCGCTTGCGCTGGCGCCGTACCTTGCGGCGGGGCAGACGCTGGTCATGCTCGGCTCGTCGGGCGCGGGCAAGTCGACCTTGACCAACACGCTGCTCGGCGCGGCGACCCAGGACACCGGCGCGGTGCGCGAGAGTGACGGTCGCGGCATGCACACGACGACCGCGCGCTCGCTGCATCGCCTGGCCGGCGGTGCCTGCGTGATCGACACGCCGGGGGTGCGGACCTTGCGACCGGATACCGATGCAGCGACGTTGGCGGCCAGCTTCGACGACATCGAGGCGCTGTCCGGGCGCTGCCGGTTCCGCGATTGCCGGCATCACGACGAGCCCGGCTGCGCAGTGCGCGAGGGCATCGACCCGGACCGTCTGCGCAACTACCAGAAGCTGCTGCGCGAGTCGCGCCGCGACACGATCGGCGCGCTCGAGCGCCAGCGCCTGGCCGCAGTCTGGAAGGCGCGCGGGCGGGCGACGCGGGCCTGGATAAAGATCAAGCGGGGCGAGGCTTGAAGCGGCTGGTCGGCGGCCCGCTGCGTCGGGCAACGGTGGGTGCGGTCTTTCGACGCACGGACACCGAGGGTCGCCGATGACGGCGGTTGCTTAGAACGGCGCGGCGCTGGCGAAGTCGACCCGCGCGTCGGATTCAGGATGCGGGAAGCTCAAGGCCGTCGCGTGCAGCAGCAGCCGATCGGCTGCGGCTTGTACGCTCGCCGGCGCGTACAGCGCGTCGCCAAGGATCGGATGGCCGATCGCCTGCAAGTGCACGCGCAACTGGTGCGAGCGGCCGGTGACCGGCATCAGCTCGACGCGCGTCCGCCCAGCCTGTGCGTCGCGCGCGAGCACGCGGTAGCGCGTCAGCGACGGCTTGCCTTGATCAAGGTCGACGATCTGGCGCGGTCGGTTCGGCCAGTCGGCGATCAGCGGCAGGTCGATCTCGCCGGCATCGTCGGCGACGAGGCCATCGACGATCGCGACATAGGTCTTGTCGACAGCACGTCCGGCGAACGCCATGCCGAGGTGCCTATGGGCCGCCGCACCACGAGCCAGCACGACGAGGCCCGATGTCGCCATGTCGAGCCGATGCACGACGAGGGCGTCGGCATAGCGGGCCTGGATGCGCGCTGCGAGGCAGTCGCTGTTCCCTGCACCGCGTCCCGGCACGGTCAGCAAACCCGCCGGCTTGATGGCGACGATGCAGTGAGCGTCGAGGTGCAAGATCGCGACGGGACTGCAAGTCGCATTCGCTTCGAACGCGGCGGACGTGGGTCCGGCGATCAAAGGCGCAGCAGCGTCGCCTCGCGCCGCCGCGCGCGCGGCCGATCCGGTCATGCCCGTGTCGCGCCCTGCATCAGTCCGGAGCCGAGGATGCGCGTGCCGGGCGGGCCGGCCCGCATCGCCGTCAACATCGCCGCGGCCACGTCGCCTGCGGCGATCGGGCGCACGCCTTTCGGCACGAGTCCCATGACGGGCCGCAGCAGGCGCGCGACCAGCACCTCGGCGTTGCGGACCGGCTGCCCGAGCGCAGCGCGGTCGCCGATCAGCAGCGACGGCTGCGCGATCACCAGCGTCTGGTAGCCGAGCCCGGCGATCGCCCCTTGCATCTCGCCCTTGACGCGGTTGTATAAGACCTGCGAGTGGGCATTGGCGCCGAGCGCCGACACCACCGCGAGCCGGGTCGCGCCGGCCGCTCGCGCAGCTTTGGCGACGCCGACCACGTAGTCGAAATCGACCTGGCGGAACGCCTCCTGCGAGCCGGCGGTCTTGATCGTCGTGCCGAGCGCGATGTAGACATCGTCGACCGCCGGAAACGGTGCCGGCAGCTTCGCGAAGTCGACTTTCCGCAGCGCGAGCTTGGGATGAGACGCGATGTCGCTCGCGGCGCGGCGGACCAGCACGGTCACGCGACGGGTGTCGGCGGCCGCGAGAAGCTGAGCCAGCAGTGCGCGCCCGATCAATCCGGTCGCGCCGGCCAGCAGGGCGGTGCGCGACGGCGAGGGCGGTTCGGCCATGCGCGACTCTAGCGCCGCACCGTGCTGCCGTCGACGGTCGAAGGCGGATGCGTTGAACACACCGAGCAGGGCTCGGCGTGTTCAACGCCGGGCGTTCGGATCAGCGCTTCGGTTGCGTCAGCCGGGCTGGCGGCCGGCCTTCGTGCCGAGCTTCCGGACGCGGACCCTGCGGCCTCGGCGGCTGGGCCTGCGCCTCGCGGGCCGGTGCCCGTCCGCCACCGTTCGTCGCGTGCGATGGCGCAGCCGGTCGGCTGCCGTGCTCATGGCGACTCGGCGTACCGCCGCCGGAGCGGCCGCTGCCTTGGCCACCGTCACGACGGGCATGACCGCCACCGCCGCCGCCTCCACCGTGTCCGCCGCGACCGTTCGCATGGTGGCGCACGCCACCACGGCTGGCGCCTTCGCCGATCACCATCCGGCCGAGCACGATCGGCTCGGGCCGCTCGTGGGACGGGGGTTCAAAGCCGGGCACGATCTCCTTCGGGATCTCGCGCTTGATCAGGCGTTCGATGTCGCGCACGAAGCCGTTCTCGTCGACGCAGACCAGTGACACCGCTTCGCCGGTCGAGCCGGCGCGGCCGGTGCGGCCGATCCGGTGGACGTAGTCTTCCGGCACGTTCGGCATCTCGAAGTTGACGACGTGCGGCAGCTGATCGATGTCGATGCCGCGCGCCGCGATGTCGGTCGCGACCAGCACCGTCAGCTCGCCCTTCTTGAAATCGGCGAGCGCCTTGGTGCGCGCGGTCTGGCTCTTGTTGCCGTGGATCGCCATCGCGCTGATGTCCTGCTTCAGCAGGTGCTCGACGAGGCGGTTCGCGCCGTGCTTCATGCGGGTGAAGACGAGCACCTGGTGCCAGTCGTTCTCCTTGATCAGGTGCGTCAGCAGGTCCTTCTTCATCTCGCGGCCGACCGGGTGGATCTTCTGCGCGATGGTGTCGGCGGTCTGGTTGCGGCGCGCCACCTCGATCAGCACCGGCTGGTTTAGCAGGCGGTCGGCGAGATCCTTGATCTCGTCGCTGAAGGTCGCCGAGAAGAGCAGGCTCTGCTTCTTCTGCGGCAGCACCGCGAGGACCTTCTTGACGTCGTGGATGAAGCCCATGTCGAGCATGCGATCGGCTTCGTCGAGCACGAAGATCTCGACATGTGAGAGGTCGAGCGTGCGCTGCTGATGGTGGTCGAGCAGGCGCCCCGGCGTCGCGACGAGGATGTCGACGCCGCGCCGCAGCTTGTCGATCTGCGGCTGCATGCCGACGCCGCCGAACATCACCATGCTCGAGAGCTTGGTGTGCTTGCCATAGGTGCGCACGCTCTCCTCGACCTGCGCGGCGAGCTCGCGGGTCGGGGTCAGGATCAGTGCGCGGATCGGCAACTTGCCGCGTGCATCGCGGACCGACGGCCGTGCCATCAGGCGCTGCAACAGCGGCAACGTGAAGCCGGCGGTCTTGCCGGTGCCGGTCTGGGCGCCGCCCATCACGTCGCCGCCGGACAGCACGGCAGGAATGGCTTGCGCCTGGATCGGGGTGGGATCGGTGTAGCCCTGTTCGTGAACGGCGCGCAGCAATGGCTCGGCAAGGCCGAGGGTGTCAAAGGACATGGGATTCCAAGAAGATCGGCCTGTCGCCCAAATCGTCGAGCGCCAGTCGGGAGGCAGATGGGGAGGGGGTCGGAATCGACTGCGGCAGCGGCGACTGGAACTGGGCTGCGCAGCCTGCATTGTAAGGTGGGCGCGGCTTCGGCGACGGATCGCAGGGTCATGGGCGGCGTGACCGAGTCGGCGTCAACCGGCGCACCGGACGCAGCGCCGGGCGATCGGACTTACCATTGACGATGACTGACAGCACCCTCTCAGGAGCCCGTGCGTTGAGCGAGTCCGACATTCGGCAGCGGCTGGCCGCGATCCTGGCGGCCGACGTGGCCGGCTACTCCCGCCTGATGAACTTGGACGAGCCAGGGACGGTCGCGGCGCTTGACCGTGCGCGCGCCGTCTTTCGCACCGCCATCGACGCCAACCAGGGCCGCGTGATCGACATGGCCGGCGATTCGGTGCTGGCCATCTTCGAGACCGCGAGCGGTGCGGTCGGCTCGGCACTCTCGATCCAGCGCCAGCTCGCCGACTCGTCGGCGGGGGTGGCCGAAGACAGTCGCATGCAGTTCCGGATTGGCATCCACCTCGGCGACGTCTTCGAGAAGGCCGACGGCACGATCTACGGCGACGGCGTCAACATCGCGGCCCGCCTCGAGAGCCTGGCTGAGCCGGGTGGTGTCGCGGTGTCCGACGCGGTGCAGTGCGCGATCCGCAAGCGCCTGACCGCGACCTTCGACGACCTCGGCGAGCAGCAGGTCAAGAACATCGCCGAACCGGTGCGCGCCTACCGGGTCTATGACGCGGTCCAGTCGCGCAGCGCGCCGGCCGCACCGACCCCCATCGCGCCGGCACGGGACGCCGCGCTGACCGCGCCGCGCGACCGCGCCGACAAGCCGTCGATCGCGGTGCTGCCGTTCAACAACATGAGCGGCGATGCCGAGCAGGAGTTCTTCGCCGACGGCACCACCGAGGACATCATCACCGAGCTGTCGCGCTTTCGCGAGCTGTTCGTGATCTCGCGCAACTCGTCGTTCAAGTACAAGGGCAAGGCGGTCGAGGTACAGAAGTTCGCACGCGATCTCGGCGTCCAGTACGTCGTCGAAGGCAGCGTGCGCAAGGTCGGCAAGCGCGTCCGCATCACCGTGCAGCTGATCGATGCCGAGACCGATCGCCACGTCTGGGCCGAGCGCTACGACCGCGACCTCGAGGACATCTTCGAGATCCAGGACGAGGTGACGCGCTCGATCGTCGCGGTCCTGCCGGGCCGGATCGAGGCGGCCGCGCGCGACCGCGCCGCCCGCACGACGACCGACAACCTGGCCGCCTACGAGTGCGTGCTGACCGGCAAGGTGCTGCACCACCGCAGCAATCGCGAGGACAACGCGCGCGCCCAGCGCCTGCTCGACCGTGCGATCCAACTCGACCCGGGCTACGCGCATGCGCACGCCTGGAAAGGCTGCGTGCTCGGTCAGACCTGGGTCTATGGCTGGTGCGACGATCGCGACGAAACGCAGCGACAGGTCGCGGCGTCGTTGCAGACCGCGCTCGCGCTCGACGACAACGACTGCGACGTGCACCGGATCCTGGCCGCGGTCAACGTCATCCGCGACGACCACGAGCAGAGCGTCTACCACCAGCGGCGCGCGCTCAGCCTGAACCCGAACGACGACCTCGTCGTCGTTCAGCAGGGCGAAGTGCTGGTCTGGCAAGGCCAGGCCGAAGAGGGCATCGAGTGGATCCGTCAGGCAATGCGCCTCAACCCGTATCACCCGGAGCGTTTCTGGAGCCATCTGGGGCGGGCCTGCTTCGCGGCGCGCCGCTATGCCGAAGCGGTCGAGGCGCTGAAGTGCCTGACCGCGCCCGACGCGATGCAGCGCGCGCTGCTCGCTTCGTGCCATGTGCAGCTCGGCGACATGGCGGGCGCCGAGCGGGCGCGCCAGGCGACCTTGGCGATCGCACCGGCTTATCGGATCGCCGACTTTATGGCGACCTTGCACTATCGGCGCCCGGAAGACCGCGAGCACCATCGCGAGGCGCTCGAAAAGGCTGGATTCCCGCCCTGAAGCTTCGGTCGCCGCCAGCGGCGACAATAGGCGATCGGCCCGCGTGTTCCGCGCGGGCTCTTCCATTTTCAGAACCCGGTTTCGGCTCGCACCATGGCTCAGTACGTCTTCACAATGAATCGGGTCGGCAAGATCGTGCCGCCCAAGCGCCAGATCCTCAAGAACATCTCGCTGTCGTTCTTCCCCGGCGCGAAGATCGGCGTGCTCGGCCTGAACGGCTCGGGCAAGAGCACCTTGCTGAAGATCATGGCCGGCATCGATGAAGACATCGAAGGCGAAGCGACGCCGATGCCCGGCCTGAAGATCGGCTACCTGCCGCAGGAGCCGGTGATGAACCCGGACCAGACCGTGCGCGAAGCGGTCGAGGAGGGCATCGGCGGCGCGCTCGCCGCGAAGAAGCGGCTCGACGAGGTCTATGCCGAATACGCCGAGCCGGATGCCGACTTCGACAAGCTCGCCGCCGAGCAGGCCGAGCTCGAGGCGCTGATCGCGACCGCCGGCAGCGAGAACACCGACCTGCAGCTCGAGATCGCCGCCGACGCGCTGCGCCTGGCGCCGTGGGATGCCGTGATCGGCAAGCTGTCGGGCGGTGAGAAGCGCCGCGTCGCGCTGTGCCGGATGCTGCTGTCGAAGCCCGACATGCTGCTGCTCGACGAGCCGACCAACCACCTCGACGCCGAATCGGTCGACTGGCTCGAGCAGTTCCTGCAGCGCTTCCCGGGCACCGTCGTCGCGATCACCCACGACCGCTACTTCCTCGACAACGCGGCCGAGTGGATTCTCGAGCTCGACCGCGGCTCGGGCATTCCGTACAAGGGCAACTACTCGACCTGGCTCGAGCAGAAGGAAGCGCGCCTCGAGCAGGAGCAGAAGACCGAGGACGCGCGCACCAAGGCGATGAAGAAGGAGCTCGAGTGGGTGCGCCAGAACCCGAAGGGGCGCCAGGCCAAGAGCAAGGCGCGCATCGCGCGCTTCGAGGAACTCGCCGACACCGACTACCAGAAGCGCAACGAGACCAACGAGATCTTCATCCCGGTCGCCGACCGGCTCGGCCACGAGGTGATCGAGTTCGAAGGCGTCAGCAAGAGCTTCGGCGACCGCCTGCTGATCGACAACCTGAGCTTCAAGGTGCCGGCCGGCGCGATCGTCGGCATCATCGGCCCGAACGGCGCCGGCAAGTCGACCCTGTTCCGGCTGATCTCGGGCAAGGAGAAGGCCGACAGCGGCAACGTCAAGATCGGCCCGACCGTCAAGATGGCGTTCGTCGAGCAGACCCGCGAGTCGCTCGAGTCCGACAAGACGGTTTGGCAGGACGTCTCGGGCGGCCTCGACAACTTGGTCGTCGGCAAGTTCGTGATGCCGTCGCGGGCCTATCTCGGGCGCTTCAACTTCAAGGGCAACGACCAGCAGAAGCTGGTTGGCAACCTGTCGGGCGGTGAACGCGGGCGGCTCCACCTCGCAAAGACGCTGATCGCCGGCGGCAATGTGCTGATGCTCGACGAGCCGTCGAACGACCTCGACGTCGAGACCCTGCGCGCGCTCGAGGATGCGCTGCTCGAGTTCGCCGGCTCGATCATGGTGATCAGCCACGATCGCTGGTTCCTCGACCGCATCGCGACCCACATCCTGGCCGCCGAGGGCGACTCGAAGTGGTTCTTCTACTCCGGCAACTACCAGGAGTACGAGGCCGACAAGAAGAAGCGACTCGGCGAAGAAGGCGCACGGCCGCACCGCCTGCGCTTCAAGGCGCTGAAATAGTTCACGGCGAGCGCATGGGTCGAGCGCAGCGAAATCGAAGGACATTGAACCGCGGACCGGTTCCGCGCTCAAAATTCGGCCAGGTCCATGGCGACCCGTTCTGCGCGTGCCGACACCCATGATTCATCCGCTCCGTTCCGTCCGTCCGCTCGGGGCGCTGTCGCTGGCCTGTGCGTCGCTCGTTCTCGCCGGCTGCGCCGCGCTGCGGCCACCGGCCGCAGAGAGCGCTGCGAGTGCGGCGTCGACGACGGCGAGCGCGACCAATCCGGGGCGGCCGCCGGCCGCTCCGGCAATCTCGGCCTCCGGCGTGCCGCCCGGCAGTCCGCAGCTCGGACCACCGCCGTCGAGCGCCCAGCCGTTCGCCGCCGTCATCAAGGACGCGAAGAAGATTGATGGCCTCTTCACGCTCTACCAGCGCGAAGAGCGCGCCTGGATCGAGCTGCGCCCGGAAGACTTCGGCAAGCCGTTCTTCCTGTCGCCGAAGCTCGTCACCGGGATCGGCGAGGCGCGCCTGTTCGGTGGCTCGATGGAGTCGCCGCAGGTCATCGAATTCCGGCGCGTTCACAACCAGATCCAGATGATTGCGCGCAACACGCGCTTCTTCGCCAAGGCGGGCACGCCGGAAGGGCGCGCGGTCGCGGCCGCGTTCTCGCCGAGCCTGCTGTCGAGTGCGCCGGTCGCGAGCCAGCCGCATCCAACCGCGAAATCGGTGCTGGTCGAGCTGAATGCCCTCTTCGTCAACGACATGCTCGGCATCGGCATGGACCTGCAGCGCGCATTCCGCCAGGGCTATGGGTTCGATGCGCGCAACTCGGCGATCACGACGGTGCGCGGCAAGCCGGACATGGTCGCGCTCGAGGTGCTCGCCCATTTTGCGACCGGTTCGATCGCAATACCGCAGCCCGGCAGCCCGCCCGGCGCGCCGGTGCCGAGCACGCCGCGTTCGCTGCCCGATCCACGCAGCCTGTTCATGACGCTGCACTATTCGATCGGCAGCCTGCCGGCCGAACCGATGGCGGCGCGGCCGTCCGACCCACGCGTCGGCTTCTTCAGCGCGCGCCAGCAGGACTACAGCGACGACCTGGCGCGCACGCCGACCGTGCGCCACATCCAGCGCTGGCGCCTCGAGAAGAAGGACCCGGCGGCCGAGCTGTCGGAGCCGGTCAAGCCGATCGTCTACTGGCTCGACCGCACGATCCCGCTGAAGTACCGCGACGCGATCACGGCCGGCATCCTCGAGTGGAACAAGGCATTCGAGCGCATCGGCTTCAAGAACGCGATCGAGGCGCGGGTCCAGCCGGACGATGCCGACTTCGACACCCTCGACGTCGGCGTCGCGTCGGTGCGCTGGATGACCAACGCGTCGGCCGCCTTCGGCGCGACCGGCCCGAGCCACGTCGACCCGCGTAGCGGCGAGATCCTCGATGCCGACATCGCGATCGAGAGCCTCGACACGCGATCGCGCCGGGCGATCCGGGCCCAGGTGCTCACCAACGGTACCGACTGGAACCGCGTGATGCAGATCCCCGCCGACTTGTCGCAGGGCCGGCCCGATCCACGCGCCTGCGACTACGCCGACATGGCCGGCGACCAGATGACCTATGCGCTCGACGTGCTCGAGGCGCGCGGCGATCTCGATCCCGGCGGCCCGGAGGCGCAGCGCTTCGTGCTCGACTACCTGACCGCGGTGACGATGCACGAGGTCGGACACACGCTCGGCATGCGCCACAACTTCCGCGCTTCGCGCATCCACACGGATGCGCAGCTGTCCGATCCGGACTTCACGCGCACCAACGCGCTGACCGGCTCGGTGATGGAGTACGCGCCGGTCAACCTGGCGCGGCCGGGCGGGCGCATGGTGCAGCCGTTCCAGATGACGCTCGGGCCGTACGACTATTGGGCGATCGAATACGCCTACAAGCCGCTCGATCCGGCGAGCGAAGTCGCCGACCTGCGCCGCTTGGCGGCGCGCGGCGTCGAGAGCGAACTCGCCTATGCGACCGACGAGGACAACTTTCTCGGCATCGACCCCGACGCGCTCCACTTCGACCTCGGCAACGATGTCGCGGCGTTCGCGAAGAAGCGCATCGCGATCGCCCGCGACCTCTTCAAGCGACAGGAGACGCGCGAGTTCCGGCCGGGCCAGGACTACACGGTACTGCGCCGCTCGCTCGCCTACGCGGTCGGCGACGTCGCCAACGCAGTCGGCGTGCTCGGCCGCCAGATCGGCGGCCTGCGGACTTTGCGCGACTACCCCGGCAGCGGGCGCGACCCGCTGCAGCCGGTCGCCCCGGCGCAGCAGCGCGAGGCGCTCGACGTCATCGCGGGCGGCCTGTTCGCGGCCGACAGCCTGGTGATCTCGCCGGCGCTGCAGCGTCGGCTCGCGCCCGATTTCGAGGAGCGCAGCGACGCGGTGTTCTCTGGCGAATCGGGTGTCGCGACGGACTTTTCGCTCTCCCAACGTGTGCTCTCGGTGCAGCGCACGTCGCTCGGTCAGCTGATGAGCGACTCGGTCGCGTCGCGCATCGTCGACAGCCAGGACAAGACCGCGAAAGCCGTCGATGCGTTCCAGCTCGCCGAGTTGTACGGCCGCTTGCAGCGCGAGATCTGGAGCGAACTCGCGAGCCGCACCGACATCGCGCCGGCGCGTCGCGAACTGCAGCGTGAGCACGTCAATCGGCTCGCCACCGCCGCGCTCCGGCCGGGAGCGGCGAGCCGGGCCGATGTGCGCAGCCTCCTGCGCACGCAGGCGCAGACGCTGCTCGCGCAGATCCAGACAGCGCTCGGCAAGCGCACCTACGGCGCCGACACGCAGGCCCATCTGCAGGACAGCGCAGATACGCTGTCGCAGGCGTTGTCGGCACGCTTGCAACGCGCCGGCGTCTGACGCTGCAGGCGCTTTTGGCGCCTTGTCACCGAGCGCACGCCAAAGCTGGTCGCAGGTACCGGCGGTCGGCGATCCGCTGACGTTTGGATAAACGCCCAAGGCCGGGATCGCACCCCGCTGCCGCTGCCGCTGCCGCGTACTTCGTTCGCGACCCTGATCCGGTCGTTCATCGCAGCAAGCGGCGATCCGGCTCGACGCGCCCCAAGTGGCCCGCTATCGTGCCCGCATGAACCCGTCCGAGCCGGCGCCGAGCGCCCTCGCTGAACCGCGCTCGCTGAGCACCGCCTTCACGCTGCCGCGCGTCGCGATCGCGCTCGCACTCGCCGTGCTGGTCGCCGCCGCGCTGAACCCGATCTACGTCACTCCGTTCCCGATCCTGCTCGGCCGCATGCTCGTCATCGCCATGCTGCTGCTGGTCGCATTCACGTTGGCCGGCGCTTGGCGAATCCCCGGACTGCCGCGCTGGCTCGCGCAGGTGGTGGCCGTCGCGCTGGTGGCACCGATCGCGACCTTCCTGGTTTACTTGCCATCGATCTGGTTTCCGGGCGTGTCGCGGCTGCACGAAGGCTACGTGACGGGCTACACCATCATCGCCGGCTCGGCGCTGGTGATCGGCCCGCTGCTCGCGCTCGGCGCGCTCTACCGCGAACGCGACGCGCAAGCTCGCTCGGCGGCGCTGCACTTCGAGCTCGAGCGCAGCACGCTCGAGAAGCAGGCGCTCGATGCGCGCTTGAAGCTCTTGCATGCGCAGGTGGAGCCGCACTTCCTGTTCAACACGCTGGCCAATGTGCAGGCGCTGGTCGAGTCGGGCTCGCCGCAGGCCGGGCCGGTGCTGCGCAGCCTGATCGCCTACCTGCGTGCGGCGATGCCGCGCCTGCAGGCCGTCAGCACGACACTCGGCGCCGAAGCCGCGCTGGTCCGCGCCTACCTCGAGCTGATGCAGATGCGGATGCCGGACCGGCTGATCTGGCGGATCGACATTCCGGATGCGCTCGGCGACATCCGCTTCCCGCCGATGGCGCTGCTGACCCTGATCGAGAACGCAGTTCGCCACGGCATCGATCCGAGCGAGGACGGTGGCCGGATCGAGGTCGGTGCGCGGCGCGACCCGGCGGATGGGCGGGTCCGCGTCTCGGTCTCCGACACCGGCGTCGGCATGCAGGACAGCGGCGGGCCCGGCACGGGGCTGGCGAATCTGCGCGAGCGCCTGCAGGCGTTCTTCGGCGCTGACGCGGGGCTCGAACTGCACGAGATCTCACCGCATGGCGTGCGGGCCGAGATCGTCTTCGCGGTGGAAGACGACGGTGCCGCCGTGCCGCGCACTGCGATGCTCGCCGGAGCGCGGCCATGACCGCCGGGCCGACCGCGTTGATCGCCGATGACGAGCCGCTGCTGCGCGATCACCTGCGCAGCCATCTCGGGCGTCTCTGGCCCGAGCTCGCGATCGTCGCCGAGGCGCGCAACGGCCGCGAGGCGGTCGAGCTGTTCGACCTGCGCGCACCGCAAGTCGTCTTTCTCGATGTGCAGATGCCGGGCCTGAACGGTGTGGAGGCGGCGCGCTCGATCGGCCGGCGTGCCGAGGTGGTGTTCGTGACCGCGTACGAGCAGTACGCGGTCCAGGCGTTCACGCAGGGCGCGCTCGACTACCTCGTCAAGCCGTTCGATGCCGAGCGCCTGGCGGACACGGTGCAGCGCTTGAAGTCGCGCCTGCAGCAGCCGCGCGACGCGGCCGAGCACCCGCTCGATGCGGTGCTCGACGAGCTCGCGTCGGAACTGAAGCGGCGCGCCGGCCTCGACGGCGGTGCGCGCCGCCACCTGCGCTGGATCAAGGCGTCGGTCGGCTCGACGACCCGGCTGATCCCGGTCGAGCAGATCGCCTTCCTGCGCTCAGACGAGAAGTACACGCTGGTGGTCTGGGAGGGTGGCGAGGCGCTGATCCGCAAGTCGATCCGCGAACTCGCCGATGAACTCGACCCCGAGTCGTTCGCGCAGATCCACCGTTCGGTGATCGTCAACCTGCGCCAGGTCAGCCAGGTCGATCGCGGCCTCAACGAGACCGCGGAGGTGAAGCTGAAGAACCGGAACGACGTGCTGCCGGTCAGCCGCAGCTTCGTTCACATCTTCCGGCAGATGTGAAGGCGCGCGCCGGGCCGGCGCGCGCAGTCTGATCACTCGAGGCGAGGCCCTTCGTCCGCGCCGTCGGTCGCGTGGTTCAGCGCGACCAGCGTGGCAGCACGGTGGCCGATGACCTCGACTTTCGGCAGCGTGACGGTGGTCGCGTGCAGGGTCTTCGCAGGGACGGTGTGAGTGCCGCCGAGCAGCTCGGACCCGACGGCGAAGGTGCCGCCGGCGAGAAGCAGGAAGGTCAGGACGGCGGAGAAGATGCGGTCGGTCATGAGGGGCTCCGGTTGTTGCGTTCGTCGGATCGACGGGTCGTTGAGTGAACTCTAGGGACCGTTCCCGGGCTCGGAAAGTCGGTTGCGACGAACTGCGGTTTGTGGGTGACGGGCTGCCAATGCGGCGGAAGGGCGGGAGCCGCATCGGCACCGAAGGCGTTTGCTTCAGCGCGCCTTCGGGTCGCGCTTGCCGATGACCTCGACGCGCGCGAGATGCACCACCGGCATCGCGGCCGCTTCGAGGCGCGGCTTGCTGTCGCGCGTCAGCGAGGTGTTCGATGCGAACGTGATCGTCGCGGCGGACAGCACGGCGAAGACGGCGGCGTAGGCGGTGAGGCGGCTGATCATGGTGGGCTCCTGTCGGTTCGTTGCGCGTCGGCTTGGCGTCGCGATGAAACGAACTCTAGGCAGCGCCTACCGGGTCGACCAGCGCGTTGCGATGAAGCGCGCCCACCGGCGCATGAACTGCATCGGAGCGCCGATGAATTGCAACGGCGCACACGGCCGCTCCGCCCGCATTGCTGCTGCAGCGCCCACCGCCGCAGCGGCGCGACCCGTCAGAGCGGCATCGTGCGGACCAGCAGCCAGTCGAGCGCGGCGCCGCTGAGCAACGGCGCGAGGCGGCTGCGCACCGTCGCGTGGTACGAGTCGAGCCATGCGATCTCGTCGGCCCGCAGCAGCTCGCGTTCGATGCACCGTGTGTCGATCGGGCAGAGGGTCAGCGTCTCGAACTCGAGGAACTCGCCGAAGCCGCTGCCTTCGAGCGCCGTCGCCGGCACGTTCATCACCAGGTTCTCGATCCGGATGCCCCACTGGCCCGGCCGGTAGAGGCCCGGCTCGATGCTGGTGATCATGCCCGGCTCCATCGCCATCGCCGGCTCGGGTAGCGTCCGCGAGATCGTCTGCGGACCTTCGTGCACGTTGAGGAAATAGCCGACGCCGTGGCCGGTGCCATGACCGTAGTCGAGGCCGTGCTCCCAGAGCGGTGCGCGAGCGATCGCGTCGAGCATCGGCGACAGGGTGCCGCGCGGAAAGCGCGTGCGGCTCAGTGCCATCGTGCCCTTCAGCACCCGCGTGTAGTCGCGCCGCTGCGCCGCGCTGACGGCACCGATCGGCCAGACCCGCGTGATGTCGGTCGTGCCGCCGCGGTACTGGCCGCCCGAATCGATCAGCAGCAGGCCGTCGCCTTCGATCGTCGCGTGAGATGCGGCGGTGGCCCGGTAGTGCGGCATCGCGCCGTTCGCGTTGAACGCGGCGATCGTGCCGAAGCTCAGGCCGACGAAGCCAGGCCGACGCGCCCGCGCTGCGCTGAGGTGCTGGTCGATCGTCAGCTCAGTCATCGGCTCCGTGCGCTTCGGGTCGGCCAACGCCGCCTCGAACCAGGCGTAGAACTCGCACATCGCGGCGCCGTCCTCGACCATCGCGGCGCGCACATGAACCGCTTCGTCGGCGCTCTTGCGGCTCTTCAGCAAGGTGCTAGGGTTGATCGCCTCGACCAGCGGCACGCGCGCGTGCTCGCGCAGGCCCAGGGTCACGCGCCGCGGATCAATCAACAGCACGGCGTCGGCCGGCAGCGCGCGGAGGGCGGCCGGCGTGTCGGCATACGGCGCGGCCTGGACGCCGTCGCTTGCGAGCTGGGCGACCAATGCAGCGTCGACCTTGCGAACGTCGATGTAGAGGGTCGCCTCGCGCTCGCTGATCAGCAGGTGGGCGAGGAAGACCGGGTTGTAGTCGACGTCGGCGCCGCGCAGGTTGAGCAGCCAGGCAATATCGTCGACCGTCGACACGAAGTGATGGGTCGCGCCGTGGCGCTTCATCGCAGCGCGCACCTCGGTCAGCTTCGCACCGCGCCCCAGCGGCGCTTCCGGCGCGCGGTGCTCGTAGACCGGTGCGCTCGGCAGGCCGGGACGCTCGGGCCAGACCTCGGCGAGCGCGTCGAAGTCGGTCTTCAGGCCGATGCCGGCGGCCGACAGCGTGCTGCGCAATGCCGCGGCAGCGGCCAGCCCGAGCACGCTGCCGTCGACGCCGACGGTCTCGCCGCGCTTCAGGTGGCTCGCGAGCCAGTCGAGGTGCGAAGGCGCGGTGCCGCTCGGGATCCGCACCAGCTCGATGCCGCTGCCGGCCAACTCCGCTTCGGCCTGCACCCAATAGCGGCTGTCGGCGAACAGTGCGGCGTCGTCGAGCGTGACGACCAACGTGCCCATCGAGCCGGTGAAGCCCGACAGCCACTGGCGACCTTGCCAGCGCTCGGGCAGGTATTCGGAGAGGTGCGGGTCGCTCGTCGGCACCAGCACGGCGGCGAGGGAATGGCGGCGCAACGCATCGCGGACTTTCTCGATGCGCAGGCGAAAAGGCGAGGTGCGGGTGTCCATCGATCGACTCCAGATCACGCCGGAACGATGCCCCGGCCGTGCGCCGTCTCGGCGTGTCCGATTCTAGGAGGCGGTCTTCCGGCTGGCCGCCGGCGGCTGGGCGACGACGCGGGCGCTGCGCTCGTACGTCACATAGGCCCAGGCCCAGTCGACCATCACCGTCAGGCGATTGCGGAACCCGATCAGAAAGTAGATGTGCGCGAACAGCCAGAACAGCCAGGCGAGCAAGCCCGAGAAGCGCAGTGCGCCGAAGCCGGGAACGCCGAGGTCGACGACCGCGGCCTTGCGGCCGACGGTCGCGAGGTTGCCGTAGTCGATGTAGCGGAAGGCTTGCGTCGGCTCGCCGCGCAGGCGCCGCAGCAGGTTCTTCGCGGCGGTACGGCCCATCTGCTTCGCGCCCGGGCTGACACCGGGCACCGGCTTCGGTTCGCCGGGGCCGTGGCTGAGCGCCGCGGCGAGGTCGCCGATCACCGCGATCTCCGGGTGGTCGGGCAGGCTGAGGTCGGGTTCGACGACGACGCGGCCGGCGCGGTCGACCGTGGCGCCGGTCGCAGCGCCGAGGCTGCGGCCGAGCGGTGTGGCGGCGACGCCAGCGGCCCAGATCACGGTCTTCGCGGCCAGCCGGTGGCTCGCCGTCGCCGCGCCGTCACGCGTCTCGTAGGTCACGCCGTCGGCATCGATGCCGGTGACCTTGCAGCCGGTGCGCAGGTCGACGCCGAGGCGGGCGAGTTGCTCGGCGGCGCGCTGCGACAGCTCGGGCACGAAGGTGCCGAGGATGCGGTCGGCGCCCTCGATCAGCACGACGCGCGACTGCTTCGGATCGATGCGCCGGAATTCGCCGCGCAGCGTGTGCTGGGCGATCTCGGTCATCGTGCCGGCCATCTCGACGCCGGTCGGACCGCCGCCGATGATGACGAACGTCTGCCAGGGTTCGCGCGCCGCCGGATCGGTGCAGCGTTCGGCCTGCTCGAAAGCACCGATCACCTTGGCGCGGATCGCAAAGGCATCGGCGAGCGTCTTCAGCCCGGGCGCGTGCGCCTCCCAGTCGGGGTGGCCGAAGTAGCTGTGGGTCGAGCCCGAGGCAACGATCAGGTGGTCGTAGGCCAGCGTGTCGGCGGCGTCCGCCTCGTCGGAGCGGTCGAGCACGACGCGGCGCCGGACCGCGTCGATCGCGGTCACCTCGCCCTGCAGGATCGTCAGGTTGCCGCGTCGCATCTCCTTGCGCAGCGCATGGCGGATCGGCGCGCTGACCGCCGGTGCGCTGAGGCCGGCCGTCGCGACCTGGTAGAGCAGCGGCTGGAACAGATGGTGATTGGTTCGATCGACGACCGTGATCTCGACCGCGGCCTTCGACAGGGCGCGCACCGCCTCGATGCCGCCGAAGCCGCAGCCGATCACGATGACGCGTGGCCGTTCGGCTTTCATCGCGTCACCTTCGAGCCGGGCACTGCGGTGTGCGCTCTGGATGAGCGGCTGCGCAGCGGCTCATGGCAAGGACGGCTGCGGCTGCGCGCTCGTCGCGCGCAGGCGGTTGCCGACCATCTGGATGTGCGTGCGCAGCGCATACAGCTCGTCGGCGTAGCTGAGCGGCACGGTGACCTGCTCGACGCGCTGCTCGATGCCGTGCAGCTCGTCGAGCAGCTCGGCCGCGGGCCGGGTGCCGATCGCCTCCTCGACGCCGCGCAGCTGCCCGTACCAGCGGAAGATGCGCGAGCGCACGCGGAACTCGTAGAGCGGCGGCACCGTGCGCGACAGCGGGATCAGGATCGCGATCAGCGTTAACAGCACCGGCCACATGCGGTCGATCAGGTTGGCGAGCCAGAACGGCAGATAGCGCTGCAGCAGCGGCGCACCGCCGCTCTTGTAGAAGCGGTCCGCCTCCGTGGCGAGCGGACGTTCGGTATTGACCGCGCTCGGGAAGTCGCCCTTGTGCTGGAACCAGCCGGCGCCGCCGTGGATTGTCTCGGCGGTCTGCACGAACAGCTGGATCAGCGCCGGATGGGTCGAGCTGCGGGCGACCAGCGAGGCGGTCGGCGCGACCAGCTTGACATCCTGCGGCGGGTTGTCCTGGGCCAGGTCGACGATGCCGCGCGGCAGCACGACCGGGCTCAGGAACGGAAAGCGGCGCGCATAGGCCTCGGCCTGCGCGAAGCTGAAGAGCCGGATGTCGGGCGTCTTCAGCAGCATCTGGACCATCAGCGACTCGGGCGCCGAGGCAAACACGAGCGCGTCGACCTCGCCGGCGAGCAGTGCCATCACGGCCGGCGTCTGCTCGAGCCGAAGCAGGGTCAGCGCGCTGCGCTCCATGTCGTTCGCCTCGAACATCCGCAACATCAGATTCGGCGCGCCGCTGCCGCGTGCTCCGATGTTGAAGCGCCAGCCTTCGAGCTGCTTCAGGCTGTTCAAGGTCTCTGCCTTCAGCAGGCGCTGAGCCGAGTCCTTGCGATAGAACAGCCACACCGGTTCGTAGAACAGGCTGCCGAGTGAGACCAGCGGGTCGTCGGGGTCCTCGGCCTTGCGCTTCTCTCCGGCACCGCCCTGCGCGAACGCGATGTCGACGCCCGATTTCGGATCGGCCAGCAGGCGCAGGTTCTCGGCCGCACCCTGCGTGGTGCGCAGCTCGACCGTGATGCCGTAGGCCGCGAGCTCCTGCGCATAGCGCTTGCCGAATTCCGCATAGGCGCCCTGGGCCGGGCCGGTCGCCAGCACGACGCGCTTCGGCGGCGTCGGATCGAGCAGCCAGTAAGCCAGCGCGATCAGCGCGATCGCGATCAGGATGAACGGGCCGCCGGTGGCGAGCAGGTCGCGGAACGACAGCAGCGTGTTGCGCAGCGTGGCAGTCATCGGAGGAGCGTCAGCGGGATCAAGGTCGCGACGATACCTGCTGGCACGGCGTATCCTTTTCGTGGACGGGTGCGCCTTTGCACCGCAATGATCGACATCACGAACCGACGATGCGCCTGCTGCTGGTGGAAGACGATCGCATGATCGGCGAGAGCCTGCGCAGCGCATTGCGCCTCGAAGGCTACGCGGTCGACTGGGTCCGCGATGCGGGTGCCGCGAACACGACGCTTTCGAGCGAGCGCTTCGACCTGGTGCTGCTCGATCTCGGCTTGCCGCCCGGTTCGGGTCCGTCGACGACACCGCCGCTGCACGACGGCCTGGATGTGCTGCGCGCGCTGCGGGCGCGCCACGACGCGACGCCGGTGATCGTGCTGACGGCCCGCGATGCGCGCGGCGACAAGGTGGCGGTGCTCGATGCCGGCGCCGACGACTACCTCGTCAAGCCGTTCGAGCTCGACGAGCTCAACGCGCGCATCCGCGCAGTGCTGCGCCGACACAGCGGCCGCGCGGAGACGACCTTGGCGCATGCCGGCGTCGTACTCGACCCGGCGACCCGGCAGGTCACCCGCCAGGGTGTGCCGGTGCTGCTGTCGGCGCGCGAGTTTGCGGTGCTCGAGGCGCTGATGGCGCGGCCTGGCGCCTTGCTGTCGCGGGCGCAGCTCGAGGATCGCCTCTATGGCTGGGGCGAGGAAATCGAGAGCAACGCGGTCTCGGTCTACATCCACCAGCTGCGCAAGAAACTCGGTTCCGATTTCATCCGCAACGTGCGCGGCGTCGGCTATTGCGTCGGCGCGGCGCCGGTCGATCCGGCATGAGCCTTACGCGCGGCCGCCCGAAGGAAGGCTCGCTCCCGCTTGGCGGGACCGGCCGTAGGCCGAAGGGTGCCCAGTGACGTCGATCCGGATTCGCCTGCTGCTCTCGCTGCTCGCGATGCTCGCGCTCGCCGCGGCGCTGATCGGCGCGGTGACCTACCGCAGCGTGCTGGCCGAGACCGAGGCGCTGTTCGACTACCAGCTGCGCCAGATGGCACTGACCCTGCGCGACCAGGGCGAGATCGCGGCCGACCAGGTCGGCACCTTGACCGACGAGCAACTCGACTTCGTGGTCCAGATCTGGACCGTCGATGGCCGCAGCATGTACGCATCGCGCCGCCACCCCGAGCTGCCGGCGCGCGCGCTGCTCGGCTTCGCCAACGTGAAGGCCGGCCCGCAGGTCTGGCGCACGTTCAGCGTCGCGACTCGCGACAAGGTAATCCAGGTCGCGCAGCCGGTGCAGATCCGCGAGCGCCTGGCTGCCAACGCGGCGCTGCGCAGCGTCGCGCCGCTGCTCGCAATCGCACCGCTGCTGGCGCTCGGCATGGGGTGGCTGGCGGCGCGCGCGTTGCGGCCGCTGCAGCGCGTCGCGGCCGGCGTGCGCGAGCGCGACGAGCAGTCGCTGACGCCGCTGCCGAGCGGTGGGCTGCCCGACGAGGTGGCGCCGCTGGTGCAGGCGCTGAACGCGCTGCTCGAGCGCCTCGGCGCCTCGCTCGACACCCAGCGCGCCTTCGTCGCCGACGCCGCGCACGAATTGCGCTCGCCATTGACCGCATTGAAGTTGCAGCTGCAACTGCTCCGGCGAGCTCCCGACGACGCGGCCCGCGCGGATGCCGTCGATGCGCTCGGGGCCGGGATCGAACGCGCCGCGCGCCTCGTCGAGCAACTGCTGACCCTCGCCCGCAGCGAGCCCGGCGCGGCGCGCGGTGCGCTGGAAACGATCGACCTCGGCGAACTGGTCCGCGAAGCGCTGGCCACCACCCAGGTCTATGCCGCGTCACGCGGCAGCGTGATGGCGTTCAATGCCGAGCCGGGTTGCATCGTTCGTGGCGAGCGCAGCACGTTGAACGCGCTGGCCCGCAACCTGATCGACAACGCGGTGCGCTACTCGCCAGCAGGGTCGCGCATTGAGGTCGGCGTCGGTCGCGACGGCGACCACGTGCGCTTGCGCGTCGACGATCCCGGGCCGGGCATTCCGCCGGCCGACCGGGAACGCGTCTTCGACCGCTTCTACCGGCGTTCGGCTGGTGACCAGGACGGCACCGGGCTCGGCCTGGCGATCGTGCGCAGCGTCGCCGATCGGCACGGTGCTGAACTGAACTTGGAAGAGGCGCCGGCCGGCGGACTGCGTGTGACGGTGCGCTTCACTGCGGCGCCGCCCGAGTCGACCGCGGCTGCGTCGAGCGCGGCTGTCACGCCGGCCTCGTCCACAGCGGTGAGCGCGACATAACGAGCCCAGCGCGGCATCGACGCCTTAACGTTGCCTTAATCGATCGCTAATCGACGCCTAATCGGGCGACCCTATCTTTCGCATCGGCGGTCATTCCGCCCTTGAACCGAAAGGAAGGTTGTCATGAAGATGAATTCGTTGAGTGCCGCGCTGCTCGCGGCCGGTGTCACGGTCGTCGGCACCGCCGGCGCTTTCAGCCTTACGCCGAACTGGCTCAAGCACGATGAGAAGGTCGCGGCCGCTGCGCCGGTCGCGCCGACCGACGCGGCCGCACCAGTCGTGCCGGTGACGCAGGCGCAGGGCTTGGTGCCGAACTACCGCGCGATCGTCAAGCAGGCCGGCCCGGCGGTCGTCGGCGTCAGCGTCGCCGGCACGCATGCGGTCAGCGCCGAGGAACAAGGGCTGCCCCCCGGCATGGAAGGCGATCCGTTCTTCCGCTTCTTCCGCGGGATGCCCGGCATGCCAGGCGCGCAACAGCGCGGCAACAACGGCGTGCCGTTCAAGGGCATGGGCTCGGGCTTCATCATCAGTTCGGACGGCCTGATCCTGACCAACGCGCACGTCGTGCGCGAGGCCAAGGACGTGACCGTCAAGCTGAGCGACCGCCGCGAGTACAGCGCCAAGGTGCTCGGCATCGACACGACGACCGACATCGCGGTGCTGCGCATCGACGCGAAGGACCTGCCGACGGTGCGGCTCGGCGATGCGCGCCAGCTCGAGGTCGGCGACCCGGTGCTGGCGATCGGCGCACCGTACGGACTCGAGCAGACCGCGACGCAGGGCATCGTCAGTGCGAAGGGCCGTTCGCTGCCGGGTGACGCGGTGGTGCCGTTCATCCAGACCGACGCCGCGGTGAACCCCGGCAATTCCGGCGGTCCGCTGTTCGACGGCACCGGCTCGGTGGTTGGCATCAATGCCCAGATCTACTCGCGCAGCGGCGGCTTCCAGGGCCTGTCGTTCGCGATCCCAATCAACGTCGCGCTGAAGGTCAAGGACCAGATCGTCGCGACCGGCAAGGCCTCGCATGCGCGCCTCGGCGTCACGGTGCAGGACCTCAACCAGTCGCTCGCCGATTCGTTCGGGCTGAAGCGGCCGGACGGCGCGCTCGTCGCCAACGTCGCGCCGGACAGCGCGGCGGCTGCGGCCGGCTTGAAGTCGGGTGACGTGATCACCGAGGTCGACGGCCAGCCGGTCGTTCGCTCCGGCGAGCTGTCGAGCCTGATCGGCCTGGCGTCGCCGGGCGAGAAGGTCAAGCTGAAGGTGTGGCGCGACAAGACGCCGCGCGACATCGAGGCCAAGCTCGGCGGCATCGAGGACGACGGCAAGAAGGTGGCCGATGCCGGCAGCGGCGTGCAGGGCGGCGAGCTCGGTGTTGCCTTGCGTGCTCTGACGCCGGAAGAGCGCCGCGCTGCCAAGGTGGAGCAGGGCATGGTGGTCGAGAACGTCGGCGGCCCGGCGGCGCGCGCCGGCATCGAGGCCGGCGACGTGCTGCTCGCGATCAATGGTCGGCCGGTGCAGTCGGTCGACCAGGTCAAGAGCGTGCTGAGCGGCAAGCCGAAGAGCGTGGCGCTGCTGGTGCAGCGTGACGGCGAGAAGATTTTCGTGCCGGTGAAACTCGGCTGACGACTCGTAGACGATCGAAGGGCGCCCGCCTGTGAAGGCCGGGCGCTCATTTCTTTGCGCTGTGAGCGCGTCGGACGGCTCGCGCCGCGACCTCAACCTCGCCCAGACCCTGTTCGAGAAGCTAGCGGCGGTGATCGAGGCGTCCTAGCCGTGATCGCTGCGGACGACGTCAGGCCGACGGCGCCGCGTCGAACGACGGCGCGGCGAGACGCGCCGCGTGTTCACGCACATCGTCCGGCCAGGTTGCGCTGTGCGCCTCGAAGTCGGCGCGCCGGCCGGCGAAGAGGGCGCGTGTCGCTTCCTCGAAGCCCGGTTCGTTGCCGGCCATCGCGCTGATGAAGCGATAGGTCGTCTCGCGCGCCTCGCGAATACGCTGCTGGCCGCCGGTGCCGCGGCGCGCTTCCTCGACCAGCCGGCGCAGCGCGACCGAAGCGCCCCCCGCCTGGCGGCCGAGCCATTCCCAATGGCGCGGCAGCAAGGTCACCTCGCGCGCGACGACGCCGAGACGCGGCCGGCCCGGACCGCGCGGGCCGGGTGGCCGATCGGATGGGGAGCCGGGCGAGCCCTGGCGCACCGCCCGCTCGGTGACCTCGGCGATGCTGCCGCGCAGGTCGATGTCGACGACGGCGCCGGTCAAATCGTCGAAGACCAGCAGTTGCGGCGCCTCGACGCGGTCGAGCTCGCGCTTGGCGCGAACCGCCACCTCGCTCAACGTACCGTGCGCGATGCGGCGCGTGCCCGAGAACGCTGTGTAGGTGCGGATGATTTCGGGCGTTGGGACGGGTGGAGAGGGATGGCTCATCGGAGTGTTCTCTGCAGGTTCCTGGCGCGCCGCGTGACCGGCAGCAGTCGGCGCTGCGGGAGGCAATGCCTCGTCAATTGACTTATTATATCCGGGTAAAACAAGACGAGCGAGGCTAACCACTGGCACCCGGTTCGCGCGTGTGCGTCGATGCCGCGGTGATCAACGCCATCGCCTGCCACGACCCGCGCGTGCAAGCAGCATGACCACGTGACAATCGGCGGCCGCGCATACGCGCGCCTCAGGTCATCTCGATGCACTTTCCTTCGCTGCCGCGCAGCGCCCGGTTGGCTCTCTTCATGATCCTGATCGGCATGGCGACTTCGGCCCGGTCTTGGAGCAACCATGCGCTCTGCACCTGGCCCGCGTTGTCGGTGCTGCCGCGGGTTGCGCAGGCGGCGCCGGTCGCTGCCGAACCGCTCGAGGAATTCCTCGTTGCCGAAGGCAAGGCGCTGGCCACGTTGCTCGACGAAGAAGAGCGCTGGGCGCGGGCTCACGTGCCGACCTATCCGGCCCGTCCCGATGGCCTCGCGTTCCGGGTCGACGGTGCGAGCCCGGCCGAACTCCGGCGCCGTTTCCTGGCCGCGCTCCGCGTCAATCCGGACGTGCGCTTGCGGCTGTACGTGCAGGTTCCGCCGGGTCAGGGATACGGCGAGCGACGGGCGATCGGCGAGAGCGCGGTGACCACCTTGCAGCGCAACGAGACGACGCGTTCGAACAGCTACGCCGAGCTCAAGCCTGGCGAGGCGGTGCCTGTCGTCGACGTCGTCGCGACCGCATCCGACGAACCGGACCACGGGTTCGACGTCGGCCTGTGGGAGGACAGCGGCACGCCGTACGGTCGCCTGTACGGCTTCGGCAAGCAGCCGTTCGGTGCCAACCCGCAGGTCGAATTTTCGAGCCAGGCGCCGCTTCATGTCGGCTTCTTTCACGAGGCCGCGATCATCTACAAGGCCGGTCCGTTCCTGCAGCGCACGTATCCCGAGTACCGCATCCACCTGTATCAGGCGCTAGCAGCGCATGCCCTGCGCACCGGTCATCCGTACTGGGGCTGGCGCTTCGCGGGCTGGGCGCTGCACTACATCCAGGACCTGACCCAGCCGTACCACGCGCGGGTGCTGCCGGGCCGCAGCGTCGCCGGCATGCTGTGGATCAACACGCTGTACCTCGCCGGCTTGAAGGGGCCGCGGGTAGACGCCGTCACGCTGGTGACGAATCGCCATCTCGCGCTCGAGAACTACCAGCTGCACCGGCTGCGCCGCGCTTATCTGCGCGGCGACACCAACGACGCGACGCTGACCGCGCTGCGAGACATGAGCCGCGATCCGCCTGTTCCTTATACCGACAACTCGCCGCGCGAAGTGATCACGCGTGAGTCGAGTGGCTACGCTGATCCGCTCGACGAGCTGCTCGCGAAGACCCTGCCGCACAAGTACACGTCCGACCCGAGCTATGTGCTCGGCGAGACCGAGACCGGCGTCGACCTGCTCGCCGTCGTCGCCAGCACGGGGCCGACCGGCGAGGCCGCGATCACCGATTCGCTGGTGCGTCTGCTCGGCAACTTCGGCACCCACACGCGCGCTTTCGTGCGCGCGTTGCCGGAACCGAAGCGTTAGGTCGCGAGCGCCGCTCGACCTTCGAACAGGTCGCGGCCGCGCGCGAGGGCACGAATCTTCGCGTCGGCGATCGGGCGCTTCAGCATCCAAAAGCCGCAGTCCGGGTGGATGTACTTCACCCGGCCGGCGCCGAGCGTCTTCTCGGCGCGCTCGATCGCGCGCGCCACCTCGTCGGCCGACTCGACTTCGTTGGCCTTGATGTCGATGACGCCGAGGCCGAAGCCGATCTCCGGCTTCAGCGCCTTGAAGACCTCGATCTCGTCGGGCGGCCGGTGCGCGCATTCGAGCACCACGTGGTCGGCGTGCAGCGCATTGAGGTATCGGATCAGGCTCTCCCAGGTGCCGCTCTGCACGCTCTGGCCGCCGTAGTTGCCGAAGCACAGGTGGACCGCCGGCGTTCTCTTGACCGCATCGAGCACGCGGTTCAGCGCCGCGGCCGCCCATTCCCATTCTTCGGGATGGCCGGGCAGGTTCGCCTCGTCGAGCTGCACGATGTCGGCGTCGAGGTGTCGCACCTGCTCGGCCAGCACGTCGGCGATCGCGTCGGCGAGCTTGGCCGGGTCGCCATAGTGGCGGTCGAGCAGCGTCTTCGCGAGCATGTGCGGCCCGGTCACCGTGAACTTGAACGTGTGCGTCGCGAGCGCCTTCGCGCGCTGGCAGGCAGCCGGCAGGTCGAGTGTGCCGCTCGACACCGGGCCGTCGACGACCCCGGGCGGCCGCGTTCGGAAGCGCATCCCGGGGAGCGCGCGGTAGGCCGTCACCTCGTCGAAGGTCATGCCGTAGCGCACGCCCTGCATCGGCCGCACGAAGTACTCGATCATCCCGTTGGTCTCGGGATGGTTGACGTCGAAGCGGTACAGCTCGCCGTCGCAGACCACGTCGACGCCGGCCGCCTCCTGCGTCGCGATGACGACCCGGGTCGCGTCGATCAGGCCCTGCTCGGACGGAGCGGCGACGAGCCACTCGGGGACCGGGTACGACCCGACCACCGTCGTCTTGATGCGCGGCGGGGCCGTCATTTCGTCATCTTGACCGAGCTGTCGAGAAACTCGTTGGTGTACGCGCTCTTCACGTCGAAGGGCTTGTCCATGCCGATGTAGGTCTTGACCAGTTCGTAGTCGGCGGCCATCCGCGCGTCGTCGAGCACGCCGAGAGCGACCGACTTCGAGAACTTGTCGCTCATCAGCACCTCGACGAGGCCCCAGTTCGTCAACTCGTTGTCGAACTGCAGCGCGCCGTTCGCATCGAGCATCGCCTGCACGCAAGGCTTGGGTTCCTTGACGCAGGCGGCGAACGCCTTCTGCGTGACCTTGACGAAGCTGGCGACGACCGGCTTGTTCTTCTTCAAGTAGTCGCCGTTGACGATGATTGTGTTGCCGTACGTGTTGAGGCCGACGTCCTTCCAGGCGACGAAGCCCATGTCGTCGCCGAGCTCTTTCTGGAAGATGTGGTGGATGTTGTAGAACGAGGTCGTCGCATCGATGGACTTCGACTTCAGCGCCGCCAGCTTGCTGTTGGCGTCGATGTTGACCCAGGTCACCGAGGCCGCGTCGATGCCGTTCGCCTTCGCGAGCGCCGGCCAGATCGCCCGCGCGCCGTCGCCGGCCGGGTTGCCGATCTTCTTCCCGGCCAGATCCTTGATCGACTTGATGCCCGAGCTCTTGAGCCAGTACAGGCCCTGCGGCGAATTGGCGTATACGTTGAAGACGCCGACGACATCGGCGCCCTTGCTCCGCCCGACCAGCGCGTTCGCCATGTCGGCGAGGCCGATCTGGTTGGCGCCGGCGCCGACCTTCTGCACCGCCAGCGCCGAGCCCTTGCCGGGCTCGATGGTCAGATCGATGCCGGCGTCGCGGTACCAGCCCATCTTCTTGGCGTAGTAATACGGCACGTGGTCGCCGCCCGGCACCCAGTTGAGAATGAAGTCGAGTTTTTCCTGCTTCGGCTGGGCCTGCGCGGTGCCGCCGAGCGCGCCGAGCGCGAGCAGCGCGACGGCGAGCGAACGAATGAATGGCATGTCGTCTCCTGTCGAATTGGGGAAGGACGCGGACGCGAACGCGCCGGTCATCGGGGTCGTTTTCAGTGTAGCAAGGGACCGACCGTCGACGAGGCAGGAGCAACCCGGAGCCGGGTCGTGACGCGGTCGATGCTTTGCAGAAGAAGGCCAGATCGGCTCCCCTATCATCGGCAGCCGCCATGATCCTCACGCCGACGCCCGCGCAGACGACGGCCCTTCGATGGGCAGCCTGACCGATCGTTGGCCGCGGATGGCGATGGCCGTCGCGTCGCACCTCGTGCTGCTTGCGGTCTGGTACCTGTTCGTGAAGTTCGGCAACGTGCCGAAGTTCGTGATGCCGTCGCCGGTCGATACCGCGCAGACGCTGCTGGCCGGCAATTACAACTGGTGGGGCAATGCGCTCGTCACCGCGACCGAGATCTACGGCGGCTATCTGTTCGCACTGATCGTCGGCGTCTTCCTCGCGCTGCTCTTCACGTGGTCGAAGCCGCTCGAGGCGCTGATGATGCCGCTCTTGGTCAGCCTGAACATGATCCCGAAGGTCGCGCTCGGGCCGCTGATCATCGTCTGGTTCAAGTACGGCGTGGTGCCGAACATGTTGATCGCGTTCTCGATCTGCGTGTTCCCGATCCTGTTGACGACGGTGCGCGGTCTGCGCGAGGTCGAGCCCGACCTGCTCGACCTCGTCCGCACGTTGCGCGGCTCGCGCTGGCAGGTCTTCACGAAAATCCAGTTGCCGGGCGCACTGCCGTACATCTTCTCGGGCATGAAGGTCGCGGCGATCCTCGCGGTGGCCGGCGCGATCGTCGGCGAGTTTCTCGGCTCGGACAAAGGCCTCGGCTACCTGATGCTGCAGGTCCAGGTGACGCTCGACACCGCCGCGATGTTCATGGCGGTGCTGCTGATCACGCTGATCGGGATGGTGCTGTACGGCGCGGTGCTGCTGCTCGAGCGTGCGCTGGTCGTTCCCGACGCCCGGGTGAGCTGAGATGGCAAGCGCGTCGCAGCCGTTCATCCACCTGAAGGACGTCGCGAAGACGTACGGGAAGGGCCCGCAAGCGCACCTCGCGATCTCGAACGCGTCGTTCGACGTGATGCCCGGCGAGCTCGCCTGTCTGGTCGGCCCATCCGGGTGCGGCAAGAGCACGCTGCTGAAGGTCCTTGCAGGCTTGCATCCGCACGACAGCGGCGAGGTGGTGCTCGGCTCGAAGGAGCACCCGTTCGATCCGGCGCGCGACATCGGCATGGTGTTTCAGCAGCCGCTGCTGCTCAAGTGGCGCACGATCCTCGACAACGTGATGCTGCCGGCCGAGATTCTCGGCCTGCCGATGGACGCGGCGCGCCACCGCGGCCGCGATCTGCTCGCGCTGGTTGGTCTGGGGGGCGCGGAGGACAAGCGGCCGTACGAACTGTCAGGTGGCATGCAGCAGCGCGCGGCGATTGCTCGCGCGCTGATCCATGACCCGAAGCTGGTGCTGATGGACGAGCCGTTCGGCGCGCTCGATGCGCTGACCCGCGAGAAGATGAACCTCGAGCTGTTGCGCATCTGGCGCGAATCGGGCAAGACGATCCTGTTTGTCACGCACGGCATCTCGGAGGCGGTCTTCCTCGGCAGCCGCGTCATCGTCTTCACCGCCGGCCCGGCGCGGATGGCCGACAACTTCGTGATCGACCTGCCGCATCCGCGCACGCTCGATATCAAGACGCACGAGGCGTTCGGCGTCTACACGCGGCGCATCTACAAGCTGCTCGGAATGGAATGAGCGGTTGCGCCGCACACTGGGAATAAAGCAGCTTCGGCGTTCGTCTACCCGGGCACCGCGTTCGGCGATCAGCGTCTCGGCGCGCTTTTTGCTATCTCGTTCGGCGCTACCAAACCAAACCGGAGACGACATGTTGAAACTCGCTGGCGTTTTTGTCGCGTCGTTGACATTGAGGTGCCGCCGCCCACGCGGTAACGGTGTTCACCGCGAACTTGACGAATTTGCAAGTGAACCCGCCTACCGTTCCGACGACGTCGACCGGCGCCCCACGCCCGGCGTTCATTTGGCACGGCGACGTTCACGCTGAATGACGCGCAGACAGCGATGACATTCAGCGCAACGGTCTTCAACATTGACTTCACCGGCTCGCAGAGCGCCGACGTCAACGACAACCTCGGCAATGCACACATCCATGCCGGTGTGCCGGCGACCCCTGGGCAAAACCTCCCGGTGGTTTGGGGTTTCATCGGCGCCCCGTTCAACGACAACAATCCCAACGACGTCGTCGTGACGCCGTTTGCCAGCGGCGTCGGTGGCACCGTCAGCGGCAAGTGGGATGCAGCGGAAGGCAACAACACGACGCTGGCGGCGCAACTACCGAACATTTTTGCTGGCAATTCCTACATCAATTTCCACACGACGCAGTTCCCCGGTGGCGAGGTGCGCGGAGCCATCCAGCCGATTCCCGAGCCGGAGACCTATGCGCTGATGCTGGCGGGCTTGGGTGCCGTCTCGCTCGTGGCGCGCAAGCGCTGCCAGAAGGGCGCCTGAGTCTTTCTCCAAAAGGGCCGCACATCGAAAACGGTGTCGGCCCGGCTTACAGTCCGCGGCGATCGGTCGCCGCGGACGGCGCCGACGGCCTCGCTCACAGATCGGTCCGCAGCTTCCAGATTTCCGGAAACAGCACGACGTCGAGCATCTTGCGGAGGTAGCCGACGCCGCTCGTCCCGCCGGTGCCGCGCTTGAAGCCGATCACGCGCTCGACCGTCGTGACATGGCGGAAGCGCCAAAGCCGGAACGCATCCTCGAGATCGGTCAACTCTTCGCCGAGTTGGTACAGGTCCCAGTGCGCGTCGGGATCGCGGTAGACGGTCAGCCATGCTTGCTCGACGCCATCGCTGATCTCGTACGGCAAGGTCCAGTCGCGCTCGAGGTGTGAGGCGGGAACCGGCAGCCCGCGCCGCGCGAGCAGGCGCAGCGATTCGTCATAGAGCGACGGCGCGCGCCAGGCCGCCTCGACCTTCGCCAGCAGGTCGGGCCGATGGCCGTGCGGCTTCAGCATCGCGGCGTTCTTGTTGCCAAGCATGAATTCGATGCAGCGGTACTGCCAGCTCTGGAATCCGCTGCTGCTCGCGAGGTACGGCCGGATCGCCGAGTACTCGGACGGCGTCATCGTCGCCAGCACGTCCCACGCGTGGACCAGCTGCTCCATGATCCGGCTGACGCGCGCGAGCATCTTGAACGCGCTGCCCAGCTCGTCGCCAACTACGCAGCGGATGGCAGCGCTCAGCTCGTGCAGCAGCAGCTTCATCCACAGCTCGGTCGTCTGGTGCTGGACGATGAAGAGCATCTCGTTGTGCTCGGGCGAACGCGGATGCTGCGCGCCCAGCACCTCATCGAGATGCAGGTAGTCGCCGTAGCTCATGTCGCTCGACAGGTCGAGCTTGGCGCCTTCGTCGTGGACGATCTTCTCGGTGCTCATCGGAGAG
>Ga0070672_100000137_pt1 | contig 38969 bp, 35 predicted proteins | sample KBSM13metaG_FD_66151 | JGI IMG/M metagenome (GOLD analysis project Ga0070672, IMG submission 66151) | Miscanthus rhizosphere microbial communities from Kellogg Biological Station, Michigan, USA - KBS M1-3 metaG | ecosystem: Host-associated > Plants > Roots > Rhizosphere > Soil ... | reverse complement strand
AGCAATGCCCCAATCCATCCTACGACCACGCGCCACTGTTCGCCAGCCACAGCCCCAGCTTCATGCCCCGGAGTCGGGCGGGCACGATGGCGAACTACTGACAGAGTTCACAAACCCCGCCGGAGGCGAACCTCCGGCACCGGGTCACGGTATGAAGCCGGCCGCTCAGGCCGCCAGCAACTGCCTCAGCACAAACGGCAAGATCCCCCCGTGCTTGTAGTAATCCACCTCAATCGCCGTATCGATCCGCAAGATCAACGGCACCCGCTGCTGCTGCCCATCACCCCGGGTGATGACCAACGTCGCATCCTGCTGCGGCCGGATCTCCGACTGCAGCTCGATGTCGAACAGCTCGTCGCCGCGGATACCGAGCGACTGCCACGAATCGGTGCCCTTGAACTGCAGCGGCAGCACGCCCATGCCGACCAGGTTGCTGCGGTGGATGCGCTCGAAGCTGCGCACGATGACGGCTTTCACGCCGAGCAGCTGCGTCCCCTTGGCGGCCCAGTCGCGGCTCGAGCCGGTGCCGTATTCCTCGCCGCCGAAGATGACCGTGGGCGTGCCTTGCGCCACGTACTTCATCGCGGCGTCGTAGATGAACATCTTCTCGCCTGACGGCTGGAACAGCGTGACGCCGCCTTCCTCCCGCGAGCCGTCCGGGCCCGGCGGAATCATCAAGTTCTTGATGCGCACGTTGGCGAAGGTGCCGCGCATCATCACCTCGTGATGGCCGCGGCGCGAGCCGTAGGAATTGAAATCGGCCTTCGAGACGCCGTGCTCCTTCAACCAGGCGCCGGCTGGCGATGCTTCCTTGATCGAGCCGGCCGGCGAGATGTGATCGGTGGTAATCGAATCGCCGAAGAGGGCCATCGCGCGGGCCTGCCGGACGCCGGTGCCGGCGCTGCCCGGCGTCATCGTGAAGCCCTCGAAGAACGGCGGCCGCGCGATGTAGGTCGACTTCGGCCAGTTGTAGACCTGGCCGGTCACGCCCTGGATCTTTTCCCACAGCTTGCCCGGCGTGCTCGCGACCTTCTCGTAGTTCTGGCGATAGGCCTTGCCGTTCATCGCGTACTTCATCAGCGCGTAGACCTCGCTGCTGCTCGGCCAGACGTCGCCGAGGTAAATGTCGCGGCCGCCCTTGCCCTTGCCGAGCGGCTCGGTCATCAGGTCGCGCAGCACCGTGCCGGTGATCGCATAAGCGACGACAAGCGGCGGGCTGGCGAGGAAGTTCGCCTTCAGGTTCGGGTGGATGCGCGCCTCGAAGTTGCGGTTGCCGGACAGCACCGCGGCGCAGACGAGGTCGTTCTTGTTGATGACGTCGTTGATCTCCGGCGTCAGGTCGCCGGCGTTGCCGATGCAGGTCGTGCAGCCATAAGCGGCCAGCGAAAAACCGAGCTTCTCGAGGTAGGGCAGAAGACCGGCCTTCTGCAGGTACTCGGTCACCATCCGCGAGCCGGGCGCGAGCGAGGTCTTGATGTGCGGATGGACGACGAGGCCGGCCTCGACCGCCTTCTTCGCGAGCAGGCCCGCGGCGATCATCACGCTAGGGTTCGAGGTGTTCGTGCACGACGTGATCGCCGCAATCAGCACGTCGCCGTTGCCGATCGTCATGTCCTCGACCGGCGGCTGCTCGGAGCTCGCGGTGGCTTGCGCGGCGGCCAGCGTCGGCCGGTTCGCGTCCATCTCGACGACCTGGCGCGGCGCGCCGGGCTGCACCGAAGGCGTCTTCGGCACCGGCGCACCTGCGACGTCCTCGCGCACGTCCTTGGCGCGCACCAGATGGCGCGTCAGCAGATGCCCGGCCGGCTGGTTGAAGCCGTTCTCGGCCGGCGACTTGCTGAACAGCGACGCGAACTGCGTCTTCACCTTGCCGAGCTCGATGCGGTCCTGCGGCCGACGCGGTCCCGACAAGCTCGGCGCCACGGTGCCGAGGTCGAGCGAGACCACGCGCGTGTAGTCGATCTGGCCGGCCAGCGGCACGCCGAACATTTCCTGCGCGGTGAAGTAGGCCTCGAGCGCCTCCATCTCGTCGGTGCTGCGGCCGGTGCCTTCGAAGTACTCGAGCGTCTTGCCATCGATCGGGAAAAAGCCCATCGTCGCGCCGTACTCGGGCGCCATGTTGGCGAGCGTCGCGCGGTCGGGGACCGCCAGGCTCGCGGTGCCTTCGCCGAAGAACTCGACGAAGCTGCCGACGACCTTCTCGCGGCGCAGGATCTCGGTCACGGTCAGCACCAGGTCGGTCGCAGTCACGCCTTCGCGCAGGCGGCCGGTGAACTCGAAGCCGACGACGTCGGGCGTCAAGAAGTAGACCGGCTGGCCCAGCATCGCGGCTTCGCCCTCGATGCCGCCGACGCCCCAGCCAACCACACCGATGCCGTTGATCATCGTCGTGTGGCTGTCGGTCCCGACCAGCGAATCGGGGTAGTACAGGGGCGTCTGGCCGCGCGCCGCGGCCTCCTTGTGGACGCCACGCGCCAGGTACTCGAGGTTGACCTGGTGGACGATGCCGAAGCCGGGCGGCACGACGCCGAACGTGTCGAACGCCTGCATGCCCCACTTCATGAACTGGTAGCGCTCGTGGTTGCGCTGGAACTCGAGTCGCATGTTGAGGTCGAGCGCGTTCTTCTCGCCGAAGTAGTCGATCATCACCGAGTGATCGACGACGAGGTCGACAGGCACCAGCGGCTCGATGCTCTTCGGGTTCTTGCCCTGCTCGGCGGCGACGTTGCGCATCGCCGCGAGGTCGGCGAGCAGCGGCACGCCGGTGAAGTCCTGCAGCACCACGCGGGCAACCACGAACGGGATCTCGTCGACGCGGGCGGCGGTCGGCTTCCAGCCGGCGAGCTGGGCGACGTGCTCGGGCGTCACCTTCTTGCCGTCGCAGTTGCGCAGCACCGATTCGAGGACGATCCGAAGCGACACCGGCAGGCGCTTGACGTTGGGGAAGCTCTTAGTAAGCTCCGGCAGCGAGAAGAACCCGCCGACTTTCTTCGAGCGGGTCCAGAACACCTTGCAGGTCTGCTCGAAGGCATGCGGGGCACCGGCCACCGGCGCGGCAATCTTCTGGGTCTTCGCCATGTCCACTCCTGTTGCTTTGAAATGATTGTGCACGCCGAGGCGGCAGCGTGCCACGCCGAGCCGCATTGGCACGCCGCCGTCCGGGGGTCGTGTTGTCTCGGCGGCGGGACGCCGCCGCGGGTCGAAATTAGACCTGCGCTAGGCGCCGGCCGGGGCGCCCTGCGGGAGGTAGCGCACCGACAGCACGCCGTCGATGGCGCGGATCGCCTCGAGCACGTCGGCGCTGACCGCGCTGTCGACGTCGACCAGCGTGTAGGCCATGTCGCCGCGCGACTTGTTGACCATGTTGTGGATATTCAGGCCGGCGTTCGCCATTGCGGTCGAGATCTGGCCGAGCATGTTCGGCACGTTGGCGTTCGCGATCGCAATCCGGAATGCCGACTCGCGCGCCATCGAGACCGCCGGAAAGTTGACCGCGTTGGCGATGTTGCCGTGCTCGAGGTAGCCGCGCAGCTGGTCAATCACCATCACCGCGCAGTTCTCTTCGGCCTCGCGCGTCGAGGCGCCTAGGTGCGGCAGCGCGATCACGCGCTCATGCGCCAGGGTCGCCCGGCTCGGAAAGTCGCACACGTACCAGGCCAGGCCGCCGGCCTGCAGCGCGGCAAGCACGCCGGCCTCGTCGACCACGCCGTCGCGCGCGAAGTTCAGCAGCACCGCGCCGGGCCGGAGCAGCCCGATGTTGTGGGCATTGACGAGATGACGGGTCGCATCGACCAGCGGCACGTGCAGCGAGATGAAGTGCGCGCTCTTCAGCACCTCGGCGACGCTGCCGGCCTTGCGCACCTGCGCCGGCAGGCTCCAGGCGGCATCGACCGTGATCTCCGGGTCGTAGCCGAGGACGTCCATGCCGAGGCGGATCGCTGCATCGGCGACCAGGCAGCCGACCTTGCCGAGGCCGACGATGCCGAGGGTGTTGCCGGCCAGCTCGAAGCCGGCGAATGCCTTCTTGCCTTCCTCGACGGCCTTGTCGATGTCGGGCGAATCGGGCGAGAGGCCGGCGACGAAGCGCAGCGCCGGCGCGAGGTTGCGCGACGCGAGCAGCATGCCGGCGATGACCAGCTCCTTGACCGCGTTGGCGTTCGCGCCGGGCGCGTTGAAGACCGCGATGCCGCGACCGCTCAGCGCCTTGACCGGGATGTTGTTGGTGCCGGCGCCAGCGCGGCCGATCGCCTGCACGCTCGCCGGGATCTCCATGCCGTGCATGTCGGCCGACCGCACCAGGATCGCATCGGGCACCTCGACGTCCTTGCCGACCGTGTAGCGATCGCCGGGCAGCCGCTTCAGGCCGGCCGGCGAGATCTGGTTCAGCACGCGGACCGTGTAGCGCCTAGGCATGGGAGGCCTCGAACTCCTTCATGTAGGCGACGAGCGCCTGCACGCCTTCGATCGGCATCGCGTTGTAGATTGACGCGCGCATGCCGCCGACCGAACGGTGTCCCTTCAGCTGCAGCATCTGGCGCGCCTCGGCGCCCTTCAGGAAAGCGCTGTCGAGAGCGGGATCACGCAGCTTGAACGGCACGTTCATCAGCGAGCGGTCGGCGCGCGCGACCGGGCTCGAATAGAACGACGTCGCATCGAGGTAGTCGTAGAGCAGGGCGGCCTTCTTGCGGTTGTGGGCCGCGATCGCGGTCAGGCCGCCTTGCGCCTTGATCCACTTGAACACCAGGCCGGCGATATAGATCGCATAGGTCGGCGGCGTGTTCAGCATCGAATCGTTGTCGGCCTGCTGCTTGTAGTCGAACGCGGCCGGCGTGATCGGCAGCGCCTGGCCGATCAGGTCGTCGCGGACGATCACGATGGTCAGGCCGGCGGGTCCGATGTTCTTCTGCGCGCCGGCGTAGATCAGGCCGTAGCGGGCCACGTCGACCGGCCGCGACATGATGTTCGACGACATGTCGGCGACCAGCGGCACGCCGCCGGTGTCGGGCGTCCAGTGGTATTCGACGCCGCCGATCGTCTCGTTGGCGCAGATGTGGACATAGGCCGCGTTCGGGTCGAGCTTCCAGTTCGCTTGCGGCGGCACTTCGGTATAGCCGCTCGCCTCGGCACTGGCTGCAACGTTGACCTGCCCGTAGTGGCGCGCTTCCTTGATCGACTTCTTCGACCACTCGCCGGTGTGGACGAAGTCGATCGCGGTGCGACCGCGCAGCAGGTTCATCGGCACGATCGCGTTCTGGCCGATCGCGCCGCCCTGCAGGAAGAGAACCTTGTAGTTCGACGGGATCGCGAGCAGCTCGCGCAGCAGGCTCTCGGCCTCGGCGTGGATCGAGATGAATTCCTTGCCGCGATGGCTCATCTCCATCACCGACATGCCGCTGCCGTGCCAGTCGAGCATCTCGTCGGCGGCAATGCGCAGCACCGACTCGGGCAGTGCCGCGGGGCCGGCGCTGAAATTGAACACACGTGTCATGAAAACTCCGGATCGCGAACGTCTCGACGGCGGCGGACAGCGGTCCGCAGCGTGATGTTCGATTATCCGACGGCGAGCGCGCAGGCGACGTCTTCGCCTCGTCGGGCCATTCCGATCCTGTTCGGCGGCGTTGTTGCGATCGCCGGCTCGGGAAAGCCGGCGATCGGATCAAGTATCTCCGCGCTGAATCGGTCTCAAGCCGGCGTCGCCACGTTGAACTGCACGATCTTGTCGAAGTTCAGGTACTGGTAGACCTGTTCGCTGGCTGGCGCCAGCACGCCCATCTCGACGAGGTACTCGGCGCGCGTCGGAATGCGTCCGAGCTTCGAGCAGATCGCCGCAAGCTCGGCCGAGCCGAGGTATACGTTCGCGTTCTTGCCGAGGCGGTTCGGGAAATTGCGCGTGCTGGTCGAGAACACCGTCGCCCCTTCGCGGACCTGCGCCTGGTTGCCCATGCAGAGGCTGCAGCCGGGCATCTCCATCCGCGCACCGGCGGTCCCGAGCACGCCGTAGTGGCCTTCCTCGCTCAGTTGGTTCGCGTCCATCTTGGTCGGCGGCGCGACCCACAGCTTGACCGGGATGTCACGCTTGCCCTCGAGCAGCTTGCTGGCGGCGCGGAAGTGGCCGATGTTGGTCATGCAGCTGCCGATGAAGACCTCGTCGATCACCGCGCCGGCCACGTCGGACAGCGTCTTCACGTCGTCCGGATCGTTCGGGCACGCGACGATCGGCTCGTGGATTTCGGCAAGGTCGATCTCGATCACCGCGGCGTACTCGGCATCGGCATCGCCGGCGAGCAGCTTCGGATTGGCGAGCCAGGCCTCCTGGGCGTCGATCCGGCGCTGCAGGGTGCGGGCAGCGGCGTAGCCGTTCGCGATCATCCACTTCATCAGCGCGACGTTGCTGCGGATGTACTCGGCGATCGGTGCCGGGTTCAGGTGCACCGTGCAGCCGGCCGCGCTGCGCTCGGCCGACGCGTCGGAGAGCTCGAACGCCTGCTCGACCTTCAGATCCGGCAGCCCTCCGATCTCGAGAATGCGGCCGCTGAAGATGTTCTTCTTGCCCTTCTTCTCGACCGTCAGCAGGCCGGCCTTGATCGCGTACAGCGGGATCGCGTTGACGAGATCGCGCAAGGTCACGCCGGGCTGCATCTGGCCGTTGAAGCGGACCAGCACGCTCTCCGGCATGTCGAGCGGCATCACGCCGGTGGCGGCGGCGAACGCGACCAGGCCGGAGCCGGCCGGGAAGCTGATGCCGATCGGAAAGCGCGTGTGGCTGTCGGCGCCGGTGCCGACCGTGTCAGGCAGCAGCAGGCGGTTCAGCCACGAATGGATCACGCCGTCGCCAGGCCGCAGGCTGATGCCCCCACGTGTGCTGATGAAGGCCGGCAGCTCATGGTGCGTCTTCACGTCGACCGGCTTCGGATAGGCCGCGGTGTGGCAGAAGCTTTGCATCACGAGGTCGGCCGAGAACCCGAGGCAGGCCAGGTCCTTCAGCTCGTCGCGTGTCATCGGGCCGGTCGTGTCCTGCGAGCCGACCGAGGTCATGTGCGGCTCGCAATAGGTGCCGGGACGCACGCCGACCTGGTCGCCGTTCGCCTCGGGCAGGCCGCAGGCCCGGCCGACGATCTTCTGGGCCAAGGTGTAGCCCTTGCCGGTGTTGGTCGGCTCCTGGGGCAGCCGGAACTGCGTCGACGGCGGCAGGCCGAGCGCGGCGCGCGCTTTCGCCGTCAAGCCGCGGCCGACGATCAGCGGGATGCGGCCGCCGGCACGCACTTCGTCGAACAGAACGTCGCTCTTGACCTTGAACTCGGCGATCACTTCGCCGTTCTTCAGCGCCTTGCCTTCGTACGGGCGCAGCTCGATGACGTCGCCCATCTCCATCTTGCTAACGTCGAGCTCGATCGGCAGCGCGCCGGCGTCTTCCATCGTGTTGTAGAAGATCGGTGCGATCTTGGCGCCGAGGCAGACGCCGCCGAAGCGCTTGTTCGGCACGAACGGGATGTCCTCGCCGGTGAACCAGAGCACCGAGTTGGTCGCCGACTTGCGGCTCGAGCCGGTGCCGACGACGTCGCCGGCGTAGGCGACCAGATGGCCGCGCGCGCGCAGCTCCTCGATGAAGCGGATCGGCCCGCGCTTGCCTTCTTCTTCCGGGGTGATGCCGGGGCGCGAGTTCTTCAGCATCGCCAGCGCGTGGAGCGGGATGTCCGGCCGGCTCCAGGCGTCGGGCGCCGGCGACAGGTCGTCGGTGTTGGTCTCGCCGCCGACCTTGAAGATGCTGACGACGATGCGCTTCGGCAGCTCGGGCCGCGAGGTGAACCACTCGGCATCGGCCCAGCTCTTCAGCACGGCCTTGGCGTGCGCGTTGCCGGTCTTCGCCTTCTCGTTGACGTCGTGGAACTGGTCGAACATCAGGAGCGTCTTCTTCAGCCCTGCTGCGGCCGTTTCCGCGGTCACTGGGTCGTCGAGCAGGTTGATCAGCGGCGTGATGTTGTAGCCGCCGAGCATCGTGCCGAGCAGCTCGGTCGCCTTGGTGCGGCTGATCAGAGGGCAAACCTCGCTGCCATGCGCGACGGCGGCGAGGTAGCTCGCCTTGACCTTGGCAGCGTCGTCGACGCCGGCCGGCACGCGGTGCGTGATCAGCTCGAGCAAGGTGGTCTCTTCGCCAGCCGGCGGCGCCTTCAGCAGCTCGACGACGTCGGCGGTCTGTTGGGCGGAGAGGGGTAGCGGCGGGATGCCGAGCGCAGCGCGCCCGGCAACGTGGAGTCGGTAGGCCTGCAGCATGTCGATGGTCCTCCTGTTGTTATGCGATGGTCGAAGCAAGACGGGTGCCGCTAAGCGGACTGCGGCACGATGACTTTCAGTCCCTTGAAGTAGTCGCGGAAGAAGCCGGCGTCGCGGGTGATCAGCGCGCTGCACTGAAGCAGCGCATGCGCGCCGACGATGAAGTCGGGAACCGTGCGCGGTGGGGCACCGGTCTCGCCGCGGGCGCGCATGCGTTCGGCATAGCGGCGCTGCATCTCGCCGGCGCGGATCGCGGCGCGCTGCTCGACCGGCACGAAGCGCATGCCCATCTCTTCGACCACGTCCATGATCTCGGCGCCGTGGCCGAGCCCCGCGGTGATCTCGCTGACGACGATGTCGCAGACGACCACCGGCCCACTGTTCAGCGCTTGGCGCAGGCAAGCCTCGGCCGCACCGGCCTGCGGGCCGTCACCGAGCAGATCGATCAGCACCGAGGAGTCGACGGCGATCATGACGATCGAGTCACGCGTCGGTCGGATCGCCAGGGGCGCGACCGCGGAGGGTGCGCATCACGTCGTCGGAAGTCACGCCTGGCGGCAGCTTGAAGCGTCCTCGTGCGCGCGAGACCGCGTCGTCGACGTTCTTGCTGAGGATGATGCGGCCGCCGTCGAGTTCGACTTTGAGCAGCGTGCCCTTGGTCAGGCCGAGCGCGTCGCGGACGGCCTTCGGAAGGGTGATCTGACCGCGTTCGGCGACGGTGGCTTCCATGTTGCGGCAGGAAAGTATGCATTAAGTATACATACTTTTTTGAAACTACCGAAGGCTATTTATTCGGAACCAAATCCGTCCCGGTCCGACAAGCGCACAAAAGAAAACCGCCGTAAACGCATCGTGCGTCTGTCGGCGGCCCCCTTTTGGAGAAGCGCTTACTTGGTCGCGGGCGCGGAAGCCGAGTCGGTCGCTGCGCCGTTGGCGGCGACGCTGCTCGATGCGGCAGGCAACGAATTGCCCGACGCCGCGGCCGCAGCCGCAGCCGCAACTGCGGCCGCGTCGATCGGCGCCTTCGAGGCCGGATCGGCAGTCTTGCTCGCTTCTGCTTCCTTCGCGGCCTTTGCGGCCGCAATCAACTCGCGTTGCTTCGGGCTGATGCAGTCGTCCACGATTCGGCGCGCCGTCTTGACGTTGAGCAGCATCGACTTGCTCGAGATCTGCACCATCAGCGTCTCGCCCTTGGTGTCCTCGAGCCGGATCGCACCAGTCGACGACAGCACCGGCTTCATCAGCCACGCCGACTTCCCGGTCTTCACGTTGACGTAGGCGGCGTGCTTCGGATGCTTCTCGATGTCGACGGTCTGGTTGAACTCGCAGTCGTAGACGCCGTAGTAGACGCGCTCCGCGGCCTCGATCTGCTCGGTATTGGCTTCGGCCAGCGGTGCCTCGACCGGCTTGGCGGGCGCTGTCTTGGCGGTCTTGGCAGGCGCGGGCTTCGCGGTTTTCGCCGGCTCGGCGACCGATGCTGTCGCAGCAAATGCGCACAAGGTGCAGAGAGCCGCGGCGCGGAGCAGGCCATCGAGGGTGAGGGGAAGACGTGTCATGGACGAGCCTTGCAATTCAGAGGCATGGATTGTCGAGCCGCGCGGGCGCCGATCGGATCGGGGATCACGAGGAAAGCGGCGAATCCGTCAACAGTTCGGCAGGCGAATCGAGGTGCCTTTGGTTACAGCAGGTGCTTGACGCCGTCCTGCTCCTCGAGCAGTTCCTTCAAGGTCAGGTTGATGCGCTCCTGGCTGAACGCATCGATCTCGAGGCCTTCGACCAGCTTGTAGTCGCCGCCTGACGTGGTCACCGGAAAGCCGAAGATCACGTCCTTCGGAATGCCGTACTGGCCGTCCGAGGCGATGCCCATCGTGACCCATCCGCCGTTGCTGCCCTGCACCCAGTCGCGCATGTGGTCGATCGCCGCATTCGCCGCCGATGCCGCCGACGACAGCCCACGCGCCTCGATGATCGCGGCGCCGCGCTTGCCGACGGTCGGCAGAAAGACGTCCTTGTTCCAGGCATCGTCGTTGATCAACTTCTTGACCGGCTGGCCGTCGATCGTGGCGAACCGGTAGTCGGCGTACATCGTCGGCGAGTGATTGCCCCAGACGACGAGCTTTTCGATGCCGGCGACCGGCTTGCCGGTCTTGGCCGCGATCTGGCTCGCCGCGCGGTTGTGGTCGAGGCGCAGCATGGCGGTGAAGTTGCGGCGCGGCAGGTCGGGCGCGCTCTTCGTCGCGATGTAGGCGTTGGTGTTGGCCGGGTTGCCGACCACCAGCACCTTCACGTTTCGATTCGCGACGGCGTTCAGCGCCTTGCCTTGCGCGGTGAAGATCTGGGCATTGGCGGCGAGCAGGTCCTTGCGCTCCATGCCCGGCCCCCGCGGCCGCGCACCGACCAGCATCGCGCAGTCGGCATCCTTGAACGCCGTCATCGGATCGCCGTGGGCCTGCATGTCGGCGAGCAGCGGAAACGCGCAGTCCTCGAGCTCCATCATCACGCCCTTCAGCCCCTTCTGCGCCTTCTCATCGGGGATCTCGAGGAGCTGCAGCGACACCGGCTGATCCTTGCCGAGCATCTCGCCCGAGGCGATGCGGAACAGCAGCGCATATCCGATCTGGCCTGCCGCGCCGGTGACGGCGACTCGAACGGGTTTCTTGCTCATCTGACTGCTCCAGAATAGGTGAAGGTTTGCGATTTTGACCGGGCGACAGTTTAGGTCAGGCGCATTGCCGCATGGCCCTCCCGCGGAGTCTGCTGCATTGCAATAAAATCGTCCGTTGACAATGCGACAGGCACCCTACGAACGAAAAGGCTGGGCATGGCAGACACTGTGAAGCAACCACCGGTCTATCGCAACATCCACATCACGCAGCTGCCGCATTACCGGCTCCCGGCTCCAGGACTGGTGTCGATCCTTCATCGCATCAGCGGCGCGCTGCTGTTCGTCATGCTGCCTTTCGTCATCTGGCTGTTCGACGCGAGCATCACCTCGGAGGTCAGCTACGCCCAGTTTACGAGCCTCTTCAGCGCGGGTTGGGGCGGGTTGCCGGGCTGGTTCTTCAAGCTCGTGGCGCTGGCATTGATCTGGGCCTACGTTCAGCACTTCATCGCCGGGTTGCGCCACATCTACATGGACGTGACCCATGCGACTGGACTTGCGTTCGGTCGCGGCTCTGCCATCGCCACGCTGATCGCCACCGCGATCCTGACGATCGCGCTCGGCGCCAAGCTGTTCATCTGAAGGGCGGGGCAATGGCACAGACCTTCGGATCCAAGCGCACCGTCGTCGGCGCGCACTACGGGTTGCGCGACTGGCTCGCTCAGCGCGTCACCGGCGTCGTGATGGCGCTCTTCACGCTGGCGGTGATCGTCCAGATCCTGCTGCCGGGAGAGATGGGCTACGACAAGTGGGCCGGGATGTTTTCGCGCCAATGGATGAAGGTGTTGACGTTCATCACGATCGTTTCGCTGCTGTGGCATGCCTGGGTCGGCGTGCGCGACATCCTGATGGACTACGTGAAACCGCTCGGCACGCGCCTGGCGCTGCAGGTGGCCACCATCGTCTGGCTGGTCGGCTGCGTCGGCTGGGCGGTGCAGGTCCTCTGGAGGCTGTGATGGAAGGCCCCGCGATTCGCACCTCCTCGGTTACGCGCCGCCGCTTCGACGTCGTCATCGTCGGCGCCGGCGGCTCCGGCATGCAGGCCTCGCTGCAGCTCGCCCGCGCCGGCCTGAACGTCGCCGTGCTGTCGAAGGTGTTCCCGACTCGCTCGCACACCGTCGCCGCGCAGGGCGGCATCGGCGCGTCGCTGGGCAACATGTCGGAAGACAACTGGCACTACCACTTCTACGACACGGTGAAAGGATCCGACTGGCTCGGCGACCAGGATGCGATCGAGTTCATGTGCCGCGAAGCGGCGAACGTCGTCTACGAGCTCGAGCATTCGGGCATGCCATTCGACCGCAACCCCGATGGCACGATCTACCAGCGGCCGTTCGGTGGCCACACCGCGAACTACGGTGAGAAGCCGGTCCAGCGCGCCTGCGCGGCGGCCGACCGCACGGGCCACGCGATGCTGCACACGCTGTATCAGCAGAACGTCAAGGCGCGCACCAATTTCTTCGTCGAGTGGATGGCGCTCGATCTGATCCGCGACGCCGACGGCGACGTGGTCGGCGTCACCGCGCTCGAGATGGAGACCGGCGACCTGCACATCCTCGAGGCGAAGTTCGTGCTGCTCGCGACCGGCGGCGCGGGCCGCATCTTCGCGGCCTCGACCAATGCGTTCATCAACACCGGCGACGGTCTCGGCCTTGCGGCACGCGCCGGGATTCCGCTCGAGGACATGGAGTTCTGGCAGTTTCACCCGACCGGCGTGTACGGCGCGGGCGTGCTGCTCACCGAGGGCTGCCGCGGCGAGGGTGCGATCCTGCGCAACAGCGACGGCGAGCGCTTCATGGAGCGCTACGCGCCGACCTTGAAGGACCTGGCGCCACGCGATTTCGTATCGCGATGCATGGACCAGGAGATCAAGGAAGGGCGGGGCTGCGGACCCGACAAGGAATACATCGTCCTTGATATGACCCACCTCGGCGCCGACACGATCATGAAGCGGCTGCCGAGCGTCTTCGAGATCGGTCACAACTTCGCGAACGTCGACATCACGAAGGAGCCGATCCCGGTCGTGCCGACGATCCACTATCAGATGGGCGGCGTGCCGACCAACGTGTACGGCCAGGTCGTCGCGCCGAAGGACGGCAACCCGAATGCCGTGCTGAATGGGCTGTATGCGGTCGGCGAGTGCTCTTGCGTCAGCGTCCACGGCGCGAACCGGCTCGGCACCAATTCGCTGCTCGACTTGCTCGTGTTCGGGCGCGCGGCCGGGCGGCACATCGTCGAGAGCGCGCGCAAGTTCGGCTCGCACAAGAGCCTGCCTGCCGGCGCCGCCGAATTCACGCAGGCGCGGCTGGCACGCTTGCAGGCGACCACCTCGGGCGAGTACGCGCAAGACGTCGCCAACGACCTGCGCAAGACGATGCAGGCGCATGCCGGGGTCTTCCGCACGCAGGCGCTGATGGACGAAGGCGTCGTCAAGGTCAAGGAGCTCGCGCAGCGCGCGCAGACGATCCACCTCGGCGACAAGTCGAACGTCTTCAACACCGCTCGGATCGAGGCGCTCGAGGTCGACAACCTGATGGAGTCGGCGCTCGCGACGATGGTTTCGGCGGCAGCGCGGCGCGAGTGCCGCGGTGCCCACACCGTCTCCGACTATGAGCGGCCGGTCGACGACCCGACGACGCCGAACGGCCGCAACGACGCGGAGTGGCTGCGCCACACTCTGTGGTACTCCGAAGGGAACCGACTCGACTACAAGCCGGTCAATCTGAAACCGCAGACCGTCGAATCGATTCCGCCGAAGGTTCGCACGTTTTGAACAGGAGAGCAGCGAAATGACACAGCGCGCGTTGCGGGCCGAGCGCCGGGCGGCTCCCAAGCCGGCCCGCATCCCCTCGGGGGATCGGCCGATGTACGCATCGGACGAGGGGCTCCAATGACAGAGCGCGTATTCCAGATCTACCGCTACGACCCGGATACTGGAGCAAAGCCGCGCATGCAGACGCTGTCGGTCAGCCTCGACGGCACCGAGCGGATGCTGCTCGACGCCTTGATGAAGCTGAAGGCGGTCGACCCGACCTTGAGCTTTCGGCGTTCATGCCGCGAAGGCGTCTGCGGCTCCGACGCGATGAACATCAACGGCAAGAACGGACTGGCGTGCCTGACCAACATGCGCACGCTGAAAGACCCGATCGTGCTGAAGCCGCTGCCCGGGCTGCCGGTGGTGCGCGACCTGATCGTCGACATGACGGACTTCTTCAAGCAGTACCACTCGATCAAGCCGTATCTGGTCAACGACGAGATGCCGCCCGAGAAGGAGCGTCTGCAGTCGCCGGAGGAACGCGACGAGCTGAACGGCCTGTACGAGTGCATCCTCTGTGCGAGCTGCTCGACCGCCTGTCCGAGCTTCTGGTGGAGCCCGGACCGCTTCGTCGGTCCGGCCGGTCTGCTGCAGGCCTATCGCTTCATCGCCGACAGCCGCGACCAGGATACCGGCACACGCCTCGACAACCTCGAAGACCCGTACCGCCTGTTCCGCTGCCACACGATCATGAACTGCGTCGACGTCTGCCCGAAGGGGCTGAACCCGGCCGGCGCGATCAGCAAGATCAAGGAGCTGATGGTGCGTCGCGCGGTCTGATCGCGCCATCGAACCTGACCTTCAGCGCCATGTCGCCCGCCATGCAAGCCGTCATCGACGATCGAGCGCTGAGCAAGCTGCGCTGGCGCTGCCGGCGCGGTCTTCTGGAAAACGACCTGCTGATCGAGCGCTTCTTCGCGACCCACGGCGGGGCGATCACGCGCGCGCAGGCGGAGGGTCTGGAGGTGTTGATGGACCTGCCGGATAACGACTTGCTCGACCTGCTGCTGCGGCGCGCCGAGCCGGCCGGAATCGACCACGCGGGAGCGCTTGAAGTGCTGGGGCTGTTGCGCAAGCCGCAATGAATTCTTGTTGATCACGATCCACGACTTTTCCGAGGAATGAGCATGACACCGTCCGATGTAAAGGCCACCCTGTCGTTTTCAGACGGCAGCGCCGCGATGGATTTGCCGATCTACAAGGGCACAGTCGGCCCCGATGTGATCGATATCCGCAAACTGTACGCGCAGACCGGCAAGTTCACCTACGACCCGGGCTTCCTGTCGACCGCCTCGTGCAATTCGACGATCACCTACATCGACGGCGACAAGGGCGAGCTGCTGTACCGCGGCTACCCGATCGAGCAGCTGGCCGAGAACTGCGATTTCATGGAGACCTGCTACCTGCTGCTGAACGGCGACCTGCCGAATGCGTCGCAGTGCAAGCAGTTCACTAAGCTCGTTACCAACCACACGATGGTGAACGAGCAGATGCAGTTCTTTCTGCGCGGGTTCCGGCGCGACGCGCACCCGATGGCGATCATGACGGGGCTGGTCGGCGCGCTGTCGGCCTTCTATCACGACTCCACTGACATCAATAACCCGCTGCACCGCGAGATCTCGGCGATCCGCCTGATCGCGAAGATGCCAACGCTGGTCGCGATGGCCTACAAGTACACGGTCGGCCAGCCGTACATCTATCCGAAGAACGACCTCTCGTACGCCGGCAATTTCATGCGGATGATGTTCGCGACGCCCTGCGAGGACTACGTGCCGAACGAGGTGCTGGTCCGCGCGATGGACCGCATCTTCATCCTCCACGCCGACCACGAGCAGAACGCGTCGACCTCGACGGTGCGCCTGTGCGGCTCATCGGGAACCAATCCGTTCGCCGCGATCGCGGCCGGCGTCGCGTGTCTGTGGGGCCCGGCCCACGGCGGTGCGAACGAGGCGGCGCTGAACATGCTCGAGGACGTCCAGAAGATGGGCGGCGTCGAGAAGATCGGCGAGTTCATCCGCCAGGTCAAGGACAAGAATTCGGGCATCAAGCTGATGGGCTTCGGCCATCGGGTCTACAAGAACTACGACCCGCGTGCGAAGCTGATGCGCGAGACCTGTCACGAGGTGCTGGACACGCTCGGCCTGCACGACGACCCGATCTTCAAGCTCGCGATGGCGCTCGAGAAGATCGCGCTCGAGGACGAATACTTCGTGGCCCGCAAGCTCTACCCGAACGTCGACTTCTATTCCGGCATCGTGCAGCGCGCGATCGGCATTCCGGTCAGCTTGTTCACCGCGATCTTTGCGCTCGCCCGCACGGTCGGCTGGATCGCGCAGCTGAACGAGATGATCGCCGACCCGGAGTACAAGATCGGCCGCCCGCGTCAGCTCTACACCGGCGCCACCGCGCGCACCGTGAAGCCGATCCGCGAGCGCGCCTGACGCCGACAGCGCAGACGAAACGAGGCGAATCGCATGGGCCGCACGCTCTACGACAAGATTTGGGACGAGCACGTCATCCACACCGAGGACGACGGCACCGCGGTGCTCTACATCGATCGCCACCTGGTCCATGAAGTCACCAGCCCGCAGGCCTTCGAAGGACTCGAGCTGGCCGGGCGCAAGGTCTGGCGGCTCTCGGCGAACCTGGCAGTCAGCGACCACAACGTGCCGACCACCGACCGCTCGCACGGCATCGCCGATCCGATCTCGCGCCTGCAAGTCGACACCCTCGACGCCAACTGCGATCGATACGGCATCACGCAGTTCAAGATGAACGATGTGCGCCAGGGCATCGTCCATGTGATCGGTCCGGAGCAGGGCGCGACCTTGCCGGGCATGACGGTCGTCTGCGGCGACTCTCATACGTCGACTCACGGCGCCTTCGGGGCGCTGGCGCACGGCATCGGCACCAGCGAGGTCGAGCATGTCCTCGCGACGCAGACGCTGCTCGCGCGCAAGGCGAAGAACCTGCTCATCCGCGTCGACGGCGTGCTGCCGCGCGGCTGCAGCGCGAAGGATCTGGTGCTGGCGATCATCGGCAAGGTCGGCACCGCTGGCGGGACCGGCTACACGATCGAGTTCGCCGGCAGCGCCATTCGTGCGCTCAGCATGGAAGGCCGCATGACGGTCTGCAACATGGCAATCGAGGCCGGTGCACGGGCCGGGCTGATCGCCGTCGACGAGACCACGATCGCTTATGTGCGTGGTCGTCCGTTCAGCCCGAACGGGGTCTCCTTGAAACAGGCCGAGGCGTACTGGCGCACGCTGCACTCCGACGCCGACGCGCGTTGGGACACTGTCGTCACGCTCGATGCCGCCGAGGTTCGGCCGCAGGTGACGTGGGGCACGTCGCCCGAGATGGTGGTCGCGATCGACGATCGCGTGCCCGATCCCGAGCGCGAGAAGGATTCAGGCCGTCGCGACGCGATGGAGCGCGCATTGACCTACATGGCGCTGCAGCCGAACGTGCCGATGGTCGACATCCGGATCGACAAGGTCTTCATCGGCTCCTGCACCAATTCGCGCATCGAGGACCTGCGCGAGGCCGCAGCGGTCGTGCGCCGTCTCGGCAGCCGCATCGCGAGCAACGTCAAGCTCGCGATGGTGGTGCCGGGTTCGGGCCTCGTGAAGGAGCAGGCGGAGCGCGAAGGGCTCGACGAGATCTTCAAGCGCGCCGGTTTCGAGTGGCGCGAGCCGGGTTGCTCGATGTGCTTGGCAATGAACGCCGATCGGCTCGAGCCGGGCGAGCGCTGTGCTTCGACCAGCAACCGCAACTTCGAGGGTCGTCAGGGAGCCGGCGGACGGACCCATCTCGTCAGCCCGGCGATGGCCGCGGCCGCCGCGATCGAAGGTCACTTCGTCGACGTGCGTCGACTGAGCTGACCGCTGAAGGCCAAGAGGTGAGCAGCATGGAACCATTCAGGGTGCACAAGGGCCTGGTCGCGCCGATGGACCGCGAGAACGTCGACACGGACGCCATCATCCCGAAGCAATTCTTGAAGTCGATCAAGCGTTCCGGCTTCGGTCCGAACCTGTTCGATGCATGGCGCTACCTCGATCCGGGCGAGCCGGGCCAGGATCCGGCCTCGCGCAAGCCGAATCCGGATTTCGTCTTGAACCAGCCGCGTTACCGCGGCGCCTCGGTGCTGCTCGCGCGCAAGAACTTCGGCTGCGGCTCGTCGCGCGAGCATGCCCCTTGGGCGCTCCAGCAATACGGCTTTCGGGCCCTGATCGCGCCGAGCTATGCCGACATCTTCTTCAACAACTGCTTCAAGAACGGCCTGCTGCCGATCCAATTGCCCGAGCCCGAGGTGAACGCGCTGTTCCACGAGGTCGCCGCCTTTCCGGGCTATGCGGTGACGATCGACCTGGAGCGGCAAGTCGTGATCAAGCCTGACGACAAGGCGATTGCGTTCGACGTCGAATCGTTCCGCAAATACTGCCTGCTCGGCGGCTATGACGATGTGGCGCTGACCCTGCGCCATGCCGACAAGATCCGCGCATTCGAAGCCGAGCGGCTGATGACGAAGCCGTGGCTGGACCAGCGCGTGTGAAGTGACGATGCATCGAGCCCGCCGGGAGCCATTAATTTGAAGATTGCGATCCTGCCGGGTGACGGCATCGGCAACGAGATCGTCGCGCAAGCCGAGCGCGTGCTGAAGGTGCTCGACCTTCGCTTCGAGACCGAGCCAGCGCTCGTCGGTGGTGCCGCTTATGAAGCGAGCGGCCATCCGCTGCCGGAGTCGACGCTGCGCCTCGCACAGGCCGCCGATGCGGTGCTGTTCGGTGCCGTCGGCGACTGGAAATACGACAAACTCGAGCGGGCGTTGCGCCCCGAGCAGGCGATCCTCGGTCTGCGCAAGGCGCTCGGCCTGTTCGCGAATTTCCGTCCCGCGATCTGTTACCCGGAGCTGACGCACGCGTCGAGTCTGAAGCCCGAACTGGTTGCTGGCCTCGACATCCTGATCATCCGTGAGCTAACCGGTGACATCTACTTCGGCCAGCCACGTGGTCGGCGACCCGCACCCAACGGCGCGTTCGCCGGCGCGGAAGAAGCCTTCGACACGATGCGGTACACGCGCCCCGAGATCGAGCGGATCGCCCATGTCGCGTTCGGCGCGGCGCGCAAGCGCGGCGGCAGGCTGACCAGCGTCGACAAGGCGAATGTCCTCGAGACTTTCCAGTTCTGGAAGGACGTCGTCAGCGAGGTCCACGCGCAGTACGCCGACGTGAAGCTCGATCACATGTACGTCGACAACGCCGCGATGCAACTGGTGCGCGCGCCGAAATCCTTCGACGTCATCGTCACCGGCAACATGTTCGGCGACATCCTGTCGGACGAGGCGGCGATGCTGACCGGGTCGATCGGCATGCTGCCGTCGGCATCGATGGATGCGAACGGCAAAGGCCTCTACGAACCGAGCCACGGGAGTGCGCCGGACATCGCCGGCCGCAACATCGCCAATCCGCTGGCTACAATCTTGTCCGTTGCCATGATGCTCCGCTACTCCCTGAACCAACCCGAAGCGGCCGACCGCATCGAGGCGGCGGTACGCGACGTGCTCGCTTCGGGGCTGCGCACGGCGGACATCTGGTCAGAAGGGGACACGCGCGTCGGCACCCGCGAGATGGGTGACGCGGTCGTCGCCGCCATCACCAAGAAGACGACCACCAAGAGCTAGTCAAGCTCCGGTTCGTCTCGCCCCCACCCGGTGCAGTCGAACCGGGGGAGCAAAGGTTTCCACGAACTTTTCAAGGGGCATGACTATGGAACTCACAGGATTTGTCGGTTGGCGCGGCATGGTCGGCTCCGTGCTGCTCGACCGGATGAAGGCCGAGGGCGACTTCGACCTGATCGAGCCGATCTTCTTCAGTACCAGCAATGCCGGCGGCGACGCGCCGCCGATAGCGCGCAACGAAACCCGATTGCACGACGCCTACGACATCGAGAAGCTGAAGCGCTGCGGCGTCATCATCACGACGCAGGGCGGCGACTACACCAACGACGTCTTCGCGAAGCTGCGCGGAGCCGGCTGGAACGGCCACTGGATCGACGCCGCTTCGACCTTGCGGATGAGCAGCGATGCGGTGATCGTGCTCGACCCGATCAACATGGACGTCATCCGCGACGCGGTCGCACGCGGTGGAAGGAACTGGATCGGCGGCAACTGCACCGTCAGCTGCATGCTAATGGGCGTCGGTGTCTTGTTCAAGGCCGGGCTCGTTGAGTGGATGAGCACGATGACCTACCAGGCCGCTTCGGGCGGCGGCGCCGCCCACATGCGCGAGCTGTTGACTCAGTTCGGCACGCTGAACGCCGAGGTCAAAGGCCTGCTCGATGATCCGAAGTGCGCGATCCTTGAGATTGATCGCCGAATCCTGAACAAGCAGCAGGACCTGAGCGATGTCGAGATGGCGCAGTTCGGCGTGCCGCTCGGTGGCAGCCTGATCCCATGGATCGACAAGGACCTCGGTGTCGGCAAGCAGCCCGGCGAAGAAGGTTGGGGCGTCAGCCGCGAGGAATGGAAGGGCGGCGCCGAGACCAACAAGATCCTTGGGCGCGGACGTACCGCAGATCGCCCGCCGATTCCGGTCGACGGGCTCTGCGTGCGCATCGGAGCGATGCGCTGCCACAGCCAGGCGCTGATGTTCCGGCTGACCCGCGACGTGCCGCTGGCCGACATCGAATCCCTGATCGCGAACGACAACCCGTGGGTCAAGGTGGTTCCGAACAACCGCACGGCGACCATGACTGACCTGACGCCGGTCGCGGTGACGGGCACGCTCGACATCCCGGTCGGACGCCTGCGCAAGATGGCGATGGGCGAGCGTTACCTGAGCGCGTTCACGGTCGGCGATCAGCTGTTGTGGGGTGCGGCTGAGCCATTGCGCCGCATGCTGCGCATCCTGCTCGAACGCTGAAGCGGCCGTGAAGCAGGGCGACGCCGTTGTCGCCTTGCAACATTCGCGTGCAGATCGCTCAGAACAGGAGCGCACGAGAACGTCAGCTAATGCATTAGCTTGTCTCCCTATGGGGCTGATGTTATGGTCTTTTCTGGCTTGCGCGCCCGGGTTGCGTGAATCGCGCGAGGGTGTCGCCGACATCGGCGGGCTTCGCTGCTAACAGCCACATCGTCTATCCGGGAGAGGCCTTGAAAAGAAAACACAAGTTCTCGGGGCACGTCGCCCTTTCGGGCGCTGCCGCGGCGACCCTCATGCTGGCCGTTCCCGATGCGTCGGCGCTGGGGCTCGGTCGGCTCTCGGTCCAGTCGGCACTCGGCGAGTCGCTGCAGGCCGAGATCGAAATCACCAGCATGTCGGCCGAAGAAGCCGCCAACCTGCGGATCCGCGTAGCTCCGCCTGAGGCTTATCGATCCGCCAACGTCGAATACAACGCGGTTCTTCCCGGCACCCGTGCCACGTTGCAGCGCCGCCCCGATGGCCGCCAGTTCGTGCGGCTGACCAGCGATCGTGGCGTGCAAGAGCCGTTCGTCGACGTCATCCTCGAGATCTCCTGGGCGACCGGACGCCTCGTTCGCGAATACACGCTGCTGTTCGATCCGCCGACGATGGCACGCGCACCGGCTCCGAGCCCGGCTGTTCCCGCGGCCGCTGCGCGCTCGACGGCACCAACCTTCGCCGAGGCGCCGCCGGCTGCCCCGATGGCGCCGCCTCCGATGGCCGCACCGAGCGCCGAGCGGCGCGTCGCCGCCGCGCCTTCGCCCGCCGCCGCGCCGACCGAATCGCGCGCGCCCAGTCCGCCCAGCGCGCCGAGCACTCCGAGCGCGCCTTCCGCAGGCTCCGGTGCCGACGAGTACCGCGTTCGTCCAGGAGATTCGCTCTCGCGCATCGCGACGAAGACACAGCGACCTGGTGTATCGCTCGACCAGATGCTCGTCGCGTTGTTCCGCACCAACCCGCAGGCCTTCATCAGCAACAACATGAACCGCCTGAAGTCGGGGGCGGTGCTTGCTGTTCCGACGGCCGATGCGGCGCAGGCGATCGCACCGCCGCAAGCGCGCGAAGTTATCACCGCACAGAGTGCCGACTTCGGTGCTTACCGCCAACGCCTCGCCGGCAACACGATGCCAGCAGCGCCGGAAGGCAGCGCGCGTCAGTCGAGCGGCAAGGTGCAGGCGCAGGTCGAAGACCGCAAGCAGGCGGCTGCGACCACACCCGATCGCCTGACCCTCGAAAAAGGCGCTGGCACTTCAGCGCAGACCGTCGAAGCTGAGCGCCTGGTCAAGGAGCGTGAAAAGGCGGTGGCTGAGGAACGGGTCAAGAAGCTCGAGGCGGATCTCAAGAAGTTCGAGACGGCGGCCAAGTCGGGCGCGGCCCCTGCGGGTGCGATACCGGGTACGGCGGCGCCGACCGCAGGAGCCGCGCCGGCTGTCACGGCACCGCCGGCAGTCGTCGCACAAGCGACGCCGCCGACAACGCCTGCGCCAGCTGCTCCAGCCGCGCCGTCGGCGTCGGCACCGGCCGTGTCCGTGCCGATTCCATCGGCCGCACCGACCACCGCCCCGGCCGCCAGTGCACCGGTGGTCGCTGCCGCCGCGTCACCGGTAGCGCCGAAACCGGCCGCCAGCGCCGTCGCGGTCGCCAAGCCCACGACGCCGGCCAAGCCCGCCGAGCGCGATCTGATCGGCTCGATGATGGACGACAACCCGCTCGCCCTCGGCGTCGGTGCGCTCCTCGTCGCGTTGCTGGCTGGCTTCGGCATTTATCGCGTCACGCAGCGCGCGAAGAAGAACAGCGGCGAGACGTCATTCCTCGAGAGCCGTTTGCAGCCCGATTCGTTCTTTGGCGCCAGCGGCGGCCAGCGCATCGACACGCGCGATGCCGCCGGCAACTCGTCGTCGATGACTTACTCGTTGAGCCAGCTCGACGCGATCGGCGATGTCGACCCGGTCGCGGAGGCTGACGTCTACCTCGCCTATGGGCGCGACCTGCAGGCTGAGGAGATTCTGAAGGAAGCGATGCGCAGCAGCCCCGAGCGGCTGGCGATCCGCACCAAGCTGCTCGAGGTCTATGCAAAGCGGCGCGACACCAAGGGCTTCGAGCTGCTTGCGACCCAGCTCTACGGACTGACGCGTGGCGAGGGCGAGGATTGGGCGAAGGCGCAGGAAATGGGCGCCGACATCGATCCGGGCAACGCAATGTACCAACCCGGTGGCGCCCCCGCCAACGCGGTGCGCGGCGCGGTGTTCAATGAACCGCTCGGCGCCAGCACCCAACCTCATCTGACCGGGGACTCTCAGTTTGGGCAGACGCGGCCTTCGTTTGCACCGACGCACAGCGCCCCAGTCGAGGTCGACCTGGATCTCGACAATCCGGAAGCCGGTACGCCGTCGACCCGCGGGGCCTTGGATTCTAAGGCTTTCGCGGCGACGCCGACGAGCGATATCGATGCCTTCAAGTCGCCTGGTGCGCCGGTCAAGGCCGCGGCCGCGAGCGAACCATCACCCGCCAAGCGCGACGAGCCGCTCGCGTTCGACATGTCCGGCTTCACGCTCGACCTCGATCCGCCGGCGACCAAGGCCAAGGCGAGCGGCGAGCATGCGCTGCAGGGCGTCGATTTGCCGTCGCTCGACCTCGATGACGACGGCGATCCGATGCTGCGCAAGCTCGAATTGGCCGAGGAGTTTCGTCAGATCGGCGACAAGGACGGCGCCCGCGACCTGCTGCGCGAGGTTCTTGCGCACGCCTCCGGCGTGACCAAAAGCAAAGCGCAGAACATGCTGGACGACCTCGGCTGACGTCGTTCGGCGCGGGTTCGCTCCCGTTGTGAAAGGCGGGTCGTGAGAATCGCGCTCGGCGTCGCGTACCGAGGCACTGCCTACCACGGTTGGCAGAGCCAGTCCGACGGAAAGACGGTGCAGGACCGCCTGGAAGCGGCCCTCGCTGCCTTCGCCGACGTACCGCTCCGCGTCGTCTGTGCCGGGCGCACTGATGCCGGAGTCCATGCCTTGCAACAGGTCGTGCACCTCGACACCGGGGTGGAGCGTGCCGCCGACTCTTGGGTGCGCGGGACGAATCGTTACCTGCCCGACGACATCGCGGTGCAATGGGCGATGTCCGTCTCGGATTCATTCGATGCCAGGCGCAGCGCCCATGGCCGGCGCTATACCTACCGGTTGCTCGAGTCGCCAGTCCGACCGAGCCTTGAAGCCGGCCAGGTCGGATGGTCCTTTCGTCCGCTTGATCATGCCGCGATGCAGCAGGCAGCGGCGGTACTGATCGGTGAAAACGACTTCAGCGCGTTCCGTTCGGCCGAGTGCCAGGCCGCCACGCCGGTGCGGATGCTGCGCTCGATCGACATCTTCCGGCGGGGCGCCTACTGGCGCTTCGATTTCGATGCCAACGCGTTCCTGCACCATATGGTGCGCAACATCATGGGCTGCCTCACGATGATTGGCAGCGGCCGGCGCACGCCGGCCTGGCTGGCCGACGTGATGGCGTCGCGCGACCGTAGCCGCGCGGCCCCGACCATGGCACCGGACGGCCTCTACTTCGTCGGCCCGTACTACGATCCGGCCCATGCCATTCCCGATCGAAGTCGCAGCGCCGACTGGCTTTCCTGACCGGAGCGTCCGGACTCGCATCAAGATCTGCGGTGTCTCTCGCGATACCGATGTCGAGGCGGCCGTCAATGCAGGAGCAGACGCCATTGGGCTCGTCTTCTATCCGAAGAGCCCTCGCTTTGTGACGCTCGAGCGAGCAACCAATCTGGCGCGCGCCTTGCCGCCCTTCGTCACGCCGGTCGCGCTGTTCGTCAATGCAACGGTCGCCGAGGTCGATGCTGTCTGCGCCGCGATTCCGCACGTGTTGCTGCAGTTCCACGGCGACGAGACGCCGGCATTTTGCGCGGCGTCCGGCCGTCCGTACCTCCGCGCGATCCGGGTCTCGTCGGGGGTCGATTTGCTAGACTCGGCGCGGCAGCATCCGCATGCCCAGGCCATCCTCTTCGACGCCGAGGTCGAGGGATTCGGCGGTGGTGGAAAGGTCTTCGATTGGTCGCTCATTCCATCCGACGTGCCCCGTCCGGTCGTTTTGTCTGGTGGGTTGCATGCCGAAAATGTCATTCAGGGGATTCAGGCCGTCCGGCCATGGGCCGTTGACGTGAGCTCCGGCGTCGAGTCTTCGCGCGGCATCAAGGATGCCGAGAAGATTCGGCAGTTCTGCGAGGCGGTGCGCGAGGCGGATGCCCGGCGTGCATCAGCCGAAGCCTGATTCCAATCGATCTTCACATGTCCAACTACCAGCAACCCGATTCGGCGGGCCACTTCGGGCCGTACGGTGGCAGCTTCGTGGCCGAGACCCTCGTCCATGCGCTCGACGCGTTGAAGCAAAGCTATGCCGAGGTCCAGCACGATCCGGCCTTCATGGCCGAGTTCCGCTCCGAACTGAAGCACTTCGTCGGTCGACCGAGTCCCATCTACCACGCCGCGCGCATGAGTCGCGAGCTCGGCGGCGCGCAGATCTATCTGAAACGCGAAGACCTGAACCACACCGGCGCCCACAAGGTGAACAACACGATCGGCCAGGCGATGCTTGCGCGGCGGATGGGCAAGCCGCGTGTCATCGCCGAGACGGGCGCCGGCCAGCATGGCGTCGCCACGGCGACCATCTGCGCGCGCTACGGTCTCGAGTGCGTCGTCTACATGGGCAGCGAGGACGTCAAGCGGCAGTCGCCGAATGTCTACCGCATGAACCTGCTCGGCGCGACCGTCGTGCCGGTCGAGAGCGGCTCGAAGACGTTGAAGGACGCGCTCAACGAGGCGCTGCGCGACTGGGTCACGAACGTCGAGAACACGTTCTACATCATCGGCACGGTCGCCGGACCGCATCCGTATCCGACGATGGTGCGCGACTTCCAGCGCGTGATCGGCGATGAGTGCATTGAGCAGATGCCCGAGATGGTCGGACGCCAGCCCGACGCGGTGATCGCCTGTGTCGGTGGCGGCAGCAATGCGATGGGCATCTTCTATCCGTACATCGACCGCAAGGAAACGCGCTTGATCGGCGTCGAGGCGGCCGGGCAGGGGCTCGCGACCGGGCGCCATGCGGCCTCGCTGTCGGCCGGCTCGCCCGGCGTACTGCACGGCAACCGGACCTACCTGCTGCAGGATGCGAACGGCCAGATCCTCGAGACCCATTCAATCTCGGCCGGGCTCGACTACCCCGGCGTCGGCCCGGAGCATGCGCACCTGAAGGACATCGGCCGCGCCGAATACGTCGGCATCACCGACGACGAGGCGCTGGCGGCGTTCCATCGCCTCTGCCGCACCGAGGGCATCATCCCGGCGCTCGAGTCGAGCCATGCGGTCGCTCACGCGATGAAGATCGCGCCGACGATGCGGCCCGACCAGCATCTGCTGGTCAACCTTTCTGGTCGCGGCGACAAGGACATTGGCACCGTGGCCGATCTGTCCGGCGCCGAGTTCTATTGCCGGCCCTCGTGTACCGGCCAAAGCGTCAAGGGCGCGGTCGTCGCTGTCCACGGGCGCCCGTCATGAGCCGCATCGCGGCGATGTTCGAAGCGCTGCGCCAGCGCGGTCGGAAGGCGCTGATCCCCTACGTCACGGTCGGCGATCCATACGCCGATGCGACGGCCGAGATCATGCTCGCCATGGCGCAGGCAGGGGCCGACCTGATCGAGCTCGGCGTGCCGTTCTCGGACCCGATGGCCGACGGACCCGTCGTTCAGAAGGCCGGCGAACGTGCGCTCGCGCGCGGCATCGGCATGACCCAGGTGCTGGCGGCCGTCCGCGACTTCCGCAACGCCGATGCGCTGACGCCGGTCGTGCTGATGGGCTACGCCAACCCGATCGAGCGCTACGGCATCGAGCGCTTCGGCGCAGACGCCGAAGCGGCCGGTGTCGATGGCGTCCTCGTTGTCGACTACCCGCCCGAGGAGTGCGAGGAGTTTGTCGGCCTGCTTCGGGCTCGCGGTCTCGATCCGATCTTCCTGCTGGCGCCGACCTCGACCGAGGCACGCATCCGCCAGGTCGGCCGCATCGCGACCGGCTATGTCTACTACGTGTCGCTGAAGGGTGTGACCGGCGCCGGCCACCTCGACATTGCCGCGGTCGCAGAAGCCGTGCCGCGCATCAGAGCGCATGTGAAGGTGCCGATCGGTGTCGGCTTCGGAATCCGTGACGGGCGGACGGCGCGCGCCGTCGCCGAGGTGTGCGATGCGGTCGTGATCGGATCGGCCCTGGTCCAGTTGCTCGAATCGGCATCGCGCGACAATGTGGCAACGTGTGCGGCCGGCTTCATCGCCGAGGTCCGCGCGGCAGTCGATTCCTGAAAGGACACAACTCGATGAGCTGGCTCGAAAAGCTTCTGCCGCCGAAGATCCAACAGACCGATCCGAGCGAGCGCCGCCAGGTGCCCGAGGGCCTGTGGATCAAGTGCCCGTCCTGCGAGACGGTGCTCTACAAGACCGACCTCGAGAAGAACCTCAACGTCTGCCCGAAGTGCGCGCAGCACCACCGGATCGGCGCGCGCGCGCGGCTCGACGCGTTTCTCGATCCGGAAGGCCGCTTCGAGATTGGTCAGGAAGTGCTAGCCGTCGACGCGCTGAAGTTCAAGGACAGCCGCAAGTACGCCGAGCGGCTGAAGGACGCGCTCGAGCACACCGGCGAGACCGACGCGCTCGTGGTGATGGGCGGCGCGCTGATGAGCCTGCCGATCGTCGTCGCGTGTTTCGAGTTCGAGTTCATGGGCGGTTCGATGGGCTCGGTCGTCGGCGAACGCTTCGTCCGCGGCGTGACGGCGGCAATCGAGCAGAAGACGCCGTTCGTGAGCTTCACGGCAACCGGTGGCGCGCGCATGCAGGAAGGCCTGCTGAGCCTGATGCAGATGGCCAAGACCAATGCCGCGCTGACGCGGCTTGCGAAGGCGCGCCTGCCGTATATCAGCGTGTTGACCGATCCGACGATGGGCGGCGTGTCGGCGAGCTTTGCGTTCGTCGGCGACGTCGTGATCGCCGAGCCGAAGGCGCTGATCGGCTTTGCCGGCCCGCGCGTGATCGAGAACACCGTGCGCGAAAAGCTGCCGGAAGGCTTCCAGCGCTCGGAGTTCCTGCTGCAGACCGGCGCGATCGACATGATCGTCGATCGCCGTGAGCTGCGAGCGACAGTGGCGCGCTCCCTGGCGATGCTGCAACGACTCAGTTCGGACGCCGTGGCATAGCGGCGCATCGCTTCGCCGATCGCCGGTAAGGCGCCTCTCATTTAGTCGCAGGCTCTTCACAGAACGCGATCGCTGCATCCAACGGCGAACGACGAGGCGTCCCTTTACCATCGACCGATGGCGCTTCCGACCACGCTCGCCGAATGGCTTGCGCATTGCGAGCGCATGCACCCGACCGAGATCGAGATGACGCTCGAGCGCGTGCGCCAGGTCAAGGACCGCCTCGACATTCGCTTCGAGGCACCGGTCGTCGTTGTCGCCGGTACCAACGGCAAGGGCTCGACCTGCGCGATGATCGAATCGATCGCGCTGCACGCCGGCTACCGCGTCGGCCTCTATTCCAAGCCGCACCTGGTGCATTTCGAGGAGCGCTGCCGCGTCGGCGGTCGCATGGTCGAGGGCGCCGATCTGCTGCCGCACTTCGCCGCCGTCGAGGCTGCACGCGGCGACGTCAGCCTGACCTACTTCGAGTTCACGCTGCTGGCCATCGCGCGTCTTCTGGCCGGCCTGCCGCTCGACCTTGTCATTCTCGAAGTCGGCATGGGCGGGCGGCTCGACGCAGTCAACTCGTTCGGCAATGACTGCGCCGTCATCACGAGCATCGACGTCGATCACGTCGAGTACCTCGGCCCGGACCGCGAGGCGATCGGCCGCGAGAAGGCCGGTGTGATGCGCCGCGGCCGTCCGGTCATCGTGAGCGATCCGATGCCGCCGCAGAGCGTGCTCGATGAAGCCGCGCGGATCGGTGCAGATCTGTGGCGCTTCGGGCGCGACTTCAACTACTCGGGCGACAAGCTGCAGTGGAACTGGGCCGGGCGGCTGCAGCGCTTCAACGCGCTCGGCTATCCGGCGCTGCGCGGGGCGAACCAACTGCTCAACGCATCGGGGGTTCTCGCGGCCTTCGAAGCGCTGCGCGAGCGCGTGCCGATCACGGCCCAGGCGGTGCGGACCGGCTTTGCGCTGGTTGAGCTGCCGGGCCGCTTCCAGATCGTCCCCGGTCAGCCGACCCTGATCCTGGACGTCGCTCACAACCCGCATGCGGTCGCGACACTGGCGCGCAATCTCGACCAGATGGGGTTCTTTCCGCGCACCCACGCCGTCTTCGGCGCGATGCGCGACAAGGACCTGCCGGGGATCCTGGCGTTGCTGGCACCGGTGGTCGATCACTGGCACTTCACCGACCTGCCGGGACCGCGCGCGGCACGCGCCGCCGACCTCGCCGACTTGCACGGGCGCCTGACCGTCAAAGGCCCGGGGCCAGTCGCTGTTTCATGCCACGCCGACCCGGCTTCAGCGCTCGCTGCAGCCGTCGAGACGGCCGACCCCGCTGATAGAATCGTCGTCTTCGGCTCGTTCTACACCGTCGGCGGTGTCCTGGAGGGCGGGCTGCCCCGCTTGTCGGCCCCACATGCCGCTTGATCAGCCCGATTGGCGTGCTCTCATGCCGCCACGGTGCGGCGGTTTCCACCTCCAGGCAGTCTGCAGCGTATGGGTTTGCTCTCGATCTTCAAACGCACCAGCGACCCTGCCGCCGCGTCTTCTGTCGCCGACGCGGGCGACGCCGTCCAGCAGGCGCGCACGAGGGCTCGCCGTCGGCTGATTGGTGCGGTCGTGTTGCTGGTCATCGGGGTGATCGGCTTCCCGCTCGTCTTCGAGACGCGGCCACGGCCGGTGTCGGTCGACATCCCGATCGAGATCCCGCGCCAGGACAGTGCGCCTGCGCTGGTGATGCCGCCTGCGCGGTCATTCGCCTCGGCGCCTGCGCCGGCGGTCGCGATGGCGCCTGCCTCGTCTGCCGCTGAGGTGATCACCGAGTCGCGTGGTGATGCGGGGCGGGAAGTCGCGGGCCGCGCCATCGAGGCGAAAGCGTCGAGCCCTTCGGCATCGCGACCGGCCGCCGCGCCTCCGCCTGTGGAAGCCATGCGCAAGCCGGCTCCGTCCCTTCCGCCGGCGACTTCATCTGCTGTAGCTGCGACGACCAAGGCACCGGCATCGAGTCAGCCCAAAGCAGCGGCTTCGCCGACTGTCGCTGAGGCCGCTCGGCCGAAGGCGACCGCTGAGACGAAGCCGGCACCGGAGGCCAAAACGCCACCATCCAACGAGGCTGGCCGCTTCGTGGTGCAAGTCGGCGCCTTCGCTGAGGCCGAGTCGGCCCGCGAAACCCGCCAGAAGGCCGAGAAGCTCGGTTTGAAGACCTATACCCAGGTCGCGCAGACGCCCGGCGGCAACCGCATCCGCGTTCGCATCGGTCCGTTCGCGAACCGGGCCGAGGCTGACGCCGCACTGTCGAAGGCCCGCGCCGCCGGCCTGACCGCCGTCGTGCTGACGCTGTGAACACGCGCCATGGACTTCGACATCGGCTGGGTCGATGCCTGCCTCCTCGGCGTGCTGCTGCTTTCGATCCTCGTCGGTGCGATCCGCGGGTTGGTGTTCGAGATCTTGTCGCTTGCCGGCTGGCTGGTGGCCTACTTCGTGGCCCTGTGGGCGATGCCGCAAATGGCCCCGCTCCTGCCGATCGGCACGGCCGGCTCGCCCTTGAATCTGGGCGCGTCATTCGCATCTGCATTCATCCTCACGTTGGTGATCTGGAGTCTTTTGTCTCGCCTAGTCCGAAGCCTGATCCACGCGACACCGCTTCGGCCGGTCGATCGCCTGCTCGGCGCCGGCTTTGGGGCGCTGCGCGGCGGGCTCCTGCTGCTCGGGGCCGCGGCGTTGTTGGGGCTGACGCCAGCCGTGCACTCGACAGCGTGGCAGGCGTCGATCGGTGCGCGCTGGCTCGACGCCGGCCTCGACGAATTGAAGCCGCTCCTGCCATCGGACATGGCGCGTTTTCTGCCTGCGCGAACGACGCGGCAACCTGACGGGAATTGATCATGTGCGGCATCGTCGGCGTCATCTCGCGGTCACCGGTCAACCAGCTGATCTATGACGCGCTGCTGCTGCTGCAGCACCGCGGACAGGACGCCGCCGGCATCGTGACCATGCAAGGCACAAAGTGCTTCATGCACAAGGCCCGCGGCATGGTGCGCGACGTCTTCCGCACCCGCAACATGCGCGCACTGCCGGGCAGTGTCGGGCTCGGTCAGGTCCGCTATCCGACCGCCGGCAACGCCTACAGCGAGGAAGAAGCCCAGCCGTTCTATGTCAATGCGCCGTACGGCATCGTCCTGGTCCACAACGGCAACCTGACGAACGCGGCGGCGCTCAAGCAGGAGCTGATCGACGTCGACCGGCGCCACATCAACACCCAGAGCGACACCGAGGTGCTGATCAACATCCTCGCGCACGAGCTCGAGGCTGCGGTGCGCGGCCGGTCGATGTCGCCGGCCGCGGTGTTCGATGCGGTGCGGCAAGTGCACCGGCGCATCAAGGGCTCGTACGCGGTGGTCTCGCTGATCGCCGGCCACGGACTGCTCGCGTTCCGCGACCCGTACGGCATCCGACCGCTGTCGTTCGGCGAAGGTGGCACGCCCGAATCACCCGAGGTCATGATCGCGAGCGAGTCGGTCGCGATCGAAGGAACGGGGCACAAGGTCAGCCGCGACGTCGCGCCGGGCGAAGCGATCTTCATCGACCTGCAAGGCAAGATCCACGCGCAGCAGTGCGCCGACAACCCGGTGCTGAAGCCCTGCATGTTCGAGTATGTGTACCTCGCGCGGCCCGACTCGATCATGGACGGCGTCTCGGTCTACCAGGCCCGCCTCAACCTCGGCGAGACGCTCGCCCAGCGCGTGATCTCGACGATCCCGCCGAACGAGATCGACGTCGTGATCCCGATCCCGGAGTCGAGCCGGCCGTCGGCGATGCAGTTGGCGCAGCGCATCGGCAAGCCGTATCGCGAAGGGTTCGTCAAGAACCGCTACGTCGGCCGCACCTTCATCATGCCGGGGCAGGGCGTGCGCAAGAAGTCGGTGCGCCAGAAGCTGAACGCGATCGGCGTCGAGTTCCGCGGACGAAACGTGCTGCTCGTCGACGACTCAATCGTGCGCGGCACTACCTCGAAGGAGATCGTGCAGATGGCCCGCGAGGCCGGTGCGCGCAAGGTCTACATGGCGTCGGCCGCGCCGCCGGTGCGTTTTCCGAATGTCTATGGCATCGACATGCCGACCAAGGAAGAGCTGATCGCGCACGACCGCAGCATTGCGGAGATCCGCGAGTTCATCGGTGCCGATGCCTTGATCTACCAGGACATCGCGGCAATGAAGCGGGTCGTCTCGGCTTTGAATCCGGCGCTGCAAGGTTTCGAGGCGTCGTGCTTCGACGGCGTCTACATCACGGGTGATGTCACCGCGGCCGACTTCGACGCGATGGCGGCGCAGCGCGGCGGCCAGGGCGAAGAGGAGGAGACTGATAGCCGCTCGCGACTCGCGCTGCAGAGCGCTTCGGAGGTCAGCTGATGGCCGGCGCCCGCATCCCACGCGTTCCGTTGCCTCCGGGCACGCGACTCGACACGCGCGCCGTGCGCGAAGGCCTGCCGCCGAGCGAGTGGGGTGAGAACTCCGAGGCGCTGTTCCTGACCAGCAGCTTCATCCAGCCGGACGCCGCGTCGGCGGCCGCGCGCTTCGCCAACGAAGAGGAAGCGTTTATCTACTCGCGCTTCACCAATCCGACGGTGACGATGTTCGAGCGTCGGCTTGCCGCGCTCGAAGGCATGGAGGCGTGCATCGCGACCTCGAGCGGCATGAGCGCGATCCTGCTGCTCGGCATGGGCTTGCTCAAAGCCGGAGACCACGTCATCTGCTCGCAGAGCGTTTTCGGCTCGACGATCATGCTGTTCGGCCGCGAATTCGCAAAGTTCGGCGTCGAGACCACCTTCGTCTCGCAGACCGACGTCGCTCACTGGCGGGATGCGGTTCGGCAGAACACCAAGCTGCTGTTCGCCGAATCGCCGACCAATCCGCTCACCGAGGTCTGCGACATTCGAGCCCTCTCCGCGATTGCGAAAGACGCCGGTGCCTGGCTCGCGGTCGACAACTGCTTCTGCTCGCCGGCGCTGCAACGACCGATCGAGTACGGCGCCGACCTGGTGATCCACTCGGGCACCAAGTACCTCGACGGACAGGGCCGGGTGATCGCCGGTGCAATCTGCGCGACCGAGCGCATCGTCAACGAGCGCTTCGTGCCGGTCATGCGGAGTGCCGGCATGACCTTGTCGCCGTTCAACGCCTGGGTCGTGCTGAAGGGCCTCGAGACGTTGTCAATACGGATGCGTGCGCAAAGCGAGCGTGCGCACGTCCTCGCGACGTGGCTCGAGGCACGGCCGCAGGTCGAGCGCGTCTACTACCCGGGCTTGGCGTCGCATCCGCAGCATGAGCTGGCCATGGCGCAACAGGCGGGCAGCGGCGGCGCCGTCATCTCGTTCATCGTGCGCGGCGGCAGCGACGGTCCTGCGGTTGCGCGAAAGAATGCGTTCCACGTCATCGATGCAACCGAGGTCTGCTCGATTACGGCCAACCTCGGCGACACGAAGACCACGATCACGCACCCGGCGAGCACGTCGCACGGCCGCCTGACCGAAGAGCAGCGTCTGGCTGCCGGTATCACCCAGGGCATGATTCGCGTGGCGGTGGGCCTCGATGATGTCGAGGACATCAAGGACGACCTGCTGCGCGGGCTCGGCGGCTTGTGAAGCGCGCCATACGCGCACAACACACGACTCTCGACGTTCCAGATCTCTTCGATGAACGCTCTACCTCGCCCGGTTCGCACCCGAATCGCGCCATCACCGACCGGCTTCCTCCACCTCGGCACGGCGCGCACCGCGCTGTACTCGTGGGCCTTCGCGCGCCATCACGGCGGCGCTTTCATCCTGCGCATCGAGGACACCGACGTCGCGCGTTCGAGCCAGGATTCGGTCGACCAGATCCTGCAGGCGATGGCGTGGCTCGGGCTCGACTACGACGACGGGCCGATCTTCCAGATGCAGCGGCTCGATCGCTACCGCGAGGTCGTCGCGCGGATGCTCGACGAGGGCAGTGCCTACCGCTGCTACTGCACACCGGCCGAGCTCGAGGCGATGCGCGAGGCGCAGCGCGCGCAAGGCGTCAAGACGCACTACGACCGCCGCTGGCGGCCGGAGCACGGCAAGGTGCTGCCGGCCCCGCCACCAGATGTCGAGCCGGTGATCCGGTTCCGCAATCCGCAGGATGGCGTTGTGACCTGGGACGACCTGGTGAAGGGGCCGATCAGTATCTCGAACCATGAAATCGACGACCTGGTCATCGTCCGTGCCGACGGCGTGCCGACCTACAACTTCTGTGTCGTCGTCGACGACTGGGACATGTCGATCAGCCACGTATTCCGGGGCGACGAGCACGTCAACAACACACCGTGGCAGATCAACATCTTCAACGCGCTAGGTGCGCCGTTGCCGCTGTTCGGCCATGTGCCGGTAATCCTCGGCGACGACGGCCAGAAGCTGTCGAAGCGACGCGGCGCGGTTAGCGTGGTCGAATATCGAGATGCAGGCTACTTGCCCGACGCGATGCTCAATTATCTCGCGCGCCTCGGCTGGAGCCATGGCGATGAGGAGCTTTTCACCCGCGCGCAGATGGTCGAGTGGTTCGACGGCAGCCATCTGTCGAAGAGCCCTGCGCAATGGGATGTCGCCAAGCTGAACTGGGTCAACGCGCAGGCGATCAAGCACACCGCGGACGCTGCATTGACGCCCTTGGTGGTTGACCAGTTGGCGCGCCGCGAAATCGTTGCGGCAGCCGACGATCGCCTCATCCGCATGTGCGGACTGTTCAAGGACCGCTGTCACACCACGGCCGAACTCGCCGAGTGGTTGTCGATGTACTTCGTCGAACCTGCGTCACTGAGCGATGAGCAGGTGACGCAGATCGCAACGGTCTCGCGCGAGGCCGTGCTGGCCCTGGCCGACAAGCTGGATGCGGTCGATTGGAGCAAGGTTGGCATCGCCGCCGCCGTAAAGGATGTGCTGGCGGAACAGCGGCTCAAGATGGGCCAGTTCGCCCCGGTTGTGCGCCTGCTGGTGTGTGGCCGGGCGCAGACCCCGTCGCTCGACGCGGTGCTCGAGCTGTTTCCCAGAGACACCGTGCTCACACGTTTGCGGCGTCCGCCGACGGCTGGCTATAATCGTGGTCTCGCCTGACACTGCGATGGCTGGACCCGTGACATGAAGAGGGGGTATAGCTCAGCTGGGAGAGCGCTTGCATGGCATGCAAGAGGTCAGCGGTTCGATCCCGCTTACCTCCACCATCCAGCGGGTTCGTACAACGCAGTGACGGCCGATCGGATCGACGCGGTCCCCTTCGTCTAGAGGCCTAGGACACCACCCTTTCACGGTGATTACAGGGGTTCGAATCCCCTAGGGGACGCCAAGCTATACCAGCGGCTTTCGAGCCGTTGTCGATTACGGAGTGGTAGTTCAGTTGGTTAGAATACCGGCCTGTCACGCCGGGGGTCGCGGGTTCGAGTCCCGTCCACTCCGCCAGCTACATAGAAAACACGGGCCCTGGCGGCCCGTGTTTCGTTTGTACCCACACTCTGACCCACGCTGGAGAGACGGATGATCATCGACAATCCGGCGCAACGCCTATTGGCCGTCTTGGCTGCCGGCAGGTCCAAACCAGCCAACTCGGATTGCCGAGCGGTGCGGCGAGAGCTGCTCCACTCGCAAGACGACGTCGTGATGATCGGCAGGCTCGGCAAACTGCTGGAGCTGCCGAGCGCCTCGGTCGAAATCATGCGGGAGCACCATCCGGACGACGTTAATCAGTGCCTCGCCTGGGCAAATGCAGTCGGCACCGCCTTCATGGTGCAGAACATGCACGGTGAGTGGGACACTTTCTCGAAGCACCTGAAAGACGATACCTACCTGCACTTGAAGGGCACTTCGAAGATCCTGCAGCTCCACTCCGCGGCGAAACCGATCTCCGGAAACGGTCTTGAGCAGGTGCGGGCAACGATCCAAGCTACATACGACGAGTTGCTTGCCGGGATCGACGGAGTGCCGGATAACGTTCGGTTGGATCTCGTTTGGCGTGTTCGCAATGTGCTCACCGCGATCGACGAATATTGGCTGAGGGGGCCGGCCGGGATCGTTAAGACAATCGAGTCAACCCTCGGGCATGCGTACCTCAACGAGTCGTACTGGCATTCCTCTGGAATCATGAGGTCGGCCATCGTGCCCTGGACATCCTTGCCGCGGCAGCGAATACGGTGACCGTTCTGCAGAATCTTCCGGCGCTGACGATCGCATACGCAGGGCTCAAGCAAATCGCGAGTGGTTGACGGACCGGCGACCCTCCTCATACCGCGATCTATCCTGAAGGAGGAGGGCCGCTCGCCAGAGCGATGGACCGCTGGCTCCTCGCGCTCGTTGTCTTCTGCCTCTTCGCCGCCCGGGCTCTGTACTGCGCCACTGGTGCCGGCGGGTATCAAGCCTGCATGCAGTCCGGCATGCCGAAGGTGATCGGGATGGCGCTGGCGACTGCCGTGCTGCTCTTCTCCATCCGGGCCGGCCCGAGGGGATCGGTCAGCGGCTCAAGTCCGAAGCTCTCGGCTACGTTGGCGGCGTGACGATCTTCCTCGCGCTGGGCTCGTTACTGCTGTGGTTAGCCTTAATTCCGGGGGCATGAAAGCGATGCGCTTGCTTCTGGTGCTCGGCGTCGTTTCCCTGGCCGGGTGTGCCGCTCCCACACGGACGTCCGATCCATCAGCATTCACCCTCCTTCAAAGAGGCGAAGTCGAATCATCAAAGGTTCAAGCATTTCTCGGCTGCCTCACGGATGGGTTCACCGATGCACATCCATTTCTCGCCACGCTGTCGACTCGGCAGCAACGGCGGAGTACTGGGTATCGAATTGAGACTGTGTCGGAGGGGGTAGCTAACGTGAGCGCTAACGTAGGGGACGATGGTCAGGTTGCGATCTTCGAGAGCAGGACCGCCGTCCTAATAAATACGTCAGGAGAGCGGCAGGCGTTCGCCAGATGCCTAAATCAATATGGGAAGAGGGCAGGCTAGTGCAACGGCCATCCCCGATATTCCGCTAGCCGTGGCGTCGAAGAAGCCACCGGTGGCAAAACCTGCGGTGCTCGCCGAAAATCTGCACATCGCCGCCGTTCAGCGCATCGTCGGCAAGCATCGGAACAACCTTCGCATGCCGCTTCGAGACGGGGCGCTACTTGGATCGCGAAGGCGGTATTGACCCACCTGCTAGGGTTCGTTGTCGTCTATTCAATCGGTGCCTCGTTCGTCGAATGGAGGACTCGGAGGGCAGGGCACTGACGCCGACCGACGCTCTCCTCCTACATCCCCCTCATGACGATCGGCGCACTATTGAATTAGCACACTCTTGAATTAGCACACTCTTGCAAGGAGAGAACGATGTACGCAAGAACACTGGCTTCGGGCCTGACGGCGTTGAGTCTTGCTCTCAGTGGTGCCGCTTCTGCGCAGACGCAGGGCTTATGCAAGGACACCTTCCCTCCCTGCGTTGATGGTGCGGAGCGCCCAAACGACGGCCGGGACGCCAACCGCGCCGAGCGTGAGCGTCGCGAACAGATTCAGCGTGAACGTCGGTACGAGGAGGCGCGGCGAGAAAACGCCCGCGACCACCGTGACGATCGCGACTGGCGACGTGCCGAGCCGGTGCATCCGGGATACCGCGGCGACGTGCGCTACGAGGGCGGCGCTGGTCCGTATCACAACTGGCATCGTGGCAGCCGTCTGCCGCCTGAGTACCGCAGCCATCATTACGTTGTCGACGACTGGCGCGGTCATCGGCTGAGCGCTCCGCCTCGCGGCTATCACTGGGTCCAGGCTGGCCCAGACTACTTGCTCGTGGCGATTGCGACCGGCGTAATCGCACAGGTGCTGATCAGCCAGTAGATCTGCACTACCCCGGGCATCCGATCGCCGGATTGGCTCAAGATCAAGCGGCCCGGCGTCGTGCCTCCGGAACGCTTTAGGCACGGCAAAAAAAGCTAACGCCCATTGACCGCGGGTGAATTGCCGCATCCGATTGGTGCGCTAACCGCCTTCCTTTTCGGGAGGTTGTACTTCCGGCTTGCCAAACAGTTCGTCAAAGACGTTGTCTGGGATCGTGTCGGTCACGTCACGGGTGCGGCAGCCGACAAGTAGATCAAAGGATGAACCCTGCCAACTTTCGGTCTGCGCCGGTTTGAGCATCTTGGCCGGCATAGCCGGAACTGCTGCAGCGTCTTCATAACGGCGTCGTTGTCCGGTATCCGGTGCGCCAGATGTAGGAGGGCCGCCCGCGTCTGTCGCGCGACGATGGGGAGTGTCAGCTTTGCTATCGCTCGATATTGCGGTGGAAGCGATATCGACAAATTCCCCGAGCGGCACATTCGCTGACATGCGCCAGACGCGACGCGTCGACGTCTCCGGCTGCTTCTTGGAAGTGGCCACGGTTGTACTCCTGCGGTGACCCCTTCTACACCCGCGAGGACCGACCATCAACTAGGCAACTCTAAAACATACAGATGAAGCTGACCGAGTTCTGGCTCTGGCGGATTGAGTCTAAAGCAGCGTGATCCCAGAAGTCATTAGCCGTACCACGAGAGGCAAGCTGTCGACGTAATCTCGACCAGCCGCTTCACCGGCCTTGAATGCGGCTTGATCGGTTGCAAAGTGCCCTTCCGCGATGCCCTCATAGACAAGAGTGACCGCGTCACTGTCTCGCTCGGGCCTGAGCACGTTAAAGGTGGCGACCCTCGTATCGCAGTGCCTGCCGCCGACAATCAGGAATCCTTTGTACTCGAGCATCTGATTGCTAACGTGGTGATCTGACGCACCGGCCTTCTGAGCGCTTCTAACGGCAGGGGAAGTTTCCTCAAAGGCGGGATCGTCGTTCGCCATGTTTGGGGCCTGCTTGGCGGCTTGTTTCCGGGCGCTGCAGTGGCCCGTTATCAAAAATAGCTAGGGCCCAAATATCCGGTTCCCAGTCGCTTAACCCTTCTTTGCCCAACGAGGTAATGACAGGCAAGAGGACGGTATTTGTCCTACTACGTTGCAGACTCTCTTTGGTTTGGG